>VYLE01000176.1_pt1 | contig 56998 bp, 48 predicted proteins | sample 5114391 | NCBI WGS metagenome assembly VYLE01 (sample SAMN12291771, study PRJNA351875) | freshwater metagenome | isolation source: freshwater lake | place: USA: Michigan, Kent Lake | collected 2013-08-15 | reverse complement strand
GCAGGGAGCCGCTACGGATCGACGGCGAGCAGGTCTTCTCCCTCCCGCCCCTCCCCCTGCCGCCGGCGCAAGCGGATCTTCGCCTCGAAGAGGCGTTATCCTATCCGTCGCTGCAGCTGTTCGCCGACAGGGCCGCTGCCGTCGCTGACGAATTCGAACTCGACGGTTCGAGCGCCGCCTACGCGGCACAGATCTGCATACGACTCGACGGAAACCCGCTCGCCATCGAAATCGCCGCCGCCCGCGTCAGCGCCTTCGGCGTCAAGGGCCTGGCCTCCAGGCTCGAGGATAGTCTCAGCCTCCTGGAATATGCGCGCCGCGGAACACCGGCCCGTCATCGCACCATCGCTGCGGCCATCGACTGGAGTTACCAGTTACTCAGTGAGCGCGAGCAGTTCGTCTTCCGCTGCCTTGGCATGTTCTCCGGGAGCTTCACGCTCGATACCGCCATCGCGGCCATTCCGCCAGGTGAGCACGATACCTCGCTGGTCATCGCCGATCTGGTCTGCAAGTCCCTGCTCTCGGTCGACGAGAGTGACGAGGGGACGCGCTTTCGCCTCCCGGAGATCGCGCGGGCTTTCGCACTTGGCAAGCTGATCGAGCGATCCGAGCAGAGCATGATCGCCGCCAGGCTGGCATCGAGCCTGACCCACATGCTCCGAAAATGCGCGGACGGGCCGAACCGGGTGCGGACGGCGCGAGCCGCGGTCAAGGAGCTGGACAACGTCCGCGGAATCCTGGACTGGGCTTTCGCTGACGGCGGAGACAAGAGCGCCGGTGTCGCGCTCGCCGTGGCCGCCGTGCTCGTGTGGCTGGAGAACTCTCTTCTCGTCGAATGCATCACGTGGACGGGCAAAGCCATAGAGAGGCTCGATCCGACATCGGACTTCGAACGGGACGAGATGATCCTGAAGGCCGCGCGCGGTCTCGCGCTGATGTACACCGAGGGCATGACAGGCCGATCGCGCGAAGCCCTGCACAGGGCCATCGAAATCGCGGTCAAGCTGGAAGATCATGAATGGGAACTCCGGCTGAGACTCGCCTTCGTTCTCTTCCTGCATCGCCAAGGCGACCTGAAGGCCGCCCAGGCCGAGATCGAAAGGATGAATCCGCTCGTTTCGAGAATCGACGAACCCACGGCGCTCGCCATGGTGAAGAGCGTGAAAAGCGAGTCCCTGTACTTCAGCGCCCAATATTCCGAGGCCCGCAGATTTGCGATCGAGGCGTATTCCTACTTTCAGACCCATGCCGACATGTCGACCATCGGCCGATGGGGCGTGAACCATGCGATCAACGCGCAGTGCGTCATGGCTTCGGTCGATTGGTGCAGAGGTCGCTTCGATCGAGCGATCTGTACGTGCCTCGAGGCTCATGCGGCCGCTGAACGGACTGAACACCCGACTGCGATCTGCCAAGCGCTCGTCTGGTGCTGCACGATCTACCTCAGGATGGAAGACCTCGAGCTTGCTGAGGCCGCCATCCTCCGGCTGCAGCAACTGGCCGAAGCCAACAATATCCAGAGCTATGTGTTCTCGGCGATGGCCTTCAAGGGCCGGCTGCTCTTCCTCAACAGGGAGTTCGAGCAATCCGAGCGGCTCCTCAGGGAGGGTATCGTCAATCTGAAGGATGCCCGTTACGACAATACCCGCATCCCGTTTCTGGGACGGCTCGCCGAACTGCTCGCGGCGGCTGGACGCCCGGAGGAGGCCGTTCTGGTCGCAGAAGAATCGCTGGACCGGACAAGGACCATCGGCGCACTTGGAATGTTGCCGGATGCGCTGCGCATCCACGGCACGGCGCTGCAATCGCTCGAAGGAAGCCAGTCGCGAAAGGCCGAAAGCCAGTTCCGCGACGCGATCGCGGTCTCGCGTCAGCAAGGTGCGCTCGGCTGGGAGCTCAAGGCGGTTCAATGCCTGGCCGACATGCTGAGATTGCAGGGCCGCAGCGAAGAGGCTGCCACCCTGCTCATCGAGACACTCGACAAGTTCGTCGAAGGATTCGAAACGGAGCCGCTAAGGCACGCCAGGGCGCTTTTGGACCAATTGCAGGCGACGGCCCCTGGCGGGACAAAGAAGCAGGTGGCGCGCTCCTGACGCGCAGCGGCGAGGCATGACCGAGCCGGCGCCGCGGGTTTCAAACGACTGACTGGCCGTGGGCCAGGGCGACACTCTGCTCACCTCGGCTCTGGCGCCGCCAATAGTACTCCCGGGATCGCGATCAAAGGCGGCAGCAGGAAACACCAGGTTCCGAACGTGGCGTAGATGCAGGCGCCTGCGGCACAGCCCAGCGCAAATGCCGCGACACTGGCGGCCATCTTGCCCAGCCGCGGCTTGGCGACAGTCAGCGTTGCGGCCGGCGCACCACGCAGGACATCGGCCACGTCGATCATGATCTGGGTTGTGGTGCCGGTCATCAGCGTGCTTGGCGGCTCCGTTCCCATATGGATGCGATGAGCGGCGTTCTGGATCGCCATGGCGGCGACCAGGATCATTCCCGTGACGATGGCCTGCCAACCGTCTCCCTGCGAAAACGGTCCGAAATGGACGGCACAGGCAGCGCCCGCCGCCAGCAGCAGTGTCTTGAGGACGAGCATCGACCGGAAGATCGGCAGCCCCATCTTCGGCAGCACGAAGCTGAACATGCGCGTGGAGAGGACGACCATGCAAAACACGGGAAGCGCGAGCAGCTTTGCCAAGCCGCCCGATGTTCCGTTGACCATGGCCGCACCGAACGTCACGAAATTGCCGGTGACATGCGCCGTGAAGAGACCCTGGAGGGCGAGAAAGCCGGCAGTATCGACGAACCCGGCATTCACGCTCATCAGGAGCGGGAGGACAAGAATGTTGCGGGGCATGTCACCACCCATATTGAAGTTGGACGCCGAGGTAGTTGCTGGTGTGCCCGCCGGCGCGGAGGATCGTATCCCCGACGTCGAAATGCACCGCCTCGATGGCGCCTGTCAGATGTTCGTTGAAGGCGTAATCGGCGCGCAGCTGACCGTATGCCCCGGTCCAAGTGCTGCCGATGCCGGCCGTGCCGGCGATGGGCACGCTGGGCTGGACATAGACCGCATCGGCCGTGGTCTGCCGCCATTGCAGCCCCATCGCAGCCGTCACCTTCAGCCGGTTCGCCGGACTGACCGTGATCGACGGCTTGACGTGAACGATATTCGCGTAACCGGTGTAGCCCGCCAGCGTGAAATAATAGCCGTTCGGAAACAGCGGATTGAAGGTCCCGATCACTCCGTCTCCAGATCGCCGATCGCCTGACGCGGCGTCGACCTGAAGGCCGATGCGGGGCTGCCATGGCACGAGCGGAAACGAATAACCGGCTCGCGCGCCGACGGCCCAGGCGCGGACCTCCTTCGTCCCCACCTGCCCCGCCTGCCCCATCGCCTCGAGGTCCCAGTCGAACTGCAGGGCCTTGCCGGCGAATCTCACGTCGATGACATGGCGCGTCTCGTCGCCTGCCGCATCGAGATATCTCGCGCCCTTGCGCTGGTAGAGCGAGTAATACCCGGACAATTCGTTGTCGCCGAGCACCTTGCGTTCGACACGGAGCGTACTGAAGCGAAAATTGTCGTTCGACGTGTCGTCGAACGGACGCACGTCGAAATACTGGACGGGACGGCTGACGAAGCCGATGAAGCGCCAGGCGCCGGTTTCCCAGTCGGCCCAGAGCGCATCGAATGATTGCCTGACGTTGGGCCCGTCCCTTGACGATACGAAGCGCTGCAGGTCGAAGGCGAAATCCTGGCGTCCCACGCGCGCCTTGAGCGTGCCGCCGTCGAATGTGTCGACGTATTCGAGAAAGGCGAGACGGAGATCGGCGCGATCCTGATCGGCCGATGAGACGCTGGTCTTGTCGAAAGCCCGATCGTCTTCGAGCTCGACGAAGGCCCGCCAGTTCGCATTGAAGTGAATGTCGGCGTAGACCTGCAGGCGCTGGATGAGATAGCTGTCGGACGCCGTCTTGCCGGTGCCGAAGGCCGGCGCGTTGTTGGTCTCGAAGCGCTCGCGCAGATTGGCGCCAAGCGAGACGTAGCTCTTCGGGTCGGTGGCCCACAGCGGGATGTATTTGAGCCCGTCGAACGCTTCGGTCCGCAAACGGGGATCGGCGAGGACCGACCAGTCCTCCTCCCAGCGATTGGCCTGGATCGTGGGTCTCTTGGCGATTGCCAAATCGCCGTCTCCGGCCCGTGCAGCATCGACGCCGATGATGACCAGCGTCAGCGCGATCGCGACAAAGCGCGGGTCAAGCCGTCCAGGCATCGTCGGCCGTCACCTCATTTGCCGTCGGCCCGCGACGCGCTCTGCGGCATCTGGGCGTGAATCTCGGCGATGTAACCGCCTGGAAACATCACCAGTGCCGCTGCGCGTCCATCCGACATGGAGGGTTCGACGAGGACCGTGGCGCCGGACTCCCTGGCCTTGCCGAGAGTGGCGGCGAGATCGGCCACCTCGTAACCGGTCGTCTCCCGCCCGTAGGGATAGGGCAGATGACCATCCGTGACCAGCACGACCATCTTGCCGAACGCAGACTCGATCCGGATGCGCCGGTAGGTGGTCTCCCGCCTGCCGATCTCGGCACCCGGCGCCTTCGCGTCGTCCGAGACGATCTTGCCGCGGGAGAACGCCAGGAAGCTCCGGGTGAAGGCGGCGGCCCTATCCGGCGAGACGTAGACGCGGTTCTCAGGCACGCGCTCGAACGGCGCGTAATCGGGCTTCGTCGTATGCCAATAGAGCTGGAGGTTGACACCGCCGGGCCACTGGACCACGGCGTCGCGCCCGATCGGATCCGGGAACGTGGACACGATGACGTCGGCGCCAGCGGCACGCGCCGCCCTGATCGCGCGATCGATATCCGTGACCAGATATCCGTTCCGCTCGGCGCCGAACGGATAGGGAATCGGCGTCTTGAAGCCGAACAGCGACACGGTGCCGACGGGTGTCTGCAACAGCTGCGACGTCGTGCTGCTCGGCGTCGGCGTGACCGTGGCCACCACCTGCCTGGTGCTCTTGCCGCCGAAGGTCGCCAGGAAGCTCGTCACGAATTTGTCGACGTCGTCCGGCGCCACATAGACATGCGTCGTATCGTATTGCGGCGCGACCGCGATCGCCTCGATCGGCTTCACACGATCTCTGGCGCTCGCAGGTGCCTGAGCGAAGGCGGCCAGCGCCAGCAGCATCACGACGGCCGAAGCCCTGGTTTGTCCCATGGGAAGACTCCTTAGACAGCTCCGGACCGCGGGAAGCGATCCGGTTGAAACCGCGCTTCGTCCGCGCGGATCGCAATGACGACAAGGCCGGCGATCAATCCGAGATGTTCGAAGAAGGCGTTCATCGCCATGAAGCGCTCATGGCCGCCCAGCGTCCAGAACGCATTGGCCGTGAGCATCGCGACGAAGGTGAGAACGCCAAGGCCGCCGGCACCGAGCCACACCAGGCGGTTGACGACCACAAGCGCAGAGCCGCCGAGCTCAACGGCGATGGCCGACGCCGCCCAAAGCCAGCCCGGCGCGAGCCCGAAATGCGTCTGCTCGGCCACGGCACCGGGAAAGTCGAGCAGCTTGGCGAAGCCGCCGAGAATATACGCCGACACCAGCGCGAGCCTGGCGGCTGGCCACAGCAGCGGCCATCGCAGGATCATCGACACCCAGTTCGGTGACGCGCCGGCCAGCATGTCAGACGGCCCAGCACGCACAGCCCAGCGCACCCCAGAAGCTCCGGAGGTCGGAGACCGGCAACCGGCTCGACCAGGCGGTCGCATGGGCGTGGCCGTGCACGCCGCACGCATTGGCGCAGCCGCACATCTGCGAGGCCTTCATCGCAAGACCATCCGGCTTCCCGGCGGCCTCGTCGTCGGCCCAGGCCGCATAGCCGCCGAAGCGGCGAACCGGCGACCAGTCCGGCATCGCGGGCGGAGGCCTGACACTGTCCAGCCCGGCAAACTCGCCCGCGCCGAACACGATCCGCCCACCCACCATCGTCAGCAACGAGGTCGTGTCGGCGATGTCGGCTTCGCTGCACGAGAAATAGTCGCGATCCGGGACGATCAGGTCGGCGAGCTGACCGACCTGGATACGGCCCTTGCGCCCTTCCTCGTTCGAGAACCACGTGACGTTCTCCGTCCACATCCGCAGCGCCGTCTCGCGATCGAGGCAGTTGCGCTGCGGCGTGATCCGCAGTCCGCCGACGGTTCGTCCGGTCACCAGCCAGGACAGCGAGACCCACGGGTTGTAGGAGGCCACGCGCGTCGCATCGGTCCCGGCCGACACCTTGACGCCCTTGTCGATGATCTTCCTGACCGGCGGCGTGGCCTCGGCGGCCCCCATGCCGTACCGCTCGACAAAATACTCGCCCTGATAGGCCATGCGGTGCTGCACGGCGATGCCGCCGCCGAGCGCGGCGATGCGATCGATCGACTGGTCCGAGATCGTCTCGGCATGATCGAAGAACCAGTGAAGACCGTCCAGCGGCATCTCCTGGTTGACCCGCTCGAACACGTCCAGCGCGCGGGAGATCGTCTCGTCATAGGTCGCGTGCATCCGCCACGGCCATTTGTTCTGCACCAGGATCCGGACGACCTCCTCGAGCTCGCCCTCCATCTCCGGCGGCATGTCGGGCCGCGCCACGCGGAAATCCTCGAAATCCGCGGCCGAGAACACCAGCATCTCACCGGCGCCGTTGTGCCGGAAATAGTCGTCGCCCTGCTGGTATTTCGAGCTCTTGGTCCAGTTGAGGAAGTCGTCCTTTTCGCCCTTCGGCTTCTGCGTGAAGAGATTGTAGGCCAGACGTATGGTCAGAAGGCCTTCGTCGCTCAGCTTCTGGATGACCGCGTAGTCCTCGGGATAGTTCTGGAAGCCTCCGCCCGCGTCGATCGCACCGGTGACGCCCAGACGATTCAGTTCGCGCATGAAATGGCGGGTGGAATTGACCTGATAATCGAACGGAAGCTTGGGTCCCTTGGCGAGCGTCGCATAGAGGATGCTGGCGTTGGGCTGGGCCAGGAGCAAGCCGGTCGGGTTGCCCCTGGCGTCGCGCACGATCTCCCCGCCCGGCGGCTCGGGCGTGTCCTTCGTGTACCCGACCGCCCGCAGCGCGGCACCATTCAGGATGGCCCGGTCGTAGAGATGCAGCAGGAACACCGGCGTGTCGGGCGCGACCGCGTTGAGTTCGTCGATCGTCGGCAGCCGCTTCTCCGCGAACTGATGCTCGGTGAAGCCCCCGACCACCCGGACCCATTGCGGCGGCGGCGTCACGGCGACCTGCCGCTTCAGCATGTTCATCGCGTCGGCGAGCGAACGGACTCCGTCCCACCGCAACTCCATGTTGAAGTTCAGGCCGCCGCGAATGATGTGGAGGTGATTGTCGATCAGGCCGGGCAGCACGCGCCGCCCGCGAAGGTCGACGATTTTCGTCGCGGGGCCCGCGAGCGGCATCACCTCATGGTCGTGGCCCACCGCGACGAAACGACCGTCAGTGATCGCGACCGCCGATGCCGTCGGATTGGAGCGATCGAGCGTCGTGAACAGGCCACGGTGCAGGATGAGCTCTGGTGCGGTGTTCATGAGTGCGTCTCCTGTCCGTTCGCCGACGCCGCGCTTTTCGGTGGGTCCGCCTGGCGTCCGGGCAACATGCCGAACATGTGCGGCGCGCACTTCGCCTGCCGCCATGCGGCGGCAAGCCCTTCGCCCGTCATCATCTGCCTCGCAACGGGCACGATCTGCTCCCCGGCCAGGATGCCGAGCAACCCGACAAGGGCGACGAGCGGCGGCGCAGGCGAGCGCACGTTGAGCAGGCTGTAGATGACGCCGACCAGAAGGCCAGCGCCGAGGGACAACAGGTAGATCTTCATCACGGTGATCCGCGACTCGAGGACGTTCAGCCCGCCTTCGCACCACCTTCGGAGGCGTGCTCGCCCAGCGCCCATTTCGAGAAGCGAATCTGGATCCCGTAGGGCGAATGCGCGCGCTGGATGTCCATCATGCCTTCATAGGTCTCGCTGCGAGCCCAGTCTTGCTGAAGCTCATAGGCGTATTGCGACGACGTGATCGGGACGGCGCCGGCCTGGATGGCGCGCTCCATCGCGCGATTGTGTGCTTCGAGGGACAGGTCGCCGCAGGCGTCGGCGGCAATGTAGATCTCATATCCCTGCTTGAGCATGTCGAGAGTCGGGAAGATCACGCAGGCCTCGGTCCACAGACCCGCCAGCACGAACTTCTTGCGCCCGGTCGCGATCACCGCCTTGCGGAAGTTCTCGTCGAGCCAGGAGTTCATGGAGGTGCGGTCGATGATGTCGTGCTTGGGAAAAAGCTCGGTGACCTCGGGCATGAACGGTCCTGAGAACGAATCCCTCGCCACCGTCGTCAGCACGGTCGGAATCTTGAACAGTTTGGCCGCCTTGGCGAGGATCTGGACGTTGTTCACGGTGACCAGACGGTCATGCGACTGGACGCCCTGGAACATGGCCGGCTGATAATCGATCAGCGCGATCGCGCTGTTGTCGGGCGTGAGCATATCGAGTTTCGACATCGAGAAAGTCTCCTTGCGATCGGCAGAGGCGATCGAGCAAAAGGGGGAATGAACGCAGCGGCACCGTGAACCCTGAGGGATTCCGGCGCTTGGACGATTTCGTCGCGGCTTGGACTCCCGCCCGATCACCCCGCGCGGCGCGACCACCTGTCAAGCGATCGTGAACTGACGCGGCGCGGACGGCGCATGACCGACCCGACATTGCTTCGGACGGTTGCGGCACGCAGCGCGATCATCCGAAGCGATCCCCGGCGTCAGCCTGGCGACTTCGTCGCAGCGACGGCGTCAATGATGACTTCGGCGACGGCCTTCGGCTGCGACAGCAACGAAAGGTGGCTGGCTCTGAGCTCGCTCGTCCGGGCATTCAGCATCACAGCCAGCTTGCGCTGGAGTTCAACGCTCACGACGCGATCGTCCGCCGACACGATGTACCAGCTCGGACGGCTGGACCACGCCGCCTCGGTGACCTTTTCCCCGAACGTCGAGGTGGGGAGCGGAGGCTGAAGCGTCGCCAACACCCTTGCGTCGCCCCGGGGCAAATCCTGGCCGACATCATTGATCCAGCCGTCTTCGCTCAGCTTGAGGAATCCACGGCCATCGTCGATGATCTCCGACAATCCGGGCGGAGCTGCATGGGCCGCGACCTGCTCGCCTACGGATTCCCCAGCCTTGGGTGCAAAGGCCGCGACATAGACCAGCGCCTTCACTTTCGGATCATTTCCCGCCTCAGTGATCACAGCCCCGCCCCAACTATGGCCAACCAGGACGACAGGCCCCTTGATGGCATCCAAGGCCTGCCTGGTTGCGGCGACGTCGGCGCCGAGCGACGTCGTCGGATTCTGAACCGCCACCACGGGAATGTTGCGCTCGAGCAGATAGGGGATCACCAGACGCCAGCTGGATCCATCCGCCCATGCTCCATGGACGAGAACGACAGTTGGAAGGACGGGTGGGACCTGTTGCACAGTTCGGTTTCCTGCCGGTTCGATCGGAATTGATCCGCGAAACCTAGAGGCCGACCGAGGGGAATTCTTTTCACTTCGGACGGCAACTTGCACTTCCTGCCGCCCTTGCCAAAAACCTCGGCGTTCGCAGACATCACGGCGGGTCCCCTCGCGCCGGTCCTGGAGCCGGGCGGCACCCGGCAAAGCCGATTTCGTCGAACGAGACCAGCTCAATCAAGCGGAGGCAGGATCGCGCGCAATTCGGATCGCCGCTCCTCCAGAAATCCGGGAAGCTGGAGGCTCCTGCCAAGACTCTCCGGCGCCTCGTCGACCTCGAAGCCCGGCCCGTCGGTCGCGATCTCGAAGAGCACGCCGCAGGGGGCACGAAAGCCGACCGCATTCAGGTAGGTTCGCTCGATCGGTTCGCTCACGACGATGCCGTACGCCAATTGCAGCTTCTCGACCATCCGCGATCGATCGTCCGGATCCTTGGAGCGGAAGGCAACGTGGCGGACCGTGCCGCCACCAAGGCGGCCGCGCGAAGACTTTCCGATCATGCGCAGGGTTATCGTGCCGCCGGGTCCGTCATGAGCCACGAATCGCATGCTCCCGTTTCTCCGAGAGACCAGCTGGAAATCGAATACCTTCTGAAGGATGTCGATGGTTGCATCCTCCTCGCGAACGTTCAGCGTGACTCCATGAAGCCCGCGGAGCGCATGACCGGCCTTGGGGCCTTCGCCTGATATCCCTGACTGCCGCTCCCACGTTTCCACCAGCGAGAGTGCGGTACCATCGGGATCGGCGAAACAGAGCGTGCGCTCACCGAAGGGCGATACTTCCCGTTGATAAGCAACACCCGACGATTCGAGCCTGTCCGCCCACGCATCAAGCGACCCCGGTGCAACGCAGAATGCGGTCTGGACGACCTCGCCGACGCCGATCATTCCCGGCGTAACGCAATTCCAGGCAAGCGTGCTGATCACGGTGCCCGGAGTCCCGCGGCCGTCGCCGTAATAGATGTGATAACTGCCGGGGTCGTCGTAGCAGACCGTCTTCTTGACCCGGTTCAATCCCAGGACCCCGGCGTAAAAGTCCGCGGCGCGGCGCGCGTCTCCGATGATCGCGGTGACGTGGTGAAGTCCTCGTGCGGTCACGTCAATGCTGTCCATTCCGCGGTGACGAGGCGGCGGGTTGGACGCATACTATTGGCCTCGCACATTTCTCCCTCCGCCCCGGTTCCCGGACGTTCCCGGCACGGAACCCCGGCCTCCCCCATGCGTCTTGGACTTTTTCCCGAAATCAAAGCCGCAGCCAAGCCAAATTTCTGTCTCGGGAGCCAGTGTCGCTGCCGTAGCGACGCAATCGTACAAAGCGCGGGGAAAACCTGCAATCAGTCACGGCCGAACTTGCAAAGGATGGCGTCTCGAAACCTGACGCCCGGGGCATGAGATCGGTGACTGGCATTCGTAGCACAACCTGTCGGGCCAACGGCATCCGCCAGTTCTATCTGGAAGCCGGCGCCGGGCCGCCGGTGGTGCTGCTGCACGGCTTTCCGGAGACCAGCTTTGCCTGGCGCTTTCAGATACCGGCCCTGTCTGCACACTACCGGGTGATCGCTCCGGACCTCCGCGGCTATGGTGAGACCGACAAGCCGGCAAAGGGCTACGACAAGAGGACGATGGCCAACGACATCGTCGAACTGCTGAAGGCGCTCGACGTCGGACGCGTCGCACTGGTCGGCCATGATCGCGGCGCGCGGGTCGCAACCCGCCTGGTCAAGGACCATCCGGACCTGGTCGACCGCCTCGTCGTGATGGACAACGTTCCAACCCGCATCGTCGCGCGCGAGATGAACGCGAAGGTCGCTCGCGAATACTGGTTTTTCATGTTCCACCAGATCCTCGACCTGCCGGAGGCGCTGATCGCGGGACGCGAGGACATCTGGCTGCGCCATTTCTTTTCCGACTGGTGCCACGATCCGATGACGATCTCCGGCGAGGCATTCGAGACCTACGTAAAGGCTTACAGCTCGCCCGGCGCGGTTCGCGGTGCGATGTCCGATTATCGGGCAAGCGCAGAGGACGTCGCACAGGATCTCGAGGACGCCGACAACAAGATCGGATGCCCCGTCCTCTCGCTTTGGGGAGCCGATTTCAGCGCTGTCGGCCGTCTCTTCGACATGAAGGCGATCTGGAGTGAAATGGCGGACAATCTCACCGCGATTCCAATCGAGCGCTGCGGTCATCTTCCACAGGAAGAGCAGCCCGAGACCGTCAACAAGTTGCTCCTCGAGTTCCTGCAGGGTTGGACGGGCTGAGAGCCGGAGGCCCAACTCTCATGCGGCGCCGAAAGACAGGCCTGGGCTCCTGCACCAAAGGGGACGAAGATGAAGTTGATCCACGCCGGCACGATCCTGGCCCTCGCAGTTCTCGCGTTCGGCGGCGAGGCAGATGCTGCTGCTCCCCAGGTTCGGACGCAGGCGCCGGGCTTCTATCGCATGATGTTGGGGAGCACGGAGATCACCGCATTGCTCGACGGGACCCATACATTTCCCGTTCTCGACGTGATGACACGAAACGAACTCGCCCCCGGCGGCGAACGAAAGGCGGTCAAGCTCAGCGACGACCGCCCCGGCCAAGCCGAGGCTTCGCTCGCGGCCTCGTCTCTCTCCCTCCCCCTTGAGGGCTCCATCAACGCATTTCTCGTCAATACGGGCACGCGGCTCGTACTGATCGACAGCGGAGCCGGTAGCCTCTACGGCGCGTGCTGCGGGCACCTGCTGGAAAATCTTCGAGCGTCGGGCTACAGGCCGGAGGAGATCGACGAAGTCTATCTCACGCATCTTCACGCCGATCACGTTGGAGGCATCGCCCCCAACGGCAAACCGGCGTTTCCGAATGCCATCATCAGAGTCAACCAGAAGGACATCGACTACTGGCTCGACGCCAGAATGGAGAGCGAGGCTCCCAAATTTCTCCTGCCGATGTTCGAAGGCGACCGCGCCTCGTTGAAGCCCTATATCGAGTCCGGCCGGCTCAAACCTTTTTCGGACGGATCCGAGCTGTCACCGGGAATTCGCGCCCTCCCGACCCTGGGACACACGTTGGGTCACACGTCGTACGAAGTCACGAGCGACGGTCAGACAATGGTGATCTGGGGAGATATTGTCCACGTCGCTCCCATCCAGTTTCCAGACCCTGCGGTCACGGTGACTTACGACAGCAATCCCATCTCGGCCGAAGCGGAGCGTATCGCGATGTTCGCGCAGGCAGCCAGGACGTCCGCTTGGATCGCGGCGGCACACATCGCCTTTCCCGGAATAGGGCACATTCGTTCGATCGACGGTCATTTCGAGTGGCTGCCGGCGAACTACACGACCGTCTTCAAGAGCCATTGAAGGATACGGCACCCGACCTGCTGAATTGTCGATCGTGCGCGTCGCCTCCGCGGGTCGGTCGACCGCGCCCTATTTGAGGGCTCCGCCGAGCCGCACACCATAGTCGACCACGGCGCGGTCGATTTCAAAGCGCTCGCGTTCATAGGCTGCGAGCGCAGCGACGGGATCGTCATGGCTGGCAAGGGCATCACGGAGCGCGAACGCATCGCCGGCGGCCTTGGCGACACCCATTGCGGTGTGCGGACGGGCGACGAAGGCGGCGTCGCCCATCAGCGCTATGCGCTTCGCCACCATCCGGGGGGCACGATAGTCGAAGATGGCGTGCACGAAGGGATGCGGCTCAGCGGCCACGGCCTCCGCGAACGCCGGCGGAAGCAAACGGGCCGCGTCAGCATGCAGGCTGTTCGCGGCCTCTCGCGTCACCTGCGGCGGAGCCAGAGAAAATGGATGCGCCTTTCCTTCGGCATCCGTGAGAACCGATGCGATCTCCTGCCCGGAATAGCGTCGATACCAGACCCAGTTGTAGCGTCGGTCGCCAGGCCGGGTAGAGCCGTCCGCGCCGGGAACGAGATAACCAAGGATATGCGAGCCCGGCATTTCATAGAAAGCAAAGCGCTCGAACAAGGTCTGTGCCGCGATCTTCGGCATCGCCTGTTCGGGTACGAGCCCGCGCCAGGTCGCATAGCCGACATAGGTTGGATGCGATCTGCTGCCCGCGACGGCCGGGCGGATCTGCGATCCGATTCCGTCGGCACCGATGATCACGTCGGCCTGCTCGCGGGTTCCGTCAGTGTAACTTAACTCGACACCGGCGCCCCTGTGCTCTGCGCCGACAACGTTTCGTCCGTTTTGGTAGCGATCCGGGGGAACGAGTTCGCGGAAGGTGCGAAACAGAACATCCCAGGACAGCTGCGTCTGCGGCATATGGTGACGCTGGATGACCTCTCCCGCACGATCCAGATAGATGCGTTCACGGGCCGTCACGCCGAAATGCGCCAGATGGTCGCGGCCGACTTCGCGCAGCATCGCGAACACCTCCTGCTGCGCCACGAGCCCTGCGCCTCGCCCTTCAAGGCCATGAATGGACCGTTCGCGGACGCGGACGTCGAAGCCGGCGCGATGCAGAAGGGTCGCCGCAAAGAGCCCGCCGATCGAGCCGCCGACGATGATGATGCGAAGAGCCATGACCGCTTCCTTGTGCAGACAAGGCCGGGCGCGCCCGAGAGCAGCGCCCGGCCGGCGTGCCTACTTCGCGATGAAGGCGTGGAGATCAGGGTTGATGACATCGGCATGGGTGGTGAGCATGCCGTGCGGATACCCCTCGTAGACCTTGAGCGTCGCATTCTTGAGCAGCTTCGCCTGAAGCAGAGCGGCATCCTTGTAAGGCACGACCTGATCGTCATCCCCCTGCACGACCAGCGTCGGCACGCTGATCGCCTTGAGATCGAGGGTCTGATCGGTCTCGGAGAAGGCCTTGATGCCATCGTAATGCGCCTTGGCGCTGCCGGCCATGCCCTGTCGCCACCAATTCTCGATCACACCCTGCGAGACCTTCGCGCCCGGACGGTTGAAGCCGTAGAACGGTCCGGATGCGACGTCGAGAAAGAACTGCGCGCGGTTGGCCGCAAGCGCGCTACGGAAGCCGTCGAACACTTCGATCGGCGTGCCACCGGGGTTGCTCGCGGTCTTCAGCATCAGGGGCGGCACGGCAGAGACGAGCACCGCCTTGGCAACGCGGCCCTGCGGTTCGCCGTATTGGGCGACATAACGCGCAACCTCACCGCCCCCGGTCGAATGGCCGATATGAACAGCGTTTCTGAGGTCGAGATGCTCGGCGACCGCAGCGGCGTCCGAGGCGTAGTGGTCCATGTCGTGGCCGTCAGAGACCTGCGCCGAGCGGCCGTGCCCGCGCCGGTCATGGGCCACGACGCGGTAGCCCTTGGCAAGGAAGAACAGCATCTGGGCGTCCCAATCGTCGGAGGACAGCGGCCAGCCGTGATGGAACACGATCGGCTGGGCATCCTTCGGACCCCAATCCTTGTAGAAGATTTCGACGGCGTCCTTGGTGGTGACGTAGGGCATAGGTTTTCCTTTCGAATGAGAAGCTGCCGAGCGATGGTGGCGACAGAAGGCTTCCGGCTTGCCTGGTCACGGCCGCTCCGGCTCCTGTGTGGCTTATCTTGCTGAAGCCCGGTGATCTGTCATTCAAACGAATGGTTCGTCGCCTAGTGAGAGTCGGCCGTCGAGACATACCTTGATATGATTGCGTTAAGGCATCGCGGCCTGGACTCTTGCGCGCAAGCAGCCTGTTCAGCTCGATCGTCAGACCTGCCGTCCAATTCCAGAGGGAGACGATGTCGCGCGACCTGTCGCGGTGGACATAGGGTAACCGTGCGCCGTATTGCGCGCCTGCCTCGGGCAGCAATCTGACCGAATGCGACGCCCTCGCCTGCCCCTCGCAAGTATCAGGTCGGCTGTAGGCTTGTTGAGGCCGAAGCGGCAGGTCTCGCGCTACCCAAGTCCGCCCACGGCAAGCGCCTTGCAGAAGTTATACATGAAGCGAACATAGAAAAGGCCAGAGCCTCCTCCCGAACAAGCCAGGCGGTACGCATTGCCGAGGGCATGGAGGAACTCGATCGTTTCCATGATCTCGTGGTGTGCAAGGGCGGACCGGATGCCGATGAACGACAGGAGCCAAGTCAAGGTGGCAGCGCTTGTCACGACAGCCTCGCCTGAGCACAGTGCCGCGAAGCCGACTGAGCCAGATACGCGGTCCTCCACTGATACGGCGTGTCACCCGCGAAGCGCTTGAACACCGTGGTGAAATGCGCCTGCGTTTGGAAACCGACCGTCAGGGCCACCTCCACGAGCGACAGTTCGGCCTGCTTCAGCAACTCCTCGGCGCGTTCGATGCGCCGCTTCATGAGGTATTCATGCGGCCGCATGCCCAATGCTGCGCGGAACTGCGCGGCGAAATGCATCCGGCTGAGGCCCGCGACCGCGGCCAGATCCTGAAGGGTGATCTTTTCATCCAGATGCTCACCGACATACTCCACCACACGCTTGAGGCGCCACCCTTGAAGTGACCTTACGTTCCGGCCGACGTGATCCGCGGCGGATGGGATGCCGACAGGCGAAGGATTCGCCTTCAGGACGAACTGACGGGTCAGGATGGCGAGGCGCAGGGCATCGGCGCAGATGGCGGAGTGAGGACCATTCTCGGCTTGCGCTGCGGCCAGCGCGTCGCGAAGCCGCCCCATGACGGGGTCATCGAATTCCGTTGATTCGGATGCCGCGTCATCGATCCCGGAATCACCAGCGAGCCGCTCGGCAGCCCCCCTGGAGTACGGCTGTCCATCGGCAATTTCTCGGACGTTGCGCCCCTCGGCCTTGACCGCGAGCGCGACGTCGAGGTGGACGAGCGACATCAAGACACTGCCATCGGCAAGCCTGCCGATTGATTTCAAGCCTCGCGCCCCGCCGAGGCCCGAGGCGCCGGCTGACCGAAGATCAACAATCTGATTCGTGGGTGTGTGTGTATTCTGGAGCGACATGCCGAATATCCTCGTCCATCTGCAGACCGGGAAAGCCTCGGGGCTTGTCCGCACGCTGTATGGGAAGAGTATTCCGCCTGTCCGCCGGCTCCATTCTACACGCGGTAGAAATCATTAGGTTGTCGGTTTGATCGCGTCATACCTAGGTATGATCGCGCCAGCGATCTCCTCATGAGGCGCACCGGACTTTTGTTCCGCTCGCCGCCACTGCGGCTGCATCCTCTCTCGTCGATGACCCCGGTCAGGGAGCGGCAGCAGCCGACAGCTGCTCTCACCTTCGTGACATTGATACGAAACGCGCCTGCGTCACGACTCAACGCGTGACGCAGGCGCATTCCTGATCTGGTCCCGTTGCCGGATTTGCCGTCAGGAACGGGGACCCGTTCGACCCGATTCATAGAGAAACCAGACCCGACGCTCGGTCTGGTCGATCCAGTTTTCGAGCAGGCTGGCCGTCGCCACGTCGCCATATTCGTCGCAGAGCTCATGGACACGCCGCATTTCCATCGTGAGCTGCTGGTTGTCGCTCCGCAACTCCGCAAGCATGTCTTGCGGATCCACATACTCCGCGTCGTTGTCGAGAAGCCGCTGCTCCCGTGCGATGTGTCCGATCGAACGCAGCGTCGCCCCGCCGATCTTGCGGGACCGCTCCGCGATGTCGTCGGTCATCGCAAAAATCTGGTCCGACTGCTCATCGAGCAGCAGATGATAGTCGCGAAAATGCGGACCCGACATGTGCCAGTGGAAGTTCTTGGTCTTCAGGTATAGCGCGAAGACATCTGCGAGCAGGGCTCTCAGCGCGGCGGGAATGTCCCGAACCGCGTTAGCGGTCATATCTGTCGGGGTCTGGAGATCAGCTTTTGCACTGGTGACGGCCATGATTGATATCCTTGTCTTGATGGGCGCCGGACGATCGGATCGAGCACCGAAGCGCCATGTCCGCCAACCCTGTGAACGTCGTCACATCGGTGCGGAACGGGCTCTTTTGCGGCGACGTGCGCTATCTAGCGTGTGACTTTCAATGGATCTTTTCAGAATGATCGAAACTTTCGGGAGAGCACGGCGCTCGCATTCGGCCCATGCAGCCCAGGTGGCCCGTACTCTGCACTGCGCCTTCGTCGTCAAGACACGTCAGGTCCCGTCGCACATGGAAGCCTAAACACGAAGGCGCTACCGCCTTCGGGCACTGCGACGGCCTCGAGCGTTCCACCATGGGCTTCCATGATCGACCGGCAGATCGACAGGCCCATGCCCATACCGCTGGCCTTCGTCGTGAAGAATGGCTCGAAAATCCGCGATCGTATTTCATCGGGAATGCCATTTCCGGTATCCTGTACGCTTACGATCACCGAATCGCCCTCGACACGCGACGTCACCAGGAGCTCGCGCCGCGTTTCGATACCGGCCATTGCGTCGAGTGCGTTCGTGACGAGATTGAGCACCACCTGCTGGAGCTGCGTCCGATCCGCAACAACCTGAACATCGGACGCGTCCAGCCCGGCCGTGAGGTTGACCCCTCTCTTCTCGAAGTCCGGAGAGGTGAGCACGAGGATTTCCCGGATCAGAGAATCGACCGGGACCCTGGCCAGGGTTGCAGTCTCCTGCTTCGCCAACGCGCGCAACGCACGCACGATATCGGCGGCTCTCTGACCCGCACTCCGAATGTTCTCGAGGGTCAGGAGCACCTCGTTAAGATCGGGCTGGTCAGCCTTGAGCCAGCGGAGGCTTGCTCCAACGCTGGACAGAATGGCCGAAAGGGGCTGGTTGATCTCGTGCGCGATGGACGCCGCGAGCTCACCCATGACGGTCAGGTGAGAGGCTCGAGCAAGGTCAGATCGAGCACTGCGCAAGGCGGCCTCGGTTTCCTGCCGCCGAGCATTCTCGTCGATCAGTTCCGCATAGAGCCGCGCGGCCTCCAGCGAATTGGCCGCCAGAGGCGCCAGCACCTCCAGCATCGCAATCTTTCCGGGCGAGAAGACGTCCTGTGCAAGGTTGTTTTCGAGATACAGCACGCCGACAAGAACACCCTGTTTCAGGAACGGCAGACAGAGCAATGATCGGGCGGGATGTAGCGCAAGGCTCGCCGCATGCTGATGCTGCGCCTGAACGTTGGCATTGCCGAACGATGCCGATTTGCGAGTTCGCACAACCGTATGAAGGATCGAAAGAGGAACATGTTCGTCCGTCGGCGTCGCCAAACCGACATCGACGACGACATTGTCATCGATGACCCGACCCGTCGCTTCGATGCGCGCCTCATCGTTACGCATCAGCAGCAGGACGCCATATTGAGCGCCGGCGTGGACGATCATGCTCTTCATCAGCGCCTTGATCAGCTGATCGAGGGCAATCTCCTCCGACAAGGCCTGGGCGGTCCTCATGGCGACGGACAAATCCAGATGTTCCTGGTCATGAAACACCTGCCGGGACTCGCCACGCGCTTCCGTCAGCAGGAAGTCGAACTGAGCTTCGAGCTGACGGAGCTTGCCGTCAGCGCCCCACCGGCGATAGCAGGAATAGGCCAGACGCGCGTGATGCGCCGCGATGCTGTCAAGGCCGACACTGCTGGCATGACGGCTGGCAAGCTCGTGCGCCAGGGCCTGCTCGTGCACGAAGCCCTCCGAAGCGGCCGCACTCGCGGACTGTTCGTAGAATTTCATTGCGGCGAGATCGTCTCCACGCAAACGTGCGCTTTCCGCATCGATCAGGGCGAGCTTGTTGCGGAACGTTCCCGGGTTGAGCGCAGCCCATCTGTCAAAGCGCCCACGGTGTTCCGATAGCGATCCGAGCGCCTGGGTGTGTTCGGCCGGACTTCCATGGCTCTGCGTCATCGTCAAAGCCGCGTAGAGGCGATAGTCGGACAGATTGATGTGAGCCGGCACGGACCACGCCAACTCACCGGCCTTCGCGAGAAAGACCGCCGCGTTCGGCAGGTCGCCGTAGAGAAAGAAGCATTGCCCACGCAACAAATAAGTCCAGAACAGCAACGCGGACATCGGTTGCCTGCCTGAACCGGATGTTCCCGGGTCCGAGCGATAGGCGATCTCCCATGCCCCGACCGGAGTCGTCGTTCCCCGCCGCAGGGATTCTACGAACTCGAATTGAGTCGATACCAGATGGACAATGTCCTCATAACCCGCCCCCCGGGCGATCTGCAGGAGCGGCTCCAGCTCCTCCTGGACAACGGAGAGCTCCTCGCCCATCACGAGGAGATTCGACACGATGTGATTGCAGCTGTAGCAGAGCCATCGCAGCTCCGCGCTGGCGTTGCCAGCCGCTTTTGCTTTCCTTGCGCACCCCAGGGCATATGAGAGCGGTTTCGTCCACACGCCCACTTGATCGAGTGCGAGCAGCGTTGTGGTTCGAAACCTTTCGTATCCATGCCGGTCGACCAGCGCCAATGCGACTTCCGCATAGGCAAGCCCTTCGCTGGGCTCATCATAGGTTTCGGCCAAATTGACACCAAACCATGCAAGCCCCTGGACCGAAGCCGGCGTGACGCCATGCTCCAGTGTGAGTTGCACCATCACTGCCAGATGAAGAAACATCAATCCGCCGCTCGGGAAGAACATCGCGGCTTCGAGCGCGGTCAACAGCGCCATCGCAGCTTCGATCCTCGGATTCGTCGCAAGCGGGAGGTCGACGATGTCCCCGATGCTCCGTCCCTTGAGACCCTGCTTGACCGCCTCGTAGGCAGCCGCCAATTGCTGCTGCGATGGCTGCGACGGCAGATCGACGCCGAGCAAGCGCAGTCCGGAGAGCGCGGTGGCGGTTGCGCCGCGGAAGTCCGAACGTACCGTTTGCAGGGCGGCCTTCAGACGATGTGCTTCCGCCTGGTCAAAATCAGTTTCCATCCTGTGGAACAGCCCGTTGATTTCGACCGACGCGGCGTCCAGATCGGCGGTTGCAAGCAGACATTCAGAGCGAAGCACGGCAAGCCGCCGCGCCAGGGCGTAGTGCGTGGTCCAGCGGCCCTCTCCGAGGAGTTGTTTTGCAGCGGCAAGATACGACAAGGCTTGCGCGCGAGCGGCGGCAACGGTGGCGCGCTGTGCTGCAGCGATCAGTCCTTCGACGAACTGGATGACGCGCCCTGCTTCGAGTGATGCTCCGACGGAGAGTTCGATCTGGCCGGCAATCTCGAAGACAGAGTCCTGAAGACGCCCCTGCCAGACATCAAGCATCGCAAAGGCAATGTTCGCATGCTGGGCCGCCCGTTCGGCCGCGGGCGTAAACTCATACGCGGCCTCCTGCACACGATCATGCGAGAATCCCAGGGCTTCGTCATGCCTGACGATGAGGCCGGACTTCTCGGCCGGCTCCAGACGACGTCGAAGTTCTTCGACCTCGACACACGCGACACGCGCCAGCAGTACCTCATTTGCTCCTGCACCGATACACGCGAGGACACGGAGCGCTTCTCTCGTTCCCGCCGGCAGCCGTCCGAATCTCAGGATCAGCAGGTCGACGACATTGTCTGTTTGCTGGTGGCCGCCAACGGCGGCGGCATTCCAGGTCCATCGCTGCAGCTCGTCGTCGTATCGGACAGCGCGCTCATCGACGAGAGCCCGCAACAGTTGCGTCACATAAAATGGATTTCCTCCGGTCTTCTCGTGCATCATGCGCGCCAGCTCATCCAGAGGCTGTTCGCGCTCATCCAGCGTCGCCGCAATGAAGCGATCGATATGCCCGATCGTCAGAGGCGCCAACGAAATCCTCGAAATGAAGGACGAGCCGCCTTTGATGCCGCTCAGGAAGGCATTGAACCTCCCCGTTCGGCTGAATCCGTCATTGCGGTAGGCACCGACCAGCAGCAGGTTCCGCGGTCGCTCAGAGACAATCATCTCGATCAGCTCGAGCGTCGCATCGTCGGCCCATTGCAGATCGTCGATGAAGAGAAGCAGAGGAGCTCCGTCGACCGCAAAGACCTGGAAGAACGCCAGGAGAGCTCGGTTGACACGCAGCGAGACCTGGGCAGCCGATACATCGTTCGGGGCGGATTGCGGTCCGATGACCAGCTCGAGCTCGGGGACGAGATGCGCAATGAGCGGGGAGTGACCGCCGACCTGCGCCAGCAACGCAGTCCGCCGCATCTCCAGCTCCGAGCGCTCTCCCCCCAGAACCCCCATGATGAGAGAACGTGCGGCCTGAACGACGGCGGCGTAGGGTGTCGCTTGCTGATACTGGTCGGGTTTACCGGATGCAAATGACGCCGACATCCGGCCGACTGTCAGCGCCAGTTCTCGCACGAGAGCCGTCTTGCCGGCCCCTGCCGGGCCGGCGAGGAGGGCTATTTCCGCATCACCGGTTCCGGCAACCCGCAGATAGGCGTCGACCAGCGTCTGCAATTCCACGTCGCGACCAAACAGCCCCGGATTGCTTGAGAGCCTGCGCAGCCGGTCTATTCGACCGAGTTCGAATTTCGATATGGCGTTGCCTGCGGCCCACTCCCTGGAGCACCGCCTGAGATCGGCTTCGAGAGTCGAAGCGCTCTGATACCTGTCCTGGGGGTCTTTCGCGACCAGCTTCAGAATGAGCGCATCGATCATATCCGGTACATCGGCGCGATAGGCGCTTGGAGGGCGAGGCTCGATGGCAATGTGCGCATGCAGCCACTCAGCCGTCGTCTCCGCCATCAGCGGCAACGCGCCAGTCAAGACCTCGAACAGCGTGATACCGAGCGAGTACAGATCGCTCCGCTCATCGGCATATGCATCCTCATGCCGCATTTCTTCGGGCGCGGCATAAGCAAGGCCCCGGTCTCGGGCGGTCGCAATGGGCATCCGATCGCTGGACTCAAGCACGCCCGAAAGGCCAAACGACGCCAGCCTTATCCTGCCATCGTCCGACCTCACCAGGTTCCATGGCGTGATATCGCGATGCAGAAGCCTCTGCTCGTGGGCCAGTGCGAGCGCATGAGTGGCCCCGATTGCAATCTTCAGGAAATTGCTGATCGGGTCCCGATCGGCCCCGATCGCATGGATTGGCGTCGCTCCCACGTCTGAGAACAGGAGAACCGGTCCTTGCGAGGTCCGAAGGAATGCGCTGGCCTTCAAGGCCCAGGCGGCATCCAGACGATCACGCAGGGCAAATTCCTGCTCCAGACGCCGGCAACCGTGCGCGGACGTCCAACTCGCTCGAAATGCAAGCCACGCCGCACCAGATGCCGCGTCCGTCACACGGAAACGCGCAACTTCTCCGTCCCGTCGGATGAGAACCGATAGAGCCCGATCGAATATGGCCTTGTCCGGCAAGAGCGGCGCTGAGGCATGGTCCCCTGACAAGTTCTGTCCCGCCGTTATCTGCCCACCAACTCGACTCTCGATCACGCGTTCTTCGGTGCACGGCTTTGCAGCCGTCAAGACGATCCGAGCGACAACCCGAGCGCCTCGGCCCTTCGAACGAGATCGGCAACAGTCCTCACACCCATCTTGCTCATGACGTTCCGGCGATGGATCTTCACCGTGATTTCACTCAACCCGATCTGTCCGGCGATCTGCTTGTTCATGAGTCCGGTCGCGACATGCGCCATGACTTCGCGTTCGCGTGGCGTCAGGGTCTCGTAGCGCGACCGGATTTCATCTTTCACGGCCGCTTCGGTCCGCCTTCGCGCATCGCGTTCGATGGCTGCGGTGACGGCGTCAAGCATGTCCTGATCCCTGAACGGTTTGGACAGAAAATCGACGGCACCCGCCTTCATGGCCCGGACGGTCATGGGAATATCACCATGCCCCGTCATGAAGATGATCGGCAGGTCGATGCCCTGCTTCGACAGTTGATTCTGGAGGTCGAGGCCGCTCGCGCCCGGAAGTCGAACATCCAGGACGATACAGCCCGGCACGTCAGGCGTTGAACTCTCCAGCAGTTCGGCCGGCGTGCCGAACAGCCTGGTCTCCAGGCCGACGGATCGCAGCAGGCTGTCCAATCCCTCACGGACCGCCCGATCGTCGTCCACGATGATCACGAGAGATTTGGGACGAGCGGTCGCCGTGAGAGCTTTCCGATGCGGGTCACTCATCATGACGGCGGATGATCCTCAATCAAGCACGCGCCAGGCCGGGATGGCCGCCGGAATTTGGCCCATTGTCAGCGTGACGTGGATGGTAAACCCGTCTCATTCCTGCTTCTTGGACATTCTCGTCGCCTTTGGCACATATTGAACAGGGACGGCACATAAAGGCCACCCCCCGCATTGCCGCCATCTCATGTTCGCGGCGGTCAATCGGTCGCCGACCAGGCGCAGGAGCCGTCTCGACAAGTATACATTGGTATAGTCAGGGTACCCGAAGAGAGGAGGGCCACCCCTATGATGGCGGGTTTCTCCGCAGCAGGCAGGCGCGTAAAGACGACAAATGACATCGTCGATGAACGACGTAACGACAGATTTCCCACCTGGCCAGGACGGCATACCCACGGATTCAGTCATAGGTCGTACGTGACGCTTAGCCGCAGGAGACGGACGTGTAGCGCGCCCCCTTCCAAGCACCGCTTCGGAGCGTACCGCGAGCCAACGGCGGGTTGACCATCGAAAAGCCGTTTGCAGGAACAGACATGACGCCGAAGCCAGTCATCGCAATTGTGGACGATGATGATCTTGCCCGGGCGGGAACCAGCAACCTGATGCGATCGATGGGTTACAAAGTCCAGACGTTCTCGTCGGCCGAGGCATTTCTGTCGTCCGACGTGACGAACGTCGACTGTCTGATCAGCGACATCCAGATGCCGGGCCTGTCGGGTCTCGAGCTGCAAATGGCGCTCAGGGGCCGGGCTCCGCAGCTGCCGGTCATCTTCCTGACCGCCTTTCCAAATGAAAGATCCATGACTCTCGCCATGAGCCAGGGTGCGCGTCACTACCTGGGAAAGCCCTGCTCGCCCGACGAGCTGTGCTCCTGTGTGGCTGCTGTGATCGAAACCGCCACACCGGGAAAGTCGGGAAACGGCTGACCGGTCGATGCGCAAGCCCAGCGAGCCAGCCTGGGCTGGTCGCCGGGCGCGCATTTCGCGTGACGACGATGGGCCGCCCAAGGCCCCCTAATTGTACTCGTCGCCCGCCTGCACCTCGCCTCGAAAGATGAAATAGACGACCGCCGTATAGACGAGCGTCAGAGGCAATACGATCAGGCCGGCTCCCCAGAACAGGAACCGCAGGGACGATTCGGGAGCCGCCGCCTGCTCGATCGTGATCTTGAACGGTATGATGTAGGGCAGGAAGGAAACGGCAAGCGTTCCGAACGCGGCGACGAAGATCATGGCTGCCGATGCGAACAGAAAGCGACCGTTCCTGCGGCGGACACCGGATGCGAGCAGGCCGAATGCGCCCACGCCGATGATCGGAAACAGGATCAGGACGGGCCGCTCGATCCAGCGGTGCAGCACCGGCAAGTCGATCAGGAGCGCGTAGGCGAACACGGCAACGAGGAATACGAGCAGGGCTGCCATCAGCCGGGGAAGCACCCTGAACCCGTAGGCGCGAAGGTCGCGTCCGCCCTTTCCGACGATCCAGCAGCAGCCGATCATCGCGTAGCCAATGCACAAGCCAGCCCCGCAAAGCAGCGCGAAGGGCGACGCCCAGGCGAATGGACCACCGACATAGACGCCATTCTCGATTTGCAACCCCTGGACGATGGCGCCGACGGCGGTGCCCTGAACGAAGGCTGCCACATAGGACCCTCCAACGAAGCCCGCATCCCACAGCCACCGAAGGCGCTCGGTCTTGTAGCGAAACTCAAAGGCCACGCCTCTGAAGATCAGGCCGGCCAGCATCAGGAATATCGGCAGATAGAAGGCCGACAGCAGCAGGCTGAAGACAATTGGGAAGGCTCCGAACAGGATCGTGCCTGCGCAGACCAGCCAGGTCTCGTTGCCGTCCCAAACGGGCGAGATCGCGGCCAGCATCTGCCGTCGCCCCCTCTCTCCCGGTGCAAACGGAAACAGCATGCCCACGCCGAGATCAAAGCCGTCGAGCAGCACGTAAAGGAAAATGGAAAGCGCGAGCGCTCCGGACCAGAATTCAATCATCGTCACTCTCCTGCCTGGATTGCGTCGGGCACGCCCGGGCTCGATCCTGCGATCGACAATGGCCGTTTGGGATTGGTGCCCCGGGTCGGAAGGTCCGGCGCCGGGATCGGACCGGCCTGCAGCTGCCGATAGATGTAGTAGACGCCGAAGCCGAAGATGAGCGTGTAGATCGTCGCGAAGATCGCCAAGCTGGTCGCGACCTGCGGATTGGTCAGGAATGGCGTCACCGCGTCCGCGGTCCTGAGCTGATTGTAGACCACCCAGGGCTGCCGCCCGACCTCCGCCGTAAACCAGCCCGTCAGCGTCGCGATGAAGCCGAGCGGAAACGAGAGAAACGTCGCCCACAGAAACAGCCTGGCGCGAAGAAGGCGTTCGCCAAAGCTCAGCAGCGAGCCCAGCCAGGCAATCCCGAGCATGAGAAGACCGCAGCCGACCATGATCCGGAATGCAAAGAAGGGGATCAGCACGGGCGGCCGGACGTCCGGACTGAAGCTCTTCAGCCCCGTCTCCTTCGACGTCAGGCTCATCGAGCCGATGAGACTGCCGAGATAGGGAATCGAGATCTCGAAACGATTGCTCTCCGCCTTCTCGTCCGGCCAGGCGATCAATATCTCGGCTGCCGGCTGCTGATCGTTCCAGCGTCCCTCGATCGCCGCGAATTTCGCGGGCTGCTTGTCATGGACGTAGTCGCCCGTCAGATGACCGAAGAACAACTGGACCGGAACGAGGATCGCAGCCAGACGCAGCGCCATGGTCAGCATCGCCTTGCCTTCATAGACCGCGTGGCCGCGAAGCATGTACCAGGCCCCGGTCGCCGCGACGCAAAAGGCCGAGGTGACGAACGCCGCCAGCATCATGTGAGGAAAGCGAACCCAGACGACCTCGTTGAAGATGATGGCCGACCAGTCGGTGGGGACGAAGACGCCGTCCCCGCGCATCGCGAAACCCGTGGGCCATTGCATCCAGGTGTTGTTGACCATGATCCAGAACGACGACAGGCTCGTTCCGGCCGTCACCAGGAAACACGCGACGAAGTAGACCCAGCGCGGCACGCGCTCGCGTCCGAACATCAGCACACCGAAGAACGCCGCTTCCAGCGCAAAGGCGGTGAAGCTCTCATAGCCGAGCAGCGGCCCCTGGATGGGCCCGGTCCGACGCGACAACTCGCTCCAGTTCGTTCCGAACTGGAAGGCCATCACGATGCCGGATACCACGCCGAGGCCGAAGGCGACGGCGAAGATCTTCAGCCAGAAGTCGGACAGGCGACGGTAGATCCGACGGCCGGTGATCAGCCCGCACCCTTCGAGGAAGGTCAGCCAGGCCGCAAGCCCAATCGTGAAGGCCGGAAAGATGATGTGGAACGAGATCGTGAACGCGAACTGTATCCGCGACAGCAGGAGCGGCGTGATTTCCATGATTGACCTCAATGAATCAGCTCTGCAGATGGATGGCGGCGCAAGACCCGCTTGCGCCGCCAGATGAGCTTGCGCGGACTCAGCGCGGCAAGAGGTTCTGCTTGGCCAGATCGATCACTTCGTCGCCACGGCCACTCATCACGGCCCGCAGGAGCCAGAGGCTGAAGCCCTTCATCTGCTCCACGCCGATCGTCGGCGGCATCGACAGCTCCTGCGTCGCAGTCACGACGTCCAGTACCGCAGGACCGTCATGCTCGAGCACTTTGGCGACCGCGGCCGGGAGCTCGCCGGGATCCTCGACCCTGACACCGAGGATGCCCATGGCGCGAGCCATTGCGGCAAAGTCGGGGTTCTTCAGGTCCGTCCCAAGCTCGACGAAGCCCGCGGCCTTCATCTCGAGCGCCACGAACCCCAATACGCCGTTGTTGAAGATGACGATCTTCACCGGAAGATTCATCTGGGTCAGCGTGATGAGATCCCCCATCAACATGGAAAACCCTCCATCACCGGACAGCGAAATCACCTGCCGTGCAGGCTGAGCGGCCTGGATGCCGATCGCTTGCGGAAGCGCGTTGGCCATCGATCCATGCGCGAGCGAACCGACGAGGCGACGCCGGCCGTTCATCTTGAGATAGCGCGCCGCCCAGATCGTCGGCGTCCCGACGTCGAAGGTGAACACGGCATCCTCGTCCGCCGCCTCGCTGACCAGACGCGCGAGATATTGCGGATGGATCGGGCGGCGCCCGGGCGTTCCCTGCGCCAGATGATCGAGGTCCTTCCGGCTGTCCCGATAGCGCGCCAGACTGTCGTCGAGATGAAGCCGATCGGCCTTCGGAGACAGTTTCGGCAGCAACGCCTCGATCGTCGCGCCGACGTCGCCGACGAGGCCGAGGTCCAGCTTGCAGCGTCGGCCGAGATTTTCAGGACGAATGTCCACCTGGACGATCCTGGCCGTGGTCGGCAGGAACTGCTTGTACGGAAAGTCGGTGCCCAGCATCAGCAGGACGTTGCATTCATGCATCGCCTGATAGCCCGAGGCGAATCCGATGAAGCCGGTCATGCCGACGTCATAGGGATTGTCGTACTCGACATGTTCCTTTCCGCCGAGGGCATGGACAATGGGGCTCTTCAATGTCTCGGCGAGCGATAGGAGCGCTGCATGCGCGCCCGCGCAGCCTCGTCCGCAGAACAGCGTCACGCGCTCGGCGTCATTCAGCAGTTCGGCAAGCGCGTCCAGCTGGTCTTGCGCCGGCGTCACGACCGGAGCAGCCGGCAACAGACCGGCAACCGGCGAGACTCCGCGTTTCGGCGCCTTCATGAGTGCGACATCGCCGGGAATGACGACGACCGACACGCCACGTTCACCTACCGCGGCCCGGATCGCGTTCTCGAGCACGAACGGCAACTGATGAGGATCCGACACGAGCTCGCAATAGACGCTGCATTCGCGGAACAGATTCTGCGGATGGGTTTCCTGGAAATATCCGCCACCGATCTCGGCCGAGGGGATCTGCGCCGCGATAGCGAGCACCGGTGTTCTCGTCCGCTGGGCGTCGTAAAGACCGTTGATCAGGTGCAGGTTGCCGGGTCCGCAGGATCCGGCGCAGACAGCCAGCTTGCCGGTGATTTGCGACTCGCCCGCCGCCGCGAAAGCCGCGACCTCCTCATGCCTGACGTGAACCCAGTCGATCGTGCCGCGCTGTCGCAGCGCTTCGGTCAGCCCGTTGAGGCTGTCCCCCACCACGCCGAATATTCGCTGAACGCCCGCCTGATGAAGCGTTTCGACAATCAGATCGGCGACATTATCGTTCGACATAAGAGCCCTCCATAGGCAGCTGGCGTTCGAGCGGGCAAACGAGACCGGACCAGATCCATCGTGACATCACGATTGGTGATCTGATCGTTTCCTTTGCCGGCGGCTTGTCGCTCATCGGCGTCTTTTGGACATTTGCAATGCCGGGACGTCGCCGATGAGCCCGTGCACTCTCGTTAGCAAGGCAGCGCCAGGAGGGACGATCAGACCCAGGTGGATGCCAATCATACTTAGGGGTGGTCCGTGCACCCGCAGAGGCGACTGCCTTCAAAAACGGCCTGCGCTAGTTGGAGATGGGCCGCCGATCGCGCGGATCATGCCGGCCGATGGCGGAGCCCGATATGCCGACATTGGCGAGGAGATTGAGATGAGTGAGACATCGACCGATACGTCGCTCGCCCCGGTCATGACCGGGGGCCTGATCTTCGCGATGGCAAGCGCAGCCGGAATCGCGGTCGCCAACATCTATTACAATCAGCCGATGCTGGGCCTGATCGAGGCCGAGTTGCCGGGACGCCTGACCGGGCTGATCCCGACCGCGACCCAACTCGGCTATGCGGCCGGATTGTTCCTGCTGGTCCCGCTCGGCGACATCGTTGAACGCCGTCGGCTCATCGTCCTTCAGTTCGTGGTTCTCGCCGTCTCGCTCGTGCTGGCCGCCGTTGCGCCGAGCGCGATCCTCGTCGTGCTCGCCTCGCTGGTGCTGGGTCTGGCTGCGACCGTCGCGCAGCAGATCGTGCCTCTCGCGGCGCATCTGGCGCCCCCGGAACGACGCGGCAGTACGGTCGGCAAGGTCCTGGCCGGCATCCTCACCGGCATTCTGCTGAGCCGCACACTTGCCGGTCTGGTCGCGACTCATGGCGGCTGGCGCGAGATGTTCTGGCTCGGCGTCCCGATGGCGCTTGCCGCAGGGGGGCTCATGGCTTTTGCGCTTCCGCACACCCCCGCGGACTCGAAGCTTGAATATCGACAGCTGCTGATATCGATCGGCCATCTGTGGCGCGAATTTCCCGAACTGCGCCTGGCCGCGATCACGCAGGCGCTGATATTTGCGGCCTTCACGGCGTTCTGGACCGTGCTTGCCTTCCGCCTTCAGGCGCCTCCGTTCGGACTCGGAGCCGACGTTGCCGGGCTGTTCGGCATCGTCGGCGCAGTGGGCATCCTTGCCGCCCCACTGGCCGGACATTTCGCCGACAAAAGGGGCCCCTCGCTGGCGGTCGTCGTCGGCGCGATCGTCACGCTGCTCGCATGGGTCGTGTTCGGCGTGTGGTCGTCCCTGACGGGACTGGTCGTGGGCGTCGTGCTGCTCGACTTCGCCGTGCAGGCAGCCCTGGTCGGAAACCAGCACATCGTTTTCGCGCTGAGACCCGAAGCGCGCGGCAGGCTGAACACGGTGCTGATGGGCTGCATGTTCCTCGGCGGCGCATTCGGCTCCGCGGCGGTGACCGCTGCCTGGCAGGCCGGCGGCTGGCTCGCGGTGTCGATCCTCGGATCAGTGCTGGCCGGTCTGGCAACACTCGCGCAGGCGAAGAACCTGTTTCACAGCAGCACCCGTCGGCACCAAAATGGATTGTCATCGTGAACAAGGTACGTGCTCTCATCGCCATCGCGGCGATCGGCGTCGTTGGAGCGGGGGCCGCGTTGTTCTACGCTTGGCAGCCGGCCATTCCACCGATCACACCGCCGTCAGCCGCCAGTTTCGAACCGGCCCTTGTCCGCAAGGGCGCCGAACTCGCACTGCTTGGCGATTGCCAGACCTGCCATACCGCACCGGGCGGCCGGGTTTTCGCCGGCAGCCTCGCGATGCCGACACCGTTCGGAACGATAAATTCGACCAACATCACCCCGGATCCGGAGACCGGAATCGGACGATGGTCCGAGGCTGCGTTCGCAAGGGCGATGCGCGACGGCGTCGATCGCAACGGCCGACACCTCTATCCGGCATTCCCCTATGACCATTTCACGTCGATTGCCGACGACGACATCCGCGCTCTCTATGCATTCTTCATGTCGCGTGAACCGGTCAGGGCGACGGCTCCGCCCAACGCGCTGCCGTTTCCGATCAACGTGCGGCTCGTCCTCGCCGGATGGAAGCTCCTGTTTCTGCGGCAGGGCCGTATCGAACATGATCCATCGCATGACGACAGCTGGAATCGCGGAAGATATCTCGTCGAAGGCCTCGGTCACTGTGGCGCCTGCCATTCGCCTCGCAACCTGATGGGAGCGGAAGAGAGGTCGCGGGCATTCGAGGGCGGCGAGGCCGAGGGCTGGCGCGCCTACGCATTGGGAGCGGCGTCGCAGTCGCCGGTCCCATGGAGCGAAGCGGCGCTGACTCAATACCTGTCGGAGGGCTTCCACGCGCTTCACGGCGTGGCACGTGGACCGATGGCGCCCGTGGTCGCCAACCTCGCCCAAGTCCGGAAGCAGGAGGTCGAAGCCATCGCGCACTACATCGCTTCACTGTCGAAGCCCGGTGACGCCGCGGCAATCTCCGTTTCGGCGCCGCAGCCAGGTCACGAAGGGCCCGGTCTCGTCCCGCAATCGGCGGGATCTCAGGCGACCACGCCCAAGTCCGGCACGGCAACCGGAGGCGACATCTATGCGGCAGCATGCGCCTCCTGCCACGAAAGCGATCGCGCGCTCCCGTTGGGCGCTGTTCGGCTGTCGCTCTCGACGGCGATCGGGGGCGAGAGCCCGGAGAATCTGGTGAACATCATCCTGGCCGGGATTCCCGCGGCAAAGGGTGTCACCGGTCCGATCATGCCGCCCTTTGCCGGCATGATGACCGACGCGCAGGTCACACAGCTCGTCAGTTTTCTCCGCAGCAGCGTCGCGCAGAAGGCGCCCTGGCCGGACGTCGACAAGGTGGTCCGCGCTGCGCGTGCCATGCAGAGACGTGCGGAAGCCGACAAACTCAATTCCGGTCGATGAGGAGGATCGTCATGCTCACCCTGACACTCAATGGCAAGCCGCGCGAAATCCGGTCCTCTCCCGATACACCGCTGCTGTACGTGCTGCGCGACGAACTCGGTCTGAACGCCGCGAAGTATGGCTGCGGCCTCGGGCAGTGCGGCGCCTGTACCGTGATCCTGGACGGGGAAGCCATCTTCTCCTGTGTCACGCCGGTCATGCTGGCCGCGAACCGCAAGGTCACGACGCTGGAAGGTCTCGGGACCGTCGAACATCCCGGCCCGCTTCAGCAGGCCTTCATCGACGAACAAGCGGCGCAGTGCGGCTACTGCATTTCCGGCATGATCATGCGGGCCAAGGCACTGCTGGACAGAGTTCCCGACGTTTCCGACGACATGATGCGCGATGAACTCGAGCCTCATCTGTGCCGCTGCGGAACGCATATGCGAATCCTCCGCGCCGTCCAGCGCGCCGCAAAGGCAGTCCTCACGCCGACCACCACGGAAGCCGCACCATGAGCACCGTTCTGACACGCCGCAGCGCGCTCGCTGGCGCTGGAGCACTGGTGCTCTGCTTCAGTCTCTCCACGCGCGCCCGGAGCGAGACAGCGACGTCCGCCGCTCTGCCCAGGCAATCCCTGCCCGGGAGCCTGGCAGGCACCCCGCGGCTCGATGCATGGATCCGTATCGACGCACACGGCGCAGTCACGATCCTGACCGGCAAGGCCGAACTCGGGCAAGGACTGAAGACGGCGCTGCTGCAGATCGCCGCGGAAGAGCTGAAGGTCGATCTTGCCGGGCTCAAGCTGATCACAGCCGACACGAGCCTGACCGCGGACGAGGGTTATACGGCGGCCAGCCATTCCGTGCAGGATTCCGGCACAGCCATTCGCAATGCGGCCGCACAGGCTCGCGAAATTCTCATCGGCGAGGCCGCCGGGCGCCTCAAAGTCGACCGAACGACCCTTCGCGCAGAGAATGGCGTCGTCGTGGGGGCCAACGGGACTCGCTTGTCCTACGGCGAACTCGTCCGCGACGAACTCCTTCAGGTCGACGCCGCGCCGACCTCGAAGCTGACCCCGAGCGCCGAATTCACCGTCATGAATCGTCCGGTCAAGCGGATCGACATCCCGGCCAAGGTCACCGGCGGAGCCGCTTACGTCCAGGACATGCGGCTGCCCGGCATGTTGCACGGGCGCGTGATGCGGCCGCCGAGCCCAGGCGCCACGCTCGAACGGATCGACGGCCTGGAGATCGAGCACATGGCTGGAGTGGTGAAAATCGTCCGCAACGGCAATTTTGTCGCGGTCGTCGCAGAACAGGAATGGACGGCAATCCAGGCCATGCGACGGCTTGCGACGAGCGCGAGATGGCGGGAAAGGCCGACCCTCCCGAACCAGACAGAACTCGCCGCCGCACTGATGGCATTGCCCGCGGAAGACACAGTGATCCTCGATCAGGGCAACAGCGGCGAAGCCGGGAGAGCCGTCGAAACGATCTTTACGCGTCCCTATCTTGCCCACGGCTCGATCGGTCCGTCCTGCGCCATCGCGCAGGCAAAGGACGGCTCAATGACGATCTGGACCCACACCCAGGGTGTCTTTCCGCTGCGCAACGCGATCGCCGAGATGCTGCGGCTGAAGCCGGAGCAGGTCCGCTGCATCCATGTCGAAGGCGCCGGCTGCTACGGACACAACGGCGCGGACGATGTCGCCGCCGATGCCGCGCTGCTCGCCGCGGCCCTGCCGGGACGCGCGATTCGCGTCCAGTGGATGCGCGAGCAGGAGCATTCCTGGGAGCCGTTTGGTCCGGGAATGGTGACGAAGCTGCGCGCAGCGGTCGGAAAGGACGGGACCATCGTCGACTGGCACCACGAGGTCTGGAGCCAGTCGCACATGATGCGGCCGGGGCCTGCCGGAACCCTGCTGGCGGCGCGCGAGATCGCAGACCCGTTTCCGCCGGCGCCTCCGGTCGCCCTGCCGCAACCGGAAGGCGGCGGCGACCGGAATGCGATTCCACTCTACAAGTTTCCGAACGCAAAGGTCGTGAGTCACTTCCTTCCGGAAATGCCGCTTCGCGGCTCCTCCATGCGCTCCCTGGGCGGCTATCTCAACGTGGTCGCGATCGAAAGCACGATGGATGATCTTGCCCGGTCCACGGGGCAGGATCCCGTCGCGTTCAGGCTGCGGCATCTCGACAACCCTCGCGGCCGTGCCGTGATCGAGAGAGCCGCCAAGGAATTCGGATGGCAGGCACGCCCCAAGCTGCCGCAAGGTGGAGGCTATGGCTTCGCGTTTGCCCAGTACAAGAACCTCGAAGCCTATTGCGCCATCGCGCTCGAGATCGCCGTGGACCGCCAGACCGGCCATGTCCGCATCGAACGGGTGACGGCCGCGGTCGATACGGGCGAAGTCGTCAATCCAGACGGGATACGCAATCAGATCGAAGGCGGGATCGTCCAGTCCTCGAGCTGGACGTTGTTCGAGCGCGTGACCTTCGATCGCACCCGGATCACGTCGATCGACTGGTCCGCATACCCGATCATGCGCTTCTCGAGCGTGCCCCGCTCGGTCGATGTGCACATCATCGATCAGCCGGGCGCGCCGTTCATTGGCGTGGCCGAAGCCGCGCAGGGGCCGACGGGAGCCGCGCTCGTCAACGCCATCCGGGATGCCATCGGCCAGAGGCTGCATGACCTGCCCCTGACCGCGGAACGGATCAGAACCGCCATCAACGCAGCATGACAGACATCAGAGGACATCGCGCCATGCCAGACCTTTTCGAACCCGTGACCATGGGTGAACTCGGACTCGCCAACCGCATCGTGATGGCACCCATGACACGCGCTCGCGCCGATGCGAGAGGTATCATCAATCCATCCGCGCGCGAGTACTATGGATCGCGGAGCAGCGCCGGACTTCTCATCACGGAGGCCGTCAATATCGGGCCGATGTCCAATGCTTTCGATCGGGCACCGGGCATCTGGACGGACGAGCAGGTCGAAGCCTGGAAGCCCGTCATTGACAATGTCCACGACAAGGGCGGACGCATCGTCGCGCAGCTCTGGCATGGAGGGCGCGCCAGCGCGCGCGGCATTCTGGAGGACCGGCAGCCGCTCTCTCCGTCCGGCGTCAACGACGACCTTGACCGCCTCCAGGTCTGGGCGCTCCTCGCGAACGGCTCCTACGTCAAGATTGCCGCCACGCCATCCCGCGCCATGACCCTCCAGGACATCCAGGCGGTCCTGCGCGAATTTCATGCGGCCGCCGCGAACGCCGCGCGCGCCGGATTCGACGGCGTCGAGATCCACGGCGCCAACGGATACCTCATCCATGAATTCCTCTCGCCGACACTGAATCGCCGCGACGACGAATATGGCGGATCACCGGAGAACCGCGCCCGCCTCCTGCGCGACGTGATTGCCGCAGTTGGCGACGCCGTGCCCCTGCCACGCGTGGGACTGAGATTGTCGCCATTCGCCGAGTACAACAACGTTCGAGATCCCGATCCGGACGCGACCTATGGACAACTGGCTCAGTGGCTCGACCGTGCGGGACTGGCCTATCTCCACATCGCGGACACCAATGCCTGGTCGGGCTCTCCGGACTACGACCGACTGATCCCGCTGATCCGCGCCAACTACCGCGGTCCGCTCATCGTCAACGGCGGCATCTCACCCGAGAGAGCCGCAGAGATCGTCAGTCGGGGAGACGCCGATGCGGTTGCGTTCGGGCGCCTCTTCCTCGCCAATCCCGATCTGGCAGAGCGTATCCGTCGAGGCGGCCCCTATCACGCCCCCCGTTCGATCGGCGTCTATGGCGGTGGCGAAGCCGGTTATCTCGACTATCCGACTTTGGACAGCACGCCCCGAGCGGCTTCCGCTGCCTGAGCGGCGTTGGCTGAACATCTTCATCACTCTATCGATGCCGCCCGACGCATGACCAGACTTCGCGCGATTCTCGAACACCCGATCTTCCATGCAGCGATCGTCATCGCAATCCTTGCGATCGGCACGACAATCGCATGGCGATGGGATCGCTGGACGGGCGAGGCCCGCTACCAGCGCACCGACGATGCCTATATTACTGGCGACGTGACGCCGCTTGCCGCGAAGATTTCCGGTTATGTGCAACGCGTCGCGGTGAACGACTTCCAGGCGGTGAAGGCCGGCGACCTGATCGCCGAGATCGAGCCGTCCGACTATCAGGCGCAGGTTCAGCTTGCCGAAGGTGACCTCGCCGCCGCGAACGCGGCGCTGAATGACATCGCCTCCAAGCGGGCCATCCAGCGGACATTGATAACGCAGGCGGAGGCCTCGATCGCCGCGGCGGAAGCCGATGCCATCCGAGCCAGGCTCGAGGCCGCGCGGCAGCGCGAATTGCTGAAGACGGAGCTCGCAGGCACCGAGCAGAAAGCGGAGCAGGCCGATGCGGACGCCAAAAAGGCCGATGCCACCGTCCTGCTCAACCGCGCTCAGTTGGAGCAGCAAAAGGCTTTGCTCGCCGAACTCGACATTACTGAAAAACAACTCGTCGCGCAGGCGGTCTCTGCCGACGCCCGGGTCAAGCTCGCGCGCGACAATCTTCGCTACACCCGCATTGAGGCTCCCGCCGACGGAATGGTGGCGGCGCGGCAGGTCCGGCCGGGGCAGTATGTGGCGGCGGGCACCCAGGTCATCACCGCGGTCACGCTGCCGCATCTCTGGGTGATCGCCAATCTCAAGGAGACCCAGATGACCAATGTCCGCGCCGGCAATGTCGCGCGCGTGACGGTCGACGCCTTTCCCGGCCTTGTCCTCAATGGTCGTGTCGACAGCTGGTCGCCCGGGACCGGGAGCGTGTTTGCGCTCCTCCCACCCGATAACGCCACCGGAAACTTCACCAAGGTGGTTCAGCGAATGCCGGTCAAGATCATGCTCGATCCGAACCCTTCTCTGGGGACTCTGGTTCGGCCGGGCATGTCCGTGCTCGCGACCATCGATACGCACTCAAACTCCGCCTCGATCCCAGGTGCAGTCGGCCATGGGGGAGACCGGTGACGGACGCCGGACCTTCCAGCACGACCGACGCCGGAAATCGCCCGTGGGCCGCGGCGAGGCCCTATATCGGGCTTGTCGGCGTCATGCTGGGCTCGATGATGGCGACGCTCGGCACGCGGGTCACGACATTCGGCCTTGCCGATCTTCGCGGCGGGCTCGGCGCTGGATTCGATGAAGGGGCCTGGATCACGACCAGTTTTGGTGTCGGCCAGCTCATCTCGGGCATCTCCTGCCCCTACCTCGCCTCCGTGATCGGCGGCCGCCGCGTTCTTCTTGCGGGAATCGTCATTTTCTTCACGGCGTGTCTTCTGGCGCCGCTCTCGCACAATGTCGGCGCCTATATCGGCCTTCAGTTCCTGGCCGGCCTCGGATCCGGCACCTTCATTCCGATCACCATCATCTTCATCCTTCGTCACCTGCCCAGGCATCTTCTGATCTACGGTCTGTCCATCTACGCCATGAATTCCGAGTTCTCGCAGAACGTGGCGGCATCACTGGAAGGCTTCTACGTCGACCATTGGTCATGGCGCTGGATATCGTGGCAATATTGCATCGCGCTTCCCGCCATGCTCGCATGCGTTTGGTTCGGCATGCCCAGGGACGCCCCGGTGTCCCCCGCAACTCGACGCACGATCGACAGCCCCGGACTGGTCTATGCATGGCTCGGGTTTGGGCTTCTCTACATCGGAATCGACCAGGGCAATCGCCTCGACTGGACACGCAATGGCTTGATTGTGGGATTGCTGGTTGCGGGCATCCTGGCTTTGACCGCGTTCATCGTCCGGGAGATGACTGCGCGCCATCCCGTCCTCGATATCCGGCTGCTTGCGAGTCCAAGCCTGCTCGTCCTCTTTCTGCTGCTTGCGGGCTTTCGCTTCATCATTCTGTCGACAGCCTTCGTCGTTCCAAGCTATCTGCAGACGATCCAGAACTATCGTGGGCTGGAGGTGGGCACGGTGCTGCTGTGGATCGCCCTGCCACAGCTGGCGCTGGTGCTGCCGCTGGCACGTGTTCTGCTACGATTGGACCCGCGCTGGACCCTTGGCACCGGGGCTGCCCTGATTGCGGTTTCCTGCCTGATGGCGACCCGGCTCACCGACCAATGGGCGACATCTGATTTCCTGCCGTCGCAGATTCTGCAGGCAATAGGACAATCACTCGCGCTGACGAGCATCGTCGTCCTGGTCGCGCGGACGGTGAAACCGGAACAGGCTGTCACGATCGGCGCCTTCATGCAGACGAGCCGGCTGTTCGGTGGCGAGGTCGGCGTTGCCTTCATGCAGACCTTCGTGCGGGTTCGCGAACAGGTCCATTCGAACCTGCTGGGGCTTCATGTCGACGCGCAGGCCGCGGCGACGACGGACCGCCTGCTCGCCTACGGCCGTGTCGTCGCTGGTCGCGTGAGCGACAGCGTCGAAACTGCGACGGCGGCGACGCAGCTGCTTGCGAACGCGGTGTCACGGCAGGCGTCGGTCCTCGCCTTCATCGACGGCTTCCAGGCCGCAGCCATTGTCGCATTCGTGTGCTGGTTGCTCGCCGCGTTCGTCCCGAAGACGACCGTGGTCCCCGACGTTCCGCCGGGGAAAGACGCTTCCTAAGAATTCCCTTTGGAACGCAGCTGGCGGCTGATGGCTGAGCTCATGAAGCAGACTGGCCGCCCCTTCCGGATTGGCACAGTGCTCGATCGCCCGAGCGCGCAATCGACCAGGCCGAACGCGCCCGAAGAGACCCGAATGGGCAACGCACCAACCATAGCGGGGACTTCGCGGACCGGTCGCCACAAATGGCATGCGGGGCAGATCGTCCGTGCGGAAGGGTTCCGCGAGCTGCCGTCAGGGACCATCCGGCCCTATCCGGGCCATCATGGACACACACCACACCAGCCATCAATAAAAGCGCGGGATCGGTCCATTGTGAGGTGTCTTGCGATCGGACAGATCGAACGCCACCTCGTCAACATAGCACCAGCCCCAACCTTCCGGCGGATCATAGCCCTCAATGATCGGATGCCCGCTGGCATGGAAATGACGCGTGGCATGTTTGTGCGGTGAATCATCACAGCATCCAACGTGCCCGCAGGTTCTGCAGATCCGCAGATGGACCCACGGACTGCCCATCTTCAGACATTCCTCGCAGCCAAGCGCACTGGGTGTGACGTCTCGTATTCCCGAAAGGTGCTTGCAGCTCTTGGACATGGCCTTGCCTTCCGTTCAAAGCTACGCGGCCGACCCGGGGAGACCCGTTTCCGTCGGTGCACCACGCGACACAACGGGCGTGATCCCCCGATGCTCGAGCGCATAGTCGGCGATGTCTTTTTTCCAGGCGAACCATACGCCAAGCTTTGCTTTCGCGTAGGCAAGAAAGCGGTCCAGCGCGCGCACGCGGCCGGCGTGACCTGAAATGCGGTCATGCAGGCTCACCACCATCATGCGGCGACGCCGACCTCCTTCCTCATAAAGCTGATCGAATTCGTCCTTGAGGGCCTGCTCATAGGCGACCCCGTTCCAGCCCTGGAAGGGAAACGAGACGATGTCGTTCATGTGGAACGTGTAGGGCACCGTGACGAAATCTCCCCCCTTCAGCTCGACGATGAAGGGCTCATCTCGGCTCGGCTCGTCGATGTGATATCTGAAGCCCAGACTCTGGAGGATATCGAGCGTCTGCGGGCTGTTGCGCATCCAATACGCATTCCAGCCGACCGGAACCTGGCCCGTCGCCTTGACGATGCTCTCGACGCTGTCCGCGATGAAGCGGCGCTCCGCATCCGGGTCGAGCGCATAGCTGTTCTCCCAGGTGCGCCCATGCGCCGCCGCCTCGTGACCGCGCCTGACGATTTCAGCGGCGAGCTCCGGGGCCTTGTCGACCGCGCGGCCGATCATGAACGAGCTCAGCTTGATCTGATGCTTGTCGAACAGGTCGAGAATGCGCGGAATGCCCTCGTAGATCCCGTACTGGAAGAATGCGTTCGTCGGCAGGTCCGGAACGCCGTCCTGGATGGGATCAGGAATGACGCCGCCGGCCCCGGAGATCGGCTGGCCACCAGCTTCGAACATGAGGGAGAAGCTGACCGCCAAGCGAGCTCCGTTGGGCCAGAACTGCTTCGTACGCTCGTCCATGGTGAGTTCCTTTGCTGATGCGGCAGAGCCCAGCGCCGCGCTCAGGCCTGTGTCCGGCAAGGCGCGGCGATCGATGGCAAATGCCAGCCTGTTCGTGATGCAGCAGCAAAGGTATCGCCGGAGAATACGCCAAGACATCACCTCTCCGGGATAGGTCGAACAACCCTTCGTATAACGCCCGATGGAATCGGAGCGTGCGGAGTCAGGCTCGCACACCAGTGCGGGCCATGTTGGCCCCCGCCTTCTGTCAAACGGGGCGTGTGCGGCGGTGGGACATCAAGCTCGCCGCCGGCGGGCAGAACGAACCGCGGACGACGGACAAATCTTTGCTGATGCAAAGTTTTTTGCGCTGAATGGTTGGCGATCCCGGGATGACTCGAACATCCGACCTACGGTTTAGGAAACCGCCGCTCTATCCGGCTGAGCTACGGGACCGCGGAACCCTGACATGGCGGATTCACGCCGGCTTCATAGCAAAGCGCGCTCACGATCGCCAGTCTCGCGAGCACCGTCCGTGTCCGGCCGGTCGGGCAGCCGGCTGGTGCGCGGGGCCCCGGCCGGCGACCGCGGTTCAGCCAGCAGGCCCGGCACCAGGGCTTCGGCGGCCTCCGCACCGGAGATGACCACCGCCTCGACACCGGCGCCGGCATTCCCGCCGCCCGCGATCACGAGGTTGCGCAGCGGGGATTTCGAGCCCTTCAGCCGGCCCTGTCGCGACACGCCGTAGATCGATCCGGCGCTGGCCCAGTCGTAGCGGGCATAGGTGACGGGGCTCGCATCGGACCGGTAGACGATGTGGCTGGAGAGGCCGGGAATGACGGTCTCGGCCGCCGCGATCATCGCATCGCCGAGTTGCTTCTTGCGGTCGAGATAGGGAGCGGACCGGCGCCAGGCTTTCCAGTCCTCGCCGCCCTCGCCGGGAAACCAGTCCCTGGCCTCCGCGTGAGGGACGATCGTGATCAGGGTCAGGGTCGCATGTCCCTCGGGCGCGGCGGACGGATCGAGCTTCGACATCATGGCAAGGCCCACCCCCATCGGCTGCTCGATGTGAACGGCGGGGCGCATCTGTGGATCGAAGCTGAGACCGAGATGGACGCAGAACGCCGAATTGGCCGGCTCGGCCGCCTCGAGCTGCGCACGGAACGACGCAGGCAGAACGGCCGGATCGACCAACTCCGAGAAGGTGCGCTTGATGTCGGCATTGGAGACGACGGCGTCGGCGCGGACGGTTCGTCCGTCCCCGAGCAACACACCCGTGGCGCGGCCGTCGGCGACGAGGATCCGGCGCACCGGGCATTTCAGGTGAACGGTGCCGCCGCGCGCCTCGATGGCGCCGACCAGCGCATCAGCCACCACGCCCGAGCCGCCGCGCGGATAATATCCGCCCTTGAAATAATAGCCGAAGATCGGCGCCATCTGCGCGCAGGTCAGCCTTTCGCTGCCGTCGCCGAGATAGCCGCTGAGGGCATGGAGAAACCTGATGACGGCGCCGTCGCTGACATGGGCCGCGATGAGGCTGTCGAACGGCTCGTTCATCCAGCGAAACGCGGCCGGATGCTTCCTGGGGAAGGCCAGCAGGTCGTCGACCGTCGCGGGCATGCCGGGAATGCCGGAGCGGCCATGCCCGGTCGCGTACATGCCCTCGAAGATCGCATGCAGGGTCTCGAACAGCGCGGCGATGCCGGCCGCGCTGCCCGGAAACCTCTCGCCGAGTTCTCGCGCATAGTCGCGCCAATCGTCGGGAACGTCGAGGCTCTGGCCCGCGAGATGATAGCTGTGCCGCACCCGCTGCCATTGCACGCGATCGGCCACGCCCAGGCGCTCCAGCAAGCTCGCGATCGGACCACCCGGCCAGACGCCGGAAAAATCATGGGGCCCGGCATCGAAGCGGTAGAGCACCGCCTTGTCATCGTGATGCGCCTTGCGCAGATAGCTGTGGCAATAGCCGCCGGCCAGGACGTGATGATCGAACACGGCGACCTTGAGCCCGGCATCGGCAAGCAGGGCGGCGGCCGTCAACCCGCCGATCCCCGCGCCCACGATCGCGACGTCGCAATCGACGCCGTCCTTTCCAAAAGAGGGGGCTGGCCAGGAGAAGCTCTCCCGGGCCGCGCGCATCCGACGCAGCGCCAGGACGATCGCCAGACGCGGCCCGAAGATCGAGACCAGCGCGCCGCCGACGATGATCGCCGTCGTGATCCATGGCGAGGCTCCCGCCCAGCGGCAGGCCGCAATGGCGAGGAAGAGCACGCCCCACAAGCCCGTCAGGGCCGCATTGATCAGGCGAAACTGCACCGTTGCGGCATTGTCAGGATAGGCCGCGCGCGCATAATCCGCGGTCCATGGTCGGCCCAGCAGCACGCTGACGAGGCTGCCGGCGCCGATGAAGGCAAAGGACAGCCAGACGGCGTTGGCGGCGGTCCAGTCCGGCGCGAGCGCCAGGGCGTGGCCGAGCACGAGAAACAGCGCGACGCCGAGTGCTTCGAGGCTCATGAATTCGCGACGCAGGGCCCGCCAGATCATGCCGGCACATGACAGCGCGAAGGCCGTTCCGATCGCCAGGTCCGGATGATGCAGCCCCATCAACAGCCAGAACACGGCGAAGGGAAGCAGAGCGAGCTTGACGGTGAGGAAGGTCTTCATCCGTGCCTCCAGCCATGGCTGACGGCCAGCGTGGCTGGCCGTGCGTTGCCGGCATTGAGGCGCATCGGCGGAGCGGCCCCAAGCGATATCTTTCCAATGTAAAGATACGCTAGCCGAGCGGCGCCACACCGTCAACGACAATCTTGACAGTGGTAAGATTTGGCCGATCGACTGCTTTTCCGCGGTCGATCGTTCCGGGAAAAGGGCCGCCAATGCCGCGCCAGAACCGCCGGAACGACCATGATCTAAGTCCGGTCGGCGTCAATTCGTCCGGGACGGCATCACGCCCTGATGTTGTTGTCCTTCACCACCTTGCCCCAAGCTTCGACCTGCTTGTCGAAGAAGGTCTTGAAGGCTGGGCCCTCCTCGAGCAGCAGCGTCATCTGCTGGGTCTCCTTGAGCTGGGCCGCGGTGGCGGGCTCGCTCAGGACCTCCTTCGAGGCCGAGGCCATCGCCGCGACAACATCGGGCGGCGTGCCCGCGGGCGCAAAGATGCCCCACCAGGCGAGCGTCTCGAAATCCGGAAAACCGGCCTCGATCGCGGTCGGCGTGTCCGGCAGCGCCGGCAACCGCGTTCGGCCGAGCTGCAGGATCGGGCGCAGCAGATTGGTGCCGAGCTGGGCCGACACCAGCGCCGCCGATCCCGCGATCAGATCGACATGGCCGCCGAGCACGTCGTTCATCGCGGGTCCGCCGCCGCGATAGGGCACGTGCATGATCTCGACACCGGCCTTGCTGCCGAGCACGGTCATGGCGAGATGGCCGAGCGTGCCGATGCCGACGGATGCATATTTCACGGCACCCGGGCTCGCCTTGCAGGCCGCGACCACGTCGGCGAAGCTCTTGTAGGGACGGCTGGCGCTGGCGGCGATCACGTAAGGCGCGGTGCCGATCAACAGCACCGGCATCAATTCGCGCTCGACGTCGACCGGCGGCTTGTCGAGGATGGCGGGGATCACCGCATGGGAATCGAAGGTGACCAGGAAGGACGAACCGTCCGCCGGGCTCTTGGCCACTTGCGCGGCGCCGAGTGCGCCGGCCGCGCCCGACTTGTTCTCGACCACGACGATGCGATTGAGTTTTGTCTGGAGATTGCTCTGGAGCAGCCGTGCCATCGCATCGGTCGATCCGCCCGGCGGGAACGGCACCACCAGCGTGATCTTGGAAGCCTGCGCGGCCGCCGGTGCCATCGCGAGGATGGCGGGTGCCGCCAGCAGTGCCCGTCGCGTGATCGTCATGGTCTTCCTCCCTGTTGTCGTTCCGCGCCCGGCTTGTTGCTCTGTGGCGCGTGCGGCGGGCTTCAGGTCGTCCCGAAGCCCGATCCGGCTTTCCTGTATTCTGGACGCGGCGGACTGAAGATGTCCAGCACGCGGGCGCCGTCCGGGCCTGCGCGCATGGTGTGCGGGACGTTGCCGGGCGTGCGCCAGAAATCACCCTTCTTCACCGCGATCTCCTCGCCGCCCTGGACGCGGATCGCGGAACCGTCGAGCAGCACGCCCCATTGCTCCTCGGGATGATGATGCAGCGTGCCCTGCGCATGCGGCGCCAGCGTCACCACCGAGAGCATCGCCTGCTCGCCGGAGAAGATGCGCGTGGTGACGCCGGCCGCGAGTTCGCGAAACAGCCCGTCGTCGGCATTGTCGAGATTGTGGAATTCCTCTTTCTGGCTCACGCCGTCCTCCCTTTCATTCTTCTCTGATCACGACTTGCCGTAGGACCCCTGGTAGCGGCCCTCGCGGATCGCCGTCATGGTCTCCTCCTCGCGCGCGACCTGGGCGCGCACCGCCTCCAGCAGCGCGGCGGCGCCGGCGGCCGGAAACGACACCACGCCGTCCTCGTCGCCGACCACGATGTCGCCGGGCGAGATTACGCTGCCGCCGATCGTGACGGGAACGTTGATCTCGCCGGGGCCGTTCTTGTAGGGGCCGCGATGGATCACCGCGCGCGCATAGCAGGGAAAATCATCCGCCGCGAAGGCCGCGACGTCGCGGATCGCGCCGTCGATCACATAGCCCTCGGCTTTGCGCCATTGCGCGATGGTCTTCATGATCTCGCCGACCAGCGCCCGGGTCTCGTCGCCGCCGCCGTCGACCACGATGACGTCGCCGGGACCGACCAGCTCGAGCGCGCGGTGGATGGCGAGATTGTCGCCGGGCCGGGTCCGCACGGTGAAGGCCGTTCCAACCAGCTTGCCGCCGCGATGATAGGGCTTCAGGCCGACCGCGCCCGGCAGACGGGCGAGATTGTCAGAGATGACCGAGGTCGGGGCGCCGCGAAAGCCCGCGATGATGTCGGCGGGCGGCTTCGGCACGCTGGTGGCGGCGATCGTGATGGTCATGTGCAAATCCTTGTCTGACGTGTCTCAGTCGGCATGCGCCGGCGCCTTCGCCGGCCAGATCCGGAATTCGCGCCCGTCCTTCATCCACGCCGCGCGCTCGTCGCGCAACAGGGTGCGGCGGACTTTTCCGGAATCGTCGCGCGGGGGAGCGCCGACGAACTCGAAGCTTTCCGGCTGCTTGTAGCGGCTCAGCCTGTCCCTCAGGAACGCCGCCATGCCATCGGCGATGGCCTGGCCATCCGCGCCGGGCTCCGGCTCGATGATCGCATGCACGCGCTGGCCGAGTTCCGGATCAGGCAATCCCACCACCACGCAGGAGCGCACGCCGGGGCATTCGGAGACCGCGGCCTCGACCTCGGCCGGATAGATGTTGGCGCCGCCGCGCAGCACCATGTCGGCAAGGCGGTCGCCGAGATAGAGATAGCCTTCGGCATCGAGCCGGCCGATGTCGCCGAGCGACTCCCAGCCGTCGGTGCGGCGCTTCGGCTCGGCGCCGAGGTAATGATAGGTGGCGTCCCTGCCGTCATTGTTCAGGAAATAGATCTCGCCGGTCTCGCCCGGCGCAACGTCCCTGCCGTCCTCGCCGATGATGCGCAGCTTCGCCATCTCGCCGATTTTGCCGACCGAGCCCTTGTGTGACAGCCATTCCGTGCCGGAGATGATGCACGAGCCCTGCCGCTCGGTGCCGCCATAGAGCTCCCAGATGCGCTCCGGCCCGAGCCAGGCGATCCAGTTCTCCTTCAGCCAGGGCGGCATCGGCGCGGCCATGTGGAAGACGGTCTTGAGGCTCGACAGGTCATAGGCCTTACGCACCTGCTCGGGCAGCGCCCAGATCCGGTGCATCATGGTCGGCACGAAATTGACCCATTGCACGCGCTCGCGTTCGATCTGCCGCAGCGTTTCCTCGGCATCGAACTTGACGAGCCCGGTGAGCTGCCCGCCGGTGAACAGCGCGTAATGCGACACGATGAAGGGCGCATTGTGATACAGCGGGCCCGGATTGAGCAGCGACACCCCGACGGGGATATTGAGCGGCGGCGTGGCCGCGGTGTCGGTCACCGCCGGCTGATGATCGAGGATCACCTTGGGCCGGCCGGTCGAGCCGCCCGAAGTCATCGCCTTCCAGTAGCGCGCCACCGGCGGATCCAGCCGCTCATCCGAGAACCCCTGCGGCACGAAATCCGCGGGCAGGCGGTTCGGCGCGTTCCAGTCGGCCTCGCCGCCGACCACCAAAGCGGGCTTCAATATGTCGAGCACCGCGGCGGCCTCGCCGCGCGGCAGCCGCCAGGACAGCGAGGTCGGCGTCGCCCCGCATTTCCACACCGCGAACGTGGTCTCGAAAAACGCATTGCCATTGGGCAGGCCGATCGCGACGAAATCGCCGGGCCTGACGCCCCTGTCCATGAACGCCCGCGCGCGGCGGTTGGCGCCGCGTTCGAGCTCGGTCCATGTCAGCGTGTCCTGCCCATGGCGGACGGCGATCGTGCCTTCGGGTTTGCGCTCGGCGTACCAGCGCGGCACGTCGGACAGGGGCAGCAGCATCAGGCGTTTCCACTTCGTCTTCTTGGCATCGCCTCACGATGAGGCGGTCGCGGGCGAAGTGTAACAGCCGGCGCCGCACCTTCAAGCATCAGCCGCCGGTTCGCATCTCAGCGTTCCGCGCCGCAGCCCGGAATATCGAACAGCGCCGTCAGCCCGCATTTGGAGGTCAGCATCCGGTCGCCGTCATGCCCGACGCCGGCGACATCCCACACCCTGTGATTGGGTGTGCCGCGGTGGCGCCGCGCCATCGCATCCACATAGGCGTGGCCGCGCGCATAACGATGCGGGCCTTGCGCCTTCGCCATGCAGCTCTTGTCGAGCGCGGGATGGTCCGGATTGGTGTCGAGCGTGCCGAGCAGATAGACCACGTCCCGCTCGACATAGCGTTGCTCCAGCACGGCCGGTGTTACATTCGCCAGATAGGGCGGACGCTCCTCCATGCCGTATTTCCACTTGTCGAAGCCGGGGCAGCCCGCGGCGATCTTCGGAAACGGCCGCACGGCATCGAAATAGGCGTAGGAGGAGGGATTGGCGACGACATAGCGGACGTCGATATGCTGGCGCGCCAGCAGCGTCTCGCCCTTGCCTGCGATGGCGTAGCGCTGCGCGACCTGGCCACCGCCGGAATGGCCGGCGACGACGACCTGTTTGAGGTTCGGAAAGATGCGTCGATCGGCGAGCTTCGCCAGGATCGCATCGAGCGCCTCGAAGGACGACACCGGGTTCGGTGCCAGCGCGGGCTCCCCGCCTTCCCAGCCCTCCAGCGACCAGCGCAGCGTCTCGGCGGGAAGCTTGTGCGCCTCGATGTCGATCTCCGCCAGGAATTGCGGCACGATCATGAGCGCGCGCTTGCCGTCCTCGCCGGCGGCGACCTGCGCCGTGTTGGCCGAGATGTAATAGTCGTCGGCATTGCGCAGGCGGCCATGCAAAAGGATGACGGCGCGCGAGATCGCCGGCAGCGGCAGCGCCCAGTTGCTGGAGAGATAGAGCGGCAGCATCCCCTGTCCGCCGACCGGCAACCGCGTGTCGGCGATCGCCTTCACCGGCTTGCGGTTGGGGGCATCCTCCCCGGCTGCGAGCGCATGTCCGCACATCAAGACCGAAACGATCGCGGCAAGGCAGGCCATCGCCCTCATGGCGGGGAATCTCCTTCGAAGTCCAAGGGTTGAAACTGTAAGCGCATCGCGTGGCACGCGGCTGTGACTGCTGCGCCACGTCAAGCAAAAAATGTCAGCATGACAGCCCCGAAATTCCCTGGTTCCACCGGTGACAAGGCGGCGATAACAGGGCAAAAAACCCTGCACGACTCAGTCGGAGTTGAGCCGTTCAAGGAATGCTCCCGTAGAATGTCGATCGTGTTCGCATCGCTTCGCGCGACGCCGTGTCTCGTTGCCGCAGCAGGTCTTCTGCTGACGCTCCCGCACGCCCACGCGCAATGGTGGAAGCGTGCCCCCGTCGATTTCGAGGAATGCGCCGACGCCGCCGAGAAATCCGCGACCAAGGCCGAGAAGACCGCTGCGCTCGCCGAATGCAACGCCAAGTACGCCGGCCGCCGCAAGCCGGGCGGCGGCTACACCTATTACGATTTCCTCCAGGACCGCACCTTCGACATCGCCGGGCCGAACCCGACGCCGGAGGAACAGAAGAAGATCGACGAGTCCTACACCGCCTATCTCGCCAATCAGCGCCGCAGCCATATCGCGGCCGAGGCCGCCGCGCGCCAGCAGCGCGAGTTGCATGAACAGCAGGCGCAGCAGATCCAGCAGGTCGCGCTCCGGACCGAAACCGAGCGCGTGCCCGTACCGGTCGAGCGGCCGAAGGTGCAGCAGGCCGCCGTCGGCGAGACGCGGCCGCGGCCCAAGACCGGCGCCTGCGCCAAGGGCTCGTTCTCCTGCGAATGGCCGCGGCTGTCGGAAGGCCTCAACGATCTGAAGAAGCTGTTCAGCCCGACGCCGGCGAGGCCAGCGAGGAAGGGGTGAATTTCGGTTGTCCCGCCCCGCTTTGCCAGGCACTCCGCTGACGTCCCGGCCTGCGCCGGGACGTCGAATGAGCATGAGGCGCATGGCCGTTCATAGAACCAGGCCCGTCAGTTCGTGCGCTTCGTCTTGCTGCGCTTCGGAGGGGTGACGGACGGGGCCACCGGTGCCTCCCGCACAGGGGCGTTTCCCAGCTGCGACCGGCTCTCCTGCAGGCGCCGCTCGTAGCCAGGAGAGCTCATCGCCGTCGGCGGCCGCGCATGCGCGAGCGTGGAGGCGCCGCAGAGCGCGGCCAGCGACAATCCGATCGTCAATCCGCGATTCATCGCGCTCTCCCTCGCAGGGTCAGGCCGCACCGCGAATCTGCTGCGGCGTCAGCCGAGGCGGGCCCGTGCCCGCGCTCTCGGCGTCCCTGATCAGCGCAACAATGCGGCGCATCAGCGGCACGGCCACGCCGTTCTTGTCGGCAAGCGCGATGACGGCTCCCTGGAGATGGTTGATCTCCGTCCGGCGCCCCTGCTTGAGGTCCTGCCACATCGAAGAGCGCGCCTCCGGATCAATCTTCATGGCACGCCCGAGGATGGCCTTGAAGATCGGATCCGGCAGCCTCAGCATGCCCGGCGTCCATCGCAGAGGGATCGGCGTCGGCGACACCGGCGCAATTCCGGCGGCCGCGAGCACGGCGAGCCCTTCGGCCATCTGGTCGGCAAACAGCCTGCGCCAGCCGCGATCCGCGAGCTGCGCGGCGAGCGGCATGTCCGATAGCGCGCTGAGCGCGTTGTTCAGATTGATGATGAGCTTGCCCCACTGCACGCCGGTGATGTCGCGGCGCGCGTGCATGGTGAGCCCTGGAACCGACAGCGCTGCCGCCGTATTGTCCGTATCCTCGCCGATCTGGATGTCGCCGGAGGTCGAACGGTGGAACCGCCCCTCGCCCATCGCGACGACGTTGAACGGCACCATGCCGGCGAGCACGCGGCGGCTGCCGAGCCGCGCGCGCAGCAGCGCGACATTGTCGACGCCATTCTGCAGCGAGACGACGACCGCATCCTGCGGCGCATGGTGTGCGATCTGGTCGGCCACGGCCGCGGTGTCCGCGCTCTTCACCGTCACCAGCACGATGCCGGCGCTGTGCAGGATCGCAGGATCCTCGGACAGCGCCAATTGGCCCGACGGGATCGTCCTGTCGCCTCCGCCGAAATCCGTCAGTCGCAGGCCGTGACGCTCGATCTCGCTCTTGACGCGCGGCCGCGTCAGCAACGCGACACGGCGGCCGCCTTCCGCAAGCAGGCCGCCGACGAAACAGCCGATGGCGCCGGCGCCCGCCACCACGATCGGTCGATCCCTGTTCACTCTGGACTCCCGCAATCACGTGCTTCGATAGCAGAGCGGAAAGCCGCTGCCCACCGCGCCTGTCCGCGGCCTGCGCCTTGTAACCGTCATGACAGCCCCATATGTTTTGCGCCGGGGGCTTGTCACCGGCGAGAGCTCGCCGACGAGAACGCCAAAGGAGAGCACCATGGGTCTACTCGACGTCCTCAACGGCATGCAGAATGGTCCGCGCGGCCCGAGCGCTCCGAGTTCGCAGCAATCCTCCGGTGGCATGTCGCCGATGACGATGGCGATCCTCGGCCTGCTCGCCTGGAAGGCGTTCAAGCATTTCACGGCCAACCAGTCCGGCACAGCGCCGCAGACGGCGCCCGCGCCTGTCCCGCCGCCGGTCAATGCCGGCACGGGCGGCGGTCTCGGTGGAGGCCTCGGTGACATCCTCAAGGGCGGCCTCGGCGGTCTGATCGCAGGCGGCGCCGCCGGAAGTGTGCTCAGCGGCGGCCTCGGCGATCTCCTCAACCAGCTGCAGCAGAGCGGCCATGGCGACACCGCCAATTCCTGGGTCGGCAAGGGGCAGAACAAGCCGATCGCACCCGGCGATCTCGCCAGCGCCCTCGGCGCGGACCAGATCGACAGCCTCGCCGCCCAGAGCGGCCTGTCCCGCGACGAGTTGCTCTCCGGCCTCAGCCAGTACCTGCCCCAAGTGATCGATCACCTGACGCCGGACGGGCGACTGCCGACCGAGCAGGAACTGTCAGGCAAGCTCTGAGCGCAAGCAGATCGACACGATCAGGAAGGGAACATTGTCATGAGTCTGGGCGGCCTGTTGTGGATCATCGTCGTCGGCTTCGTCGCCGGCCTCATCGCGCGCTGGCTGGCGCCAGGGCCGAACAATCCGAGCGGCTTCATCCTCACCACCATCCTCGGCATCGCCGGCGCATTCCTGGCGACGTTCATCGGACAGGCGATCGGGCACTACGGTCCCGATCAGGGCGCCGGCTTCATCATGGCGACGATCGGCGCGGTGGTGGTGCTGTTCATCTGGCACCGCCTGGTGGCTAGCGGCGTCATCAAGGGATAGCGGCCAGCGTCTGGAGGACCTACGCAGCCTCATCTATCGTCATGCCCGGGCTTGTCCCGCCTGCGCGGCCGAAGCCGCTTCGGCGCGGCGAAGGCCCGGGCATCCACGTTGTTCGATCCGTGAGGCAACGTGGATGGCCGGGTCAAGCCCAGCCATGACGCGGTGAGAGTGTGCCGAGCACTCTCACGCGATCAGATGCATCCCCGCATCCATGCGCACGACCTCGCCGGTCATGTTGCCGGACGCGGGCAAAGCGAGGAAGCTGACGAGCTGCGCGATGTCCTCGGCGGTGGAGGCGACCTTGAGCGGCACCTTCGCAACCACGCTGTCGCGCACCTGCTTGGCGCCGGCTTCGCCGCGGCCCTTGGTGAACCAGGGCGTATCGATATAGCCGGGACACACCGTGTTGACGCGGATCAGCGGCGCCAGCGCGCGCGCCAGCGACAACGTCATGGTGTTGAGCGCCCCCTTGCTGGCGGCATAGGCGATCGACGACCCGACGCCGCTGATGCCGGCGACCGAGGAGACGTTGACCACCGCAGCCGGCCGTCCCGAGGCTTTCGCGGCAGCCTCGAGCAGGCCGCGCGCGGCACGCACCATCTGGAACGGTCCGATGGTGTTGACGCCGTAGAGCCGCTGGAAGTCCTCCGCCGAAAGGCCGTCGAGATCGGCATGGGCGACGTGCTTGGTGGTGCCGGCATTGTTGACGAGCACGTCGAGCCGGCCCCAGGGAGCCGCCGCCGCGACGATCCGGCGGCAATCCTCATCCTTCGAGACGTCGCCCTGCGCCACCACGACCTCGGCGGCACCGGCCTTGCGGCAGAGGTCGGCCGTCGCTTCGGCTTCCTTCTGGCTCGATGAATAGTTGATGACGAGCCGCGCGCCGCTTCGCGCCAGAATTTCCGCGGTCGCAGCACCGAGGCCGGAGGCCGACCCCGTCACGATTGCGCACAAGCTGTCCTGAGCCATCCGGATGTCCTTCCCTTCGATCTGTTGTCGGCGCCTTGTTTAACGAGTTTGCCGCCGCCTGCAAATCGAGCAAACTCCGCTTAGCGGAATTACTCTTGGATCACCTCAAGCCCATGCCCGCGTCGCAGACGGGCCTGCGATCAACGCTTGTCAGGGCCATGGCTTTTTCCGATCATCAGGCGCAAGAAGAAGGCGCGCGCCGGTCCGAAAGCACGGGACGCGCCAATGGCAAAACACGGGGAACGCTGTGGCGGAGAGTGACAATATCGTCGTCGAGACCGCGGAGAAGATCTTCGCCGACCTCGCCGATCCGCAAACCATCAATCACGACAAGGCGGGCGCCTGGAAGGCCCCACTCTGGCAGGCGCTCAGCGAAGCCGGCCTGCCGCTGGCCTGGGTGCCCGACGATCTCGGCGGCTCGGGCGCGAGCCTTGCCGACGGATTTGCCCTGTTGAACGCCGCCGGCCGTTTCGCGGTCGCGGTTCCCCTGGCCGAGACCATGCTGGCCGGCTGGCTGCTGGCGCAGGCGAAGATCACCTCGCCCGAGGGCGAGATGTCGGTGCTGCCGGCCTCGCCGAAGGACCGCATCACGCTTGATGCCGACGGCGCACTGTCCGGCCGCGCCCGCGGCGTGCCCTTTGCCAAGGAGGCGAAGCACTTCGCCGTGCTGGCGCATGGCAAGGACGGCGTGGTCATCGCGCTGATCGACGCGGCCAAGGCGCGGATCGAGGCCGGCCTCAATGTCGGCTACGACCACAGTGACACCGTGACGCTGGACAAGGTGCAGCCGATCAGCACCCGTCCGGCCCCGAAGGGGCTCGACCAGGCCACCTTCATGCTGATGGGCGGCGTCGCCCGCAGCCTCCAGATCGCGGGCGCGCTGGAATCCATGCTCGACATCTCGGTGCGCTATTCCAACGAGCGCGTCGCCTTCGAGAAGAAGATCTCGAAATTCCAGGCGGTGCAGCACAACCTCGCCCGCCTCGCCGGCGAATCCGCCGCGGCGCTGGCGGCCGCGACCTCCGCGGCCGACGCCATCGCGAACGCCAGGTCGTTCGACGACGCGGTCTATCTCGAAGCCGCCTCCGCAAAGATCCGCTGCGCCGAAGCCGCCGAAAAGGGCGGAGGCATCGCCCATCAGGTGCACGGCGCGATCGGCTTCACCATGGAGCACATCCTGCACCGCTATTCGCTGCGGGCGCTGGCCTGGCGCGACGATTTCGGTTCGGAAAGCTATTGGGCCGTCGAGCTCGGCAAGCTGGTCGCCCATCGCGGCGCCGACGAATTGTGGCCGCTTGTGGCATCGCGCTGAGAAGAAAGGACGAGACAACATGACCGCTGCGCTTCGTTTCGATCCGATCCGCCTGCCCGAGGAATGCGAGCAATTGCGCAAGGAAGTCCGCGCCTTCCTCGCCGAGGAGATCGCCGCCGGCACCTTCGACCCAAATCAGCCCAAGCGCGAAGACACCGACGCGCCGGAATTCTCCCGCCGGGTCGGCGCCAAGGGCTGGCTCGGCATGACCTGGCCGAAGAAATATGGCGGCCAGGAGCGCACCTATCTCGAGCGCTACGTCGTGACCGAGGAGATGCGCGTCGCCAATGCGCCGACGCGGCGCTTCTTCGTCGCCGACCGCCAGAGCGGGCCAGTGCTGCTGAAATATGCGCCCGAGCACATCAAGATGGACATCCTGCCGCGGATCTGCCGCGGCGAAGTCTGCTTCGCCATCGGCATGAGCGAGCCGAACTCCGGCTCCGACCTGTTCGCCGCGAAGACGCGCGCGACCAAGACCGACGGCGGCTACCTCATCAACGGCACCAAGATCTGGACCTCGTCGGCGCATATCGCCGACTACATGATCGCGATCTTCCGCACCTCGCCGCCGACCAAGGAGAACCGCCGTCACGGCCTCACCCAGTTCCTGGTGAAGATGAAGCAGCCGGGCATCAAGGTGAACCCGATCGGCCAGATCACCGGCCAGTACGAGTTCAACGAGGTGGTCTTCACCGATTTCTTCGTGCCCGATGATCACGTTCTCGGCGAGGTCGACGGCGCCTGGAAGCAGGCGACGAGCGAACTGGCCTATGAGCGTTCGGGCCCCGAGCGCTTCCTCGAGACCTATTACGTGCTGACCGAGTTGGTCCGTGCGGTCGGCAACAAGCCGGATACGCGCAGCGCCGAAGGCATCGGCCGCCTCGTCGCTCAGCTCCACACCATGCGCCGCATGTCGGTCTCGGTGGCCGGCATGCTCTCGGCCGGCAAGGAACCGGTGGTCGAGGCCTCGATCGTCAAGGACATCGGCACGGTGTGGGAGCAGCAGCTGCCGCATCGGGTGCGCGATCTCGCCGCCTTCGTCGAGGAGACCGCCACCAATCGCGAGACGCTCGAACAGCAGCTCGATTTCGCGATCAAGACGGCACCGAAACTCACCATCCAGGGCGGCACCACCGAGGTGCTTCGCGGCATCATCGCCCGCGGCCTCGGCCTGCGCTGACGGTGATGGGATCGGACGCCTTGCCGCGCGCTCCGTCCACCTCTCCCATGGGGAGAGGTCGGCGCGGAGCGCCGGGTGAGGGGTCATGGTCCCACGATAGAGCTAGTCCCCTCACCCGATTTGCTGGCGCAAATCGACCTCTCCCGATGGGAGAGGTGGTTCTTCGCTACCGAGATATTGGAGATCACAAATGAGCACCTACAAGGACATCGGCGTCGAGAAGGTCGGGCATGTCGGCACCATCGAGATCCGCCGCCCGCCACTGAATTTCTTCGACATCTCGCTGATCAACCAGATCGCGGACGCACTCGAGGAGTTCGACCGCGACATCGAGATCCGCGCCTCGGTGCTGTCGGCCCAGGGCAAGGCGTTCTGCGCCGGCGCCAATTTCAGCGATCCGGCGCGGCAGGAGCAGGAGGCCCGCGAAGCCGACGCGACGAAGAAGGGCGATCCGGCCGACAGCCTCGGCGCGATCAACCATCTCTACATCCAGGCCGTGCGCATCTTCCGCGCCAAGAAGCCGATCGTCGCTGCCGTGCAGGGCGCGGCCATCGGCGGCGGGCTTGGCCTCGCCGTCTCGGCCGACTTCCGCGTCACCTGTCCCGAAGCGCGTTTCTCCGCAAACTTCACCAAGCTCGGCTTCCATCCCGGCTTCGGCCTGACCGTGACGCTGCCCGAGCTGATCGGCAAGAACAACGCGGAGCTGATGTTCTACACCAGCCGCCGCGTCACCGGCGAGGAAGCCGTCAAGTGGGGCCTCGCCAACGAACTGGTGCCGCAGGACCAGGTCAAGGCAGCCGCGATGAAGCTGGCCGGCGAAATCGCCGAATGCTCGCCGCTCGGCCTGCTCTCCACCCGCGCCACGATGCGCAACGGCCTCGCCGACCGCGTCATGGCCGCGACCAACCACGAACTCGCCGAACAGACGCGGCTGCGCGCCACGGATGACTTCAAGGAAGGCGTGAAGGCCACGGAAGAACGGCGCGCCGCGAACTTCAAGGGCAGATAAGGGCCGCGATACCGGAGGGTGGGCAAAGGCGCGCAAGCGCCGTGCCCACCCTTCTGCTTCAATGAAAGGAGCGTGGGCACGCTTGCCTTTGCCCACCCTGCGCTACGCACGTTCAGCTCACGCGAAACGTCACGCCGCCCAGCGGAAATGCATTGCCCGTCACCGCGATGCCCTTCGCCTTCGCCGCGTCAAGCACGCGCGCGACGTCGGTGACCCGAAACTCCAGCGCGCTCATGATCTCGCTGTCGCCCGTCACGAAGCGGAAGGTGGCATTGGGCAATCTCAGCACGGCGCCGTCGGGCGCAAGGCCGAGGATACGGCCCCAATGCTGGGCCAGGCCTTGCGGATCCGGGCTCTGCATCTCCACAGCCGTCAGCGCCTGCGTCACATCCTTGCGGATGAAGCTCTGCCAGTCCGGCCCTGCGGGCGGATAGGGACCGAGATGATCGTCGCTGCCTGCGGTATGGTTGAGCTCGATGAAGGCCGCGCGGCAGTCGCGCGGGTGCAGCTGCACGCCGTGATAGGGCGCATGGTCGATCACGTTCGCGGTGCGCACGCCGAGCGCATTGGCGCGGCGGCCGTAGGCGTCTGGATCGTCGCAGCAGAAGATCGCCATGTAGCCGCCGCGACCGCCGGTCTTTTCGATGAACCGGCCGGCCGTGGTGCCCTCCCTGAACGGCGCCACCACCTCCAGGAGGATCGTGTCGACCGGGAGCAGCGCATTCTCCAGGCCGTATTTGGCGACATTGCCGTCGCGGTAGCAGACGGCGAGGCCCATGATCTCCGAGATGTCCGAGATCACGGGCGCGAGCTGCGGCGCGACCAGGCAGATCTGGCGCAGCCGGAGATAGGGCGCCATGGTCATGCGCCCTTGAAGGCGGGCTTGCGCTTCTCCACGAACGCCTTGGCGGCCTCCTTGTGGTCCTCGGTGTCGCTGCAGCGGGTGTGATGGATCGCCTCGCCGTCGAAGCAATCCTCCAGCGGCAGGTGCTCGGCATTGTTGATGTTGCGCTTGATGTAGCCGAGCGCGATCGAGGGGCCCTGCGCCAGCGACAAAGCGAGCTCATGCGCGGCGGCGTCGATCTCGGCGTCGGGCACGACCTTGGTCACCAGGCCGATGGCATGCGCATCCCGGGCGGTCAGGATCGGAGACATCAGATAGAGCTCGCGCGCCCGGGCGCTGCCGAGCAACTGGGTCAGGAAATAGGTGCCGCCGTAATCGCCGGAGAAGCCGACCTTGGCGAAGGCGGTGGTGATCTTGCAGGATTCCGAGGCGATGCGCAGGTCGCAGGACAGCGCCATCGAGAGCCCGGCGCCCGCCGCGGCGCCGTCGAGCTGCGCCACCACGGGCTTGGGCATCTGGTGCAGGATGCGTGAGACTTCCATGCCGCGGCGCAGATTGGCCATCTTGACTTCGAACGGCAGCGGCGCGCGGCCCGCCGCCATCGACTTGACGTCACCGCCGACGCAGAACGAGCCGCCGGCGCCCTTGAGCAGCACCGCCCGCACCTCAGGATCATCCGCCGCGCGGCGCGCCGCCTCGATGAGGCCGGCGACCATGTCCGGGTTCAGCGCGTTCTTCCGCTCGGGCCGGTTCATGGTGATCGTGAGCAGCCCGCCTTCGAGCTTCTGCAGAACCATGTCGTTGCTCATGGGACGTCTCCCTGTTGTTGTTGTTTTGCCGAGTCTCCCCACCTGTCATTGCGAGGAGCTCTTGCGACGAAGCAATCCAGGCTGTCTCCGTGGAAACGTCTCTGGATTGCTTCGCTTCTGTTCAGCCCGGAGACATAGCTTACACCTGTTCGGGGACATGGTTGACACGTCAAACTGTGCTGGTTCGGTCAAGCGAGAGGACGAACCATGCCGTGGCGAGAGGTGTCAGTC
>VYLE01000175.1_pt1 | contig 57036 bp, 43 predicted proteins | sample 5114391 | NCBI WGS metagenome assembly VYLE01 (sample SAMN12291771, study PRJNA351875) | freshwater metagenome | isolation source: freshwater lake | place: USA: Michigan, Kent Lake | collected 2013-08-15 | reverse complement strand
GGCGGCGGCTCGTGCGGCGCTGCCGGCGTGGCAGGCGCTCGATGATCATGCGCGCGCCCGCTGGCTGTACGCGCTGGCGCGCGGCATCCAGAAGCACGCGCGGCATTTCGCGGTGCTCGAAACGCTCGACAATGGCAAGCCCATTCGCGAGACGCGCGATATCGACGTCCCGCTGGTGGCCAGGCATTTCTACCACCATGCCGGCTGGGCGCAACTGCTCTCCACCGAGTTCGCCGGCTACCACGCGTACGGGGTGGTCGGTCAGGTGATCCCGTGGAACTTCCCGCTGCTGATGCTGGCGTGGAAGGTGGCGCCCGCGCTCGCGGCCGGAAACACCGTCGTGCTCAAGCCGGCCGAGTACACGCCGCTCACCGCGCTGCGCTTTGCGGAACTGGTGCACGAGATCGGCCTTCCGCCGGGCGTCTTCAACCTCGTGACCGGCGATGGAAGCACCGGGGCTGCCATCGTGGCGCACGACGGGGTGGACAAGATCGCCTTTACCGGCAGCACCGAAGTGGGGCGCGCCATTCGCCTTGCCACGGCCGGCAGCGGCAAGGGACTGTCGCTCGAACTTGGAGGCAAAAGCCCGTTCATCGTCTTCGAGGACGCCGATCTCGATAGCGTGGTCGAAGGCGTCGTTGATGCGATCTGGTTCAACCAGGGGCAGGTGTGCTGTGCCGGCTCGCGGCTGCTCGTCCAGGAAGGCGTAGCCGATCGTCTGCACGCCAAGCTGCGCGAACGCATGGAGCGGCTGCGCGTGGGCTCTCCGCTCGACAAGGCCGTGGACATGGGCGCCATCGTGGCGCCGGTGCAGCTCGAGCGCATTCGTGCCCTCTGTCAGCAGGGGATCGACGAGGGCGCCACCTGCTGGCAGCCCTCCTGGCCGACACCCACCGACGGCTGGTTTCATCCGCCCACGTTGTTCACCGACGTGGCCCCCAGCGCCACGATCGCGCAGGTGGAGATTTTCGGTCCCGTGCTGGTGAGCATGACGTTCCGGACCCCCGACGAGGCCGTGGCACTGGCCAACAACACCCCCTTCGGGCTGGCCGCGAGCGTGTGGAGCGAAAACATCAATCTCGCCCTCGATGTGGCGCCCAAGCTGGCCTGCGGCGTGGTCTGGATCAACAGCACCAATCTCTTCGATGCCGCGGCAGGATTTGGCGGGTACCGCGAGTCCGGCTTCGGTCGTGAGGGTGGACGGGAAGGGATGTGGGAGTATCTCAAGGCGGTACGGGCGCATGAGGTCGCGCCGCGCCCCGTCATGGATGCCCCCCTGTCCACGCCCGGCGGCGAGGACGACGAGGCCCGTGCGGGGCACGACGCCGTTCGGGAGGGTGACGCGCTTCCCCCCATCGACCGCACCCCGAAGCTGTTCATCGGCGGCAAGCAGGCGCGCCCCGATTCGGGGTATTCGCTGCCGGTGCGCGCGCTCAACGGCCGCGTCGTGGGCGAAGTGGGCGAGGGCAACCGCAAGGACATCCGCAACGCCGTCGAGGCCGCACACGCGGCGTCGGGGTGGGCGAGGCTCACCGGCCATCAGCGGGCGCAAATTCTCTACTACATCGCCGAAAACCTGTCGGCGCGTGGCGACGAGTTCGCGCGGCGCATCGTGGCCATGACCGGCGATCCACTCGCGGCCGGCGTGAGCGAGGTGGAGGCGGCGGTGTCGCGGCTCTTCACCTACGCGGCCTGGGCCGACAAGCACGATGGGGCCGTGCACGATGTGCCGCTGCGCGGCGTGGCGCTGGCCATGCACGAACCCCTCGGCGTGGTCGGCGTGGCCTGCCCCGACCCGTATCCGCTGCTGGGGCTCGTCTCGCTTATCGCACCCCTCATGGCCACCGGAAACCGGGTCGTCGCCATTCCGTCCCCCCGCTTCCCTCTGGCGGCGGTGGACCTCTCCAGCGTCCTCGAGAGCTCCGACGTGCCTGGCGGCACCGTAAACATTGTTACGGGTGACCGGGAGTCGCTCGTCCGTACATTGGCATCCCATGACGATGTGGCTGCCGTCTGGTATTTTGGATTGCAGTCGGGAGCGGCCGAGGTCGAGCGCGCATCGGCCGCCAATCTCAAGCGCACCTGGACCGAATGGACGGGCCGGGAATGGCTGGATCCGCGTTCAGGAGAGGGACGGGACTTCCTTCGGCGCGCGGTACAGGTCAAGAACATCTGGATCCCCTATGGCGAATGACTGATACCGTTGACACGATGATCGATCTTCCCGCCTCTCCGGAGGCGTTCCGTGACGCAGAATGGACCGATGTGCTCCCCCATTACGATGCGCTCGCCGCAGTGCCGCTGGAGCCGTCAGGGGCCTCGGTCGAACCGTGGCTGGCCACCTGGTCCCGTCTCGATACCCTCGTTGGGGAAGCGGGTACGCTGGCGATGATCGCCTACACCGGCGACACGGCCGACGCGGCACGTGAGGCGGCGTACCTGCGGTTTTCCATGGACATCTTTCCGAAGCTCGAGGAGCAGCAGGTGCGTCTGGCGCGCAAGCTGCTCGCGGTGGGCTGGTCGCGGCCAGATCTGGAGACCACGCTGCACCGGTTCCGCACCGACATCGAGATCTTCCGTGAGGCCAACGTCGAGCGCTTCTCGCGCATCGAGGAACTCTCGGCCGGCTACCAGAAGCTGGTGGGGGGACTCAGCGTCGATTGGGACGGTGACGCCAAGACCATCCCGCAGCTGCAGCCGTATCTCAAGGTGGCCGATCGCGCCGTGCGTGAACGCGCGTTTCGGCTGGGGGCACAGGCCTATCTCGACAAGCGTGACGAGCTGGCCGAATGCTTCGATCGCATGTACGCCCTGCGCGTCGAGGTGGCGCGCGAGGCGGGCTTCGCCGACTACCAGCAGTATTGCTTCACGGCCAAGCATCGCTTCGACTACACGCCGCGAGATACGGCGGCATTTCACGATGCGGTGCGACAGACGGTCACGCCAGCCGCGGCCCGGCTCATGGACTATCGCCGCCGCTCGCTTGGCGTAGAGGTGCTGCGTCCGTGGGACGTGAACGTCGATCTCGATACCAAGGAACCGCTCAAGCCGTTCGATACCGTCGACACGTTCGTGGGCCAGGCCCGCAACATCTTCCGACGCGTTGACGCCGAACTGGGGGCGCAGTTTGCCCTCATGGCCGACGAACGGTTGCTGGACCTCGAAAGCCGCCCCGGCAAGGCGCCTGGTGGCTACTGCACGGATCTCGCCTTCCGCGGTCGGCCGTTCATCTTCATGAATGCGGTTGGGGTGCCCGACGACGTCAACACGCTCGTGCACGAGGCGGGGCATTGCTTCCACGACTTCGCCACGCACGACCTGCCGTATACGTGGATGCGCAAGACAGGGCACGAAGCCGCCGAACTGGCGTCCATGAGCATGGAACTGCTCGCCATGCCCTATCTCGTGCAACCCGATGGCTACTACACGCCCGAACAGGCCCGTGTGGCGTGGCTGGAGCATCTCGAGGACGTGTTGGGCGCGCTGGTGCACATCGCCAGCGTCGACGCCTTCCAGGCGTGGATCTACACCAGCCCCGAAGGCGCCGATCGCGAGGCGCGCGACCGCGCCTGGCTGCGCCTGCGTGAGGAGTTCGAACAGGGGGTGGATTGGAGCGGTCTCGAGCGGGAGCGGTTGGCACGCTGGTATCGCCAGCTGCACATCTTCGAGTTGCCGTTCTACTACATCGAGTACGGCCTTGCGCAGCTGGGCGCCCTGCAGGTATTCCGCAACGCCGTGCGCGATGCCGGAAATGCGGTGACCATGTACAAGCAGTTCATGGCGCTCGGTGGCACCCGTACGCTCCCCGAGCTGTACGCCGCGGCCGGAGCCAAGCTGGTCTTCGATGCGCCCACCATGCAGGAGCTGGTGGACTTCACCATGGAGCGCATCGAGGCACTGCGCGCCGGCGCCGACGCGCCGTTCGCCGGTATCGTGCCGCGGTAGCAACTCAAGACTCAAAACTCCAACTCAAGACTCGAAACTGCTCGAGTTCCGAGTTCGAGTCCCGAGTTCCGAGTCCCCCGTTCGCGCACTGGCCGGTGAGTATCCTCACCCTGGAAATCGTCCGGCTGAAACCATCGAGACCCTCGCGCCGTAGTGTGGCGCGAGGGTTTTCCTTTCCTGTCACCTGGAGCGTACATGCGTCAGTTCGCGTGGGCAGCGATCGCTGCCGTGATGATGGTTGGTGGGGCCGCTCGCGCCGAGGCGCAGACCCCCACGGTGCAGCAGGTCTACGACAAGTACGCGACGGCCGTTGGTGGGCGTGACGCGTGGAAGGCGGTGACCGGGCGCACCGACAAAGGCACGGCGAACGTCGCGTTCGCCGGTATTTCCGGCGCGTATGAGCGCCACACGGCACTGCCCAACAAGATGCGCATGATCATCGATCTCGGCGTCGTGAAGATCGATCAGGGCTTCGACGGCGAGAAGGGGTGGGTGGATCAGGGGCAGGGCATGCAGCCCATGCCGGCAGAGCAGGCCAAGGAAATGGCCGAGCCCAGCGCTGATGGCGCGGCATTCCTCGATCCGTCGCGTTACGCCAAGTCGGCCGTCGTCGGCAAGGAAACGTTCGAAGGCGCAGAAGCATGGAAGCTCGAGCTCACCAGCAAGGCCGGTCGCACCATCACCGAGTATTTCGATGTGAACACGGGGCTGCGTTTGGGTACGGTGACCACGACCCCGATGGGCGCGCAGACGGCCATCTACAAGGACTACAAGGAGTTCGACAAGAAGAAGGTGGCCACCACGCTCATCCAGCGCTCGGCGCAGGGTGACGTGATCCTGACCAGTGAAACGGTCACCTTCGGCACGCCCGACGCCGCGCTCTTCAAGCAGCCGTAACGGGTACCCCTGCCGGCCGTGCACGTCGCGGCCGCAGACCTGTCGCCAACAGCGCACTGGGCGGGTGAGCCACGGCTCATCCGCCCAGTATGCGTCCCGCCATGGCCACGCCGCTCAGCCAGGCCCGTTCCACATCGCTCGCTGCCTGCGGGAACGCCATCGCAAAATCGCCGCACGCCCCCACGCTCTGCGCCGCACTCCAGAGGCAGGGGCTGTCCACCCCCTGTTCCGTGCGGGCGTAGCGCCAGCGATGGCTGGCCGCGTGCAGCACCGTGCCCGCGATTTCCAGCTGTGCGCGCAGCAGCGGGGCGACCTCGGCACAGATCTCCTCGGCGGGGCGCTCGAGATGCGCCCGACTCCAGTCGGCGCCGGACTGGGCCACCCATGCATCCGCGGTCGGACGCCCCGGCAGCGCCGGCTGCCAGATGCACCGCGCCACCCGCGCATCGTTCAGGCGCAGCTCGCCATGCCGCAACTGCTCGGTGAGGCGCACCGGCGGCGGCGCATCGAAGACCACCATCGTGCTCCAGCACGGGGCCATACGCACCTGTTGCAGGGGGGCCAAGTCGGCGGGCGCGTCGGTGCCCAGCAGCGCTGCCGCCTGCGGCGCGGGTATCGCCAGCACCAGCACGTCGGCGAGGTGCGCCTGCCCCCGCTGGTCGTGCACGTGCCACTGCGACCCCTCGCGCTGCAGCCGTTGCACCTGCACGCCGGTCTGTACGGGCAGATCGGCGGCCAGATGTTTGGGCCAGGTGGACATGGCACCACGTCCGGCGTGCGCGTCCTGCAGGGCGGTCAGGTACCCGTCGTGTTCCCACGACTCCACGAGGCGCCGCGTGCGCGCATCGCCGAAGTGCATGAGCGGCGCGCCGTGATCGAAGCGCCAGTCCCCCTCACGCCGCGTGCTCAGCCGTCCTCCCACGCCGCGCCCCTTCTCCAACACGGTCACGGTGAATCCGTGGTCGGCCAGGGTGCGAGCGCACGCCAGCCCCGACACGCCGGCCCCCACCACCAGCACCGACGGCGCCGACGACCATGCCGGCCGCTGCACCCTGCGCCGATACGCGTTCAGGTCGAGTCGCTTGCGGTGCTCGCCGGTGGGGCGCGGGCGCACCGTGCCCAGCACGCGCACAGGCGGCGTGAAGGGACGGTCGAACCGGCCCAGACACCACAGCAACCCACCGTACGAGGCCGGGTCGCGACCGTCCAGTGCATAGCGGTGGTTGAGATCCACCAGCCGCTCGAGCGCCTGCTCGGCGTTTTCCGACCACAGGGGCAGCGCCTTGCCCCAGGTCATGCGCACGTTGTTGTGCAATTCGCCGTGCCGCACCAGCGACTGCTGCGTGGCGTCCCACAGGTCGTCACCCGTGCGGGCCCGCGCCAGACGCTCCCACGACAGCACGTCGCGATGATCGCGTTCGTGCGTGGCCAGCGTGTCCCGTGCCCACGCCGGAATGCCCTCGATGGTGGTGGGGGCGGCATGCCAATAGCAGAACGCGTACGCCAGCTCGCGCCACACCAGCAGTTCGTCCAGATACTTCTCGGGGCCGTCACCCGCCATGGCGGCGCATTCCCGCGCCACGCGCAGCGCCGACACCATGCCGTAGTGAAAGTACGCGGACATGCGGCTCACGCCGTCGATCGTGGCGTCGTTCCGCTTGGCCGCATAGCGCGCCAAACGCCCACTGTGCTTGAATGCCTCCCAGCGCGCATACCCGGCGCGTGACCCGCCGCGGGTATGCGGGACCGGTCCCACGCCGTGATCGATCTCGCACTGGGCCACCAGAGCCGGAATGTCCGCCGAGGCGAGCTGTACAGGCGCAAACGGCAATGCCGACGGCACGAAGGCTGGGTGTACCGGGGTGACCTCCGGCCACGCCCGCTGCAGCCGGTCCCGGCGAATCGCCGCGGTATCATCACGGAACGCAAAGGCCCGTGTGTGCGCCTTCTCCACCAGCGGCATCGGCACCACACAGGCGGTGTCCACACTCCACACCGGGCAGGGCGCCTGGTCGGCGAGGCCGTCGGTGAGCCAGTCCAGTGGCGGCACCGGCATCGTTTCCGTGATCACGATGCACGCGCGTTCCGCAAGCAGCCTGAGCGCGGGCTGGCGATGCCCCGGCCGCTCCAGATGAAAGGCGTACCCGATGCCGCGCACGGCACATTCCGCTTCCACATCGCGGGCCCCTTCCAGAATGAAGGTGTGATGGCGATCGGAGGCGTACGGGTAGCGCTCGCTGAGCGCGTGATAGATGAACACGGGGCGCCCCAGCCGCTCACCGGCGAGCAGCGCCACATCCAGCGCCGGATTCTCGTGCGCACGCACCGCGGTGCGCATCCAGTACAGCACGAACTCGCCGTGCGTCGCGGCGGAGCGAGCGGCCGAGTGCGAGGTGATGCGTTCGGCGAGATGGTCGGGTAACGATTCGGGTCGGAGCACACTGAACAACGCGCGCCGACCCGATGCCGTGCCCGAGAAATGAGGGCGATGCTCGCGGCGCTACTGCCGCACGATCACCCCACCCTTCATCACGAGGCGCACGGCGCGAATGGCCGAGATGTTGCGCGTCGGGTCCCCCTGCACGGCCACGAGATCGGCGAGCAGCCCGGGGGCCACGCGCCCGAATTCGTTCTCGCGATGCATGATGCGCGCATTCACGCTGGTGGCCGCCCTGAGTGCCTGCGTGGGCGACATGCCGTACTCCACCATCAGTTCGAGCTCCAGCGCATTGTTGCCGTGCGCGAACACGCCCACATCACTGCCGTTGCAGATGGTGACCCCGGACGCCAGCGCGTCCCGAAACATCCGCCGCTTTTGCGCGATGCCAGCCGGTTCCGGGTCCACGCCCTTCTTCCAGCCGCGATAGCGGGTGGTGCTTTCCGTAGCCGCCAGCGTTGGGCAGAACGCCACCCCCTTCTGCTTCATGAGCGCGAACACCTCGGGCGTGGCGGCATCGCCGTGTTCGATGACTTCCGCCCCGGCCGCCACCGCGCGCGTGATCCCTTCCACGGTGCTGGCGTGCGCCACCACCGGGCGCCCGCTCGAGGAGGCCGTCGCCACGATGGCCCGCCACTCCTCGTGGGTGAAGGTGGGTCGCGCCTCACCGCGCGGTCCCCAGCGGTAATCGGCGTAGATCTTGATCCAGTCGGCGCCGTGGCCGATCTGGTCGCGCACCACGCGCGTGACGCCCTCCACCCCATCGGCTTCTTCCGCGCCCTGCGGCACGCCGATCTCGGCACCAAACCCCTTCGGCCCGTACGAGCCTGTCGCCACGATGGCCTTGGTGGTCACGAAGAGCCGCGGTCCGGGAATGATCCCCTGATCCACCGCCTCCTTGAGCCCCACATCCGCATAACCGGCACCCTCGGTGCCCAGATCCCGCAGCATGGTGAAGCCGGCGTCCAGCGTGGCCTTGAGGTGATTCACCGCCCGTGCCGTGCGCAGCGCGAGCGACTCCCGCAGCACCTGATCGTTCCACGGCGTTTCGTCGTACGGGTGCAGCAGCACGTGGCTGTGCAGATCGCTCAGCCCGGGGAGCAGGGTTGTGCCCGGCAGGAGAACGCGCCGCGTATTCGCCGGCACGGTCAGGGTGTTCGCCGGACCCACGGCACTGATCCGCTGACCGGCTACCAGCACGGCCCACCCCGGCTGCAGCGCGTCGGTCGTGCCGTCGAATACCGCGTCGGGGAGCAGCAGAACGGGTACCTCGGCGCGAGGCGCGGGCTGCGCCCGCAGCGCGTCCGGGGTGACGACCGGGCCGACGGCCAGCGCGACGGCTCCGGTCACGCCGGCGGTGAACAGGGCGGAGAAACGGCGAGTCGTACGCATCAGGCGCTTGGCGGAAGGGCGGCGAATTCGCCGGTCGATTGCGACGATTGCACGAGGCCCGCCACACCGCCGGACACCACGAACGCCATGGCATCGGCACTCGCCACGTCGATCGGCTGCACCTGCGACCTGCGCACCACGTACAGCTGACCCGAGAAATTGTACGAGTGCGGGCAGTACACGGCCACCTCATCGGTGAGCCCCAGATGCCCCAGGCTCTCCTGGGTCACGAACCCCAGGAGCCGCACGCTGTGGTCGGCCGTGAGGCTCACGATGACCGGCTTGTCGAATCGTCGCTTCTCTCCCACAAAGGCATTCAGCAGATCCTTCGTGGAGCCGTACAGCAGACGCACGAAGGGGAGCCGGGCCATCACCGCTTCCAGCGCCGACACCGCCGAACGTGTCAGCAGGCTCGAGCCGAGGAACCCGAACAGCGTGATAAGCGCGAGCGTGACCACGAAACCGGCACCGGGAATGGGCAGCCCCAGCCAGCCGTCCACGCTCCGGAATACGATCCAGCACACCCACACCGTTACGGCCAGGGGCGCCAGGAGCACCAGCCCCCGGGCGAAGTAGCCGAGGAAACGTCGCATCGATGTCCTCACGCGGCTCGCGCCGCGCCGTTAATCTTCGGGGTACAGGAACCTTGGGTGCAACTTGGGGCCCCGGCGATCCTGCGACCAGCCCACGCACCCGTCTCGCTCCCCCTCCGATGCGATCGATCGCCCTGCGTTCCGTCACGCCTGCTGCAGCGCGTGTCACCCTCGTGCCGCTCGTGGCGGCATTCGTGCTGACTGGTGCGCCTGCCGCGCTTGCCGCGCAGCCGGCCAATCCGGTCACCGCTGTCAGCCGGTGGACGCCGCCCCCACTGCCGGCCGGGAAGAAGCCCATCACGCAGGACACGTACGACGAATGGCGCACGATCTCCGGCGCCAGTCTCTCGAACGACGGCAAATGGGTGGCGTATACGGTGAGCCCCGTGGTCGGTGAGGGAACCCTTGTTGTACGCGCCACCACCGGCTCCACCGAACATGCCAAGGTCGGTCGTGGTTTCACCGGGCGCCCGCAGCTGCAGCCGTCGGCCGACTCGGCCGCCCAGTTCAGCGCGGCGCCGGCGCAGTTCAGCGCCGACTCGCGCTTCGTGGTGTTCACCATCTATCCGTCGCGCGCTGACGTGGAACGGGCCCGCGCCCGCCGCGGGGCACCGCAGCCGCGCAGTAGCATGGGTATCCTGAGCGTCGCCGACGGCAGTGTGCGACTCGTGCTCAACGTGCGCTCGTTCCGCCTCGCGCGGAACGGCGGCAAGTATCTCGCCTACCTGCTCGAAGACACCACGGCGGCTGCCCGTCCGGCGGGAGCGCCGGGGCAGAACGGCGCGCCCGCGCCCGTCGGCCCGCGTCGCGAATACGGCGCCACCCTCGTGCTGCGCGACCTTGCCGCCGGTACCGACACGCGCATCGAGGGCGTCACCAACTACACCTTTGACGAGAACGAGCAGTGGCTGGGCTACACCGTCACCACGCGTGACGGCGCCAACAACGGCGCCTTCGTGCGCCAGCTCAGCACCGGCGCCGTAACCACGCTCATCGCCGGGAGCGCCACGTATCGCGGCTTCACCTTCGATCGCGCCGGCAAGCAGGTCGCCTTCGTGTCCGACGTGAACGACTCCACCCCGCGGCCGCGCTTCGGCGTGTACCACGCGGCGCTGCAGCCCGCGAAGGGCAAGCCCGTGGCGGCGCGTCGGCTGGTGGCGCCGACGGAAGCGCCTGATGGCCTGCTCATCGCCGAGCGCGGGCAGGTCGCGTTCACGCGCGAGGGCAACGCGCTCATCTTCGCGTTCGGGAACGTCCCCGCCGACTCCATCCCCGCCGATTCGCTCGCCGACAAGGCCATCTACGACCTGTGGCACTGGAAGGACGCGGCCATCATGCCGCAGCAGAAGGTCACGGCCAACCGCGACCGCAATCGCACGTACACGGCGTTGTACACGCTCGCCGCCAACAAGTGGACGCCGCTCGCCAACGACTCGCTGCGCGTGAGCATCAGCGACAACGGCCGCACCGTGCTCGCACTCAACAGTCTCGAGTACGCCATCCCCCAGTTTTGGGGAGAGGGGGCAACCGACGCCTATCTCGTCGACCCGATCACCGGCGCGCGCACGCTCGTGGCGAGACAGCTCGATGGACAGGTGCAGCTGTCGCCGGGCGCCGGCTATGTGACCTGGTTCGAGAAGGGGCAGTGGGTGGCGTATGCCACCGCGACCGGTAAGAGGGTCGTGCTCACCGACAAGCTGCCGGTGAAGTTCCAGGACGAGGAGTTCGACTCGCCTGATGTCCCGCCCCCGTACGGCATTGCCGGCTGGACGGCGGGTGACAAGCGGGTGCTGCTGTACGATCGCTTCGATGTGTGGGAGGTCGATCCTACCGGCGTGGTGGCGGCGCGCAATCTCACCGATGGCGAGGGCCGTCGGGCCGGCGTCACCTTCCGGGTCATCGATCTCGACCGCGAAGATCCGTTCCTCGACACGCGCACGCCGTTGCTGTTGCGCGCCGTGGATACCCTCACCAAGGCGAGCGGCTTCTGGCGCGATCAGATCGGCGCGGACACCCGTCCCGAGCGGATCATCATGGCCGACCGCAATTTCGGCGGCCTGCAGAAGGCACGGAACGCGGAGCAGTACCTCCTCATCCAGAGCACCTATCGCGAGTTCCCCGACCTGTGGACGGGGAGCAGCATCGCCGCCACCACGAAGATCTCCAATGCCAATCCGCAAGACGCCGAGTATCCGCGCGGCTCGGTGGAACTCGTGTCGTGGCTGAACAGTGACGGGGTGCCGTTGCGCGGCCTGGTGTACAAGCCGGAGAATTTCGACGCCAGCCGGCAGTACCCCATGGTGGTGTACTTCTACGAGAAGCTCACCGACGGGCTGCACAACTACCAGGCACCCAGCGGCCGCAACACCGTGAATCCGCTGGTCTACAACGCGCTGGGCTACGTGGTGTTCATGCCCGACATCGTCTACACCGACGGTCAGCCGGGGCCGAGCGCGGCCAAGTCCATCCTCCCCGGGGTTCAGGCGCTCATCCAGAAGGGGTACGTGGACCCCAAGCGCATCGGCATCACCGGGCAGTCGTGGGGAGGCTACCAGTCGGCCTATCTCATTACGGTCACCAACATGTTCGCCGCGGCCGTGCCCAATGCGACCGTGGTGAACATGACGAGTGCCTACGGCGGCATCCGGTGGCAGAGCGGGCTCGCGCGCACGTTCCAGTACGAGCACACGCAGAGCCGCATCGGCGGGTCGCTCTGGCAGTATCCCGAGCGCTTCGTGGAGAACTCGCCGCTGTTCCGACTGGATCGGGTCACCACGCCGGTCCTCTTCATGGCCAACGACAACGACGGCGCGGTGCCCTGGTACCAGGGCATCGAGTTCTACGTGGCCATGCGGCGCCTGCAGAAGGAGGCGTACATGGTCGTCTACAACGGTGACGAGCACAACCCGACCAAGCGCGCCAACCAGAAGGACATCGACCAGAAGATGCAGGAATTCTTCGCGGTGAAACTCCAGGGGGCGGAGGCGCCGTTGTGGATGCAGCGCGGTATCCCGTTCCTGGAGAAGGGGCGGGATCAGGTGAAGATGACCACTCAACCCGCTCGCGCGGCGTCCCCCGCGGGCGGCTCAGGAGGCAAGTGATGGCGGACGAGATCGATTACCAGATCATCGGCGACGACCTGCAGGCCGTGATCGTGACGCTCGACCCCGGCGAAGCGGTCTTCGCCGAGGCGGGCGCCATGATGTTCATGCGTGAGGGCATCACCATGGCCACCACGCTCGACCCCAACGCCAAGTCGGGGTCGCTCTTCGACAAGCTGATCGGCGCGGGGAAGCGCGTTCTCTCTGGCGACTCGTTCTTCGTCACCCTGTTCGGCAACAGCGGCGCCCGGCGGGCCGACGTGGCCTTTGCGGCTCCGTACCCGGGGCGCATCGTGCCGCTCAACCTGCGCGACTGGGGGGGCACGGTCATGGCGCAGAAGGACAGCTTTTTGTGTGCGGCGCGTGGCATCGACATCTCCGTCGCCTTCACCCGGAAAATCGGCGCCGGCTTCTTCGGCGGCGAAGGGTTCATCCTGCAGAAGCTGCAGGGCGATGGGCTCGCATTCCTGCACGCCTCGGGCACGCTGCACGCCATCGACCTGGCGCCTGGAGAGAAGCTCCGTGTGGACACCGGCTGTCTGGTGGCCTTCCAGCCCACGGTGGATTACGACATTCAGACGGTGCCCGGCATCAAGACGGCACTGTTCGGTGGCGAAGGATTGTTCTTCGTCCAGCTTACCGGACCGGGGCGTGTCATCCTGCAGACGCTCCCGTTCTCCCGTCTGGCCGACCGCATCATCGCCTCCGCACCGTCCGCCGGTGGCCGGCGCGTGGGCGAGGGATCGGTGCTCGGCGGGCTTGGCGGGCTGCTCGACGGCGACAACTGACCGGTCATCCGACCGGTTTCCCACGTCACAATTCTGGCGGTTCGTTCCGGTGGCTCCCTCCACCGGCACGAACCGTCTAGCTTTCCGCCCCTATGGCAACGCGAATCCAGCCCGACGCCGTCCAGGCGCCCGTTATCCCGTGGTCCATCGATGCCGCCCGCGCCCTCTACAATGTGGAAGGGTGGGGCGCGGGATACTTCGACATCAACGAGCGTGGACACGTCATCGTGCGCCCCGATCCGTTGCGGCCGCATCTCACGCTCGATCTCCGTGACCTGGCGGCCGACCTCGAGGGACAGGGCATTCAGCTGCCGGTGCTGCTGCGCTTCTCTGACATCCTGCGTTCGCGCATCGAGACGCTCTCCGAGCGCTTCGCGACCGCCATCAAGGAGTTCGAATACACCGGCGGGTACACCACGGTGTACCCGATCAAGGTCAATCAGCAGCGCCATGTGGTCGAGGAAATCGTGCAGTTCGGCAAGACGCACGGCGTGGGACTCGAGTGCGGGTCCAAGCCCGAACTCCAGGCTGTGCTCGGTCTGTCGGAGACCACCGAGCACCTCATCGTCTGCAATGGCTACAAGGATCACGAGTTCATGCGGCTGGCCCTCATGGGGCAGAAGCTCGGCCACCAGGTGTTCATCGTGCTCGAGCAGGTCAGCGAGCTCGACGTGCTGCTGGAAGTGGCGGAAGAGCTCAATGTGAAGCCCACCTGCGGCGTGCGCATCAAGCTGGCCAGCGAGGGGGCCGGTCGCTGGGCGCAGAGCGGCGGCGAAAAGAGCAAGTTCGGCCTCAGCTCGGCCGAGCTCATCAAGCTCATCGACAAGCTGCAGTCGGCCGGACGCCTCGACATCCTCAAGCTCATTCACTTTCATCTCGGCAGTCAGATCACCGACATTCGCTTCATCAAGTCGGGTTTGGCGGAGGTGGCGCGTTTCTACTTGGAGCTGCGTGCGTTGGGCGTCGACATCACGCATGTCGACGTGGGAGGCGGGCTGGGCATCGACTACGACGGCACCAACTCCACCAACAACGCGAGCGTCAATTACACCTTGCAGGAGTACGCCAACGACGTGATCTACACGATCGCCGAGGCGTGCCGTGAGGCGGAGTTGCCCATGCCGCACATCATCAGCGAATCGGGGCGGGCGCTCACCGCCCACCACGCGCTGCTCCTGCTCAAGGTCATCGACGTGGAATCGCAGGCCGAACAGCCGGTGCCGGGGCTCGACGACGAAGACTTCTCGCTGCTGCACGAGATGCACGAGGACTGGCGCACGCTCATCGAACGCGAGCCGAAGCCGCGCAAGGTGCTCGAGGTGTTCCACGATGCCTCCTTCGACAAGGAGCGCGCGCGGCAGTACTTCAATTCAGGGGTGCTCAACCTGCGCGGGCTGGCCAAGGCCGAGGTGCTGTGGCTGGCGACCATGAATGCCATCTATCGCATCGCGAAGGCCAACCCCGACACGTACGAGGACATCCTCCCCGAACTCGAGTCGGCGCTCGTCGATCGCTACTTCTGCAACTTCTCGCTGTTCCAGTCGCTCCCCGACAGCTGGGCCATCGATCAGCTCTTTCCGATCATGCCCATCCATCGCCTCACCGAGGAGCCGGCGCGCCGCGGTACGCTGCAGGACGTCACCTGCGACTCCGATGGCAAGATCGACCGGTTCGTGGGCGACAAGAACGGCCGTCCCAGCCTCGAGCTGCACGAGTTCCGCGATGGGGAAGACTACATGCTGGGTATCTTCCTCACCGGCGCCTACCAGGAAATCCTCGGCGACTTGCACAACCTGTTCGGTGACACCAACGCCGTGCATGTGCGCATGACCGATCATGGCAGCTACGAGATTACCGACATGGTCGAGGGGGATACCGTGACCGAGGTGCTCAACTACGTGCAGTTCGGCGCGTCGCAACTCCTCGCCACGTTCCGCCGTAAGGTGAATGCGTCCAAGGGCCTGTCGCGCGACGAGATGAACGCGTTCATCGCCGACTTCGTGGCAGGTCTCGAAGGGTACACCTACCTCGAAGGAGAAGCGGCACGATGAACAACCATACCCCGGCGAACGCGCAGCAGAGCAGTGCGTGGGAGGATCTGCTGGAAGTGCTCTGGGCACCGTCCAAGGTGTTCGAACGTACGCGAACGCGCGGGGTCGGCATCTATCTGCTGCTGCTGACCGGGGTCTTTGTGGTGCTCGTGCTGGCCACGAAGAACCTGCTGCAGCCGTATGTGGATGCGAACTACGACCTGCAGGTCATCAAGATGGCCGAGCAGGGCCAGAAGATGCCGGCCGAGGCGGTCGAGCAGGGGCGCACGTTCAGCGGCTACTTCCTGCTGTTCAGCTGGTCGCTCACGGCCATCTTCTCCGGGCTGCTCGGTGGTCTGGTCACCTGGCTGGGGGCCAAGGTGGTCGGGGCCGCACTGCCGCTCGGACGTGCGGTGTTCATTGCCACGCTGGCCAGTGTGCCGCGGGTGCTCAGTCTGCTCGCCACCGCCGCGCAGGGGGCACTGGTTGATGCCAGTGCAGTCACGTCACTGTTCTCCGCGTCACTCGGGCCGGCGCGCTTCATGGATCCGGTGAAGACCAACCCCGGGTTGCTGGGTGTGCTGGCCAGCCTCGATCCCTTCACGCTGTGGAACGTGCTCATCACGGCGGTGGGCGTGAGTGTGTTCGCTCGCGTGTCCCGTGGGGCGGGGTGGATGGCATCGCTCGTGGCGCTGGGTATCACGCTGCTCTTCACGCTCGTCCCCGCCGTGCTGGCCTGAGCGCTGGGGGGCGGCGCCGGGGGACGTACGGTACCGGACGGGACAACGGCAGCGCCGGGCGGTACGTTGTAGTTCCGGTTTCCCCTCCGTCTGCCCCTCCCGCTGCATCCGATGCAATTCGACGCCAAGCTGCTGCTGCTGATCGGCCTCGGTCTCGTGGCCGTCTATCACGTTGTCTCGCTCGTGCGAGGACTCCCCAAGCTCGGGTCCCTCAAGCCAACCGCTGGGCTCCTGCTTGGCGGCGTCGCCACGAACTTCTTCGATACGCTGGGCATCGGGTCGTTTGCCACCAGCACGACGATCTATCGGGCCACGAAGTGGGTGAAGGACGCCCTCATTCCCGGGACGCTCAACGCCGGGCATACGATGGCGACGCTGACACAGGCGTTCATCTACACCCAGGTCGTCGAAGTCGAAGCCGTCACCCTCGTTGGCATGATCGTGGCCGCGGTCGTCGGGTCGTGGGTTGGCGCCGGCCTCGTGGCCAAGTGGCCCACGCAGCGCATTCAGCTCGGCATGGGGTTGTGCCTCGGCGCCGCCGCGCTGCTGACCATGGCGCAGGCCGCCGGTGCGCTCCCCGGCGGTGGGGAAGCCATTGGCCTCACCGGCGTCAAGCTGGGGCTGGCCCTCTTCGGCAACTTCGTACTCGGCGTGCTCATGACCATTGGCATCGGGCTGTACGGTCCCTGCCTGCTGCTTGTCAGCGTGCTGGGCATGAACCCGGCTGCCGGCTTCCCCATCATGATGGGGAGCTGCGCTTTCCTCATGCCCTTCGCCAGTGACCGCTTCATTCGCCTCGGCAAGGTGGATCCGCGGGCCGTGATGGCCAACATCATCGGTGGCGTGCCCGCCGTGCTGGTGGCGGCCTACATCGTCAAGTCGCTCCCGCTCACCGCGCTGCGCTGGCTCGTGGCCATCGTGGTGGCGTATACCGCCGTCACGCTCATCATGTCGGCGCGGCGGAAGCCGGATCAGGCGGAGTTGGCGTAACGATCGGTTGCACTGACGATTGGAAACGACGAACCAGGAACGGCAAACTCCCCCGGAAATCACGCGATCTCCGAGGGAGTTTGCAGTTTGAAGTGGTCGTGCGCAGTCCTCAGTGCCGGTCGCCCCTGGCGACCTCCTTACTTCCCGTACCGCTTCGCCACTTCCGCCCAGTTCACCACGTTCCAGAAGGCACCGAGGTAATCGGCGCGGCGGTTCTGGTACTTGAGGTAGTAGGCGTGCTCCCACACATCCACGCCCAGGATGGCGTGCTTTCCTTCCATGAGCGGATTGTCCTGATTGGGGGTGCTCATGATCGACAGTGCGCCATTGGTGGACACGAGCCACGCCCAGCCCGAACCGAAGCGACCCATGCCGGCGGCCTGGAACTGCTCCTTGAACGTCGCAAACGAACCGAAGGCTGCCGTGATCGCCTCGGCCAGCGCGCCAGTGGGCTCGCCGCCGGCGTTCGGCGCCATCAGCTGCCAGAAGAGCGAGTGGTTCCAATGTCCGCCGCCGTTGTTCCGCACGGCGGTGCGCACCGTTTCCGGTACGTCATTGATCTTCCGGCACAGGTCATCGAGCGACCACGACGCGAGTTCCGGCGCCTTCTCGATGGCGGCGTTGAGGTTGGTGACGTAGGCCTGATGATGCTTGCCATGATGGATGTTCATGGTCTGGGCATCAACGTGCGGCTCGAGCGCCTCGGGGGCGTACGGCAGCGGCGGCAGGGTATGGCTCATGGGTGTGTCTCCGGGTGTTGAGGAACGAGGGGAACGTCAGGCCGACGCGGCCTTGCTCTTGCGCTCTTTCAGCCAGGCAATGATGCCCGGCAGAATGGAAAGGAATACCACCAGCAGGATGATCTTCTCCACGTGCTTGGCCACGCCCGGCACCGTCTTCGCCAGCACGTAGCCGGTCAGCAGCATGCTCCAGATCCAGAGCAGTCCGCCCACGACGTTGTAGGTCACGAACGACCGGTAGTTCATGCGTCCCACGCCAGCCACCACCGGGGCGAACGTTCGCACGATGGGCATGAAGCGTGCGATGATGATGGTCTTGCCACCGTGCTTCTCGTAGAACGCCTGCGCCTTCAGCAGATGATCCTTGTGGAAGAACAGCGAGTCCTCGCGCGTGAAGATGCGCGGGCCGGTGGCCTTTCCCACGCCGTAGCCCACCGTGTCCCCCACAATGGCGGCGATCGTCAGGATGATCCCCAGCAACCACACGTTGAGCCCGAAGTCGGGATTGGCCGCGAGCAGCCCGGCCGTCACCAGCAGGGAATCACCAGGCAGGAAGAAGCCCACCAGCAGGCCGGTCTCGGCGAAGATGATGAGGGTGAGGCCGACATAGCCGGCCCACTTCACGAGACCTTCGAGGTCGCGAAGCTGGTCGAAGAGTTGGGTAAGGAATTCCAATCGGGCAGTCCTGGGCTCGGTGACGCGACGCCTGCACACGGGCAGACGCCGATGCACAAAGCTCGACGGGCTTGCCGTTGGGGTCAACCGCACGCGACCTTGAACGCGTGAACGCGTCACCCTCCGGTTCCGTCGAAACGCCGCCGCTGCAGGTGTGTGTCGTTGCCCATACCCACTGGGACCGCGAGTGGTACCATGTGGCGCCCCGCTTCCGGCAGCGTCTGGTCGCCCTTGTCGACGCCCTCCTCGCGGACTCGGCCGGCCCCTTCCTGCTCGACGGGCAGGCCATCACGCTGCGGGATTACCTGCGCGTGCGCCCAGAGGCCGAACCGGCGCTGCGCCACGCCCTCCGGACCCGTCGCATCGAGGCCGGCCCATGGTACGTGCTCGCCGACAATCTCATCCCGGGCGGGGAAGCGTTGGTGCGCAACCTGGAGGCTGGCGCGCGTGTCCTGCGCCAGCTGGATGCCCTCCCGCCACGGGTGGCCTATTGCCCCGACAGCTTCGGTCACCCGGCAGCCATGCCTATGGTCGCCGCCGAGTTTGGGCTGCCGGTGGCGGTCGTCTGGCGCGGCGTGGGGGGGCGTACGCACCCCCGCACCGACCTGTTCCACTGGCAGGCGCCGAACGGCAGCACCGTCCTGGCGCATCACCTGCCCCCCGACGGCTACGAATTCGGTAGCGCCCTCCCTGTGGCACACGAGGCGGCGACCCGGCGCTGGGCCGCGCTGGAAGCGCTCTGGCGTCAGCGCACGGAGGGCAAGGTCGCCCTGCTGCTCAACGGCGCCGACCACCACGCGGCGCAACCGGATCTCGCGGAGGCGATCACCGCGCTGCAGCAGGCGGCCGGTCCACGTGCCCACGTCCATCGCACGACGCTCGACGAGTGGGCCGCTCGGCTGTCGGCGGCCGCGCTGCCGCCATTGCTTCCACCGTCGCTGCCGGTCGTGGGCGGCGAGCTGCGCGACTCGTACGGGTATACCTGGACGCTTGCCGGCACCACCGGCACTCGCGCCCATCAGAAACGGCGCAACGCGCGTCTCGAGCGTGGCCTGCTGCGTGACGTGGAGCCGTGGCTCGCGTTGCTGCGGCTGCGTCAAGACCCGTTCGCGCATGCGCCCACCGGCGGCGCCCCGGACCCGGCGGCGCGGCTCACCATGGTGCAACTCCCGGCGCTGCTGCACTGCGCGTGGGAGGAGCTGCTGGCCACGCACCCGCACGACACGTTGTGCGGGTGTTCGGTGGATACGGTGGCGCGCAGCATGGAGCTGCAGCAGGACCTCGTTGCCGAGCAGGGGCAGGGGTTGCGCGAGGCCGCCCTGCAGCAGCTGCTGGGGTACGATCCCGTGGCGGCCCAGCAGCACGTGGCCGACTTCGACTTGCGACGCATCGTGCTGCGCAATCGGGCGCCGCGCAGCCGGGGAGGCATCGCCGAGGTTACGCTGTACGAAACGCTCGGCGACGAGCCGGTAGGGCCGGGAAGCGCCGAAGCCGCAGTGGCCAAGTCGCCGGGCGCAACCGCAGGCGCACGGCTCACGCCGCCGGGCGCAACCGCAGGCACACGGCTCACGCCGCCGTCGCTCGTGCACCAGCGACTTGGTACGCACCGCATGCGCCTGCGGCGCGAGTCACCGCAGCACTATCCCGACAACGACCTCGTGCGCGCGCACCGCCTGCTGCTCTGGGTGCCGCCGGTACCGGCGCTCGGCATCGACGCCTGGGACGCCGCACGATGGACCGCGCCACCGGTCGAACCGCCCTGTCGCGTGACACGGGAGCAGGCGAACGGACGTACCGTGCTGCACAACGGGCGTCTGACGCTGGAACTGGATGAGGCCACGCGCGCAGTCACCCTGCGCCTGGACGACCGAACACTGCCGCAGCTGCTTGCCCTCGAGCTGCAGCACGATGCGGGCGACAGCTACACGGCCAGCCTTCGCGGCGACGTGGAGCGGCTGCGCTGCACAAGCGCCCGCATGGTGGCCGCGGGGCCCTTGCGCGCCACGGTGCGGCTGCGCTGGAGCACGGCATCCACGCGGCGGCGCCCCAGTCCCGACGCGCACGTGGTGGTCGTGACCGACCTGGTGGTCGACGCCATGTCACCGGTGGTGCAGTGTCACATTCGTGGTCGGTCGTGGCGCACCGACATGCGTCTGCAGTTGGTGTGGAACACCGACGTGACGGAGGGGCGCGTGTGGGCCGACGCCGCCTTCGGCCCGGTGCGGCGCGACCCCATTATCGCCCCGGCGCATGCCCGGGAAGCCGTCCCCGACACGATGCCCATGCATCGCTGGGCCATGCAGGCGTCGCCGCTGTTCGGCGCCACCATGATCGCCGATGGATTGGCGGAAGCCGTCGTGCACGACCGTCGGCTCGCGCTCACGCTGGTGCGCGCCGTGGGTGCGCTGTCGCGCAACGATCTGCCGGAGCGTCCGGGGCACGCCGGGTGGCCGTGCGCCACACCCGAGGCGCAGTGCCTGGGGCCGTTCTCGGCGCGTACGGCGCTGTTGCTGCACGGCCCCATGAGCGATGATGTGCTGGCCCGCGTACGCGATGCCGGCGATGACGTGCTGCTTCCCCTCACCGGCGAGAGTTGGCGCGACCTGCCGCGCGCCATCCGGTGCCACGGCCCGGAAGTCGCCGGTGAAGCCTTCGAACTGTCGGCCTTCACCCTCTCCGCACAGGACAAGCACGCCGCCATACTCCGCGTGGTGAACAACACCCTGCGATCGGCATGGGGCACGCTGCGGTTCCCCGACGACGGACCGTGGGAAGTGACCCCCTGTCGCCTCGACGAAACGGCAGTCGGTCCGCCGTCGGTGGTGGCCGGCGCGTTCAGCTTCGAGGGAGCGCCGCGGGCGGTGCTGACGTTTCGGGTGAAGCGGTCGCACTAGCCCGCCTGTCCCCGTCGCGCACCCCCAGCCGTTCCCCGAGCATGGTGGCGCACACCACCGTGGCAATGAGCGCAATCCCCGGGCTGAGTGCAATCCACGGCGCCACAAGCAGCCACTCGCGTCCGCCGGCAATCATGTTCCCCCAGCTCGCCGTGGGGGGCTGCACGCCCAGCCCGAGAAACGAGAGGCCACTCTCGAGCACGATGGCATTGCCCACCCCCAGCGTGGTGGCCACCAAAGCGCTCCCCAAGGCATTGGGCAGGACATGGCGCCGCAGCACTCGCCACGACGGTACCCCGAGCGCCGTGGCTCCCTCCACGTAGCCCAACACCCGCACGCCCTGGACGTCGGCCCGCACCAGCCGCATTACGGCCATCCAGCCGGTGAGGCCAAGCACCACCACCACCACGCGCAGCCCCGGTGACCACAGCGCCGCGATCACCAGCAGCAGCACCAGGCGCGGAATCGCCAGCAGGGCGTCGCCGAGTGCGACGATGACCCGGTCCACCCACCCGCCGCGCCATCCGGCCACCGCGCCCAGCGCAATACCCAGCAGCGCCGACAAGGCCGAGCCGGCCACCCCCACGAAGAGCGACACCCGCGCCCCCGTCCAGATGCGAACGGCCATGTCCCGGCCAAAGGCGTCGGTGCCCAGCAGGTGCCACACACCGCGCCCGTCGCGCGCGAGTGGTGGCGTGAGCCGCGTCCCCAGCACGTCGCCAATCTCACGGGCGTGCTCTCCGGCGATTACGGGCACGATGACCGCCGCCACACACATCAGTCCCAGCACGAAGCCGGGCCAGCCGGCCAGGGCGCGCAGACGCCGCCACCCCATGCCCGTCATGTGCGCCGCCTCGGATCGAGCCACCAGAGCAGCACATCCGCCAGCAGATTCGCCGTCACCACGGCGGTGGCGTAGATGACGGTGAGTCCCAGCACCACCGGGTAATCGCGGGCGCCAATGGCACCAATCATGGCGCGCCCCAGGCCTGGCCACGCAAACACCTGCTCCACGAACACCGACCCCGCGATCACGCCAGGAAGCGTGAGCCCGAATAGCACGACGAGCGGCGTGAGGGCGGTCCGCAGGACATGACGCCACTCCACCCGGCGGCGGGAGAGACCGCGGGCGTAGGCACTCACCACATGTGGTGCCCTCTGCGCGTCGCGGAGGGTCTGCCGGGCATAGCGTGTCACCCCCGCAACGCCGGGCAGCGACAGCACCAGCAAGGGCAGCACCGCGTGTCGCAGCCGGTCACTCCACGGCGCCACCGCGCCGGCGGCCGGCGACTGCATACCAAAGGCCGGGAGACGCAGCCACTCGGGAAGCCCAACGACCGCCACGCCACTGGTAAACAGCGCCACCAGCGCCAGGGCCAGCCAGAAACTCGGGGCAGCGAACAGCGTGACCGTGACTACCGATATCCAACGGTGGCGGCGACGGCCTGCCCGCAGCGCCTGATACAGCCCCACCAGCGTGCCCAGCACGAAGCTCACCAGCAGCGACACGCCGCCGAGGAACAACGAGACGGGCAGCGCCTCGGCAATGACGGCGCGCACGGGCATCGCGCGCACCAGACTGGTGCCGAGATCCCCCCGCAGCAGGCTGCCTGTCCATCGCACATATTGCAAAGGCAGCGGTGCGTCGAGCCCCATGGCGGTGCGCAGCTGCTGCGCCTCCGCCGCAGTGGCGGTTGGCGCGATCAGCAACGTCGCCGGATCACCCGGCGCCAGGTGCAACAGCGCGAAGGTGATGGTGGTAACGATCCAGAGCAGGACGGCCGCGTCGGTGACGCGCAGCAAGAGACGGCGCACGGCAGGATGATGCCTCCTGCAGCGCGCACGTCAACCCGCCGTCCGTGGCCAGGGCGCGCCGCGCGCATGATCACCGGCGCGTTCGCGAACGCGTATGCATTCGCGCTCGGCGGCCTCGTCGCCTGCGCCCCGGCCGTGCGTGAACCGGGAACCGTGGTCATTGCTTCCGGGACCGACCTCGAGTCGGCCAATCCGCTGGTCACGGTGCACACCATGTCCCGCCAGGTACAGCGGCACATGCTCTTCGTCACGCTCGTGCGTCTCGATTCACTGCTGCAGCCCATCCCCTACTTTGCCCGCCGCTGGGATTGGGATGACGCCCGGCGCACCGTCACCTTCCGGCTCGACTCCACGCTTCGTTGGCACGACGGGCGCCCCACCACGGCCGCCGATGTGGCGTTCACGCTCGACCGCGCTGCCGACTCGGCGCTTGGCTCGCCGCGGCGTGGTGATGTGCGGGTGGTGGAGCAGGTGCGCACCCCCGACCCGTTCACCCTCGAAGTCCGGTTCACGTCACCGCAGTCGAAGCTGCCCGTGGTCTTTGGCGAACTGCCCATCGTCCCGCGCCATCTGCTCGACACGGTGCCCACGGCACGCTGGCGCGCCCACCCGTTCTCCACAGCCCCGGTGGGGAACGGGCCGTTTCGCTTCGAGTCGCGGCTCGCTGGCCGGCAGTGGCGTTTCGTGCGTAACGAGTCCTTCCCCGCCGCCATGGGGGGGGCGCCGCAACTTCGGCGCCTCGTGGTGGCGGTGGTGGACGAGGCCGCGACCAAGTTCGCGGGGCTCGTGAGCGGCGAGCTCGATCTTGCCGGGGTGTCCCCCACCATGGCACGACTCGTTCGCGAGGATCCGGCGCTGCGGCTCATGTCGCCACCGGTGCTCTTCTCCACGGTGCTCGCGTTCAACACCACCCGCGCGCCGTTCAACGATGCGCGCGTACGTCGGGCCGTGGCCCTCGGCGTGCAGCGCGAACGGTTGGTCGACGCGGCCGTGGCCGGGTTCGCCACGCCGGCATACAGCGCCTTGCCGCCAGGCCTTCCCGTCTCGCCGCCATCCGCCCGGTCGGTCAACCATACGCAGGACGCGAGGGCCGCCGACTCGCTGCTCGACGCGGCCGGATGGACGCGGCCGTCGCCCGGGGCCACACGCCGTCGCCAGGGAGTGCCGCTGACTCTCACCCTGCTCACCGTGGGCAGTGGTGACATGGCGGTGGAGCAGCTGCTGCAGGCCGATCTCGCCACGCGCGGCGTGCAGCTCGACGTGCGCGTGATGGAGTTGGCCAGCTTCCTCGCTACCGTGCGGCAGCCAAACAAGCAGTTCGATCTCGTGCTCACGGGCATCCCCGGCGATGTGGCACTGGGGCACCTCTCGGCACTCTTCGATTCGCAGCAGCGTGGCGGGGCCCTCGATTACACGGGATTCCATCGACCGGCGCTCGACCAGGCGCTCGCCGTGGCGCGTACGGCCAACGCCGCGGAGGCCCGTGCGGCATGGCACGCCGTCGATACCCTGCTGCAGCACGATATGCCCGTGGCCTGGCTGTATCACGCCCGGGGAGTACAGGGACGGTCCGCCCGACTGGAGCACGTCGAGATGGACCTGCGGGGGGAGCTCGTATCGGTCAGTCGTTGGACCCGTCGTCAGGAACCGTGATGCTGCTGCCTTTCACCGTACACGACCGCCGGCGCGAGACCGCACCCGGCACGTCACTGGGGGCACTCGCCGACGCGCTGTCGTCGGAGCTTGACCCGTGGCTCGCCACGCCCCTTCCCATTCCGGAGGTCAAGGCGCGTCTCACGCGTGCAGGGGGGCGCTGTCCCGTGCACGGCACTCCCCTCGAATTCGACCCGTGGCAGCCCCACCGCCATCGCTGTGAGCCCTGTGGCACCGGCTACACGGACGCGGTGCATCACGAGTGGTGGGCCATGGGGGCGCAACTCTTCACCGCCGAGCGTACCGTACACGCCGCCGCCCTTTTTCTGCTGCGCGGACGACCGGCACACCGTGATCTCGCGATCGGCACCCTGCGCGACCTCGCGCAGCGCTATCGGCACTGGCCCAACCGCGACAACGTGCTGGGCCCCACGCGCCCCTTCTTCAGCACGTATCTCGAGTCCATCTGGCTGCTCAATCTGTGTCACGCCCTCGCGTTGCTCGAAGCCGCCGGGGTACACGACTCGCACGATGCGGTACGGGAGCAGCTCCTCGCGCCAAGCAGTGCGCTCATTGCGGGCTACCACGAGGGTCGTTCCAACCGTCAGGTGTGGAACGAAGTGGCGGTGCTTTCCGTGTGGACGCTGCTGGGTGACCGCGCGCGCGTGGAGGCACGGCTCTCCCGCCCCGGGTCGTTGGAGAGCCTCATGCGTCACGGGCTGCTCGCCGACGGCACGTGGTACGAAGGGGAGAACTACCATCAGTTTGCCCATCGCGGACTCTGGTACGGCGTGCAGCTGTTGGCGGCACTTGGTCGGCCGCTCGATCCGGTTCTTGATCAGCGCTATCACGAAGGCTTCGCCACCCCCTTCGCCGGCCTCCTTCCCGACGAAACGCTCCCCTCGCGCCGCGATTCGCAGTACGCCGTCTCCGTGCGTCAGTGGCGTTGGGCCGAGTGGTGCGAACTGGGGCTCGCACATCGGCACGATGAACGACTGGCGGCCGTTCTGCAGCGTCTGTACGACGGTCGCGCGCCGCAGCGGGAGACGGGGCGCGCCCTGTCCACCGCCGACGCCGAGCGCAATCGTCCCGCCGCCGCGCTGACGCGGGCCGACTGCAGCTGGCGCGCCCTGCTCATGGCCACAGCCACGCCCACGCCCAACGGTCACTGGACGCCAGGCTCCCTCGTGCAACCTCAGCAGGGGCTCGCCGTGCTGCGCCGCGCAGGCGAAGGCCAAGGCGAACGGGAACGCGTGTACGTGGCGCTGGACGGCGGCGCCAGTGCCGGCGGTCACGGCCATCCCGATCGCCTGCACCTCACGCTGCAGTCGAATGCCGCGCGCTGGCTCGATGATCCCGGCACGGGGAGCTATGTCGACCCCACCCTCCACTGGTACCGCAGCACGCTGGCGCATCACGCGCCGCTCGTGAACGGCGCGTCGCAACAGGAGGGGCGCGTGACACTCACCGCGTTCGAGGATCGCGGCGGGGCGGGGTGGGTGCAGAAGCGGGCGGAGGAGCTGGCGCCGGGGGTGCAGGCGACACGCACCGTGGTGGTGTGCGATGGCTACCTCGTGGATTTGCTCGAGTGGACAGCCGCGGAACCCGTCACGCTCACGTTGCCCGTGGCAGCGGGCGACGCCACGAACATTGCCACCTGGCGCGCCGCCGCACGTGCGGGCGCGGGCGGCACCGAAGACGGCTACGACTTTCTGCGGCAGATCGAGGCCGCGGCGGACGCACCCAATACGATCACCGTGGCGCCGCATGCGGCGGGAGACGCTCACCGCGCCGTGCCGCGGGCCGGCGTGACGGCCGTGTACGCCACCTCCGGCGAGCCTTGCTGGTGGCGCGCACTGGCCCCCGGGGCTCCCGGCCGCTCGTCGCACCGACGTTTGTTCGTCGATCTGCACGGCACGGCCGGGCGCATCGTGGGCGTGTGGTCCTGGGTGCCCATCGCGCAGGTCACGCTCGCCCCCACCGGACCCGTGTACGCGACGGTCACCACGCCCGATGGGACTATGGCCACGCACGAATCGGCCGCGCACGGGTGGCACATCGGCCTCGTGGCGCGGCATGCACGCAGCAGCATCGATCTTGAGCGCCTGCCGGTCGACACTCATGCCGGCGACGCCCGCGACACGCACGACGCGCTGTCACGCCACGCGGCGGCACCGCATGCGGCGTCTGCGCTACGGGCGCCCCTCGGCGCCACCGTCGACCACGTCGTTTCTGAAGGCCCGCTCATTAGGCTGGGGGAGGCGCACTACACGCCCACGGAGGAACCCTGGGGCGGTGACAACAGGCCGACCGCCGAGATCAGAGTGGGCGTGACCCGCGACCTGCTGGTCGTACACCTGCAGGTCCACACGGGGCATCCGCCCGTCGTTCCGGAGGGGGGCACAGCCACCCGCATGCCAGACAACCTGCTCGACAACGAACGCGCCGACGTGAACGCCGACGGTGTGCAGGTCTATGTGGGCATGGCCGGCGACCCCACCGGCCGCTGGCGTGCCGGCGTGCTCGCCGTGCCGCTGCAGGGCCATGAGGGTGCCACCGTACGCCTTACGTCGCTGGTGCCCGGCGGGCCGGTGCCGCAGGCACGTGCCATCGCGCTCACCGCTGGCTGGGAGCTGACGATGCAATGGCCCCGCGCGCTGCTCCCCGCGCTCGAAAGCGGAACGGTCACCTTCGACGTGGTGGTGAACGAGCGGCCGCCGCATTGGGAACGCCGCCGCGGACAACTGGTGCTCAGCGGCGGCGGCGGTTTCGGCTATCTGCGTGGCGACCGGCACGCACCGGCGCATCCCCTGTGGCTGCAGCTGGGCTGAGCGTACGACGCGTGGCCGCAGGGGCGCTATCTTCCGCCCATGGCTGAATCGATCCTCGACAACATCGCGGTCGTCCTCTACGAATCGCAGGATTCCATCAACATCGGCGGCGTCGTGCGCTCGATGAAGAACATGGGCGTGTCCGACCTGCGCCTCATTCGCCCCTGCGCCTACGATCCCAATCGCATCGAGCAGGTGGCCCACGACACGCGCGACATCGTGGAGCGCATCCGGCACTTCGACACCATCGATGGGGCGCTGGACGACTGCGTGTATGTGGTGGGCTTCTCCGGGCGGCGGCAGGCGGCCCGCTGGGCGCGGCACACCCCGCGGTCGGCCGCCGTCGATCTGCTCGAACACGCGCAGGTCGGCAAGGTGGCCATCATGCTCGGGCGCGAGGACCACGGACTCCCCAACGAAGCACTCGATCGCGCGCACGCCATTTGCACCATCCCCACCACCGAGCACTTCTCCCTCAACGTGGCGCAGGCGTGCCTGTTGGGGCTGTACGAATTGCATCTGCTGGCCGGCGATGCCACCAAGAAGCTGCCAGCGCCGCGACATGCCACGGGGGCGCCGGACAAGGCGCAACTCGAGCGCACCTTTGCCGACATGGAAGCGGCGCTCAACGCCATCGCCTACTTCAAGACGCGCAACGAGGAACTCATCATGCGCGCCTTCCGCTCGCTCGTCTTCCGCGCCAGCCCCGACGCGCGCGAACTGCTCATGCTGCGCACGGCCAGCATCGAGGTGCTGCGCACGATCGAACGGGAAGTGCGCCTGTCGGTCTCGGCCGCGCTGGTCGCACAGGGCGTGCCCGACGCCGAGGCGCTGGAGGCGGGCAGGGCAGCCGGTGCCGCCGCCATCGCCGCGCGCGGTGAAGCGTCACTGACTGCGGCGCCCGCCGACGCATGACCGACCACGCGCGCTCCCTGCCGTCGCCCGATGACGCGTGGCGTGCGCGTGCCGCGGCGGTCATCCCGGGGGGCAGTTCCACAGGGAGCAAGCGCCCCGACGCGCTGTACGGCGCGTTCGCTGCCGATGCCGTTGTGCCGTCGCATTACGATCGCGCCGCCGGCTGCCGGGTGTGGGCAACCGACGGGCGCGAGTTCGTGGACTGTGGCATGGCGCTGGGCGCCGTGGGCATCGGCTACGCCGATCGCGCCATCACGGCTGCCGTCCAGGCGGCCGCAGTTGCCGGCCCGGTGTCGTCGCTGCCGCACCGGCTGGAGGTGGAAGTGGCCGAAGCGCTGGTGCAGGTCATCCCCTGCGCCGAGCGCGTACGGTTTCTGCGCACCGGCGCGGAGGCCACGAATGCCGCCGTTCGGCTGGCCCGCACACTGACCGGGCGCGAACGCATCGTCGCCTGCGGCTATTTCGGCTGGCTCGACTGGAACAGCGACGCCCTCGGCGTACCGGCCGCCACGCGTGGTCTCGTCAGCTGGGTCCCCTTCGGCGACAGCGAGGCGCTTGCCGCGGCGGTGCAGGGGGGGGACGCGCCTGCCGCCATCGTGATCGAGCCGCTCGTACACGACATTGCCCCCCGCGACTGGCTGGCCACGGCGCGCCAGCTGGCCAGCGCGGTGGGCGCGTTGCTCATCTTCGACGAAGTGAAGACCGCGTTCCGCGTGCGCACGGGTGGCGTGCAGGCGCTGCTCGGCATCACCCCGGATCTCACGGTCATCGGCAAGGCGCTCGCCAACGGCTACCCGCTGTCGGCCGTGGTGGGGCGCGCCGACGTCATGGATGCGGCGCAACGCACGTGGATCTCCTCCACCGCAGCCGCGGAAGCCACCGGCCTCGCTGCCGCCCAGGCCGTGCTCGCGTGGCATACGCAGCACGATGTTTGCGCGCGCATGGACGCGGCGGGACGTGCGCTGCGGGACATCATCGGTGCGGCGCTGCACGCCGAGCCGTGGACCGGCGTGCGCGCCGAGGGACCGAATGTCATGTGGCGGCTCGTGTCCGCCGAGCCGGTACAGCTCGACGCCCTCGTGGCGGCGGCTGCCCGGCATGGCGTGCTGCTCAAGCGTGGCGCCTACCAGTTCGGTGCCGTGGCGCACGACGAGCTCGCGCTCGACGCCGTGCGCCGCGCCATGCCCGCCCTGCTCGAGTCGCTCCACGCGACTACCCAACGCCCGTAGAATCCGTCGATCATCCCCACGCTCCCGACCATGTCTGCCACGCTGCCACTCGGCGGGTCTGACCCGCTCATCGATCCGCACGCGCACTTTCACACACCGTGGACCAACCGCGCCGACTGGGCCCGCTACAATGCGTCGCGGCTCGACATGGGGGAACGCATTGGCATCCGGTGCCACGTGGCCTCCATCCTCGGCTCCTGGGGACACACGTCACCCACGTATTTCTCGTCGCCCGACGATCAGACGCGTGCCAACGACTTCATGTTCGACCTGGCGGAGCAAGAGGCACCGCGCGTCAGGGCGTTCGTGGCGGTCAACCCCAACTTCACGGCACATGCGCTGGCCGAGATCGGTCGCGGCATGGCGCGCGGCGCGGTGGGCATCAAGCTCGCCGCGGGGCGTCGCACCACCGATTTCGCGCGGCTCGACGACATCGCGGCCGCGGCGGCCCACCACGGGGTACCGGTGCTGCAGCACATCTGGCAGCATCGGCGACGCGAATGGCCCAATCAGGAGGCCAGCGACGGCGTGGAGCTCGCGCAGCTCGCGGCGCGGCATCCGCGCACCACGTTTCTGCTGGCACACATTGGCGGCGGCGGTGATTGGGCCCATACCAATCCGGCCGTCCTGGAGCTCCCCAACATCGTCATGGATCTGTCAGGGAGTGGCGTTGACCGCGGCATGATCGACGAGGCGCTGCGGTGGGTGGGCGCGCAGCGACTGCTCTGGGCCTGCGACCTGACCCTGTGCACGGGGCTCACCAAGCTGCGGGCGCTGGCGCACACCGGAGCATCGGCCGAGGAGATCGCCGACATGCGGTGGCGCAACGCCGTGCGCATTTTCCCGCCGGGCACCTTCGACGCCGCCCTCGCGCGCCCGCTGGCCGTTCCCGCACCGGAGGCCGCATGACCGCCCCGCATGATCTGTCCACCGGCCGCATCGACGTGACGGCGTGGATTGGCGCGTATCCGTTCCGTGACATTCCGCACCCCGATCCCGAGGTGCTGGTGCGGGTCCTCGCCCGTGAAGGATTCAGCGGGGCCTGGGTGGGGCACCTGCCGGGCGCGTTCCACCGGGACCCGGTGCCCAGTAACCGCGCGCTGTATGCAGCGCTGGCGCCGCATCGGAGGATTCTGCACCCGGCGCCCATCGTGCGCCCCGACTGGCCACGCTGGGAGGAGATGCTGCGGACCGCGGTCAACGAGGGGGCACCGGCGGTGCGGGCGTATCCCATGCAGTGGGGGTACGGGCCCGGTCATCCGGCCATGACGGAGCTGGCGCTGGCGTGCGGCGAGGCCGGTGTGGCCCTGCACCTCACGGTACGGTTCGAGGACCTCCGGCAGCGCCACCACCTCGACGGCGCCGGCGATCTCTCGGCGGCCCACGTCCGGCCAATCGCGCGCGCCGCCGGGTCCCGGGCGCATGTCGTGGTGGCCGGCGCCAGCCGGGAGCTGATCGAGGAGGTGCACTGGGGGCTCACGCCGGAGGAGCAGGCGCGCGTGTGGTACGACTGGCACTGGATCTGGGGGCCCCCGGAGGAACATTTCGCCCATCTGGTGCGCACGATCGGGGCGGCGCGGCTGGCCTGGAGCTCCTGGTGGCCGCTGCGGCTGAGCCAGCAATCGCAGGCGCTGGTGGAGCTGCTGCCGGCCGACGTGGCGGTGCTCCCGGTTCCCGACGGCGAGGGCGGCCCGTTCGCCCACGGCGGGGGCATCGGCGGGACATGCATGTATTGAAAGTTTGCCTGCAAACACATTGAAAATTTCACGGGAACCGATTGCGGTCTCGTCCGTTCTCCTCCGGGCGCGCGGGTGATCGGCAGACGTGGAGAGGTAGTACTGCAAGGGTGCGCGTGAAGCGGCGTGACGCACTTGCGTACAAATACGGGGCCGGTCATACTTCGCGCTTGCAAAAAATTTGGTGACACCGACTTACACGATTGGAGCCGGTTCGATCCTTCTGGACCGAACCACTCGGACCGGGTAGTCCTCGGATGGCATGACCGGACGTGCGCCCTGCACCGCGGCAGGGGGACGATCCGTGTCGTGCATGTCGTGTGTCGACCATCACCTACGCCTAACGGCATTCTCTACCGGCACACGAGATGACGGTCAAGAAGAAGTGGACGGTGATCCCCGGGTTCCTTGCGCTCGCCGCGGCAGCTACGCTGCTCTCGGCGTACAGCGGCGCGTCGTCGTCGCAGGGCAAGATCGTCGAGCAGCCCGTCAAGTTCGTCCACGCACCACACGTGCAGAAGGCGGGCATGAACTGCCTCTATTGTCATAGCGCCGCCAACAAGGCGCCCGATCCGGGGAACGCGTCGGTTGCGACCTGCATGGGCTGCCACACGTTGGTGAAGCCCCAGTCGGCCGAGATCAAGAAGATCGCGGCCTACTACCAGAAGGGGCAGCCGATCCCGTGGAACCGCGTGCACAAGGTGCCGGACTACGTCCAGTTCCCGCACATGCGCCACGTGAATGCCGGTGTCACCTGTCAGACCTGCCACGGGCAGATCCAGAATCAGGGGGCGCAGGGCCCGGACACCAATTACGTGCCCGTGCAGCAGGTGAACTCGCTCAACATGGGCTGGTGCATCAATTGCCACGTGCAGGGCTACAAGCCTGCCGAGGGTGCGCGACTGGCTGGCCAGCAGGTCACCCCGGAGCTGGAAGCGATGCCCGCGAAGAAGGCGCGCTACGATTGCGCCGTCTGCCACTACTGATCATCGACCCTCGACCACGATGAGCACAGAAGCGGGGACCGGCGTCAAGCGCCGCGAGTTCCTCAAGATCCTGGGCGCCACGAGCGCCACGACGGCGGTGGTGGGTTGCTCCTCCGAGAAGGTGGGCAAGCTCATTCCGTACGTTGCCTCGCCGGACAACACCGTGCCGGGCGTGTCGCAGTACTACGCGACGACGTGCCGTGAGTGTGCGGCTGCGTGCGGTGTCCTGGCCGAAGTCCGCGACGGCCGTCCCATCAAGCTCGAGGGCAACCCCGAGCATCCCATGAACCGGGGCGCTATCTGCGCCACCGGTCTGTCGGCGGTGCAGGGGCTCTACAACCCCGATCGCTACCGGTCGCCCATGGTGCGCGAGGGCAACGCCCTCAAGCCCACCACGTGGGACAAGGCCTTCGAGCTCCTGGCCCAGAAGCTGGGTGAGGTCAAGTCGAAGGGGCAGGCCGGCAACGTCGTGTTCATCAACCAGCACGAGTCGGGCACCTTCCCGGGCTTCCTCGATCAGTGGCTGTCGGCGAACGGCATGCCGGCGCACCTGAGCGTGGACAGCACCGCGCCGGTCGCGACCATCGCCGCCAATCAGAAGGCCTACGGTGCGGCGTGGCCGCAGCTCGACTTCAGCGCGGCCAAGCTGGTGGTGTCCTTCGGCGCCGACTTCCTCGATGGGTGGGGACACAGCGTGCCGCAGCAGCTCGACTGGGCCGATGCGCGTGCCAAGCTCACCGACGCACCGCGTCTGGTGTACGTCGGTGCTCGCCGTTCGCTGACCGGCCTCAACGCCGACCAGTGGATTCCGGCCAAGCCCGGCAGCGAGATGGCGCTCTGCGCCGCGCTCACGGGAGCGGGTACGGCACAGGCGGCGTCGGACGCGTCCGGCGTGCCGGTGGCGACCATCGAAGCCCTGGCCAAGGCCATCGCCGATGCCGGCAACGGCGTCATGGCGATCTGCGGTGTCACCGGCGGTGACGCGGTCGAGTGCGCCACCATGGTGGCCGACATCAACAAGAAGGCGGGCTCGGTCGGGACGACCATCAAGCCCGCCAGCGCGCATGCCGGCTACGCGGGGCTCGCCTCGTATGCCGATCTGGCGAGCGCGTTGCGCAACATGGACGCCGGCACGGTGCCGCTGGCCTTCGTGCGCGGGGCCAACCCGGCGCACACCATGCCCAAGTCGGCAGGCTTTGCGGCGGCCTTCGCCAAGGTCGGCTTCAAGGTATCCTTCTCGGCCATGCCCGACGAAACGGCGCAGCTGGCCGATCTCATCCTCCCCGACAACCACTGGCTCGAAAGCTGGGGCGATGCGGCAGGGGCGAATGGGCAGCTTGGCCTGCAGCAGCCCACGCTCGAGCCGGTGTTCGACACGCGCAGCACCAGCGACGTGCTCATCACCCTCGCCAAGCGCGACCAGGCGCTCGCCGCGCGCTACAACGTGGCCGATTACCGCACCTGGTACATCAGCAAGTTCCCCGGTGGCGGGTCGGCGTTCACCACGGCGCTGACCAAGGCGCAGGTGAGCAGCGGGCCGCTCGTGCCCACGACCGGCCGCACGCTGTCGGCCACCGCCATGCCGGCCGCGGCCGGCAACGGCGACTTCTTCGTGCACGTGTTCCCGTCGCCCACGCTGGGTGACGGCGCCGGCGCGAACAAGCCGTGGTTGCAGGAGCTCCCCGATCCGGTCTCCAAGATCGCCTGGCAGTCGTGGGTCGAAGTGCATCCGTCCACGGCCAAGAAGCTCGGCATCAAGGAAGGCGCACACCTCACCATCGAAACGTCCGCCGGCAAGGTCACGGCCCCGGCGTACATCTACATGGGCGTGCGCCCCGACACCGTCGCCATCGCGCTTGGTCAGGGCCACACCGCCTACGGACGCTTCGCGCAGAACATCGGCGTGAATGCGTACGACCTCGTGCCGGCGGGCTGGGACGCTGCCGGCGGTCTCGCCCTCGGCAGCCTCAAGGGCAAGGTCACCGTCACCGCGGACAATTCGCCACTCGTCACGACCGAAGGCTCCGCGCGCCAGCATGGCCGCGGCATCGGTCAGGCGCTGCCGGTCGGGGTGCTGCTCGGAACGGAACAGGAAGTCGAGAAGCACCACCACGAAATCCCGGGGCTGCCGTCGCACGACTTCAAGTCGGGGCTCAAGGCGCCGGTGGCGGCCGATGCGCAGGGTGAGTTCGCCAACCCCGAGGCGGGGGCAACGGGCATGTACGACCCGCAGCATTCGAGCAAGATGGAGAAGCGCCGCTGGGCGATGACCATCGACCTCGCGCGCTGCACGGGGTGCTCGGCGTGCGTCACGGCCTGCTACAGCGAGAACAACATTCCCACGGTGGGCGCCCCCTACCAGGGTCGCGCGCTCAGCCCCACCAACTGGGACGAGCGTCCGGGCGCCAACATCATCAAGGGGCGCGAGATGGCGTGGATTCGCCTCGAGCGCTACTACGAGGGCAACGACAATACGGAGAACGAGTTCTCTCCGGATTTCGACACGCGCTTCGTGCCCATGATGTGCCAGCATTGCGGCAACGCGCCGTGCGAGCCGGTGTGCCCCGTGTACGCCACGTACCACTCGCCCGACGGCCTCAACGTGCAGGTGTACAACCGCTGCGTCGGCACGCGTTACTGCAGCAACAACTGCCCGTACAAGGTCCGCTACTTCAACTGGTTCGGCTACGGCGAGCCGGAGCGTCGTCAGTACGCCTGGCCGGAGCCCATGCACTGGTCGCTCAACCCCGACGTCACCGTGCGTGGCAAGGGTGTCATGGAGAAGTGCACGTTCTGCGTGCAGCGTATCCGTGAGGCCGAGCACCGCGCCAAGGCGGAAGGGCGCGAGGTGAATGGCGACGAATTCACCACGGCCTGCGCGCAGGCCTGCCCGTCGCGCGCCATCATCTTCGGTGACGCGGCCGACGAAAACTGGACCGTTTCGAAGCTCGCCTACGACCGTCGTGCATACCACGTGTTCGAGGAACTGAACACGTACACCGCCGTGGTCTATCTCAAGAAGGTCAACTATCCGGCGCCGGCCGCACCGGCGAAGGCCTGAGGAGCGCGATAATGGCATCCGTCGCACATCCGGTGCGAGAGGGCATTCGTGGGCCGAACATTGCTTCGGCCGACGTCCAGCTCCCCGCAGTCCGTGATTACGAACAGGTCGATCGCGATATCATCGCGACACTTGGGTTCACCAAGAAGTGGTTCATCGGCCTGGCGCTCGCCATCCTGGCCATGCTCTGCGGCGCCTCCGCGTGGATCTACCAGATCTACTGGGGGCTCGGGCAGGCCGGCTACGAACCGCCGGTGATGTGGGGCAACTACATCATCACGTTCGTTTTCTGGGTCGGTATCGGTCACGCCGGGACGCTCATCTCGGCCATTCTGTACCTCTTCCGCGCCGGCTTCCGCACGTCGATCTATCGCGCCGCCGAAGCGATGACAGTGTTCGCGGTCATGACCGCCGGGCTCTTCCCGATCATTCACATCGGGCGTCCGTGGAAGTTCTTCTGGCTCATTCCGTATCCGAACTGGCGCCTGCTGTTCCCGAACTTCAAGTCGCCGCTGGTGTGGGACGTCTTCGCCATCTCGACGTACCTCACCATCTCGACCACGTTCCTCTTCATCGGTTTGATCCCCGACTTCGCGGTGCTCCGCGACAAGGAGACCAACCCGACGCGCAAGCGGATCTACAGCATCCTCTCGCTCGGCTGGCGGAACAGCGACCGTGAGTGGCGTCACTTCGCGAAGGCGTACCTGTTCCTCGCCGCCTTCTCGACGCCGCTCGTGCTCTCGGTGCACTCGGTCGTTTCCTTCGACTTCGCCATGGCGCTCACGCCGGGCTGGCACGCGTCCATCTTCCCGCCGTACTTCGTCGCCGGTGCCATCTTCTCCGGCTTCGCGATGGTGTGGACGATCGCCATCCCCATGCGCAAGTGGTTCAAGCTCGAGCACTACATCACGCTCAACCACCTCGATGCGACCGCCAAGGTCGTGCTCTTCACCTCCATGGTGGTCGGGTGCGCGTACCTCATCGAGTTCTTCATCGCCTGGTACAGCAGCGTGCGTTTCGAGCAGGAGTTCTTCTGGAACCGTGTCTTCGGCCAGTGGTGGTGGGCCGCGTGGATCATGCTCCTCTGCAACATGGCGCTGCCCATGTCGCTCTGGTCGCAGAAGCTCCGCCGCAACCCCGCATGGCTGTTCATCCTGTCGCTGTTCATCAACCTCGGCATGTGGTTCGAGCGCTTCGTCATCGTGGTGCCGTCGCTCTCCCACGAGTTCGAGCCCTGGCAGTGGGGTAGCTACACCCCCAGCTGGGTCGACATGGCCTTCCTCGTTGGCTCGTTCGGCTGGTTCTTCATGTGGTTCCTGCTGTTCGTCAAGCAGATGCCCGTGATGGCCATCATGGAACTCAAGGAAATCGTGACGCCGCGCTTCAAGAACGCGCACGGCCACGGAGGGCATCACTGATGCAGGGCGTGCTTGGGGTTTTCCATCACCTCGATACGACCGTCACGGCGATCGAGGAACTCAAGAAGAAGAAGCTGGGCGATGTCACCGTGTACTCGCCCACGATCCGCCATGAACTCGATGAGGCGATCGCCGGCCCGAACAGCGTCGTCCGTCGGTTCACCCTCATCGGTGGTCTCCTGGGCGTCAGCTTCGGCTACTGGGTCGCGATCTGGTCCAGCAACTACTGGCCGCTCGTCACCGGCGGCAAGGCCATTGCGTCGTGGATCCCGTACACCATCATCGGCTTCGAAGTCATGGTGCTCGTGGGCGCCCTGTCCACCGTCGCCGGCATGTTCATCAACTCGCGTGTTCCTCGCCTGACCACCACGGTCGGCTACGATGACCGCTTCTCCTCCGGACACTTCGGCGTCTTCATCGCGTGTGACGCGGCGAAGGCGACGCAGGCCGAAGAGCTCCTGCGTCATGCCGGGGCCGAGGAGGTGCGCCGTGAAGCCTGAGCTTTCCAACCAGATGCCGTCAGTCGTGTCGCGTGCGTTGCGCGCCTCCGTGGCCATCGTGCTCCCCGTAGCGTTCGGGGCCTGCTCGTGGTTCACCGACTTCAAGAACCAGCCGCGCATCGAGCCGTGGGAGCCGTTCTCCCAGAATGAGGCCGACTCGCTCACGCCGCCGCGCGGGCAGCCGCAGTACTCGGTGCCGGTGCAGGGCACGCAGGTCGCGGCCTGGCAGATCGGCTACCAGCCGCTGCAGCAGGTGATCGACAGCTTCACGCCCATTCCGAACCCGACGCCGGTGTCCGAGGCGTCGCTCGAGAACGGCAAGAAGAACTACCAGATCAACTGCGCGGTGTGTCACGGGGCTGCCGGCGACGGTAACGGCGGGCTGAAGAAGGTGAATCCCGCCTACGGGTGGAGCCCGAGCTTGCTCACCGAGTCGGCCCGGGGACGCTCCGACGGCTACATGTACGGCATGCTGCGCAACGGGCGCGGCATCATGCCCAGCTACAACCGTATCGAAGAGAACGACCGCTGGGACGTCGTGAACTACGTGCGGGCACTGCAGAAGGGTGGCGCGGACACCACGCTGCACGGCTACCCCGGGCAGAACGGCACCACCGTGCCGGGGCCGTCGCTCACGGCGCCCACGCGTCCGTCGCCGTTCGCCAAGCCCACGCAGCAGCCCACCGTCGGGTCGCCGAACATCAACTCGGCCACCTTCAAGGGCAACAACGAGAACGACACCATGCGCAAGCTGCACCTCGGCCCGCCGTCGGCCGCTGGTGAGGGCAAGGAGAAGCACGAGTGAGCCAGCACTATCACTACCCGTCGCGCGAGGAATTCGCGCGGCGCCTCTCCGCCAAGTCGGTTCCGGGCGGCCTCAAGACGGCGGCGCTCATCGCCGCGGTCGTCGGCATCGGCGTCTTCGTCATGGGGCTCTTCACCAACCCCGACCGCGCCTGGCAGGCGCTCCAGTACAACTGGACGTACTTCGCCGCCATCTCCACCGCCGGCGTCGCGTTCGCGGCCGTGCAGCGCATCGTCACCGCGCGGTGGTCGCGTCCCATCGTGCGATTCGCCGAGGGCTTCTACGCCTTCGTCCCCATCGCCTTCGTCATCCTCATCGCCATCCTGTTCTTCAGCGGCGACCACATCTTCACGTTCCGCGGCCGCGAAGCCGCCCCAACGGAAGAGAAGGCCGCGTACCTGAGCAATGGGTGGTTCATCATCCGCGGGCTCTTCTTCTTCGGCGCCATCACGGTGCTGCAGGGGTTGTTCGTCTGGAACTCGGTCAAGATGGATGTGTCCGTGCTCCCCGAATACGGCGCCAAGTGGGCGGCGGGGCTGCGCGCGAAGATGCGTGCGGGCTGGAGCGGCGACGAGCGTCGGGAGCTGCACACGCAGCACTCGCTCATGGGCAAGCTCGGTGTGGCCGTGCCCATGGCGTTCGTGATCGGCTGGTGCTTCATGGCGTGGGACTACTCCATGACCATCTCGCTGCACTTCCAGCAGACCATGTACGCGTGGATCGTGTTCATGACCGGCTGGGTCAACATGGTCATGCTGTTGTCGCTCCTCACCATGTGGTGGCGCAATCACCTGGACATGAAGGACATTGCCACCATGGACCACCTGTGGGATCTGGGTAAGCTCTGCTTCGCCTTCACGGCGTTCGTGGGCTACATCAGCTTCTCGCAGTACCTGGTGATCTGGTACGGCAACATGCCCGAAGAGACCCACTTCTACCGTCTGCGCCTGTCGGGCGTCTGGAAGCCGGTCACCCAGCTCATCCCCATCTTCGGCTTCGTGCTCCCCTTCTTCGGGCTCATCTCGAAGGCCGCCAAGATGTACCTGCCCACGTTCGTGCTCTTCGCCGTGTGCAGCCTCATCGGGGTGTATCTCCACCGCTACATCGAGATCTATCCCAGCATCTACGGCGAGGCCACGAGCCTGCCGTTCGGTCTCCAGGAGATCGGCACCACCATCGGCTTCCTCGGCCTCTGGGCATTCAGCTACTTCAGCTTCATGGATGCCTTCCCCGTCATGCGTGTGTTCATGATGACCACGCCGTTCAAGGACGAGGTGCAGGTGCCGGTCGATGCGAAGACCATGGAGCCGCTGCCGGCTCACGAGTAGGCGCCAGCGCACGGACCATAAATCGCGGGCGGCATTCCTCAGGGGATGCCGCCCGCGTTCGCATTTCGGTCAGGGTCAGGCTCGACGTCAGATCGCGGCGCTCGCCTCCAGCGCCGCCACCCGCTGCAGCACCGGCACCACGCTGTCGGGATTGAGTGAAATGGAGTCGATGCCTGCGCGCACCAGAAACTCGGCGAACTCCGGGTAGTCGCTCGGCGCCTGCCCGCAGATGCCCACCTTGCACCCCACGGCATGGGCGTCGGCGATGAGCCGCTCGATGGAGCGGAGTACCGCCGGGTTCCGCTCGTCGAACAGTGAGGCCAGCAGAGCGTTGTCACGGTCCACACCCAGGGTCAGCTGCGTGAGATCGTTGCTCCCAATGGAGAAGCCGTCGAAGCGCGCCCCGAACTCCCGCGCCAGCAGCACGTTGCTGGGAATCTCCGCCATCACGTACACCTCGAGCCCGGCCTCGCCCCGCACGAGCCCGTGCCGCTGCATCTCCGCCAGGACCTTGTCAGCCTCTTCCAGCGTGCGGCAGAAGGGAATCATCACGACCACGTTGCGCAGCCCCATCGTTTCGCGCACACGCCGGATCGCCCGGCACTCCAGACCGAAGCCTTCGCGGTAGCGATCGTCGTAGTAGCGCGAGGCACCGCGAAACCCGATCATGGGGTTCTCTTCGTGTGGCTCGAACGCGCGACCACCAAGCAATCCGGCATACTCGTTCGTCTTGAAGTCGCTGAAGCGCACGATCACTTGCTCCGGCCACTGCGACGCGGTGATCTGCCCAATGCCCGCCGCCATGCGGTCCACGAAGAACGCCGCCGGCGAGTCGTGCCCCTGCGTGAGCGCCAGGATCTGCGCCCGCTCTTCGTTGGAGAGCTGTTCCGGGTGGAGCAGGGCCATGGGGTGCGCCTTGGCCATGTGCTCGATCACGAACTCGATGCGAGCCAGACCAATGCCGCGCACCGGCAGGCGCCACCAGCGCATGGCCATGGCCGGATCGGCCACGTTCAGCATGATGGCCGTACGCGTCTGGGGCATGGCCTCCAGGTCGAGCGTGTCCTCACGGTACGCCAGCACGCCATCGTACACCTTTCCCGTTTGCCCTTCCGCGCAGCTTACCGTGACCGTTCGGTCGTTCAGCACGGCCGTTGCACCGGTCGCGCCCACGATGGCCGCGATACCCAGCTCCCGGCTCACAATGGCGGCGTGGCTGGTACGGCCTCCGCTGTCGGTCACGATGGCAGCGGCGCGCTTCATGACCGGCACCCAGTCGGGGTCGGTCTGCCTGGCCACGAGCACTGCACCATCTTCGAAGCGGTGGGCTTCGTGCATGCCACTCAGCACGATCGCCCGCCCTGTGGCAATGCGACTGCCTACGGCAACGCCGGCCACCAGCACCGGCCCGGTGCCCTCCAGCGTGAAGGTACTGACGTGGGTGGCCTGTTCACGTGAGCGTACCGTTTCCGGGCGCGCCTGCACGATGTACAGCGCGCCATCGAGACCGTCCTTCGCCCACTCCACATCCATGGGACAGCCGTAGTGCGCCTCAATGCTCGTGCACCAGCGGGCGATCTGCAGCACCTCCTGGTCGGACAGGCAGCGCGTGGCACGCTCGGCCCCCGTGGTGTCCACGTTGACCGGTGCCCCATCGGCCGCCAACACCATCTTCAGCTGTTTCAGCCCCGTGGTGGCATCCAGGATGGGAGCGAGCGATGGATCGGCAAGCAGCGGCTTGAAGACACGCCATTCATCGGGATTCACCACGCCCTTCACCACGTTCTCACCAAGTCCCCAGGCACCGGTGAGAATGACCAGTGATCGGAAGCCCGATTCCGTGTCGAGCGTGAAGGCCACCCCCGAGGCGCCTACATCGCTGCGCACCATCTGCTGCACGCCCACCGACAGCGCCAGTCCGTCGGCCGCAATGCCATGATGCGCGCGATAGGCAATCGCGCGGTCGGTGTAGAGCGAGGCGAAGCACCGGGAAATGGCTGCCAGGAGCGACGCCGCACCCACCACGTTCAGAAAGGACTCCTGCTGCCCGGCAAAGCTGGCGTCGGGCAGGTCTTCTGCCGTGGCCGAGCTACGCACGGCCACTGGCGGGTCCGGTTTGCCCGCGCGTTCGGCGAGCTGCGCATAGCGCGCCTGCACCTCGCGTACGATCGCGTCCGGCAGCGACGCCGCCAGCATGGCGCCGCGAATGGCCGTCCCCACCTCGGGCAGCGGCGTGCCGGTGCGCAGACGTGCCAACTCGTGCGCAATGCCCGCGGCAAGATTGTTGTGCTGGATGAACAGCCGGTATGCCGCCGTGGTGAGCGCGAACCCGTCGGGCACCGCAATGCCGAGTGACACGAGGTGTCGTCGCATCTCGCCCAGCGATGCGTTCTTGCCGCCCACCGCAGAGACGTCGGCGCGCGAGAAGTCGTCGAACCAGCCAGCAAGCGGGGGGGTCACACGGCCATCCATCCACCATCGGCCGTCACCACGGCGCCGTTGATGAAGCGCGCCGCATCGCTCGCAAGGAACAGCGCCAGTTCGGCAATGTCGCTCGACTCGAGCCAGGCCGGGATGAGCGTGGCGAACTGTCCGGCACGCGCGGCGCCCACCGGGTCGAGGCGGTCGGCGGGCATGCTTTCGGCGATGTTCGTTTTCGTGGCTCCCGGGCAGATCGCATTGCACCGGATGCCGCGCTGCGCGTACATCCACGCCGTGCTGCGCGTGAGGCCAAGCAGGGCATGCTTGGACGTGGTATAGGCGGCCCCGGCCGCGCCGCCGCTCAGCGACGCGATGCTGGCCACGTTGAGGATGGCGCCGTGTCCCTGGCCCAGCATGGCCCGCACGGCCATCCGGCTGGTGTACATGGGGCCATCCACGTTCACCCGCATGACGCGGTGCCACACGTCGTCGGTGAGTTCGCCCACGCCGGCCATGTAGTCCATGATGCCGGCATTGTTGACCAGCACATCGACGCGGCCGTGACGGTCGAGTGCGCCCTGCACGAGTGCCTCCGCGTCGGTGCGCTCCCCAATGTCGCCGACCATGGTGTGTATACCTCGACCGGCGGCCTCGACCACGGCCGCCAAATCATCGAGGCGAGCGGCGTGCACATCGCCTGCCACCACGAGCGCGCCTTCACGCGCAAACAGTTCTGCCGTGGCACGGCCAATACCTGAGGCTGCGCCGGTGATGATGATGACCTTGCCGTCCAAACGCATGGCTGCTCCCGAGGCTGGTGGATCCAGCCATGGTGTGTCCCGGAGGTGCGGCGCGCCATCAGGGAGTCCCTGTCGGTCGATCGGGGGGCGCCCCCCTGTACTCGGGCGTCGGGCGCCGATAGAATACGAGGCTGTTCGGGGGCGTTAGCTCAGCTGGGAGAGCGCGCGCTTTGCAAGCGTGAGGTCATCGGTTCGATCCCGATACGCTCCACTCCGTCATTCACGAAGGGCCGCTACCTGCTCAGGTCGCGGCCCTTCGTGCGCTTGGGGGGTGCGTTCTCACCTCACCGCAGCACCACCCGCCGCACCGTGAGATCGTCAATCCGGTCCACGTCCACGGCGACCCCAAGCCCCGGCGTGTCCCACGGCACGGTCACCATGCCGTCGGCACTCATGGTCCACTCCGGCGTGACGATGTCGCGCGCCCAGTAGCGTGCGCTCGGCGACAGGTCCCCCGGCTTGGTGAACCCCGGCAGCGACGCCAGCGCCACGTTGCACGCGCGCCCAATGCCGCTCTCGAGCATCCCGCCGCACCACACCGGGATCCCCGCACTCACGCAATAGTCGTGAATGGCCAGCGAACTGGTGAAGCCACCCACCCGCCCCGGCTTGATGTTGATGATGCGTCCCGAGTCGAGCGCGACCATGTCGCGTGCACGGTCCACCGACGTGATCGACTCGTCGAGACACAGCGGCGTGCGCAGCTGCCGCTGCAACGACGCGTGCTGCACGATGTCATCCCACGCCAGCGGCTGCTCGATCATCATGAGGTCGAGATCGTCGAGCTGTGCCAGCAGGTCGGCGTCCGACAGCTGATACGCATTGTTCGCGTCGGCCATGAGCGGGGCGTCGGGGCCGAGCGCCTCGCGTACGGCGCGCACGTACGCCACATCCTGACCGGGGGCGATCTTGATCTTCACCTTGCGGTAGCCCTCCGCGATCGCGGCGCGCGCCTTCTCCACCAGCGCCTCGGGCGATGACTGAATGCCCAGCGAAATTCCGGTGGCGATCTCGCGTCGTGTGCCCCCCAGCAGCTGCGCCAGCGGCACCCCCTGACGCGTGGCTTCCAGCACCCACATCCCCATTTCCACCGCAGCCTTGGCCATGCAGTTGCCGCGGAAGTCCTGCTCGAGCGCCGCGTGAATGTCGCGCGGATGAGCGAACAGGCGTCCGAGCACCCGTGGGGCGACCCACTGCGAGATGGCAATCCACGCCGTATCGATGGCCTCTTCGCGATAGTTGGGCTCCTCGGGGGCGACGCCTTCACCCCATGCGGTCACGCCGTCGCCATCACGCAGTTCCAGCAGCGTGATGCGACGTTCCGATGTCGCCCCCGACGAAATGCGAAATGGTTCGCGCAATGGCAGGCGGATTTCACGCAGGGTGATCTGTTCGAGCGGAGCCATGGGCACGGGATTCGGAAGTGGAGGGAAGGAAAGCGGGCAGCACCGGCCAACGCTCAGCTGCGCGCCAACTCGTAGAAGGGCGAGGAGTCACCGGTAGCACGCTGGAACGCCTGCACGGTGTATCCACGGGCGAGGTAGTGTTGGAACGCCGCCCGCGTGGCCATCCGCCACGCCACGCGCTGCTCGTGCGTGAGCCGGGTATGGTCCACCGGCACGGCCACGCGCACCACCTCCGCATCCGGGAACCCCGGTGTTTCGGGAAGCACACCGTCTGCCGCGACGCACACGACGGCGGTGCCCGTGGTCCGAACGAGCGGCACGGACGGCGTGGCCATTGTGAGATCCCACGCGGCAATCCATCGGTCCGTCTCCAGGGCGCCGTGCAACGGGCTGCCGGTGTTGCTGCCGTAGAGGTTCACCGCATACTCCGCCACGCGCGCTCCCAGGCGCATGAGGTTCAGATGGGCGTTCCGGGCCACCAGCGGGTCGAACGTCCAGTACATCGTACGCGCCCCCACCTGCAGACAGCGGGCGCGCTGGTACTGCTTGAGCCGTTCGCCCACCCGCCCGCCACGCGCCTCCGGGCGGACGGCCAGCATGTCCGACCAGTGCGCTATTGCACCGTGCCGCACGCCGGTCAGGCCGTACACGAACCCCAGCATGCGACCGCTCGGGTCGAACGCACCCGCACACACGCCCCCCATCTTTTGGCTTACCATGAGAATGGCCGGCGGGACCACTTCGGCGAAGCCCGGCCCCCAGATCTCGTCCTGCATGGCGACGCAGTCGGAATAGTCGTCTGCCGTGGTCAGTTCGCGAATCGCCACGCCGTCAGCGTAGGCGGCCACGGTATCGGCGGGGTGCGGGATGGCGCGGGGAGAATCGGACATGACGAAAAGATGTCAGCGGGCGCAGACCCGCGTGGATATGGCCCCGCGGCAATCCGCTGGCCGTCCGTGCGATCGACGGATACGTTGGCGCAGCACGGTCCGTGAGAGGCGATGCCGATGGTCTCGGCACCGCTTGGTATACATCGTCAGCACGAGCGTGTCCACCGTGGCGATGACTCGAGACGTCATCGACCAGGGGCGACACACCGGGGCACCCCCCGGGCATGTGCTGCGCGGCCCCGGCGCGTCCCACTCCCGCACTCCCTTATGACCTGCGACATCTCCGACCTCACCACCGTTCCGGCCGCCGTGCTGGCGCTGTTCACCGAGGCGCAGCGCGACGCCTTGCTCGATCTGCGCCGCGACCTGCACGCGCACCCGGAACTCGCGTTTCAGGAGTCCCGCACGAGTGCCGTGCTCGAGCGGGCGCTCGGTCTGGCCAATCCGGTCAGTGTGCAGCGCGTTGCCGGCACGGGGCTGGTGGCCCGCATCCGCGGGCGCGATCCCCACGCTCCGGTGGTCGCCGTGCGCGGCGATATCGACGCCTTGCCCATTCACGAGGCCACCGGGCTGCCGTATGCCTCGCAGCACGCCGGGGTCATGCACGCCTGCGGGCACGATGTGCACGCCACCTGGGCCGTTGGCGCGGCATGGTTGCTGGCGCAGCAACCGGCAGCGGGCGACGTGCTCGTGGTGCTGCAGCCCGCCGAGGAAACCGGAGAGGGAGCCGCCGCCATTCTGGCCGCCGGCGCGCTCGACGAGGTGGTCGCCATCTTCGGGGCGCATGTCGATCGGCGTTTTCCGGTGGGGCAGGTGGTCGCCCAGGCGGGTTCGCTCGCCGCCGCCGCCGATACCTTCTCCATCGTCCTGCACGGCCGTGGCGCACACGGCGCGCGACCCAACGAGTCGGCCGACCCCGTGCTGGGCGCCGGCATGCTCATCGCAGCCCTGCAGGGCGTGGTCGCACGTCGCGTGAACCCCTCCGTGCCGGCCGTGCTCACCGTGGCCACGATGCAGGCGGGCACGGCCCCGAACGTCATTCCGGAAAGCGCGCGCATTGGAGGCACCCTGCGTGCCACCGACCCGGTGACCCGGGCCCTGCTCGCCGACGAACTCCGGCAGGTGGCGCACGGCATCGCGGCGGCACACCGCCTCACGGCGGAGGTCGACGTCGAGCTCGGCCCACCGCCCATCGTCAATCCCGAACAGGCGGCCGGGTGGGCTCGTGAGGCGGCCGTCCGGGTGCTGGGGTACGACGCCGTGGTACCGCTGGGCATCACCAACATGGGGGGCGAGGACTTCGCCTACTACATGGAGCGCATCCCCGGGGCCTTTCTGCGCATCGGGGCACGCGAACCGCATGGCGACCCCACACCGGCGCACACACCGCAGTTCTTCGCGGCCGATGGCAGCGTCTTCGTGGGAGCCGCGGTGCTCGCCGAAACCGCGCGCGTCGCGTCGGCGGTGTTTGCGGCGCCGCGGTAGTCGCCGACTACCAGCGCACCTGGGCAAGCACGGCGGCACTCGCGCTCGCCGTCGTGCTGACCTCGGCGGCGTTGACCAGCATCACGGACGCGCCGGCAGCTTCCCGCCCCTCTGCGATATCCATTTCCAGCTCGGCCTGGAGGGTGGTGGTCGCCAGCGCATTCGCGGCATCGAGCGAGGATGACTGCACCAGCAGCGTCCCCTGCACGGGAAACTGCCCCCCCTCCCGCAGGTATCCCACAAGGAAACGGGGAAGGGCGGGGGCGCTCGCCACGCGGCGCGGCACCGGTGGAGCAGCGCGCGGTGCCGGTTCGCCAAGGCGCACGAGACTCGCCGCACGCAGGGTGTAGTCGCGGCCGGTCTGATACCCGCTGGCCGGATGCGCGTCGGTCACGGCCACCAGATACGGCAGGCCGAAAGGCGACATGGCCAGCGCCTTTTCGTCCACCCGACGGATGGTGCCGCGCACCGGTGCGCCGCCAAACTCGAATTGCACGACGTCGCCCGGACCGAGGTCCTGTTCCGGGTCGGAAGGCATGGCCAAGCGATACATGCCGGGAGTGTCGGCACGCCGTCAGACTGACTGAAGCGGCAGGGGCGCACGCCGCTATACCTCGGCGGCGCTGGAATCCGCGCGCTGTACCTTCTCGCGATACATGTCGGCGTCGGCCATGGCCAGCAGTTCGGGGGCACTGACCCCGTCTACCGGAGACATGGCGCAGCCAATGCTGGCGGCTAGTGGCACCACGGCGCTCCCCTCGTGCACAAAGGGGCGCTGGAGCGACGCCTCGATGGACGCCTTCACATGGGCGAGGTCGCGGTCGCTCCTGACATCGGGGAGCAGCACCACGAACTCGTCGCCCCCCAGACGGGCGACCGCATCGGAACGCCGCACGCACTCCACCAGCCGATCGGCCACCACGCGCAACAGCCGATCTCCCAACGCGTGGCCGTGACGGTCGTTCACCTCCTTGAAGCCGTCGAGGTCGATGAAGAGCACCCCCGTGTTGCGGTGGTATCGCGTGCCGAAGGCCAGCGCACGCTCCAACTGGTCGAGGAAAAGCGCCCGGTTGGCGAGGCCCGTCAGGGGATCGTGCGTGGCGCGGTGGGACGCGTCCACACGCGCCGCGTCAAGCGCGGCCAGCCGCCGCTGCCGCTCGATGGCAAAGGTCAACGACCGCCCGAGGTGAACCGGTGGCAGATGCTGCTTGTCATGACACTCGTGCGCTCCCGCTCGCAAGGCGCGCACGGCCAGCACGTCATCGAGTGCCCGGGCATACACGACCACCGGAACCGTGGGGGCGGCCCCGCGGATCCCGGCCAGGGTGGCCAGCCCCGACGCATCCTCCACGTCGAGCTCCAGGACCACCGCATGGTACGGCTGCTCCAGCAGCAGCCGGATGGCACCCGAGAGCGATGGGACACAATCAACGCGCACGTCGAACTCCCGATGCGCCACCAGGGACGCCTCGGAACGTCGGGCGGCCGCCTGGTCGTTCTCCACGAGCAGCACGCGCAGGGGTGCGCGCCCCGCCAACCGCCCGGTTGGAGACGGTACCGCTGCCGTCATGGCCGCCTCATCACAAAAATCCCTCTCGAGGAGTTTTGCATGTCTTCCGAAGCCCCGTCTGCAGTGACCGTGGGAACGCAGGCGCCCGATTTCTCCCTGCCGTCCACCGGCAACACGATCGTCTCCCTGTCCAGCTTCCGATCACACAAAGCTGTCCTGATTGCCTTTTTCCCCAAGGCGTTCACCAGCGTATGCACCAGCGAATTGTGTGCCTTCAGTGATGACTTCGACGCCTTTGCCGGTCTGAACGTGGAAGTGCTTCCCATTTCTGTGGATACGGTTGAGGTGCTGCAGCAATTTCGCGACGCGCACGGCATGCGCGTGCAGCTCCTGTCCGACGTCGGCGGCGCCGTGGCGCGGCAGTTCGGGGCCATGTGGACCGACGGACTCATCGCCAATCGGGCGTACTTCCTGATCGACCCGGCCGGCGTGGTGCAGTGGGCGCACATCGAGCAGCATCCTGGACTGCGCCGCGAGAATGAGGAAATATTCGAGAAGATCAAGTCTGTGATCTGAGACGGATCCGTTCGGTCAGCTTGTCCGACGTTCGGGGCAGGCCTACCTTGCGAAGGCGGCCCCGGGCCTCACGCGCGAAGCGGTGCGGGTGGCGGGCCGCGCCTCCCCCGCGCCCGATTCTGTGACTCCCACACCTTCGTCAGCGACCCTCCCGGACTTTGTGCGCCTGCTGGCGGCGGCTGACGACGCGGCGTACGGAATTGCCGCCGTGCTCGAGCAACTCGCCCCGGCGCTCGGCGTCGAACGGCTTACGCTCGATACGGCGAACGGCGCCGCGGCCCCCGGTGCGACACCAGGAGCGGGTGAGGGCCCTGATGCCCGACGCGCACTGGTGCCCGTCATGGCCGGCGAGACCCGGCTCGGAACGCTCATCGTGCATGGCACGACGGCGCTGCCCCCCCAGGGCACGGCCCTCGTGGGCGATGTGGCCGCGCTGCTCGCGGTGGCCATCAGCCGTGACGCCTATCTGCATGACCTCGAGCAGGAGCTGACCGCCCGCGTACGTGAAGTCGCCGAGCAGCGCGCGTTCATCGAGTGCATCGTCGATTCGCTCCCCCTCGGCCTGTACGTGGTCGACCGCCAGTACCGCATTCGGGCGTGGAATCACAAGCGCGAAACCGGCCTCCAGGGCGTGGCGCGCGCCGATGCCGTGGGGCGCTCGATCTTCGAGGTGCTGCACCGGCAGCCCGCGGCCCTGCTCAAGAAGGAGTTCGACGAGGTGTTCGCCTCCGGCCGCCTGCAGCAGTTCCAGATGGAGAGCAACGCGTTCGGAACCACCCGGACCTTCCGCATCTCCAAAATCCCCATGTACATGGGCGGGCGCGACGTCACCCACGTCATCACCATCGGGGAGGACATCACCGACTGGCGGGCAGCGCTCGATCGCACCGCACAGGCCGAGAAGCTGGCGGCGCTGGGGCAGTTGGCGGCGGGCGTCATGCACGAGATCAACAACCCGCTGGCCACAATCGCCGCGTGTGCGGAGTCCTTGGCGATGCAGGCCGAGACAGGGACGGGTGCTCCACCGGCCGAGCTCCTGCACATCATCGACCTCGAAGTGCAGCGCTGCAAGAAGATCGTGAACGGCCTGCTCGATTTCTCGCGACCCAAGGCGCAGGGACGGGGATCGTTCGATCTCAATACCGTGGTGCAGCAGGGGCTCTTTCTGCTGCAGCACCATCCGCGCTTCAAGCGGGTCACGGTCGTCACCGAACTCGAAGCCAACGGCCTGCTCATGGTGGAGGGCGACGCCGATCAGCTGGTGCAGGTGCTCATTGCCCTCGCGATGAACGCGCTCGACGCATCCCCCGAGCAGGGGCGTGTCGTCATCCGGACGCGGTACGCCCACGCCGCCGAACTGCCGCAGGCAGTGTTCGAAGTGGAAGACGAAGGGCCGGGGATCCCGCGCACGCTGCAGGCCAAGGTGTTCGAGCCGTTTTTCACCACCAAGGCCCCGGGGCAGGGGACCGGCCTCGGCCTGGCCATCTGCTACGGCATCGTGGTGGATCACGGCGGTACGTTGGAGCTCGTCTCCGCCGAGGGGCAGGGGGCCAACTTCCGCGTGTCCCTCGCCGTGCTCGGTGCCGCTGGCAATGCGGCCCGTGATGCGCTCGGTACACTCGCGGCGCTCAACGCGGCGGAGCGGTCATGACGACGCCGGCAACCGGGAGCGTGGTGCCGGCGGGCGAGTCCCCCATCCGGGTGCTCATCGCCGAGGATGAAGCGCACCTGGGGGCAATCCTCCAGCAGTTCATGACGGCCCGCGGGTTTCGGGTGCGCATGGTGCGTGACGGTCGCTCGGCGCTCGAGCTGCTGCGCCGCGAACTCTTCGACGTGGCCCTGCTCGACGTGGTCATGCCGGAGCTCGACGGGCTCGAGGTCCTGCGTCTCGTGCGCGAAGAGCTCATGCCCCCCGAGGTCATTGTCATCACCGGCAACGGGACCATCGAGACGGCCATGGCCGCGCTCAAACTGGGGGCGTACGATTTCCTGTCCAAGCCGTATCGCATGGCCGAAATCGAGGCGTTGGTACGGCGAGCCTGGGAAAAGCGCCTCCTGGTGCGGTGCAATCGGCATCTTGCGGCCCGCCTGCACCGGGAGGAGACGCCTTCCGTATTCCTCACGCAATACGCCCCGTTACGGGCCGTGCTGGCCATGGTGCACCAGTTCGCCGCCAGTCCGCTCCCGGTGCTTGTGACCGGCGAGGCCGGCACCGGCAAGCGGCTGCTCGCCCGGGTGCTGCACGATCAGGGCGGACGCCCGGAAGCGCCGTTCATTCGTGTGGACTGTGAGACGCTGACGGCGGCCACGGCCTTCGATGAACTGCTTGGGGCGCCGACCGGCGCGGAGTCCACGGCAGACGACAGCGCCGACCGTGCCGTGGGCGCCCTCGAGCTGGCGGCCGGTGGCACCCTTTATCTCGAGCATGTGCACGCCCTGCCCATCGCGGCGCAGGCGGCGCTGTGTCGCATCCTCGACGACGGCGCGTTCGTGCCACGTCGTGGAGAGCGGCGCGTACCCCTCACCGCGCGCCTGGTGGCGTCCACGGCACACGACCTGGCGGCCGGTGTGGCGAAGGGGACGGTGCACGAAGGCTTCCTGCATCGTGTGGCCAGCATGCGGGTCGTGTTGCCCGCCTTGCGCGACCGCCCGGTCGATGTGGTGCTGCTGGCCCATCACTTCCTCGCGGCGGCGTCTCGCGGACGTGGGTTGCGTCTCAGCGACGAAGCCGCGGCGACGCTGGAGCGGCACCCGTGGCCAGGCAATGTTCGCGAGCTGCAACTCACCATGCAGCGCGCGGCGCTCGTGGCGAAAGGGGCGGCGGTGCAGGTCAGCGATCTGGCCTTGGCCGGCGCCAGCACCGGCACCGGGGCTGGCACGGCGGGGGCCGGGTCCACCGGTGCGGGCGCGTCGCTCGATGACCTGGAGCGCCAGCACATCGCCGAGGCACTCGAGCGCACGGGATGGCATCAGGGACGCGCGGCGGAGCAGTTGGGCATTTCCCCCAAGACCCTGTACCGGAAGATTCGCGAATACGGCTTCAAGCGGCCATCAGGGCGCAACACATGAAAATCCTGGTCATCGAAGACGATCCCACCGTGGGCGAGTTCGTGCGTCGTGGCCTCGAGGAGCAGCGCTGGCACGCGGACTTGTGCAACAACGGTCTCGAGGGGGAGCGGCTCGCCACCGCGCAGCCGTACGATCTCATCATCCTCGACATGCGCCTCCCGGGACGAAACGGGCTCGACGTGCTGCGCTCGCTGCGGGCCAAGGGGTTCGAGCGTCCGGTGCTGGTGCTCACGGCACAGGACGCGGTGGACGCCAAGGTCGAGACCTTGCGCGCCGGGGCCGACGACTACGTCACCAAGCCCTTCGCCTTCGAGGAACTGCTGGCGCGCGTCGAAGCGCTGCTGCGTCGGCCTCGGGCCCTGGCGAGTCCCCTGGTGACGGTCGGTGATCTCGAGCTCGATCAGGGCACGCGCGAGGTCCGGCGGGGCGGCGAGCCGATCGAACTCACCCCCAAGGAGTTCGCCGTGCTCGAGTACCTCATGCGCCACGCCGGCCGAGTCATGAGCCGCACGCTCATTACCGAGTATGCGTGGGGATATCACTTCGATCCCGGCACGAACATCGTCGATGTGGTCATCAATCACCTGCGCAAGAAAATCGACGCGAAGCATGAGAAGAAGCTCATCACGACCGTCCGCGGGGTCGGTTACATGATTCGCGCGTAGCGCAGGCGGCATGGCCATGCGCTCCATCCGCGCGCGCCTCACGTGGGCGTGGACGGCGGCCTCCATCGGGTCGCTGCTCGTGTTTTCGGTGTCGCTGCTGGCGGTCCGTCGCGAGATCCTCTTTCAACAGCTCGAGGAGCGCGTCCAGAACGAGGCTCAGCACATCGTGAAGGCCATCGAGCTCGCGCGCACCACCGGCACCGAGCCCATGCTGATCAAGGAGGACCCCCTGGCGGCCCGCTCGGTCGGGCAGCGCATGGGCGCCTTCCTGTCCTTGCTCGACGGCTACGTGCTGGTGCAGGACAGCACCGGGTACGACATCTACGCCTCGCCGCAGGTGAGCACGCTGTCCGTGTCCGACCGTGACCGGTTCAGCCGGTCGGCCCGTGAGTCCCGGGTAGGCAACGGCATGCAGCGTGTGCGCCTGTTCAACGACGAAGTGCTGCTGGCGGCGCGCGACGTGCCGCTCAGCGACGACGCCAAGTACCGGGTGTACGCCGCGCTGAGCACGCGGGAGATCGATGAGGCGCTCGACAGCATCGCCAACACGATGTTCGTGGTGTCACCCATCCTCGTCATCGTGTCCATGCTGTTCGCGTGGGTCATTGCCGGACGGGCCTTCCGACCCATCGACCGCATCATCGACCAGGTCGAGGCCATCACCGACGGTCGGTCGTTGCATCGCCGTCTGGCCATCGGCGCGGCTGGCGAGGAACTCGCGCGACTGTCCGCCACGCTCAATGCGTTCATCGAGCGCATTGAAACCTCGTTTGGGGCGCTGCGTCGCTTCACCGCCGACGCCAGCCATGAGCTCAAGACGCCGCTGGCCGTCATGCGCGCCGACGTCGAGCGGGCCATGTCGCCCACCTCCAGCGAGACCGATCAGGCCGTGGCGCTGGAGGAAGCGCTGCAGCAGGTGACCCGCATGGCCGACCTCGTGGACTCGCTGCTCACGCTGGCGCGCGCGGACGAGGGGCGGTTCGACCTGTATCGCGAACCGGTGGAACTGGCCCCGCTGGCCCGCGAGGTGGTGGAGACGGCGCGCCTCCTCGGCGAAGACGCGGGATTGGTGATTCTGGCAGAGCACTTCGAGAACGCGGAGGTCCTGGGCGACCTCACGCGACTGCGGCAGCTGTTCCTCAATCTCGTCACGAACGCCATCAAGTATACGCCGCGCGGGGGGACCGTGGAGATTTCGCTGCAGCGGGACGAGGAAGTGGTGCGCTTCGCAGTGCGCGACACCGGCATCGGCATCGCCGCCGCCGACCTGCCGTATGTGTTCGAGCGCTTCTGGCGCGCCGATCGCGTGCGGTCACGCGCCAGCGAACGTGGCGGCTTTGGTCTCGGACTCGCCATCTCGCAGTGGATCGCGCAGGCGCACGGCGGCTCCCTCGACGTGCAGTCACGCCTGGGGCGAGGCAGTACGTTCACCGTGACGCTGCCGCTCGCGGGCGCTCCCGGCTCCGGCATGACGGGGGAGTATCAGTCGATTGTCAATAGCACTGAGGGGCCGATCGACATGAACGGAATGCTAACGGCGGATTAATCGGATCCTAATCTGGCAATCATTGCCGGATCATCTCCAGGCGGTAAAATCGGCCAGTCACCCACGGGCGCTCCGTGGGCCGACGTTGGTAGCCCGTACCCCGGACCAGCGAGATGTTCAATAACCTGATCGAGTCTCAGGCAAAGAAGCAGAAACGCGCCGGCGGGTCCTTCATGTCCTTGGTCGTTCACACTGCCATCGTGGCCGCGCTCATCGCGGTGACGAAGGGTGCCGGTGCGGCCATCGAGGAAGAGAAGGTCGAGAAATTGGACTTCGTCGAGGTCAAGAAAGACGAACCCAAGCCGCCCGAGCCGGAAAAGCCGCCGCCACCGCCTGACGTTGTCGCGGCGCCGCCGCCACCGAAGGGCTTCCAGCTGCTTTCGGCGCCAGTCGAAATCCCCAACGTCATCCCCGAGATCGACCTGTCCAAGAAGGTCACGGACGAGGCCGACTTCTCCGGCAAGGGTGTCGCTGGTGGTATCGCCAAGGGCGTCGAGGGTGGGAAGGCCGTGGTACCACAGGGCGATCAGCCCTACTTCGACTTCCAGGTCGAAAAGCCGGTCGTCATGGCGCCCGGCGCCCAGGGACCGGCCTACCCCGACATGCTCCGCAGCGCGGGCATCGAAGGGCAGGTGCTCGCCCAGTTCGTGGTCGATACGACCGGCCGCGCGGAAATGAACACCTTCAAGGCGCTCAAGTCCGACAACGACCTCTTCACGACCGCCGTCCGGAACGCGCTGCAGCGTATGCGCTTCCTGCCTGCTGAAGTGGGCGGACGCAAGGTGAAGCAGCTCGTGCAGCAGCCGTTCCAGTTCTCGCTCAATCGCTAAGCCACCACCGTTTCCCAGGAGAAAGCACGATGGGTATGGATATCATGGACCTTTGGCACGAGATGGGTTGGTTTGCCAAGGGTATCGTTTGGACGCTGCTGATCATGTCGGCCTACTCGACCGGTATCATCATCCAGAAGTGGTGGCAGATGCGGAAGGCGCAGGGCGAAACCCGTAAGTTCGCCCCGGAGTTCTCGCAGTTCCTTGAAGAGGACAACCTCAACGAGGCCATCAAGCTGGCGGAAGGCTACAAGAAGTCGCACGTGGCGCGCGTGCTGGGCGGCGCCCTCGGCGAAATCCGTCCCCTCATCCAGGACGGCTCGGTCACCGTGGCCGACATCAACTCGGCCGAGCGTGCCGTCGAGCGGGAAATGCTCATGACGGTCGTCGACCTCAAGCGTGGCCTCGGCGTACTCGCCACGGTCGGTGCCACGGCGCCGTTCGTCGGTCTCGTCGGTACGACCATGGGTATCGTGAACTCGTTCACGGCCATGTCCACGTCGGGCGCCGGTGGTATTTCCTCCATGGCGGCCGGTATCGCCGAAGCCCTCATCACCACGGCCATCGGTATCGGCGTGGCCATTCCGGCGGTGTGGGCGTTCAACTACTTCCAGACGAAGATCGACAATCTCACGGCCGAGATGACGTACACGTCGAAGGAAATGATCGACTACCTCATCAAGGGGGTGTCGGGTGAGTTCGGCCGCTCGCGCTTCACGCGTGAGTTCAACACGGCCGGCCAGACCCCGATCTCGCACTAATCACCGTCGGTCCGGTGGCGCGCCCCCAGAACGGGGCGCGCGTCAGCCGGGCTCCACGCAAGGAGTAGCGCATGGGCATGAGTGCAGGTGGCGGCGGCGGCGTCAAGGCCGATCCGAACGTCACTCCCATGATCGACGTGATGCTGGTGCTCCTGATCATCTTCATGATCACCATTCCGCAGATCAACGCGGGCTTTACCGCGGTGCCGCCCGAGGGCCAGAACCTCAAGCCGCACCCGGAAGAGGACGGAGACCAGGTGCTCGGTATCGACGATCAGGGTCAGTATTACCTGAACAAGAAGCCGGTCCGCAACGAGGATCTCGAAACGCTCGTGCGTGAGATCTACGGGGTGGAAGGGCGCGATGACTACATCATGTACGTCAAGGCCCACAAGGACCTTCAGTACCTCAAGGTCATCGACGCCATGGACAAGCTCTCGCGCAATGGTGTGCGTGTGGCGGCGCTCATCACTGAACAGGCTCCGGGTACCGAGTCGCTCGTCGAGAGCGACCGCCTGCGGCCGGGAGGTAACTGACGATGGGCATGTCCGCCGGTGGTGGTGGTGGCAGTGGCAGTGGCCTTACCAACGACATCAACGTCACTCCCATGATTGACGTGTTGCTCGTGCTCCTCGTGATCTTCATGATCATCGTGCCGATGAGCCGCAAGGCCATCGACACGCAGCTCCCTGACCCGAACCCGCAGCAGGCGCAGCCGAATGCGAACCCGGATCAGATCGTGCTCGAGGTCCTGCCAGACGACAAGTACGCGATCAACAAGGAACCGATCGAGAAGGCCAAACTGTTCGAGCGCCTCAAGTCGATCTACGATCCGCGCCCGGACAAGATCATCTTCGTCAAGGGTGACACCATGACCACCTACGCCAACGTGGTGTGGGCCATGGACCAGGCGCGTGGCGCCGGGGTCAAGGTCATCGGCGTCGCGCCCAAGTAAGGGGCTGGTCGAGGGCACCTCGTACGGTGCTCTGGTGTTCAATACGGCGGGCGAACCCATTCGGGGTCGCCCGCCGTAGTACATTCGACGGGCCCTCGGTCGGCAGCCCCGCCGCCCACCCCGTCGTTGCGTCGTACCTTTCCCACTGCCGCATGGCCGGACGTCCGCCAATCGAACCGTTCACCCTGACGCCCCCCGATCCCCCGGCGCGGCCCCGATATCGGCCGCCCATCGGGATCCCGGTCGACTCGCCGCGGCGTGTGCGCAGTCTGGTATTGGCCGTGCTCCTGCACGTGGCCATCGTCCTGCTGCTCATCGTGCCGTTCACGTCGCCCGAGCTCCTGCGCGCCGTCATGGGCGCCGGGGGGCTGGGGCCGGCGGGTGGCGGCGGCGGCGGGAATAGGGGCGCCGGTGGCCGCATGATCGAGGAGCGGCTCTTGTACGTACCCATTGCGCCCACACCGGCGCCGGCGCCTCCCGTACCGGTACCGCCGCGGCCGCAGGTGCTGCCCCCCATCACGCCGCCACCGGTGGAGAAGCCCAAGGTTACCCCCCCGGAGACGCCGCCCCCCCAGACAACCACGGCGCCGGCCGCCGCGGCGGCGCCCACGGCGGCCACCACA
>VYLE01000174.1_pt1 | contig 57466 bp, 45 predicted proteins | sample 5114391 | NCBI WGS metagenome assembly VYLE01 (sample SAMN12291771, study PRJNA351875) | freshwater metagenome | isolation source: freshwater lake | place: USA: Michigan, Kent Lake | collected 2013-08-15 | reverse complement strand
GGCGGTGGTGGTGGTGGCGGCGGCGGCGGCGGTGGTGGCGGCGGGTCGTCGCCCGTCTATCCGGCGCTCGGCCTTGCCGCGCTCAGCGTGGCCGACGTGGAGGGCGTCATCGCCCGGGCCGTGGCCGAGGCGCGGGCCCGCAGCCGGCCGGCGGTGATCGCCGTGACCGACCGGGTCGGCAACGTGCTGGCCGTCTACCGGATGACCGGGGCGCCGGCGACCCTCACCATCCGCCCGGGTCCGGGGACCAACCGCGACATCCAGGGCGTCGTCGCCCCCAGCGAGGCCGGGGCGATCGCCAAGGCGGTGACCGGCGCCTACCTCTCCTCGTCCGGCAACGCCTTTTCCAGCCGCACCGCCAGCATGATCGTCCAGCAGCACTTCCCGCCGGCTCCCGGCGCGGTCGGGCTGGAGAGCGGTCCGCTGTTCGGGGTGCAGTTCAGCCAGCTGCCCTGCTCTGACCTGTCGCGCCGCTACGCGGCCGGCGGCGGGGCGACCGCCTTCCTGGGGCCCAAGCGTTCGCCGCTCGGTCTCGCGGCCGATCCTGGCGGCTTTCCGCTCTACAAGGGCGGGGTGCTGGTCGGCGGCGTCGGCGTCATCGCCGAGGGCGACTACGGCTTCGACACCAACATCATCGACGTCGACAACGACCTGGAAGAGATCATCGCCCTGGCCGCCATGAGCGGCCTGGACGCCTCGGCCGACATCAAGGCCGACCGCATCACCGTCGACGGGACCTCCCTGCGCTTCAGCGACGCCACGACCTCCGACCTGATGAGCACGCCCGCCTCCGCCCCCACCTTGGGCAGCCTGCCGGGCGGAACGGGCGCCTTCGTGGCGGTGACCGGCTACTACCCGGGCGGCGGCGCCATCGCCGGCCAGACCTTCGGAACCGAGGGCTCGGGGGTGCGTGACGCCGCCGACGCCGAGTTCGCCGATCCCGACGCCTTCGTCCTCACCAACGGGGCCGGCGCCAATCGCTATCCGCCGAGCGCCGGGGCCGACGGCGGCAGTGTCACCACCCCGCTGACCGCCGCCGAGGCGCGCGCCGTGCTGGAGCAGGCCTTCGGCGTCATGCGCCGCGCCCGGGCCCAGATTCGCCGGCCGCTCGACAGCCGCGCCCAGGTGACCATCTCGGTGGTCGACACCCACGGCGATATCCTCGGCATCGTCCGCTCGCCCGACGCCCCGGTGTTCGGCATCGATGTCTCCCTGCAGAAGGCCCGCTCGGCGGCCTTCATCAGCAACCCCGTCGCCGGCGCCGATCTGCTCGCCGACCCCAGCGCCGATGTCCGCGCCTTCGTCGCCGCCACCCGCACCTTCCTTTCCCGCCCCGACGCCCTGACCGGAACCATCGGCTTCTCGGTCCGCGCCATCGGCAACCTGCACCGGCCCTACTTCCCGGACGGCGAGGTCGGCCGCCCGCCCGGCCCCCTGTCGCGTTCAATTACCGAATGGAGCCCCTTCTCCACCGGCCTGCAGTCGGCCCTAGTGCTCGGCAACCTCGGCCAGCATCTGGCCTTCGTCAGTGGCGGCGGGGCCGACACCCCGGCCCGCTGCACGGCCCTGCCGGACGCCCGGCCGGGGGTGAACCGGTTGCAGAACGGCCTGCAGATCTTCCCGGGCGGCGTGCCCATCTATCGTGGCGGCCAGCTGGTGGGCGCCATCGGCGTCTCCGGCGACGGCATCGACCAGGACGACATGATCAGCGCCCTGGGCCTGACCAATGCCGGCGGCGCCCTGAACCATCCGGCCACGAGCATCCGCTCCGATACGGTCGTCGTCATCCAGGGCGCGACCTCGACGCGCCTGCGCTACGTCAACTGCCCCTTCGCGCCCTTCCTCGACAGCGGCGCCTCCAACGTCTGCTCGGGGATCTGACATGATCGCCCGCCGCCCCACCCTGTTGCTCGGGAGCGTGGCCATCGCCGCGCTGCTGGCCGGGGCTGTGCAGGCCGCGGACGGCACGGTGATGGGCCAGGCGGTGGACCAGGCGATGGAGCAGGCGGCTGACCCGCCCGCCCAGTCTACCGCGCCGGCCGGCCCCGGGGCTGCCGCCCCAGAGCCTGCCACGGAGAGCGGGCAAAACCCGGAATCGATGTTCGAATGGCTCCCCTGGCGCCGCCGCCCGGGCCGGGTCGAGACCTATCCGGACCGCGACTCACAGGACAATCCCGGCGCGGTGAACGCCCCGCCGCCGGAGGCCTTCCCGGTCGACCATTTCCCCATCCCCGACCGCTGGCGTCTCGCCGACCAGTTCGGGGTCAGGGACAACTGGTTCGACCCCTACAACCAGAACACCCTCAAGGGCGACCGACCGATCCCCGGCACCGAAGACCGCTTCCTGGTCTTCACCGGCGTCATGGACACGGTGATCGAGCCGCGCAGTTTCCCGGTCCCGGTCGGGGTGCAGACCACCTCCGGCGCCGGCAGCAACGACGTCTTCGGTCGCGCCGACAGCCTTGTCGCCTCCCAGACCTTCATCGCCGGCATCGCCTTCATCGAAGGCTCGACAGCCTTCAAGCCGCCGGACTTCGAGGGCCGGGTGACCCTGGCCTTCAACTACAATTACGCCGACATTGCCGAGCGCCGCATCCTGTCGGTCAAACCCAGCCGCGACACCGAGCGCGAGGACTGGTTCGTCGGGGTGCAGGAAGTCTTCGTCGACTATCACCTGCGCAACGTCTCGGACCGCTACGACTTCGATTCCATACGGGTCGGCATCCAGCCGTTCAACGCCGACTTCCGCGGCTTCCTGTTCCAGGACAACCAGCTGGGCGTCCGGCTGTTCGGCAACCGCGACAACAACCGCTGGCAGTACAATCTGGCCTTCTTCTGGCGGGTCGAGAAGGACACCAACAGCGGCCTCAACGACGTCACCCAGAACCTGCGCGATGACCAGCTGTTCGTCGCCAATCTCTACCGCCAGGATTTCCCGGTTCCCGGCATGACCTCGCAGGTCACCGCCGTCTACAACCGCAATGACGAGGCCGACGATATCCAGGTCGACGACAACGGCTTCCCGGTCCGCCCGGCCCTGATCGGCGACCTGCGACCCCGCGACTATGACGTCGTCTATCTGGGATACTCCGCCGACGGTCGGATCGGCCGGCTCAACCTGTCTGGCAGCCTCTACGGGGCGTTCGGCGAGGACCGAAATTCCATCTTCACCAGCAAGCCGGCCGACATCCGCGCCTGGTTCGCGGCCGTGGAGCCGTCGATCGACTTCGACTGGGTTCGGGTGAGGGGCTCCCTCCTCTATGCCTCCGGCGACGACAACCCCTACGACAACGTCGAGAAGGGCTTCGACGCCATCTTCGAAAACCCGCAGTTCGCCGGCGCCGACACCAGCTACTGGATCCGCCAGTCCATCCCCTTCGCCGGCGGCGGCCGGGCGGTCGGCATCAACGGTCGCAACGGCATCCTCAACTCCCTGCGCTCCTCGAAGGAAGAGGGGCAGTCGAACTTCAACAACCCGGGCACCATGCTGGTCGGCCTCGGCGCCGACTTCGATGTCACCCCGCAGATCCGCCTGAGCGGCAACCTCAACCACCTGTGGTTCGACGACACCATCACCGTCCAGGTCCTGCGCAACGAGGGCTCGATCCCGAAGGAGCTGGGCCTCGACATGTCGGTCGGCGCCATCTGGCGGCCTTGGATGACCCAGAACGTCGTCTTCAGGGCCTCCGGCGCCCTGTTCGAGCCGGGCGACGGTTTCGGCGACCTGTTCACCAACTCGGAGCGCGACGACCGCTACTATTCCATCCTGCTCAACGCGACCCTGGCCTTCTGAGATGCGGATGGGGGGCGTCAGGGGTTGGCTGCTTGGAGCCCTGGCCGTCGCGGCCTCAGCCCTGGTTGTCGGGGGCCTCACCAACGCCGCCCTGGCCGCCGGCGAAAAGGAAGTCGCCGTCCCGCGCACCTATGCCGTCGCGCCGCCGGCCAAGCCGGGTCAGACGCCGGCGGAGGCCAGGGCCAAGAGCGCCGGCTGCATGAGTTGCCACTCGCCGGTCGACTCGGTGTCGATGCATGCCTCCGACGCCGTGGTCATCGGCTGCACCGACTGCCACGGCGGCGACGCCAAGGCGGCCCTGCCGGCCGGGACGGCGAAGGACAGCGCCGCCTATGTCGCCGTCCGCGACCAGGCCCATGTGCTGCCGCGCTATCCCAAATCCTGGGGCTGGCCCAAGGCGGCGAACCCCAAGCGCAGCTATTCCCTGCTCAATCGCGAGTCGCCGGAGTTCATCCGTTTCGTCAATCCGGGTGACTACCGCGTCGCCCGCCAGGCCTGCGGCGCCTGTCACATGGGGCTGATCGAGGCCAACGAGCGCTCTCTGATGGCCACCGGGGCGATGTTCTTCGGCGGGGCCAGCTACAACAACGGCATCCTGCCTTTCAAACGCTACATGGTCGGCGAATCCTACACCCCCGATGGCGAGCCGGCGAAGATCGTCTCCCCCGGCAAGCCGGCCGGCACGGTGACCGAGGCGCAGGCGGCGCGCGGCGCCCTGCCGGTGCTCTATCCGCTGCCGACCTGGCAGGTCGTGCCGCCGGGCGACGTGTTCCGGGTGTTCGAGCGCGGCGGCCGCAACATCAACACCCAGTTCCCCGAGATCGGCCTGCCCAACTCGACCGGCCAGACCCAGCGGCTGGAAGAGGCCGGCCGGCCCGACATCAAGCAGTCCAATCGCGGTCCCGGCACCGGCCTTCGCATCGCCGTGCCGGTGCTCAATATCCACAAGACCCGGCTGAACGATCCCTACACCTGGTTCCTCGGCACCAATGACCAGCCGGGCGACTACCGCTCCTCGGGCTGCGCCAGCTGCCACGTCATCTACGCCAACGACCGCGAGCCGCGTCACAGCCTGACCTATGCCAAGTTCGGCCGTGACGGGCAGAGCCAGACCAGCGACCCGACCATCGACAAGGCCGCCTCCGGCCATCCGCTGAAGCACGTCTTCAGCCGCGCCATCCCGACGTCGCAGTGCATGAACTGCCACATGCACCAGCCCAACATGTTCCTGAACAGCTACCTCGGCTATACCATGTGGGACTACGAGGCCGACGCCCCGTCGATGTGGCCGAAGAAGCAGAAGTACCCCACCGACCACGAAATCCGCGAGACCAACGACCGCAACCCGGAGGGCGCGGCGCCCAAGGGCCTGTGGGCCGACCTCGACTTCATGCGCAACGTCTACGGTCTCAACAAGGACCTCAAGGACACCCAGTTCGCCGACTACCACGGCCACGGCTGGAACTTCCGCGGCGTGTTCAAGCGCGACCGGGCCGGCAACCTGCTCGACAAGGACGGCAAGATCGTCAGCCCGGACGACCCGGAGAAGTGGCGCAAGAAGGGCGAGGGCGAGTTCGTTCCGGCCGGGGTCAATCCCGGCAAGACCGTCCACATGATGGATATCCACGCCGAAAAGGGCATGCAGTGCGCCGACTGCCACTTCGCCCAGGACAGCCACGGCAACGGCCTGATCATGGGCGAGGTCGCCTCGGCCGTGGAGATCAGCTGCAAGGACTGCCACGGCAACGCGAAGAAGTATCCGAACCTGCGCACCAGCGGCCCGGCCGCCCCGCCAGGCGGCACGGACCTGATGCTGCTGCGCAATCCCGACGGCCAGCGCCGCTTCGAATGGCTGCAGCGGAACGGGCGGCGGGTGCTGATGCAGCGCTCGATCATCGATCCGAAGCTGGAGTGGGAAGTCTCGCTGGTGAAGGACGCCGTCGATCCCAGCCATCCGACATTCAATGCGAAGTCGGCCCGCGCCAAGCTGATGAGCAAGGCCGCGCCGGGACTGAAGCCGATGGCCTTCGGCTCCGGCGTCGCCGAGAAGGACCTCGCCCACCCCGAGGCCGAGATCGCCTGCTTCACCTGCCACACCAGCTGGACGCCCAGCTGCGGCGGCTGCCACCTGCCGATCGAGGCCAACTGGAAGGCCGGGAGCCACAAGGACAAGGGCGGCGAGAGCCGCAACTTCGCCACCTACAATCCGCAGGTCGCCCGCGATGATATGTTCCAGCTGGGCAAGCACCAGCTGACCCGCGGCGGCGTCATCGCCCCGGTGCGCTCATCCTCGGCCCTGGTGCTGTCGTCGACCAACATCAACCGCGAGCGCATCTATGTGCAGCAGCCGCCGGTCTCCGCCGCCGGCTTCTCCAGCCAGGCCTTCGCGCCCCACTTCCCGCACACGGTGCGGACCACCGAGACCAAGACCTGCACCGACTGTCACGTCTCGGCGGCCGAGGACAACAACGCCATCATGGCCCAGCTGCTGACGCTGGGCACCGGCACGGTCAACTTCGTCGGCATGCATGCCTGGGTGGGGGCGCAGGGCGGCTTCGAGGCCATCCGGGTGACCGAATGGGACGAGCCGCAGGCCGTGCTCGGCTCCTACCTGCAGAAGTACGCCTATCCCGACTTCCACGCCGCCCACCTGGGCCGCGGCCGCCTGCTCTCCAACTGGACCCGCAAGTCGAAGGACGGCTCGCTCGAGGAGTTCGCCAACGTCCGCCAGGGGGCCGGCGGCGACGTCCGCTGCCTGCAGCTGCGCGGGGAATACATGTACGTCGCCGAGGGCCGTGGCGGCTTCCGGGTCTATGACGTCGCCAACATCGGCAACAAGGGCGTCTCGGAACGCATCGTCACCGCCCCCTTCTCGGGCGCCGGCCATGACACCCATGTCGCCAGCGCCAACGCCACCTGCATGGCCCTGCCGACCAACCAGCCGATCAATCCCCTGCGTAACACCCCGATGATGCAGCAGGAAAACCTCGAGCAGCCCTTCCACCCCATCTACCACTACGCCTTCGTCACCGATGCGAAGGAGGGTCTGATCGCCGTCAACGTCGACACCCTGGCCGACGGCGAACCGCGCAACAACAAGCTGAAGCGGGCGGTGACCTGGAACCCCGGCGGGGTGCTGAACGGCGCCCGCCACATCACCCTTGCCGGCCGCTACGCCTATATCGCCGCCAGCGCTGGTCTGGTGGTCGTCGACCTCGACGATCCGCTCAAGCCGCGCCACGCCACGACCGTGCCGCTCACCGACGTGCGGGCAAGCGCCGTGCAGTTCCGCTACCTGTTCGTCACCGACAGGGAAGGGGTCCGGGTCCTCGACATCACCCGCCTCGATCGCCCGACCGCCATCCCCGGCGCCGTCGTGCCGCTGAAGGACGCCCGCCGCCTCTACGCCGCCCGCACCTACCTCTATGTGGCGGCCAAGCAGGACGGCCTGGTCATCCTCGACATCGAGCGCCCGCGCAGCCCCCGCATCGTCCAGCGCATCTCATTTGACGGCCGCCTCAACGACGCCGAGGACGTGGTCGTCGGCTCGACCAACGCCAGCCTGTTCGCCTATGTCGCCGACGGCCGCAATGGCCTGAAGGTGGTGCAACTGACCAGCCCGGCTTCGCAACCCAACTTCTACGGCTTCTCCCCGGCCCCGGTCCCCGAACTGATCGCCTGGGCAAAAACCAAGACCCCCGCCTTCGCCCTCTCCCGCGGCCTCGACCGCGACCGCGCCGTCGACGAGACCGGCAACCAGATGGCGGTGTTCGGCCGCCTGGGCTCGCGGCCCTTCAACAGGCCGGAGATGGAGCGGCTGTTCCTGAGTCCGCAGGGCGAGGTGTACAGGGTCACCGACGCGCCGAGCATGGCCGACTGGCTGCGCTAGTTCCGTCCTTCCGGAGACTACATGCGAATCCTCGCTCTGGCTGCCGCCGCTTCCGTCCTGCTCAGCCCGTGCGCAATGGCCCAACCCGGGACGGAGATCGTCGCCGGGGCGACCTTCGTAGAGCAACCCACCCAAAACGAGGTGGCGTCCGCGCGAACGCTCCTTCCGTCGAGCGCCGAGGTGACCTTTGTTCCGGTGCGCTGTTCAGCAGCGCCCGACGGCCACATGCAGGATTGCAAACTGAGCTATGGCGTCTCGTCTGAGTATGGTCCTGCGGCTCTGAAATTAGCCCCGCGCTATAGAATCGACCCTGAGGCCGTTCCCAGCTTTGCCGGTAAGGTTCTGTTGGTCGAAGTGTACCTGGGCAGGGCGTGGCCGCCTCCGAAAGCACCCTGGTCGATGTTGCCCGTCGAGAAGCGCAACCCGCAAGCCGCAGACACGCCGCCACGTAGCCCCGTCATCATGAAGCCGGAATGGTTGCGCCTGCCGTGCGGCGGCGCGGTCGCCAAGGCCTACCCCAAGGCCGCGCTCGCGGCCGGACAGAGCGGCCGGGTGACGATGTCCTGCACGGTGCTGGCCGACGGCCTCATCGGCGGCTGCAAGGTCGTTTCGGAAAACCCCGCCGGCATGGGGTTCGGCGAGGCTGCCCTCAGTCTGGCGCCCCAGTTCCGAATGCGGGCGACGACGGCCGATGGAGGATCGGTGGTAGGGGCCGCGGTGCGAATTCCAATGAGTTTCTCGCCGCCGCGCTGAGCCGGTCCAGATGGTGGTGAGGCGCGCATCGCCACCCGACCGCAAACAGGTCATGCAAGGCCTCTGCCCCAAGCAACGCCCGTGAAATCGCCGCCGTCGAAGACATGCCTAGCGGACATCGTGAGCTAGCCGTAGCGATCCGCCAGGGCCAGCATCGAGGCTGGCGGCGCACCGTGGCTGACCAGCCCCACGTCCAGCCGGAAGCCGGCCGCCAGATCGAGCGCCCTTTGCATGGCATCGTCGATCCAGAGGGCGTCGTTGCCGAAGGCGCCGCCGCCCAGTCGTGTCAGAAAGAGCATATCGGACGCCCCGCGACGGGCATTCAGCACGCCGGCCCAGACCGTGGCTTCATAGGCGGCCTCGAGAACAAGCCTCTCCAGCGGCGCCCAGGCCGCCTTGCCGTGCGATGTGTAGGCGACCGGCATGGCCGAGCAGAAGATCTGGCTGACGATCTGGCCGGTCAGGCCGGCGTCGGTGACCTCGACGTCGCGGTGCAGACCGACGCGGAGCGCCCCGCGAAGCTGGTCGATCTCGCGGTCGTCCAGGACGCCGAGCATATCCCCGATGTCCGCCAGCCTGTCCGCGCCTGGCAGGGCATAGCCGTTGCGCATCGTCCACAGACTGTCCTCCGGATGCCCGGTCAGCGCCGACAACCCAAGGCGCAGCCCTGCCGAACCGTCCAGTTGGCGCTCGGACGTCTGGCCGATCTGGCCGTCCACCGGCGCGAAGTAGTTGCGGAATATCGTCGCCGGTCCCGCCGCGATCGCGCAGGCCGGGCCCTGGGTCAGGTCATGTTCATAGCCGGTGACCCCGGCCTCCGGCGTGACATTCGGCCCGACCATTTCCAGCATGTTGAACTGGGACGCGACCTGGAAGAGAGCGCCGCTGTGGGCATCGAGCATATGCAGGGTGCGAATGTCGCCGCTCAGGTTTCGCACCCTGATGCGACCGCCCGGACCATCGCCGGCCAGAACCTCTGCCCGAAGCTCGGCCAGCGACGGCAGTGACAGGTCGCCCACCGCCCACGAGCCACCGTTGGCGTCACTGTACAGACGACCTTCTTCGACGCGCAGCCGGCTGCGCGTCTCCGCGTAGTACCCTTCGCGAAAGCCGGTCAAACGCTGAAACCAGTCCATTGGCAGCCTTGGTGGATGATCCACCCAGCATGACCGACGGACCGGGACGACGCTAGACGCCGGGCGACGTCGCCGCCGAACTGGACGTGCGCTATGCAGCCATGGAACCCGGCGTTGCTGAATGGAGGTTATCCGTCGGCGTGCCCGCGCCGACCCCGCATTCTGCATGGCGCCCAGAGAATCCTGTTCCCGGACGCCTGAAGCGGGCAATACTCCAGCCGCACCCGGAGTACCGCCCGTGAAATCCCCTCCTTCCAAGACCCGCCTCTCGGACCTCAAGGGCGGATCGGGCCCGGTCAAGAAGTTCGAACCGCCGACCCCCAAGGTCAGCCGCCTGAAGAAGGGCAAGGTGCTGACCCCGGCCGAGAAGGCCGCCTTCCTGGCCTCGCGACCCGACCTCAAGAGCTGAGGCTATCCCGGCCTCCAACCTCGATGAATATGTCTAGACATATTGGATTTGGGGCGTTCTGAAGGTCCGGCGCGAAGTGCGCAGATTTTCCGGTCCGATGTAGGTCGATCGGCGACAGATCCGGCCTACATTCAGCGACAGCCGACCTACGCACTGACCTACGTTCGGGGCTACATTCCCTGACACTCGACCAACCTTGCGGGCACAGGTCCTTCAGTGTTTTCAAGGGCCAATGGACGCCCCGGGGGCCTTGCCGCCCCCACGCGTGGTATAATCGTAGGCCGCTTCGATAAGGCCGGGGATGCCGCCCGGCCTCAGTGTCCGCCTGAACCCTCGGCCCGCTCATGGGCCAGGTGCTTCATGAAGCCCTGCATCTTGACCGTATAGCGCGCCAGGATCTTCGCCCGGCTCTGTTCGTCGGTGTCGGTGTAGTGGCTGACCAGGGCCTTGCCGTTCCACCAGTGCAGGCCGATGCCGGGCGGGCCGGCGACGATCATCGGGCGGTCGTCGGGGCGTTCCAGGTCCATGGGGTCCAGATCAAGCACCACCTGCGGCTGGGTCGAGGGACAGACCCGCACTGTCGTGCCGCCAAAGGCGCTGATGATCGGCCGGTGCACATGGCCGGCGAGGATGGCGACGATGTTGCGATGGCGCGCGACGATGGGCTCCAGCCGGGCGACCCAGGCCTCGGCCGGGCCGATGGTCATCCATTCGATGCCGGTCTCGATCGGCGGGTGGTGCATGACCAGCAGGGTGGGGCGGTCGGACTCGGCCAGCCGGGCCTCCAGCCAGGCGGCGCGGGCCTCGTCGAAACCGCCGCCGTGGCGGCCCACCTCCAGCGTGTCGAGCACCAGGATGCGCAGGGGCAGGTTGTCGACCGCGTACTGGTTGAAGCCGCCCGAGAAGGGGGCGTTCGGATAGACCTGGCGGAAGACATCGCGATCGTCGTGGTTGCCCATGCAGAACAGGGCCGGCATCGACAGCTTGTCGAGGATCTTCTTCAGCCGCTTGTAGCTGGGCAGGTCGCCATGGTCGGTCAGGTCGCCGGTGACCAGCACAAGGTCGGGCCGGGGCACGATCTCGTTCAATGTCCTGACCGCCAGGCGCAGGCGCTTGGCGTTGTCCTCGAAGTCCCCGCCGGAGCCGAAGCCCAGGTGCAGGTCGGTGATCTGGGCGATCAGCATGAAGCCCCCCTCGCTGGTCTCTGCGGCCCCACACGCGGCCCTCGCTTACGCGTCACGCTCACTTCTCTTCGGCCTGATACACCCCGTCCCAGTCCGTCGCCGGCGGGCTGGCGCTGTATCGTGCGATACGTTCGGCGAAGAGTCCCGCCAGTTTTTCAATGCCGAAGACGGCGCCGGTCTCCCGCACCCGGGTCAGGGCGGTTTGCGCGGCCGTCCACTGCTGGCCACGATAGGCGCCCAGCATCTCGGCGAAGGCGGTCTTCATCGCCTTAAAGTCCTTGTCGCCGGCCATCACCGGACGGCCGAGCAGGGCGAAGATGCGCTCCGGCGCCTCGCGCCCGACCACCCGCACCTGGTCGACCTCGAGCTGGGCGAACTCCGGGATTTCACGGCTGAGGGTCTCGCCCATCAGGATCGGCACGCCATAGACCTTTGTCAGCCCCTCCAGCCGCGAGGCCAGGTTCACTGCATCGCCGATCAGGCTGTAGCTCAGCCGCTGCCTCGACCCCATGTTGCCGACGCAGCAACGGCCGGCGTTGAGGCCGATGCCGATGGCGATGTCACCGGGCCAGGGACCGACCAGGCCGCTCTTGCGAGCGTTCATGTCCTTCATGGCGTCGATCATGTCGAGCGCGCCACTGGCCGAGTTTCGGTACTGATCGGGATCGTCCAGCGGCGCGTTCCAGAAGGCCAGCACGGCGTCGCCGATGTATTTGTCGATGGTCGCCTTGCGCGCCAGCAGGGCGTCGGTCAGCGGGGTAAGGAGCTCGATCAGGAAACTGATCAGCTCCTGCGGGGCCATCTTCTCCGAGATGCGGGAGAAGCTGCGGATGTCGCTGAACAGGACGGTCATGTCCCGCTCCTCGCCGCCCAGCTCAAGCTGGCCGGGGTCGCGGGCGATGCGTTCGACGAGTTCCGGCGAGAGGTAACGGTCGAAGGCGCGGCGGATGTAGGCCCGGCTACGTTCCTCGCGGTAGAAGCTGAAGCTGGTGACCATGGTGTAGACCATTGCGACGGTCAGCACCGGCATGGTCGGCTCCAGCAGGGTGGCGCCGTAGCGGAAGGCGACCCAGCTGCCGGCAATGGTTCCGACCACCGCCAGCCCGGCGATGACCCCGCTTCGCACGGCGCCCAGGGCCGGCGACAGGATGGCGAGCCCGACCCCGAAAAAGATCAGAAGGTAGAGTTCGGCGCCGAGCGCCCAGTCGGGCCGCAACAGGTATTTGCCGAGGATCATCTGCTCGGCCGCCTGGGCATGGACGATAACCCCGAGCTCGCGCTCGCGCAGAGGCGTGGAGACCAGATCGCGCAGGCCAACGGCGCCGGCCCCGACGAAGACCACCTGACCTCCGAACTTTGCCTTCATTTCCTCAGGGGACAGCGCGCCCTCAAGGATCTTCCAGGCCGGCACAACCCGCTCGGGACGGTCGTCGGTGTAGTGCATCCACACCTCGCCCTCTTCGTTGGTGGGGGCGATAAAGTCACCAACCTTGATCGCCACCATGTTGACTCTGCCGGCGGACGTCTGGCCGCTGGCGTCGGAGGACTTGATCACCACCGAACCCGCGCCCTGGGCGACGCGCAGGGCCTCCAACGACAGGGAGGGGACGATGTGGTCGTTTATACGAGCCAGCAGCGGGGCGTTGCGGATGACGGCGTCGCGGTCGCCGATGATGGAGACGAACCCGGCGCCGGCCGCGTTCTGGGCGATGACCGGCAGGGTGGGGATCGAGCCTCGGAAGCCCGGCAGAACCTCCAGTGGCGGGCTGCCGGCGACCACCACCCCGGCCGCCTCGACCGGGCGGGCGGTGTTGGGATCACGGGTCAGGAAGAAGCCGGCGACAGTGGGCGAGGCGGCCATGGTCTGGCCGAACAGCAGGTCGTGGTCGGGCAGGGCGGCGATGTCGGAATAGTCGCCTTTGGCGGCCGGATTCTGGCGCAGGATCTCGGCGGCCCGCGCGGGGCTGGTGCGGTCCGGCTCGCTGAAGACCACGTCGAAGGCGATGGCGGCGGCGCCGGCGTCGGTCAGGGCCTGGGTCAGGCGGGCGGTGTCGGTGCGCGGCCAGGGCCACTGGCCAAGCCGCCTGATGGTCTCGTCGTCGATATCGACCACCCGCACCCCGGCATCTTCATACGGGCGCGGATACAGCCGCTGATAGCTGTCGAACACCAGATTGCCGAGCGTCGACAGGGCGGCCGGCTGCCAGAACTGGAGGATGGCGATGAGCAGGGTCACCACCAGCCCGGGGGCGGCGGAGGTCAGGGTCTGCAGCCAGCCGGCGCTCTGGCCGGCGCGAGGCCGCTTGGCCGTCTTCTCGCTCATTGGCCTGCTCCCCATGAGATGGCGCGGCTCTGTGCGGCGATGGCCTTGGGCGGACTGGCCGGCTCCTTGCGGGTCGGGCGGATCGGCGCGTGATAGCTGTGGCAGTCGGCGCAGTCGGCCCCGGCCGCCTGTTTCACCCTGGCCTTGTCGGCCCCGTGGCAGGATTGGCAGGTCGCCAGCCTCGGCAGCAGCAGGTCCTTGGCCGTGCCCGACTTGTCGGCGGCGTGGCAGCTGGCGCAGGCCGGCTGGCCGTCAGGGCCCTTCGAATGCTCGGGGATGTCGTGGTTGAAGGTCCCCTTGCTCAGCCAGGCGTCGGCCAGCCTGACCGGCCCGGCCCGCCAGACCAGCGAGCCGTCGGTCGGCGGCGAGGCGCCGTGGCAGCCGAAACAGGTCCCGCCCGGTGAGAACAGGCCGCGAATGCGCTGGGCGGCGCTGGCGCTGACGCCGCTGTAGACCTCCGGATCGCCCGGCCGACGACGGCCCATGGTCGGGCCGCTGCGCGATACGACGTCGCCGCCGCCCTGGAAGAAGGAGACAAGCTTGCGGGTGTCGCCGTGCGGCAGGGCCCCGATCGAGTGGCAGGAGCCGCAGGCCGCTTCCATCTTCACCGGCAGGTAGTTGCCCCCCTTCGGCTCTTCCTTGTGACAGCTCTGGCAGTCCAGCGGCGCGCCATAGCCGCGTCCCGCGCCCAGGCTGATGGCCATTCTGGCCGCACCGCCGGTGCGCGACAGGTGCAGATCATGCGGGAAGACGAGGCCGCTGTTTTCGGCCGGCCGGGCGGCCATCGAGATTCGCTGGACCTGGAGCGGTGATGGCGAGACGGTGACCAGCGGCCGCAGGTCCGGATGACGGCCCCAGTCGGCGACATTGGCCAGTTTCGTGTCCTTCAGCCGCCGGTCCAGCCCGGCGTGACAGGCGGTGCAGCTGTGGACGGTCTGCAGGGTCGGCTTGGCGTGATTGGGGTCGGCCAGCGGGTCGCCGACGTGCTCGACGTGGCAGCTGGCGCAGCGCTGCTGCGGCTTGTTGAACACCTTGCGGGCGTAGTCGACGACCTTCTCGTGCCATTGTTCGGGCGCCGGCGTCCCCCAGACCAGACGGTTCAGGCCCGCGTGGTCCGCGACCGTGCGCAACGGCTGGTCCGGCGCGCCCCTGGCCTTGAGACGCGCCTCGGTGGCCTGGAGCTGGGCCGGGGTCTGGCTGGCCGAATGGCAGGTCTGGCAGGCGGTGTCGCGCACGGCGACAAAGGCCTTCTGGTGACAGGCCTGGCAGTCGTTCTCGAGGAAGGCGTGGGTCTTCGACAGCGGCCCCGACGACCACTGGCTGTCGAGGTCGATCTTCGGATGGCTGCCGAGCAGGCCGTAGACCGCCAGCACCGGCAGGATCAGGCTGAGCACGGCGATCAGCAGGAAGCCTGCCCAGGCGATCCGTCGCTTGCCCAGAACCCGGCCGCGCGGGATCAGGGTCGCCGGCGTGGCGGCGTCTCCCTGACCGGGCGCGGCCTCGACGCGGGTCAGGGTCAGGATGACCTCTTCGCCCTGGCCGGGGCCGATGGTCAGCAGGTGGTCGCCGAAGTTCAGTTCGGAAACGTCGGCGATCTTGATCACGGCGCTCTTCGTAAAGCGGCCGTCGACGCCGAACGGTTGGGCCCCGGTCGCCTCTATGCGCAACCGGCCCAGGCCCTCCTGGCTGAGGGTGGCGTGGTGGATGCTGACCGCCAGGTCGGGGACGCGGATCTCGCAATCCGTGCCCCGGCCGATGCGCAGCGGCCCTTCGGCAAAGGTCTTCTTGCGGACGATCTCACCGCCGGCGGCCCGTTTGGTGATCTGGCGAAGGGTGAAGCTCATGCCCGCCTCACCAGTAGATAAAGACGCTGACGATGTGCGCGGTCAGCGCCATCAGCAGGGCGATGGAGGCAGGAACGTGGACGGCCAGCCAGGCCCCCAGCAGGGTGCGGATCCGCAGGTGGTTGCGGAGTTGAAGCAAGGCGGCGCTCTTGCGGTCGAGCAGGGCCGTGACGTTGTCGATGGCGGCCTTCTCCGTCTCGGTCGCCTTGCGGCTCAGCCCCTTGAGCTTGCCCAGCGCCCGCCGGGTTCCGCAATCCATCGGCCTGGTGCTCAGCCTGCGCAAGAAGCCGCCCCCGACCTTGCTGTTCTCCAGCGACAGCCGCACCGCCGCCGCCTGGCGCTGGTTCAGGGGCTGGGCCGCGTCGTTGAGCTGGCGATCGAGACTGCGGATGGTCTCGACCATCTGCTTCTGGGTCGTCTCGCGCCGGTTGTTGCTGAGCGCCTTGGGCAGGCCCGCATAGGCGATGATGCCGTAGATCCCCGACAGCACGACCAGCATCATCAGCGCATAGGCCAGGGTATGGATGTTCCAGCCGAACTGCAGGCCGGTATGCAGGGTGGCGATGGTGATCAGGGCCAGGCCCAGGTAGACATGGGCCGAAACCCAGGCCTTCAGCGACCAGTCGCCCTTGGTGATCACCCGCTTGCGGATGCCCAGCGCCGTCAGCCAGACGATCAGCAGGGCGGCGATGGTGCCCAGCGTATAGCCATACCAGCTGCCGCCGTTGGGCCGGGGATGCACATCGGCCAGCACATATCCGACCGCCGCGGCGATGGAGAGCGCCAACCCGATCCAGGCCCAGCGGTAGCCGGCATGGCGCAGGAAGCCGACATGGACCTGGGCGTTCGATCGCTGTCCCTTGCGCGGGGCCTTCGCCATCAGCTTTCGCCCCGCACGCGCGTCACAGTCAGAAAGTCTTCCGGCGACACCCGGATGGCCGCCCCGGTCGGGCAGGCGCGAACGCAGGCCGGCCCGCCGTCGATGCCGGCGCACATGTCGCATTTGATCGCGACCTTGGGCTTTTCGCCGTGCTTCTTCTTGGCCTTGGTCTTCCACTCGATATCGGGCTCGCCGGGCCCTGGACCGGCTCCGAACAGGAACCAGCTCAAGAGGCCCGGTTTCTGCGGCGGCGGGCTGTCCATGCGGATCACCCCATAGGGGCAGTTCCTCTGGCAGTTGCCGCAGCCGATGCAGGTCTCGTCGATGAACACCTCGCCGTCGGCCCCGCGCCGGATGGCGTTCGGCGGGCAGTCGGTCATGCAGTAGGGGTGCTCGCAGTGGCGGCAGCTGGTCGGCACGTGAAGGTTGGCGTAGGTGCGGCCGGCCTCGCGGTCCAACCGCGACAGCCCGTCATGGACGTCGGCGCAGGCCTTCTCGCAGTTGTCGCAGCCGACGCAGAGGGTCTCGTCGATCAGCAGCACGTCGGTCGCTTCGCCGATGCCCTGGTCGACAAGGAAGTCGGCCACCGAGCTGTAGAGATCGACGACGCCGCTGAAGCGGTCCTTCTGTTCCTCGATGTAGCTGTTGATCTGTTTGCGGGTGCGCATGTCCTCCCGCATCTTGGCTTCGAGCTCGGGCTTGCGCGCCAGCAGTCGCCGGAACAGGTCGCCGTCCAGCCGCACCACCTCCGAACGGATCGCCGCCCGCACTGTCGCCCCTCGCCGGCCTCCGTCGATCAACGCCATCTCGCCGACGTAGCTGCCGGCCGGCACATAGTTGAGGAACACCGTCTTGCCGCCGATCTCCTTTTCGATGGTCATCGAGCCGGAGCGGATGATGAAGACATCGTAGCCTTCCTCGCCCTCATTGATGATCGCCTCTTCGGCCTTGACCTGGATCAGCTCGGCGCTGGTCAGCACCTCGGCGATATCTTCCTTGGTCAGGCCGGAGCCGAAGATCTGCAGCACCTGGCGTTCGGTGGTGATGCGGTTGACCGTATCCCGCGCCTCCTTGTTCTGGGCCATCAGCCGCAGCGAGGCGGTGCGCGGCATCTCCAGCAGGATGCAGGGTTCGGCCGCCCGGATGGTCGCCCCGCGCCGGCGCCCGGAGATCAGGCCGACCTCGCCGAAGATCGAGCCCTGGCCGATGGGCACGGTCTCACGCCGGTTCTTGGGATTGACCTCGACCTTCACCGATCCGGCGGCGATGCCGAACATCGAGCTGCCGATGGAATTGCGCTGGAAGATGATCTCGTCGGGCGCACAGACCCGCACCGAGCTGTCGAGCAGGAACTCCCGCATCTGCAGGGTCGACAGGCCGCGCAGGATCTCGATGCGGGTGCGCAGGAACTCCAGCCACTCGGCCACCGACTGACCGCCGGGCAGGGACGACAGCTTGGCCTCGAGGATCGGCTCATCGGCAGGTTTCAGGCCCAGGTTGCCGGTGATGAACTCGATGACGTCGTAGCCCTGGTTCATGCAGTGCTTGATCAGCGGATAGCCGGCCAGGGCCCCGATCACGTAGATGCCTGGAGCCGTGGTCTCGAAGGTCGGCGACAGCCGGGGAAAGGCCTCGCGATCCGCGCCCGTGAAAGCCACCCCCATGGCCTCGACGAACTTGCGCGGCGGGGCCGAACCCATACGGGCGATGACCCGGTCGCAGCGGATCGACTGCTGGCCCTCCGGCGTGTCGATGGTGATGAAGCCCGGATCGACCCTTGCCGGGGTGGAGCCGGCCAGGATCGTGATCCGGCCCGCCGCCGCGGCGTCGGTCAGGGCCTTGACGTTGGCCTCCTTGGCCCGGGCGAAGTCCATCGACTTGTTGAGCAGGGTGACGACGTTGCCCTGGGCCGCATCGGCGATCAGGCCGAGCGCATTCTCGATCCCGGCGTCACCGCCGCCGACCACGGTGATGTGCTCGTCGACGTACTCGGTGGGGTCATCGAGGCTGTACTGGATGTGCTTCAGGTCGCTGCCCGGCACGGTCATGACGTTGGGGTTGCCCTGGGTGCCGATGGCCAGCACCACCGTCTCCGCCCGCAGCACCCGGCCATCGGTGAGGGTGATGGTGAAATCGCCCTTGGCGCCGGTGACCGACGCCGCTTCCGCCCGGTAGGCGACGTTGACCTGGTGGCCGGCGGTCTCGCTGTTCCAGCGGTCGAGGATCGTCTCGCGCTTGCCGGCCTCAAAGCCAATGTCCGAGCGCAGAACAAGCTGCGTAGGGGTGGCCATGATGTGCTTGCCGCGCTGGTAGCGGAAGATGGTGTCGGAGAGCCGGTCGGTCTTCTCCAGCAGGACGTGAGTCAGCCCCCGGCGGGCGGCGCGCGCGGCGGCGCTGAGGCCGGCCGGGCCCGAGCCCAGGATGGCGACCTTGTAAACTCCCTCCATGCCCCTGCCCCAAGCCTGACAAAGTGACCAGGCGACCATTCGGCGACCCCGGTTCGTCGACCCATATCTTTACCAGTATCCTGATAACCGGCTAACGTATATCGCGTGAATGGGGAGCGTGGCGGGGGATCATGAGCGCCGAAATCGGCCAGTTCGCCCTGATCCTCGCCTTTGTGCTGGCGCTGGTTCAGTCGGTGGTGACGATGTGGGGCGCGCATCGTCGCGATGACGCCCTTATGGGGCTGGGCCGCATGGCCACCCTGCTGCAGCTTCTGTTCGTGGTCATCGCCTTCGGGGCCATCGCCTGGGGCTATGCGACGCTCGACTTCTCGGTCGAGCTGGTGGCCAGGCACAGCCACACGACCCAGCCGCTGTCCTACCGCCTGGCCGCCACCTGGGGCAGCCATGAGGGCTCGATGGTGCTGTGGATTCTGATTCTGGCGCTGCACGGCGGGGCGCTCGCCGTCTTCGGCCGCACCCTGCGGGCCACCTTCCTCGCCCGCGTGCTCGGTGTGCAGGGCCTGCTCGGCGCCGCCTTCCTCGGCTTTTCGCTGTTCACCTCCAACCCCTTCACCAGGCTTTTCCCGGCCCCCATCGAAGGGACCGAACTCAATCCCCTGCTGCAGGACCCCGGCCTGATCAGCCATCCGCCGCTGCTCTACCTCGGCTACGTCGGCTTCAGCGTCGCCTTCGCCTTCGCCGTCGCCGCCCTGATCGAGGGGCGGGTAGATGCCGCCTGGGCGCGGTGGGTGCGGCCCTGGGTCCTGTTCGCCTGGACGGCCCTGACCCTCGGCATCGCCCTGGGCAGCCACTGGGCCTACTATGAGCTCGGCTGGGGCGGCTGGTGGTTCTGGGACCCGGTCGAGAACGCCTCCCTCATGCCCTGGCTGATGGGCACGGCCCTCCTGCACAGCGCCCTGGTGCTGGAAAAGCGCGGCGCCCTGATCAGCTGGACACTTCTGCTCTCCATCCTGACCTTCTCCCTGAGCCTGATCGGCACCTTCCTGGTCCGCTCGGGGATTCTGAACAGCGTCCACGCCTTCGCCGTCGACAGCGCCCGAGGCGCCTATGTCCTGGCCTTCTGCGTCCTGGCCACCGGCACGGCCCTGGGCCTCTATGCCTGGCGGGCGCCGGCCATGCGCACCGGCGCCCTGTTCGGGCCGATCTCCAAGGAGGCGGGGATCACGCTCAACAACCTGGTGCTGGTGGTGGCGACGGCGACCGTCTTCCTCGGCACCTTCTATCCGCTGCTCTACCCGCTGATCGCCGACGGCGCGACGATCACCGTCGGCCCGCCCTTCTTCAACCTGATCTTTGTGCCGCTGTTCGCCATCCTGTTGACCCTCGTCGGCTTCGGCCCGCTGCTGCACTGGAAGCGGGATCAGGTGAAGGCCATCCTCATTCGCCTGCGCTGGCCGCTGGGGCTGTTCGTCATCGCCCTGCTGGCCGGGACCTTCGCCTTCGGCATCGCCAAGACCCTGGCCGCCTTCGGCATCGCGCTCGGCGTCTGGCTGATCGCCGCCGGCGGCCTGCTGCTCGGCCGTCGCTGGGGCCTGGGCGCGAAGACCGCCACCGCCAGCTGGACGCTGATTCGCACCACCCCGGTCGCGGTCTGGGCGGTCGCGCTGGCCCATGCCGGGCTGGGCGTAACCTGCATCGGTGTCACCGCCATGGGCGGCTTCGAGGCCAGCAAGGTGCTGCGCATGGGCCCCGGCGACCAGGTCGAGTTCGCCGGCCGCACCGTCATCCTCGAGAGCCTGGGTCAGGTCGTCGGCCCCAACTACCAGGCCGACCAGGGCGTCTTCCGCATCATCGGCGGACGAGGCCCGAGACAGCTGATCTCCGAGCGCCGCTTCTATCCCTCCAGCCAGACCCAGACCATCGAGGCGGCCATCGGGCCCTCACTGGTCGGCAACCTCTACATCTCCGTCGGTGAGCGGGACGAGGCGGGCAAGGCCGTCATCCGCCTGTGGAACCACCCCTTCGTCGGCTGGATCTGGGGCGGGTCGATCCTGATGGCGCTGGGCGGCCTGGTCTCGCTCAGCGACCGCCGGCTGCGGCTGGGTGCGCCCCAGTCTTCCAGGAAGCGCGCGTCCCGCAAGACCGCTGAGGCCGCCGCATGAGGCGCCTGGCCTTCATCGTCCCGGTCGTTGTCTTCCTGGGCATCGCCGCCGTCATGGCCATCGGTCTCGGCCGCGATCCGAAGATCCTGCCCTCCATGCTGATCGGCAAGCCGTTGCCGGCCTTCAACCTGCCCGACGTGCGCACGGGCTCTGGCGGCCGGGGCCTTGCCTCCAGCGACTTCCAGGGCAAGCCCGGCCTGATCAACATCTTCGCCAGCTGGTGCGTCTCCTGCCGTATCGAGCACCCCTTTCTGATGCGGCTGAAGGCCGAGGGCGTCTCGATCCACGGCCTGAACTGGAAGGACAAGGGCGACGCCGGGGCCCGCTGGCTGACCCAGTTCGGCGACCCCTACGACCGCGTCGGCTATGATCCGACCGGCCGCACCGGCATCAATCTGGGCGTCACCGGCGCGCCGGAGACCTTTGTCATCGATAAGAAGGGCGTGGTCCGCTACCGCCACGTCGGCCCTGTCGATCCCGAAACCTGGACCACCACCCTCAAGCCCCTGCTCGACAAGCTGGAGGCCGAAGCATGAAACGGCTCCTTGCCCTTATCCTCGCCTTGACCGTCGTCGCCGGTCCGGCGTTCGCGGTCCTGCCCGAAGAGCAGCTCAAGGACCCGGTCCTCGAGGCCCGCGCCCGGCTCCTTTCCAAGGAACTGCGCTGCGTCGTCTGCCAGAACCAGACCATCGATGACAGCGACGCCCCCCTGGCTGCCGACCTGCGCGCCATCCTTCGCGAGCGGCTGACAGCTGGCGACACCGACGAGCAGGCCAAGGCCTATCTCGTCCAGCGCTACGGCGACTTCGTGCTGCTCAAACCGCCGATCAACCCCGCCACCCTGTTCCTGTGGTTCGGCCCGGCCCTGCTGCTGCTCGGCGGCGCCTTCGGGGTCTGGCGCTACTGGCGCGGACGGTCCGTCGCGCCCCCCGCCCCCCTCGACCCGGAAGAACAGGCCCGGCTCAAAGCCCTGCTGAGTGAGACGTCATGATTCTCTGGATGGTCCTCACCCTGCTGGTCGCCCTGGCCGTTGTCGGCCTGGTCATTCCCCTGGCCCGGCCGCGCAAGGCGATCGACGCCGCCGCCACCCCGACCGGTATCCTCGCCGACCAGCTCAGCGAGCTCGACGCCCAGGCCGCCGCTGGAACCGTCACCGCCGAAGAGGCGGCCCGGCTCAAGCTGGAGATCGAGCGCCGCATGCTGGCCGAGGCCAAGGGCCCCGACGCCCCCGCGCGGCCGTTGAGTGAAAAGTCCCTGCTGCGGCTCGCCTTCGGCCTGGCCGTCGTCGTCGCCATCGGGGCCACTGGCCTCTATGCGGTGATGGGCAAGCCCGAAATCGCTTCCGCCAATGCCACCGCCGCCAAGGCGCCCGACAGTGCGGCCGCGCTGCCGTCCGACCATCCGGGGGGCGACATCCCCGCCATGATCGCCCAGCTGCAGGCCCAGGTCGCCCGCAATCCGAACGACGCCGAAGGCTGGCGCATGCTCGGCTGGTCCTACTTCCAGACCGGCCAGTTCAAGGAGTCGGCGGACGCCTACGACAAGGCGGCGACCAATGCGCCGAACAACCCCGAACACCGCTCGGCCCAGGGCGAGTCCCTGGTCCAGGCGGCCGGCGGCCAGATGACCCCGGCCGCCTCAGCCGCCTTCCGGCAAGCCCTCAAGCTCGATCCGAACGATCCCCGCGCCCGCTACTTCCTGGCCGTCGAGAAGGACCAGGCCGGCGACCAGGACGGGGCCATGGCCGACTGGATCGCCCTGATCAATGCCGCTCCCCAGGGCGCGCCCTGGGTCGGAGAGGTTCGCCGCTTCGTCGAGGACCTGGCCCGCGAACGCGGCGTGGACCTGACCGGCCGGCTGAAGCCGGTCAGCGGCGCAGCCACCCCGCGCGGCCCCAGCGCCGACGACATTGCTGCGGCGCAGAAGATGACCCCTGACGACCAGCAGCAGATGATCCGCGGCATGGTCGAGGGCCTCGAAGGCCGCCTTCAGGAACAGCCCCGGGATGCCGAAGGCTGGATCCGCCTGATGCGGGCGCGGATGGTTCTGGGCGAACCGGCGGCGGCGTCCCGGGCGCTGAAGCAGGGCAGGGCGGCCTTCGCCGACTCGCCTGCAGAGCAGGCGCGGATCAGCGAGGCGGCAAAGGGGTTGAAGGTGCCGGGGGCGTAGAGAAGCGCCCGCGAACCAGCTAGACTAAGCCCCATGAGCGCCGCCCAGCCCCTGCACCCGAACACCGACCCGGACCTCGCCAACCTCGGCCTGCCCGGCTGGATCTATCACGACGCAGATTTCTTCGAGGCGGAGAAGGCGGCGGTGTTCCGCACCAGCTGGCAGGTCGTCTGCCACCTGTCGGACATTCCCGAGCCTGGGGACTTCCACACCCTCGACTTCCTCGGCGAGAGCCTGGTCGTGGTGCGCGGCGACGACGACAAGGTCCGCGCCTTCCACAACGTTTGCCGCCACCGCGCCTCGCGGGTGGTCGATGGGCCGAGCGGCAACTGCGGCGTCCGCATGACCTGCCCGTACCACGCCTGGAGCTACGACCTGCGCGGCCGCCTGGCCGGGGTGCCGCACGCCAAGGCCTTCGGCGACTTCGACCGCGCCGCCCACAACCTCGTTCCCGTCGAGCACGAGATCTGCCTGGGCTTCGTCTTCGTGCGGCTTGAGGGGGGCCTCCCCTCCGTGCGCGAGATGCTCGGCGACTACTATTTCGAGCTCGAGCACTATCGCATGGACGAGCTGCAGCCGCTCGGCCGGGTCACCCTGCGCGAGCGGGACGTCAACTGGAAGAATGTCTCCGACAACTATTCCGACAGCCTGCACATCACCGTCGCCCACCCCGGCCTGACCCGGCTGTTCGGCGTCGGCTACGGCCTGGAGGCGGGCCCCTGGTGCGACAAGATGTGGGGCGCCCTGCGCTCCAGTCCGTCGGACAGCTGGTCCGAGCGCGCCTACCAGCGCTTCCTGCCCGACGTCGATCACCTGCCGGCCGACCGCAAGAAGCTGTGGACCTATTTCAAGCTCTGGCCGAACGTCGCCTTCGACGTCTATCCCGACCAGATCGACTTCATGCAGTTCCTGCCGGTGTCGCCGACGAAGACGCTGCTGCGCGAGATCGCCTATGTCCTGCCCGACGAGCGGCGGGAGATGAAGGCGGCCCGCTACCTCAACTGGCGGATCAACCGGCTGGTCAACATCGAGGACAAGGCGCTGATCGAGCGGGTCCAGGCCGGCATGGCCTCGTCCAGCTACGCCATGGGCCCGCTCAGCGAGAACGAGGTGGCGCTGAAGAGCTTCGCGCGGCGGATGCGGACGCTGATCCCGCAGGCGGCGCTTCCGACCGCTCCCGCCAGGGGGTGGGCCCGCTAACCTAGGGTCAGATCGCCCCGCGCCGGATCACCAGGTTCCTGATCTCCGTCATGTCTTCCATGGCGAACCGCACGCCCTCGCGGCCCAACCCTGAGTCCTTCACCCCGCCGTAGGGCATGTTGTCGACGCGGTAGCTCGGCACGTCGTTGATCAGGATGCCGCCGACTTCCAGCTCGTCCCAGGCGGCCATGGCCTTGTGGATGTCGCGGCTGAAGATGCCTGCCTGCAGGCCGAATCGGCTGTCGTTGACCTCGTCCAGGGCCGCCCTGAAGTCGCTGAACTTCGAGAGGATGGCTACCGGCCCGAAGGCCTCCTCGTCGCGCAGCTTCAGTCCGCGTGGCACATTCTCCAGCAGGGTGGCGTCGAGCATCGCCCCGTCGCGCTTGCCGCCGCAGAGGAGTGTGGCCCCGGCCCCCACCGCCTCCTCGATCCAGCTCTCCAGCCGGGTGGCCTCCTTCACGTCGATCATCGGCCCGATGAAGGTGTCCTCTTCGCGCGGATCGCCCGCCACCAGGGCCTTCGCCTTCGTCACCAGGATGTCCTTCAGCCGGTCGTACAGGCTCTCATGGACGATGATCCGCTGCACGCCGATGCAGCTCTGGCCCGACTGGTAGAAGGCCCCGAAGATGATCCGGGTCGCGGCGTCTTCGAGATCGGCGTCGGCATCGACGATCACCGCCGCGTTGCCGCCCAGCTCCAGCACCACCTTCTTCTTGCCGGCCTTGGCCTTCAGCGCCCAACCGACTTCCGGCGAGCCCGTGAAACTCAGCAACTTCAGCCGGTCGTCAGTGGTGAACAGGTCCGAGCCGTCCCGCGTCGCCGGCAGGATCGAGAAGGCCCCCTTCGGCAGGTCGGTTTCGGCCAGCACCTCGCCGATGATCAGAGCGCCGAGCGGCGTGCGGCTGGCCGGCTTCATGACGAAGGGACAGCCCACCGCCAGCGCGGGGGCGATCTTGTGGGCCGCCAGGTTGAGCGGGAAGTTGAACGGCGAGATGAAGCTGCAGGGCCCGATAGGCACCCGCTTCCACATGCCTTGATAGCCGCGTGCCCGGGCCGAGATGTCCAGCGGCTGCACCTCGCCGGTCATCCGCACGCTCTCTTCGGCGGCGATGCGGAAGGTGTCGATCAGTCGGCTGACCTCGCCGCGCGAGTCGCGGATCGGCTTGCCGGCCTCGATGCACAGGGCATAGGCAAGCTCGTCCTGCCGCTCGGTGAAGCGCTTCACGCAATGGGCCAGCACCGCCTGGCGCTCATAGGCGGCCATCCGCGCCATCGGAGCGGTCGCCTCAACGGCCGCGGCGATGGCCTGGTCGATCAGCCCCGCGTCGGCCATGGCCACATGGGTCGCCACCCGGCCGGTGAACTTGTCGGTCACCTCCAGGTCGAGGTTCGGGGTGACCGCCTCGTTGGCGAGATACAGCGGATAGGCGCTCTTGATCGGCGGCATGTCTTGGGGCTCCGGCACCGGCGTAACGCTACACCGCCGCGCTGAGTTCGCGGATGTCCTTGTTGAGGATGCGGTCGTTGTCAGAATAGTCGACGGGGACCTCGACCAGGTGCACGCCAGGGCTGTCCAGGCATTGGCGCAACAGGGCCGGCAGGCCGGCGGCGCTGTCGACCCTATGGCCGTGGGCGCCGTAACTCTCTGCGTATTTGACAAAGTCCGGGTTGCCGTAGGTCAGGCCCCAGTCCCTGAAGCCCATATTGGCTTGTTTCCAGCGGATCATGCCGTAGCTGTTGTCGTTGAGGATCAGCACCACGATGTTCAGCCCGAGGCGCACGGCCGTCTCCATCTCCTGGCTGTTCATCATGAAGCCGCCGTCGCCGCATACCGCCATCACCTTGCGGCCCGGGAAGACCATGCTGGACGCCATGGCCGAGGGCAGGCCCGCTCCCATGGTCGCCAGGGCGTTGTCGACCAGCACGGTGTTGGACATGTAGGCTGGATAATTGCGGGTGAACCAGATCTTGTAGACGCCATTGTCCAGACAGATGATGCCATCGTCGGGCATCACCTTGCGCACCTGGTCGACCAGATACTGCGGATAGATCGGACAGCGCAGGTCGTTCACCGACGCCGCATTGTGGGCCAGTTCGGCGGCACGGATGCGCTGCATGGACGCCAAGGTCCAGTGGGCCTGCGGCTCAAGAATTTCCTTCAGCTGCCAGACGGCGTTGGCGATGTCGCCCACCACCTCGATCTGCGGGAAGTAGACCGGATCGACCTCGGCCGACCGGAAACTCATGTGGATGACGTCGGCCCCGCCTGGCTTCATGAAGAAGGGCGGCTTTTCGATCACGTCGTGGCCGACGTTGATGATCACGTCCGCCGCCTCGATGCAGCGGTGCACGAAGTCGCCCGACGACAGGGCCGCGCAGCCGAGGTAGCCCGGTCCGCGCTCGTCGATCACGCCCTTGCCCAGCTGGGTGGTGATGTAGGGGATGCCGGTCTTGGCCGTGAACTCTGTCAGCATGCGGCTGGTCATCTTGCGGTTGGCGCCGGCCCCGATGACCAGCAGCGGCGACTTTGCCCGCGCGATGCGCTCCGCGGCTGCCCGGATGCATTTTTCGTCAGCCACCGGCCGGCGAACGACGCTGGCCGTGATCGGCGTCGAGCTGGTCTGCTCGTGGGCGATGTCCTCCGGAAACTCCAGGTGGGTCGCCCCCGGCTTTTCCTCCTGGGCCAGGCGGAAGGCCTCCCGCACCCTTGCGGGGATGTTGTCGGCCGAGGCCAGCTGGTGGGTGTATTTGGTGATCGGCCGCATCATGTCGACGACGTCGAGGATCTGGAACCGGCCCTGCTTGCTGGACTTGATCGGCTTCTGGCCGGTGATCATCATCATCGGCATGCCGCCCAGCTGGGCATAGGCGGCGGCGGTGACCAGGTTGGTCGCGCCCGGCCCCAGGGTGGCGATGCAGACCCCGGCCTTGCCGGTGTGGCGGCCGTAGGTGGCGGCCATGAAGCCGGCCCCCTGCTCATGGCGGGTCAGGATCAGCTTGATCCTGGTGCTGCGCGACAGGCTGTCGAGCACGTCGAGGTTCTCCTCGCCGGGCACGCCGAAGATATACTCAACGCCCTCCTGCTCGAGGCAGGCGACGAACAGGTCAGAGGCCTTGGTCATGGTCTTCTCCGGGGCGGACGCAGAGGCGGCCGCCGGGTGGGACGCGGACTGGGACACAGGTACAGCGAGAGGAGACGGAACGGGCAGGGCGGTGTCGAACAGCCGGGAGCGATGCCGCCGGCGAGCAGCGTGGCGTTGGGCCCCGCGGGCGAACAGGGCGACGAGCAACAGGCCGACGACCACGCCTCCGCCGATCCAGGCCGCGCCGGGGACCTGGCCCCAGGCCATCAAGGTTTCGACAATCCGCCCCATTGCCCCTGTCCTCTTCCAATCCACCATGACCCACCCGCCGAAACTTGGCGAGCGGCGTCATGCGAAGCCTCCAGAATGAGAACGGGGTCGAACCCTGCGGCCCGCCCCCGTCCCTTGGTTCAGACTGTCAGCCCGATCAGGGCTGGCCGACGCCCAGCGCCAGCAGTGTCTCGCTGGTCACCCCGGCCGACAGGCGCCGGTCGGTCTGGAAGCGGCTCAGCGCCGCCTGGGTGCGGCCGTTGAACAACCCGTCGCGCGGGCCGCTGTAGTAGCCGCGCAGGCCCAGGGCCGATTGCATGTCCCGCACCAGCTGCGGGGTCACCCGCACCTGCTGGGGGCCGCTTTCCACGTAGGGGCGAGGGCCCGAGGTCGGTGAGCCATACATGCCGCCCGGCGCCGTCGGCCCGGTGCAGCTGTCGACGCAATCCTTGCCGTAGCCACCGCCCTGCGGCGGCGGACGCGGGGGCGGCGGCGGAGCCGTGTAGCTGGTCTTGTCGGCGCAGATGACTTCACGCCACTGGAAGCTGGTGTCGGTCACCATCCGCGACTTGGTCACCGTCTTGTAGGTGGCCGGGATCGTGTAGGTCTCGATCCGCTCCTTGGTGATCACGACGCGCACGCGGACCGAGCGATACTCGGCCGGGATGACGCGCTTTTCGACGCGGGCTTCCTGGTCGATGACCTGGCGGGTGACCACCTGCGTTTCGGCCGGCACCTGGATCTGCACCGTGCGTTCCGGGGTGCGCAGCACCTTGCGGGTGACGGTGGAGTATTCAGCCGGCACTTCGACCAGGCAGAGCACTTCGCCGGTCGACAGCACCTTGTAGTGGTTGGGATCGCTCGGCCGCTGGTCCTTCGGCACGCCGCGGCGCCACTCGAAGTGGGCCTCGCGGACCATGACCCGCTCGGTGATGGTCTCATAGACAGCCGCCACGGTCTCGGTGCGGACCGAAGCCTGCTTGAGGATCACCGTCTCGGTCACCGTGCGATAGGTGGCGGGCATGGTGATGTACTCGACCCGCTCCTCGCGGACGAGAACCTGCTGCAGCTCTTCACCATAGACGGCGGGGATGACCCGGGTCTCGGTGCGGGCGGGGCTGTCGACGATCTGCTCGGTGTAGCTCTCGTAGGACGGCGGGATCAGCACCTTCTCGTAGCACTTGCCCGGCACGGCGTTCGGCGGGAAGTCGCTCCCCGGCCCTCCGGCCATGGCGCTGCCCGCGGAAAGCGCCAGCAGCGTCGCGCCCAGCGCCACACCGCCCAAAAGTTTCGACCTACCCATTTTCGTCAAGCCCCTCAAAAATGCCCTCGTTAACCATAGTCGGGAAGAGGCAGAGGCCAAGAGAAAACGACGTTATTCGCCTGTCGGGCGACACGAATACAGAATGAGTCGACCAGCAAACGTGACCGGCTGTCGCCAACTCGCCTGGAATGGGAATGAACTCCCGAAAAGGGCGAGTATTGAAGTGTCCATTCCGGGCATATTACTGCTTCCAGGTCAGCTCGGCATCGACGATAACGGATAGCAGTGTGGTGGCCGTCGTCGTCCCGCGACCGTCCAGCGGCGTCACCGTCAGCTCGATCGTCCGGGTCCGGCGCGCGGCCCCGTTCCAGGCCCCGTCCAGGCTGATCCGCAGGCCCTGGCGCGACTCGCAGGCGCCCGAGGGCACCAGGAACAGCGAATCGGTATCCACCTCCTTGCCGTCGGCCAGCACCCGGATGCGGATCACCGAAGCCGCGTCGGGATCGGGCTTCACCTCGATGAAGCCGGTTGTAACCGCCTCGGTCGCCCCGATGGCCTCGTCCGGCACGGTGACCAGCGCCGTCTGCGGCGTCAGGATGTCGCCGGCCAGGTTGATGGTCTGCTGCTTCACCATCCGCATCGGCGCAGTTAGGAAGACGATCGGCGGGGTCATGTCGAAGGGATAGTCGTAGCCGAAGGTCGACGTCCGCATGGTCGAGGCCGCGTTCACCGTCGGCGCCAGCCGGCCGCGCGTGTCCATGAAGCCGCTGAACTGCTCGTCGCGCCAGGGCTTGGGATACAGGCCGTCGCTGTTCTTCGAATGCCACTGGGTCCAGATGCGGTCGATGTTGCAGTGGTGCATCCAGAACAGCGGATCGTTCGGCGCCCGGTCGAGCCGGCCCATGTCGCCGCCGACGAAGCCGTGGATCATGTTGTGGCCGCTCCACTCGGCAGAGCCGGAATAGCCGCCCTGGGCCGGGGTGCCGACATTGCGGGCCCGGCCGAAGAAGGTGGAGAAGTCGTCGGTGATGCGGCCCTGGAAGCGCTGGCCGTTGCGCTGCATGAAAGCCCGCAGGCTGTCGCCCGGCCTGGCGTCTCGCCGCAGGGCGAAGGCCGGGTCCGAGGAGACGATGGCCGGCATGCGATCGTCGTCCCAGTCCCAGTAGGGCAGGCTGAAATTGGCCTTGCCGCTGAACCGCGCCACCTGCCGCTCGAACCAGACAAGCTGCAGCCGATGCCAGGGCAGGAACCGCCAGGACGAATGATGCCGCTGGCGCATGTCGGCGTGCAGGGCGATCTGCTGTTCCCAGACCCCGGCCTGCTTCATCAGCGGGATGGCCCGGCGCAGGGCGACGAGGTCCGGATCGTTGGCGGTCAGGCTGGAGATCGGGCGGCGGATGCGCAGCGTCTGGGCCATCGAAAGGTCCACGCCCGCCAGTCCCGCGCCAACGAGGCCCGCAAGCGCCGCGCGCCGGTGAATGGCCATGATGGTACGCCCCCTGAAACAACCCTGGCTGAGTGGTTAATGTGAGCCGCCGGGAGTCAATCGCTGTCGCGCGGCGAGGGAAGTGTTGGCCTCGTCAGCGTCCAATCCCTGTCCGTCATCCCGGGCGCCCGCCTGGCGTCCCGTCTGATCCAACCTCCTGCCAAAAAGACGCTCGACGCATCGTCCGGGCGGGCCAATAGTCCCCGCTTCCGACGGACCGCCCGGCAGAGGCGACCGCCCGCTCCAGGAGGCTGCTTCCATGATCACCAACCGTCGCCAGCTGTTGCTGGGCGCCGCCGCCGTCGGGGTGGTCGCCGGTCTGCCCCTTGCCGCCTGCGCGCCCGCCGCCACCGCCACCGGCCCGGTCGACAACGCCGCGCTCGGCGCGCTGCTCGACGCCTTCGTGAATGAGATCCTCGTCGGCGCCCCGGAGACGGCGACTTCCCTCGGCCTCGACAAGGACGCCCTGGCCGGCCTCAAGGCCAAGCTCTCCGACGTTTCCGCCGCCGGCCGCCGCAAGGTCGTCGCCGACTACAAGGACCGCGCGACCCGCCTGAAAGCGATCGACCGCAGCGGCCTCAGCGACCGCGACACCACCCTCTACGACACCGTTCTGACCTCGCAGGAGCTGGGCGCGAAAGGCGGCGACTTCAGCTACGGCGGCGACTTCGCCAACCCCTATGTGCTCAGCCAGCAGAACGGCTCGGTCGGCGGCATCCCAGAATTCCTCAACAGCCAGCACCTGATCAAGGTCAGGGCGGATGTCGACGCCTACATCGCCCGGACCGAGGCGCTGGCCGGCGTCATCGATCAGGAGACCGAGCGCTTCAGGGCCGATGTCGCCGCCGGCGTCGTTCCGCCCGCCTTCATCCTCCCCAACCTGCTTGGTCAGCTGAAGGGCTTCCGCGCCCAGTCGGCCGGCGAGACCGGTCTGGTCAAATCCGTTGTCGACCGCGCCAGGGGCTCCAACATCGCCGGTGACTTCGCCGCCCCGGTGACCACCCTGGTGAGCGACAAGATCTTCCCGGCTATCGACCGCCAGATCGCCGCCGTCGAGGCGGCGATGAAGGTCGCCACCGCCGATGCCGGCGTCTGGAAACTGCCACAGGGCGAGGCCTACTACGGCTGGGGCCTGAGCCTCGGCACCACCACCACCATGACCGCCGACGAGATCCACCAGATGGGCCTCGAACAGGGCAAGGCCATCGATGCGGAGATGGACGCCCTGCTCAAGGGCGAGGGCTACACCGCCGGCACGGTCGGCGAGCGGGTCAGCGCCCTGACCCGGGACCCCAGACAACTCTACGCCAACACCGAGGCCGGCAAGGCCGAGCTGATCGCCTACCTCAATGCCGGCGTCGACAAGATCCGCCCGCACATGGCCACGCTGTCTAAGCTCGGCCTGAAAGCCCCGGTCGAGATCCGGCCCGTGCCCAAGGACATTCAGGACGGCGCCGCGCTCGGCTACATGAACTTCGCCGCCCTCGATGGCTCGCGGCCGGCCATCTACTATGTGAACCTCAAGGATACCGGCGCCTGGCCGCGCTACAGTCTCAACAGCCTGACCATGCACGAGGCCATCCCGGGCCACGCCTGGCAGGGCGCCTACCTGGCCGAAAAGCACGACCAGATTCACACCATCAGCTCGCTGATGGGCTTCAACGCCTTCGTCGAGGGCTGGGCCCTCTATGCCGAGCAGATGGCCGACGAGGTTGGTCTGTACAAGGACGATGTGCTCAGCAAGGTCGGCTACCTTCAGGCCCTGCGCTTCCGCGCCGCCCGGCTGGTGGTCGATACCGGCCTTCATGCCAAGCGCTGGACCCGCGACCAGGCCATCGCCTGGATGACCGAGGCCACCGGCCGCGCCAGGGTCGCCATCACCAGCGAGGTCGACCGCTACTGCGTCAGCCCCGGCCAGGCCTGCGGCTACAAGGTCGGCCACACCGAGCTGCTCCGCCTGCGGGAAAAGGCCAGGGCGGCGCTCGGTGCGAAGTTCGACATCCGCGACTTCAACGACACCGTCGTCGCCACCGGCGGCACGCCGCTGACGGTGCTGGGCACAGTGATCGACCGCTACATCGCCGGGGCGAAGTAGCCATCCGGTGACTGTGCTGCGGCGCAGCCGGATGACGGCCGCCGTCCAGCAGAGGTGAAGTGGTGGCGGTCACGCTTGCGCGAGACCGCCACAAAAGCTCGCCTTCCCCCTTGCGTTCCGCGCGTTCGACCGCCGGTCCGGTCAAGCGGCCCGAGCGGATTCCGCCCTGCCCGGGGTGGCCAGCCGCCAGGCCGAGCCAAGCATGTTCCCGACCGTCTCGATCATCATGAACAGGCCGATCAGGGTGAGCAGGGTGGCGAGGCTGAAGTGGCCATGGGCCATGCGCTGGGCGCCGTCGATCAGAGCCTGCATCGAGTCCACATGGATGACCGGCGACAGAGCCGAATAACTCCACAGCCAGAGCAGGCCGCCCAGCCGCACTAGCGCCAGGATCAGCTGTCCCAGGGCCGCCGTCCGCCGCGCGGCGGGGCGCCAGGCCCGGAAAAGCTCCAGTCCGATCCGGGCGGCCAGGTAGACCAGGATCGGCCAGAAGGCGACCTCGACGATGCTGGTCAGGATGGAGCCGTAGTCGATGCCATCGAGCACCCAGCTGCCGGCGCCGGGGCGCAGGTCGGCGATGGGAAGCACGCCGGTCCACCACAGCAGAAGGACGGTCAGGCCCATGGCCGCGCCCAGCGCGTTGGCGGCCGGAGAACTCGACTTGAAGCCCATGGAGACGCTCATGCTCTTTCCCTTCGCCTTCCCGTTGTCCTTGAAGCTGCGTTCGAGGGCCTCGGTGTCGAAGGCCGCCAGTTCATAGAGGTGCAGGTCCTTGACCCGCCATTCGCGCAGGAACTTCGGCTTCTCGGGCATACGCTCGATGATGAAGCCGGCGATGGCCGCGAAGCCGATCAGGGTGATGCCGCTCGAGAAGATGTTGCTGAAGGCCTGGCCGATGCCCTGGCCGAAGCTCAGCTCGCCGACCAGAATCTGGATGGCCGTGGCCATCAGGGTGATGATCACCAGCGCCGCCAACCCAATCCTCACCGCGAACAGGAAGTAGGGGTACAGCTCCGGCCCGATCAGGTGGTTGGCCCCGGTGTGATAGCGGCCGGCGACCGCCAGCGGATGGCCGACCTCCCGCAGGATCGTCTCCTGCTCGGCTTCGGTCAGCGGCCGGCCGAGCTCTTCCTCCCTCACCTCGAAGCGGGTAAGGATCATGTCGCGCAGCTCGGCGACGATGTCGTCGCGGGCGTCCTTGGGCAGCTGCGCCGCCACGGCCTTCAGGTATTGGTCCAGCAGGGTCATTGCCCCCTCCTTGAAAAATTCGTGGGTGTTCAGAGCATCCGGTCCAGCGAGGCGGAGATGCTCCGCCACTGGGCCGCCAGCCGCTCCAGCATGATCTGGCCGCCGGCGCTGAGGCGGTAGAAACGCTTCTTGCGCCGGTCTTCCTCGCGCCATTCGGAGTCGAGGAGGCCTTGCGATTCCAGTCGGCGCAGCAGCGGATAGAGGGTGCTCTCCTCCATCTCGAGGCCATCGCCGGCCAGGGCGACGCGCAGGGAATAGCCGTATTGCTCGGTCTTCAGCCGGGCCATGACGGCGAGGATCAGGGACCCCCGGCGCAGTTCCAGCTTCAGGCTTTCAAACAGATCGGTCTCGGACATCACGGTACTGCCTTGGCGTCACATAGTGTGTGACGCACAGTGTATGGCGTATACTGTGTGAGGGAGTCAACCGGCGCCGCCTTACAAGGGAGTCATGTTGGTGGCGGGGAAATGTACCCCGCTGCGCAGACGCCTCAGGAGGCCAGCAGACAGCAGTCGGGGTACGTGTCCCCTCTTGCCGTCGCCGGAAGAGGGGACACGTACCCCGTTTAGGATCGGTGGATTTGCCTGCGACTATCGGGCCGCGGGGTACATGTCCCCGAGGCTAGCTCAGCGACAGCCCTTCCAGCTCGCCGGCCTTACGCCACTCCTCGATCAGCGCGATGAACGCCATCGAGCCCTTGCCGTAAGGGCCGTTGCGGGCCGCCAGGGCGCTGGGCTGGCCCTCGTTATTGTAATACCCGGGCGTGCATTCCTCGGCGAACTTCTGGCGCTGGATGGCGCTGTCCGTCACTTCCTGCACCCAGGCCTCCTCGGCGGCGGGGATGGCCTCGACCACCGTCGCCTGCCGCGCGGTGGCTTCCGAGATGATGTAGGCGGCGTGCTTGGACTGCTCGTTCAGCATGTGGGGGTAGTTGGCCGTGAACCCCGCCTGGCTGTTGGCGAAGATGTAGCAGTTGGGGAAGCCGACCGAATGCATGCCGTGCAGGGTCGAGACCCCGTCGGCCCACTTCTGGCTCAGCGTCACCCCGCCCTTGCCGGTGATCTCGTAGCCCGCGCGGCGGGCGTACGAGGTCCCGACCTCGAAGCCGGTGCCATAGATCAGGCAGTCGAGTTCGTACTCGACCCCGTTCACCACGACGCCCTTCTCGGTGATCCGGTCGACGCCCTGGCCGTCGGTGTCGATCAGATGGACGTTCGGCCGGTTGAAGGTGTCCAGGTACTCGTCGTGGAAGCAGGGCCGCTTGCAGAATTGGTTGTACCAGGGCTTCAGCGCCTCGGCCTTCTGCTTGTCGGCGACCACCTGGTCGACCCGGGCGCGGATCGATTCCATCTTCTGGAAGTCGGCCAGCTGCAAAAGCTCCATCGGATCGCCCGGACCAAGCTCGCCCTTGGCGGCGCGGCGCGCGGCGGCGAGGCCGAGATTGCGGATGATGTCGGTCCAGCCGTCGTTGACCAGGTCTTCCTTCTGCCAGCCGCCGCTGACCAGGACGTTGAAGTTATCCATCCGTTCCTGCTGCCAGCCGGGCTCCAGGCTCTGCGCCCATTGCGGATCGGTCGGCCGGTTGTTGCGCACGTCGATGGAGGAGGGCGTGCGCTGGAAGACGAACAGCTCCTTGGCGTGGGCGCCCAGATGCGGCACGCACTGCACGGCCGTCGCCCCGGTGCCGATGATGCCGACCCGCTTGTCGGCCAGGCCGGTGAGGTTCCCCATCGGATCGCCGCCGGTGTAATCGTAATCCCAGCGGCTGGTGTGGAAGGTGTGGCCCTTGAAGCTTTCCACGCCCGGGATGCCGGGCAGCTTGGGCCGATGCAGCGGCCCGTTGGCCATGACCACATGGCGGGCGCGAATGGCGTCGTTCCGGTTGGTGCGGATGATCCAGCGGCTGGCGGCCTCGTCCCAGGTCATGTCCTTGACCTCGGTCTGGAACAGGGCCCCTTCATACAGGCCGAAATGCCGTCCGATGCGCTTGCAGTAGTCGAGGATTTCCGGGGCCCGCGTGTACTTCTCGACCGGCATGTAGCCGACCTCTTCCAGCAGCGGCAGGTAGACGTAGCTTTCGATATCGCAGGCCGCGCCCGGATAGCGGTTCCAGTACCAGGTGCCGCCGAAGTCGCCGCCCTTCTCGATCAGGCGCAGGTCGGTGATCCCCGCCTCGCGCAGCCGGGCGCCGGCCAGCAGTCCGCCGAAGCCACCGCCGATGACCACCACCTCGACCTCGTCGGTGATCGGATCGCGGCTGAACCCCGGCTCGACATAGGGGTCTTCGAGATAGCGGCTGTAGTCGCCGGTCATCTCGACATACTGCTGGTTGCCGTCGGCCCGCAGGCGCTTGTCGCGCTCGGCCCGGTACTTGGCGCGCAGCGCCTCGGCGTCGATATCCTTGAAGAGCGGTTCGGCGGAGTCGGCCATCGGGGAGTTTCCTGGTCGTTTCGCTTGAGTGTCGGCGTTTGCCGCTAGGTCAGGTCAAGAGCTGGTCTGGGCGAGTTCCGCCGCCCCGGCCCACAGCTTCTCCCGCTCCTGCAGGCGTCGCGCCTGTTCCTCGGGATCCCAGCTGTGTCGCGGGCCGACCAGCATGCCGCCGTCGACGAGAATATGCGTGCCGGTGACGAAGCTGCTGGCCGGGCTGGAAAGGTAGAGCGCCGCCTGGGCGATATCGTCCGCCTCGCCGCCCCGCTGGATCGGCTGGGCCGTCTGGGCGCTGGCCCGCAGGGTCAGCTGCACCGCCGACTTGATCTGGCTGGGCATTTCGCCGGCGGTGAAAATGTTGGTCAGGATGAAGCCCGGGCAGATGGCGTTGACCCGGATGTTGTATTTGGAGAGCTCCGCCGCCGCGCATTTGCTCAGGTGCAGCACCCCGGCCTTGGCCGCCGAATAGGCGATCGGGCCCATGCCCGCCGACAGGGCCGCGACGCTGGCGGTGTTGACGATGGCCCCGCCGCCGCGCGCCTTCATGTGCGGGATAGCGTAGCGCATGCCCAGCGCCACCGAGCGCAGCAGCAGGTCCTGGCTGTAGTCCCAAAGCTCGCCGGTCATCTCTTCCAGCGTGGTGGGCGAGCCGCCGGCGCCGGCGTTGTTGAACAGGATATCCAGCCCGCCGAAGGTCTGCGAGGCGACCTCCATGGCGACGGCGATATCGTCCTCGCTCATCACGTCGCACTTCTGGAAGACGACCTGGCCTGGATAGGCCGCCTGCAGCGACTGCCCGGCGCCCAAGTCGATATCGGCCGCCAGCACCCTGGCGCCGGCCTCGACGAACCGCTCCACGCTGGCCCGCCCGATCCCCGACGCTGCGCCGGTGATCACCGCAACCTTGCCGTCCAGACTGGTGGTCATTCTTTTTGTCGCTCCCTTGACGCCGATCATACAGCGCGCCCGGAGGTCGACAAACCCGAAATTCAAAAAATGCAATATGTCGCGGCTGCAGGCCTGAAAACGACCGTTCCCGTCATAGGAATCAGGGAATGAGCAGGCCCATCAGCGCCGGTCGGGCATAGACATCGGTCACCCGTTCCGGCGTCAGGCCCTCCGGCGTCCAGGCGATCAGGTCGGCGGCGGCGTTGACCGCGGCGCTGACCATCTGGGCGGCCAGGAAGGGGTCGACGGCCCGTATGGATCCGTCTGCCGCCCCGTCGGCGACCATCGAGGCGAACCGCTGGCTGACCCGGTCGGCCCGCCAGACGGCGCTGGCCCGCAGCGCCTCGGGCAGGGCCTGCAGGGCCGAGAACCGCAGCAGCAGCCCGTCGGGCTCGGCCTGCCGCGCCACCAGCGAGGCGACCGCGCTGGACAGCGCCTGCCACTGGTCCGGGGTCTCGCTCAGCGCCGCTTCCTGAGTGGCGCGGATCACCTCGAAGGTGCGGTCGAAGCAGGCGACGACGATGTCGTCCTTGGCTTCCATGTGATGGTAGAAGGCGCCCTTGGTCAGGTTCAGCCGGCCGGCGATGCTGCTGACCGAGGCGCCGCGATAGCTGCGCTCGTTGATCAGCGGGGTGGCGGCGCGCAGGAAGGTCTCGCTGGCGGCGTCGCCCCCTCCGACGTCGATGGGGCGCGGCGCGATCGACAGCGGGGTCGGCGCGAACGAGCGACCCGGTCCCGCCAGCCCCTTGCACAGGATGTCGAACATCCGCGCCCGCAGGCGGGGAAAGTCCTCGACATCGTAGCGCGCCAGCCAGGCGGACGACCAGTAGAGCTGCTCCAGCAGCATGTGGGCCCGCGCCGCCCGGGCCAGTCGGTCGAGGTGGAAATAGCCGGGCGCCGCGAACAGGGCCTGCACCTTGTCGAACAGGCCGAGGTAGGCCTCGGCCACCGGCGCGCGGTGCTCGTCGCTCAGCGCCCGCACATCGCTGAAAATGGTCATCGGCGGCTCGCGCCGGTCCCGCACCCGGATCTGCAGCGCCAGATGCTCGTCCAGCAGGGCGCCGATCCGCCCCGACAGTTCAGGCTCCTTCGCCGCCGCCTCGACCATGGCCTCCAGACGGCCAAGGCCATGCAGGAAGCAGTCGACCGCCAGCAGTTCCTTGCGCCTGTAATAGTAGGTCAGGCTGGTCGTGGTCAGATGCACCCTGGCCGCCACCCCGGCCAGGGTCATGCCCTTGAGGCCCTCCTTGTTGAGCACCTCGATGGCGGCCGCCAGCACGGCCTCCTTGCGCTTCTCGAAGCGGGCGGTGGCGGGCCGGGAGGGCGTGGCGATGTCGGCGGAGTCGGCCATGGGCCTTGCTTAAACGATCCGCAGTCGTCCGACCATTGGTCGGCCGGTCGCAGCTTTTGCCCCCTCTAGCGATCCGCGACCAGCATCGCCGCGCCCTTCTCGGCCATCATCAGGGTCGGCGAGTTGGTGTTGCCACTGACGATGCGCGGCATGGCGGAAGCGTCGACGACCCTCAAGGCCCCGATCCCGCGCACTCGCATCCGCGCGTCCAGGACGGCTGACGGATCACTGTCCGGCCCCATCGCAGCCGTCCCCACCGGATGAAAGATGGTCGTCCCCAGCGCCTGGGCCGCCGCCAGAAGCTCGGCGTCGGAGGTCTTCTCCGCCCCCGGCCGATATTCCTCGGGCCGGTATTTCGCCAGCGGCGCCTGGCCGACGATGGTCCGGGTCAGCTTCAGGGCCTCGATCGCCACCTGCCGATCCTCTTCGGTCGACAGGTAGCCCGGCGCGATGCGCGGGCCGACGTCCGGGTCGGGCGAGGTCACATGAACCTCGCCCCGGCTGCTGGGTCGAAGGTTGCAGACACTGGCGGTGAAGGCCCCGAACGGGTGCATGCCGTCGCCCCATTTGTCGAGCGACAGGGGCTGGAAGTGGAACTGCAGGTTGGCGGTGGCGTAGCGTGGGTTCGATCTGGCGAACAGGCCGACCTGCGACGGCGCCATGGTCAGCGGTCCGCGCCGGAAGAGGGCGTAGTCGACGCCCATCATCCCCCGCCGGATGAGGTTGGCGTAGTCGGTGTTCAGGGTCCGCACGCCGCTGACCTTGAACACCGGGCGGATCTGCAGATGGTCCTGCAGGTTGGCGCCGACGCCGGGCGCCGCATGCGTCACAGCGATCCCCGCCGCCGTCAGCCGGGCCGGATCGCCGATCCCCGACCGCTGCAGGATGGCCGGCGAGCCGATGGCTCCGGCGGCCAGAACGACCTCGCCCCGGGCCCGGGCGGTGACCGTCCTGCCGTGCTGGCGATAGACCACGCCGGTCGCACGGCCGGCCTCGACCAGCACCCGGTCGACGGTGACGCCGGTCTCCAGCGTCAGGTTCGGTCGCTTCAGCACCGGCTTGAGAAAGGCCGTCGCCGCGCTGACCCGCAGCCCCCGCCGCTGGTTGACCTGGAAGTAGGAGGAGCCTTCGTTGTCGCCGGTATTGAAGTCGTCGACCTTGGGATAGCCAGCCGCCGCCGCCGCCTCGCGGATGGCGTCGAGGATTTCCCAGCCGATGCGCGGATACTCCACCCGCCACTCGCCGCCCGAGCGGTGCAGCCCATTGGGCGGGGCGATGTGATCCTCATGTTTGAGGAAGGCCGGCAGCACATCCTCCCAACCCCAGCCCGGCAGACCCAGCTGGCGCCAGCCGTCATAGTCGGCCGCCTGGCCGCGCATGTAGATCATGGCGTTGATCGCCGACGATCCGCCCAGCACCTTGCCCCGCGCATAGGCCAGCGCCCGGCCGCCCAGCCCCTCTTCGGCGGCGGTCTCATACATCCAGTCCGAGCGCGGATTGCCGATGGCGAACAGATAGCCGGCCGGAATGTGCAGCCAGACCCAGTCGTCCTTGCCGCCCGCCTCGAGGATCAGCACCTTGCGGGCCGGATCGGCCGACAGCCGGTTGGCCAGCAAACAGCCGGCCGAGCCCGCGCCCACGATGATATCGTCCCAGAGGATGTCCCCGCTCATGGCGATGATCCTAGAGCGCGCCGCGCGACGGCCCAACCCTCTGAGGGTCCGTCCGAGGTCCACCGCTGGTCCATCGCCAGGCGGATCGAGCGCGAGAACCGCGCTTGACGTTACGGCGAGGCAGGTTTCGAATGTCGGGTACGTTCCATCAGAGAGCGACCGGGAGAGAGCCGATGCCCTACGTCGAAGGCCAGACTGTCCACGACGCCGACGCCCATGTCATGGAACTGCCCGGGACCATCGAGCAGTACATCGACCCTGCCTTCCGCGAACGCCTGGCGGTGAAGCTGCGCAAGAAGTCCGACGGTTTCGCCGACGAGGCGCGGGCCCTGCAGGCGGACCCGGACTTCCGTGCCGGCGCTGACGAAGCCCTGCTGCTGCGCAAGAACTATCAGGCCATGGGGGCGTTCGACAACGCCGACCGGCCCCGCGCCGTCGACCTGCTCGGCTTCGCCAGCCAACTGATCTTCTCCACCGCCGGCCTCTTCCTGTTCACCCTGGAGCATGGCGACGACCCCGAACTCGCCGTCGAGGCGGCCCGCGCCCACAATCGCATGATGATTGACTACTGCCGGGTCGACCGTCGCCTGCTGCCGACGGCCTATGTGCCGCTGGTCGACCGCAAGCGCGCCGTCGAGGTGGCCCGCGAAGCGATTCAGATGGGCGCCAAGGGTCTGATGATCCCGAGCCAGGTTCCAAAGGACCACGCCCCCAGCCACGCCGACTTCGATCCCCTCTGGGCTCTGGCCCAGGACGCCGGCCTGCCGATCCTGTTCCATGTCGGCGGCGAGCTGAAGACCGACCCCGCCTATTTCAACAACGGCGGGCCGCAGGTGCTCGACTTCCATGGGGGAGCCGAGAACTTCACTTCGGTCAGCTTCATGTCGATCCCGGTGGCCATCTGGCAGACCCTGCCCGTGCTGGTTTTTGACGGCGTCTTCGACCGCTTCCCGAACCTCAAGTTCGGGGCCATCGAGCTGGGGGCCGGCTGGCTGCCCAGCCTGATGCAGTTCATGGATTCCGCCGCGCTCGCTTTCCACAAGGAAGAGCGCATCCAACGGCTCTCTGCCAAACCCAGCGACATTCTCAAGCGCCAGTTCTTCGCCACGCCCTATCCGCATGAGAACGTCGGCTGGATCATCGCCAACGGCTGTGAGGACATCGCCCTGTTCTCGAGCGACTACCCCCACGTCGAAGGCGGCCGCAATCCGATGAAGCGCTTCAACGAGAGCCTGGAGGGTGTGTCGGCCACGGCGCGCGGCAAGTTCTTCCGCGACAACTTCATCGAGCTGATGGGCAAGGGGCTGGCGGCCGACCTGCACGATATCCCGGGCCTGGCGGCGGCTTGAGATCGCAAACGGGGACATCTTGAATTGCCGCAGGCGCGGCCGCCAGATTCAGACAGGCCGCGCGGGGCAATTCAATGTGTCCCCTCTGTCCGCTACTCGCCTGGTTCTTCTTCCAGCGTCACGGCCACGTCGCCGTTGGCCGACAGCCGCACCTTGCCGTCCTCGATGTCGGCGATCAGGCCGCCGTCGATGTAGTGGTGGTGGTTGTGGGTGGTCGAGGTCTTGGTCAGCTTGATGCGGCCGCCCTCGACGCTGTCGACGACCCCGACATGAACGCCGTCGGCGCCGATGACTTCAGCCTGCTCTTTGACCTGGTCTAGAATGGACATGTGTGTCTCCTTCCCAGACCCAACGGGCGGACGCCGCCCCGGGTTGCTCAGTCCGTCCTGTCGGGCGAAAGGGGGGCTTGCCCGACGTAACGGCGCCCCGGCAAAAGGGCGTCACCCAACGAAGAGGATGCCCCGATGACCTTCAAGCCCTTCGACCTGACCGGCAAGGTCGCCCTGATCACCGGCGGCAACGGCGGCATCGGGCTTGGCATGGCCGAAGGACTGGCCGCGGCCGGCGCCGACGTCGTCATCTGGGGCCAGAACCCCGACAAGAACGCCCATGCCGAGGAAGTCCTCAAGGCCTATGGCGTGAAGGTCATGGTCCGCCAGGTCGATGTCGCCAACGAACAGGCCATCATCGACGCCACGGCAGACGCCCTGGCCGAGATGGGCCGGCTCGATTTCGTGGTCGCCAACGCCGGTGTCGGCAAGGGCGCGGCCTTCACCGACATGACCACCGAAAACTGGCGCCGGGTTACTACCGTCAACCTCGACGCCGTCTTCTGGACCTTCCGTGAGGCCGCCAAGCACATGGTCGAGCGGGCCGGTGCCGGCGATCCGGGCGGCAGCCTGCTGGTCACCTCCTCGACCTCGGCCATCCACGGCGCTCCGCGCAACCAGGCCTATGCCTCGACCAAGGCCGGCGTGCAGGCGATGATCCGCGGCCTGGCCGTCGAGTTCGCCCGCTACGGCATCCGCGCCAATGCCGTGCTGCCCGGCTGGATTCGCTCGGACATGACCGCCGGGGCCCAGGCGAACGACAAGTTCAACGAAAAGGTCATCAGCCGCGTGCCCATGCGCCGCTGGGGCGAGCCGGAAGACTTCGCCGGCCTGGCTGTCTATCTGGCGTCGGACGCCTCGCGTTTCCACACCGGCGACAGCCTGGTTATCGACGGCGGCTACACGATCTTCTAGCACTGGCGGGACACGCCCTCCTTTTTGCTCAGAAGGTCCGCATGACCAGCCTGCCCTCCCGCTTCCTGTCGGCCGTCGAGCGCATCGGCAATCGACTGCCCGACCCGGTGTTTCTGTTCCTGTGGCTGATCGCCGGGCTGATCGCGCTCAGCATCGTCGGTTCCAGCCTGGGCTGGCAGGCGGTCAATCCGGTGACCGACGAGGTGATGAAAGCCAAGAGCCTTCTGAGCCCGGAGAACCTGGAAAAGCTGTTCATCGGCATGCCCAAGACCCTGGCGGAGTTTCCGCCGCTGGGTATCGTCATCACCATCATCTTCGGCGCCTCGGTGGCGGAGCGGACGGGCCTGTTCGTCACCGCCATCCGCGGCGCCCTGCTCAGCGCCCCGCGCTTCATCCTGACCCCCGCCGTGGTCGTCACCGGCATGGTCTCGCACCATGCGTCCGACGCCTCCTATGTGGTGGTCATTCCGTTGGCGGCGGTGATCTTCGCCGCCGTCGGTCGCCATCCGCTGGCCGGGCTGGCGGCGGGCTTCGCGGCGGTGTCGGGCGGCTATGCCGGCAACATCGTTCCGGGCGCCTCCGACGCCCTGATCCTCGGCATCACCCAGCCGGCGGCCCAGCTGATCGACCCCGGCTACACGGTCAACATCGCCGGCAACTGGTTCTTCATCCTGGGTGTGGTGATCGTCTTCACCCCCATCGTCTGGTGGCTGACCGACCGGGTGATCGAACCCCGCCTGGGCGTCTGGAACCCGGGAGGCGATGCCGCCCCGCCGGCCCCCGAGGAGAAACAGCCCCTCACCGCCGACCAGAAGCGCGGCCTGATCTGGGCCGGCCTGGTCATCCTGGCGATGGTCGGCATCTGGACGCTGATCACCTTCCTGCCCGGGTCGCCCTTCGTGGACCTCGAGGTCGAGCCCGAGCAGCGGTTCAACCCGCTCTACAAGTCGCTGATCGCCTTCTTCGCCATCACCTTCTTCACCGCCGGCGCCGCCTACGGGGTCGGGGCGAAGACCATCCAGAGCCATCACGACCTCGTCCGCATGATGCGCGAGGGCATCATCCAGATGGCGCCCTACCTGGTGCTGGCCTTCTTCGCCGCCCACTTCGTGGCCATGTTCAACTGGTCGGGTCTCGGCCCGCTGCTGGCCATCAACGGGGCCGAGACCTTGAAGGGTCTGCCGCTGCCGGCGCCCCTGCTGCTGATCGCCGTCATGCTGCTCAGCTGCTTCTTCGACCTGTTCATCGGCTCGGCCTCGGCCAAGTGGTCGGCCCTGGCCCCGATCGTGGTGCCGATGTTCATGCTGCTGGGCATCTCGCCGGAGATGACCACGGCCGCCTACCGGATGGGCGATTCGGTGACCAACATCGCCACCCCGCTGATGAGCTACTTCCCGCTGATCCTCACCTTCGCCCAGCGCTGGGACCCGAAGTTTGGCCTGGGCTCGTTGATGGCGACCATGCTGCCCTATGCCGGCGCCTTCCTGATCGCCGGCCTGCTCATGGTCGCCGCCTGGATGACCTTCAACCTGCCGCTCGGGCCGGGCGTCGGGGTCCACTACAAGCCTTCCGCCTCCGCCGCGGCGGCGGCCGCTGCTGTCCCTGCCACGCCCGCACCCGCGCGCTGATCAAAACGAGACCATTCCCGTGACCCAGTCCTTCCCCGAAATCCGTGAAGCCGTCGCCAGGCTGTGCGCCGGCTTTCCCGGGTCCTACTGGCAGGCGCTGGATCGCGACCGCACCTATCCGACCGAGTTCGTCACCACCCTGACGCAGGCCGGCTTCCTGTCGGTGCTGATCCCGGAGGAATTCGGCGGTTCGGGCCTGGGGCTCGGCGCGGCGACGGCGGTGCTCGAGGAGATCCACCGCTCGGGCTGCAACGGCGGCGCCTGTCACGCCCAGATGTACACCATGGGCACCATCCTGCGGCACGGCACGCCGGAGCAGAAGGCGAAGTACCTTCCCGCCATCGCCAGCGGCGAGCTGCGGCTGCAGGCCTTCGGCGTCACCGAGCCGACCAGCGGCACCGACACCACCCGCCTGCGCACCTTCGCCAGACGGGTCGGCGACAAATATGTCGTCAACGGCCAGAAGATCTGGATCTCCAGAGCCGAACACAGCGACCTCATGGTCCTGCTGGTCCGCACCACGCCGCGCGAGGAGGTAGCCAAGACCTCCGACGGCATGAGCGTCCTGCTCGTCGACATGCGGTCGGCGGTGAACAACGGCCTGACCATCCGGCCGATCCGCACCATGCTCAACCACGCCACCACCGAGCTGTTCTTCGACAATCTGGAAGTCCCGGTGGAGAACCTGATCGGTCAGGAAGGCAAGGGCTTCAAATACATCCTCGACGGCATGAACGCCGAGCGCATCCTGATCGCCGCCGAATGCATCGGCGACGGCAAGTTCTTCATCGACCGCGCCTCCGCCTATGCGAAGGAGCGGGAAGTCTTCGGCCGTCCCATCGGCCAGAACCAGGGCATCCAGTTCCCCATCGCCCGCGCCCATGTGCAGATTTCGGCCGCCGGCCTGATGGTCGACAAGGCCGCCGCCATGTTCGATGCGGATCAGCCCTGCGGCACCGAGGCCAACATGGCCAAGATGCTGGCCTCCGAGGCCAGCTGGTACGCCGCCGACATGTGCGTCCAGACCCACGGCGGCTTCGGCTTCGCCGAGGAGTACGACATCGAGCGCAAGTTCCGCGAAACCCGCCTCTACCAGGTGGCCCCGATCAGCACCAACCTGATCCTCAGCCATGTCGGCACCCACGTGCTGGGCCTGCCGAAGAGCTTCTGAGGCCTGCGCCGGTTCGATTTCCTGCTATACTCGGCTTCGGGATCGGCGAGGGCATGAGATGTTCGAACAGCACGTCGCGCGGCTGAAGGCCGACGGCTTCACCATCGTCGAGGACGCCATCGCCCCGGACCTGGTGGCGGAACTGCTCGAAACCGTCGAGCGGCTCGAACGCGACCTCGGCGCCAGGCCGGCGATGAACCCCTTCGAGGGCGACAACACCGTCCGCATCTACAACCTGCTGGCCCTGGGCGAGGTGTTCGCACAGGTGCCGGTCCATCCCGCCGTCCTGCCGCTGATCGACGCGGTGCTCGGCCCCGGATGCCTGATCTCTTCCCTGGCCTCGATCGCCATCGATCCCGGCCAGATTGCCCAGCCGATCCATGCCGACGACCAGATCATCCCCATCCCCAAGCCGCACCCGGCCGTGGTCTGCAATTCGATGTGGGCCCTGACCGACTTCACCGACGAGAACGGCGCCACCCGCCTGGTCCCCGGCAGTCACCTGATGCCCAACCCGGAGTACGGCGGCGACTACGAGACCATCCCGGCGGTGATGAAGGCCGGCTCGGTGCTGATCTGGGACGGCGCCCTGTGGCACGGCGGCGGCGCCAACCGCAGTCAGGGCCGGCGCACCGGCATCGCCATGAACTACTGCGCCGGCTACATCCGCCAGCAGGAGAACCAGCAGCTCGGCCTGCCCGTCGAGCTGGTGAAGACCTTCGAGCCGCGCCTGCAGGAACTGGTCGGCTACGGCGTCTACCGCGGCCTGATCGGTCAGATCGAAAAGCAGAGCCCCGCCCAACGCCTGCTGGACGGAGCCCCGTACAAGGTGATGTGGGACCGCGAGGCGGACGCGGCGGCTAGAAAAGCTCGACCGTAACCCGCAAGCCCAGAACCACGACCGGATCGGCGCCGCTCTCGCCGCCCGGATCGAGGATGATCTGCAGGTCGGGCTGCAGGGTGATGCGGTCATTCAGACGGTCCGACCAGGTGACCTCGAACCCGGTCTCGGCGTTGGAGGCGTCGATGCCACCGCCGATCATGTTGGCGCGCATCTTCGAGGACAGGTAGGCCTGCTGGACGCCGATCGAAAAGGCGCTGTCGGGGCGGTCCTTGAGGACCCGCTCGACCAGAACCCCGGCCTGCCAGCCGCCCTTGAAGGGGCTGGTGTCGCCGTCGGAGACGCCGGCCCGGAAGAAGCCGGTAGCTTGGGTTGAGGTCTCGTCGCCGGCCAGCACCCGCTCGCCGGAGACATAGATCCCCTGGGCGGTGCGCTGCACGGGATCGCCGCCCGGGGTGACATCGCGGATGTCGTCCTGGTCGTCGCTGTAGCGCCAGACTCCGACCGACAGACGCAGGTTGCCGGTCAGTCCGGCCTCGGCGATGACCAGGGCCCCGTCTTCGAACTCCAGGTCGACGCCGCCCGGATCGCCCGGCACGCCGGCGTGGGCATTGAGCACCGCGCCGCGCACATAGCCGCCGTCCCACACGTGGTTCAGCCGAACCGCGAGGGCCGTGGAGGGGAAGATCGAAGGGCCGTTGGGGCCGGTGGCCGCCAGTTCCGAGCCGATGCCGAAGGAGGGATTGATCAGCAGGCCGGCGCTGTCGTTGGCGTAGAACTCGCTGTTGAGGTCATAGAGCCCGGCCCGGACGCTGGTGCGATCGCCAAGCGGGGCTTCCAGCCACAGCTCATAGAGGCGCGCGCCCTGGCGGGCGACCTCGATGTTGTCGATGCCCTGCAGTGTGCCCGCGTTGTCGTTGGGAATGCCACCGTTATTGGACAGCAGATACCCGTGGAGCGTCGCCCCGTTCCAGCCGATGGCCTTGCCGAGGTCGAGGTCGGCGATGATGTCGATGTTGTCGAGAAGCTCGGCCTTTTGCTCAAGGCCACCAGAAACGGGGCCGATGATGTCCCCCGTCCAGACAGCCTCTACGGTCAGGGCGCCTTTCGCCTCCTCCTGGGCCAGAGCAGGGGTGGCGACGGTCAGGGCAGCCGCCGCGAAGAAGAGCGCCCCGTGAATCTTCGCGGTCTTTAGAGAAGTCATTCCGTCCTCCCGACGTCCTCGGGAGTAGAATTGACGCATACGCCTAAAATGAAGTTAAAGAGTTGAAGGGCAGTCGACAGTCTATGTATGTGACAGTCAATTTTGAGCGCATCTAAGTGTAAAGTGTGGATGGTTTCTCAGTGAGATGTATTTTACTGCGGAAGTAAGACATGTATATTACCGAAAATGGGTGGCGCGGGGCGATTGCGCGGCAACCCGTTCTTGCGGTGAGTGCGGCTGGAGAATATCAGGGTTAATCATCTCGTAATGCTGCCGTTCTATTTCATCGAATAGGCCGAATCTGCTGCGGGGGTGAGCGATGAACATCGGGTCGATCAACGGCAAGGTAATGCTGGCCGGCCTTGCCGTCCTGGCGCTGGCGGGGGTGACCGCCGGAGCCGGCATCTGGGTGGCGTTCAGCCTGAGCGACAGTCTCAACCAGTCGACCCGGTCGGCTTCCGTGCTGCGCAATCACATGTATGCCGACATGATGCACGATGCCTTGCGCGGCGACGTGCTCTCTGCTCTGCGCGCCGCCGACCCGGCGACGGGCGTCAGCTTCGAGGCGGTCAGGGCTGACCTCTCCGAACACATCACGGGCTTCCGCGAGGCGGTGCGACTCAGCGAGTCCCTGGCCACGGACCCGGCCGCCAAGGCGGCGCTGGAAGCGGTGGAAGCGCCGCTTGCCGAGTACATCGCCTCGGCCGAGAGGGCCGTTGCCGCCGCCGAGCAGAGCCTGGAGGCCGGGACGGCCGCCACCCCCGCGTTCATGGCCCAGTTTGATGTCCTCGAAGGCAGCATGGAGGAAGCCTCACAGAAGATCGAGAGTGCGGCCAAGGCGACTGCCGAAGCCGCTACCGCCAAGGCCGGACTGGCCCAGATTCTCATGTTCACCATGTTGGGCCTGGGCGCGATCTTCGCCGGCCTGCTGATCGTCGTTGCCCGCAGGACGCTGGTCCGCCCGTTGAACGACATCACCAAGGCACTGACCCGTCTGTCCAATGGTGACCTGTCTGTGGAGCCGCCCCACACCGGCCGCAAGGACGAGATCGGCGTCATGGCCAAGGCCCTGTTCGTCTTCCGCCAGGCGGTCGCCGATCGCGAAGCCGAGCTGACAGCCGCCGACGGACGCGAAAAGATCGAGGCAGAGCGACGCGAGAATGAACGGCTCCGCGTGATCGCCGAGCAAACCCAGAAGCAGATGGTGGAGTCCCTGGCCACCGGTCTCGCCAGTCTGGCCGACGGCGATCTGACCTATCGTCTGGATCAGCCGTTCGGTGAGGACTACGAGCGCTTGCGCGCCGATTTCAACGCCGCCGTCGAGCGCCTGCAGGCGACCATGCGCACGGTTCGCGAGTCCGCCACCGGCATCCACACAGGTACGGACGAAATCTCCCAGGCCTCCGACGACCTGTCACGCCGCACCGAGCAGCAGGCCGCCAGCCTGGAAGAAACCGCCGCCGCCCTGGACGAGGTCACCGCCACCGTCCGCCGGGCCGCCGAGGGCTCTATCCAGGCGCGCAAGGCCGCCGAATCCGCCACCGCCGAGGCCGAGCAGAGCGGCGCCATCGTCCGCGACGCAACCTCTGCAATGAGCGCCATCGAGGATAGCTCGCGCCAGATCGGCCAGATCATCGGCGTCATCGACGAGATCGCCTTCCAGACCAACCTTCTGGCCCTCAACGCCGGGGTTGAGGCGGCCCGGGCCGGTGAGTCCGGCAAGGGCTTCGCGGTCGTCGCCCAGGAAGTGCGGGCCCTGGCCCAACGCTCGGCCGAGGCCGCACGCGAGATCAAGACCCTGATCTCGGCCAGCGGCGAACATGTCGGCCGCGGCGTCTCCCTGGTCGGTCAGACCGGCGAGACCCTGTTGCGCATCATCGACAAGGTCGGCGGCGTCAATGCCTTGATCAACGAGATCGCCGCCTCTGCCAACGAGCAATCGACGGCCTTGGCGGAGGTCAACACGGCTATCAACCAGATGGACCAGGTCACCCAGCAGAACGCCGCCATGGTCGAGGAGACGACGGCCGCCAGCCACGCCCTGGCGCAGCAGGCGGAAGGGCTCAGCGCCCTGATCAGCCGGTTCCAGGTCGGCGACTCGCCAAATGTTCGGGCCACCCAGGCCGCGCCTTCCGCGGTCCGCACCTATACGGCCAGGAAGATCACGGGCGGCGGCGCCCAGCTGAAGGCCGATGAATGGGAAGAGTTCTAGCGCTGCTCAGGCCTGGGTCTGCCGGGCCCGGTAGTCGAACTTGATTATGTCGCGAGCCAGATCCTTGTCGGCCATGGCCGATGTCAGCATCTGGTCCAGCGCTGTCTTCAGGGCCGTCAACTGATCGGTCGGCAGGTCGGCCAGCGCGGCCCGGTTCCACGCCGAAACGGCGCTGTACCCGCGCTCATAGGCCTCGCGTCCAGCCTGGGTAAGCGCCACCAGAACCTGGCGACGGTCCTGCGGCGGAGTCGTGCGGGTTACAAAGCCGTTGTCTTCCATGTGGTCCAGGGTGCGGGTCAGGCTGGTCCGCTCCATGGTCGTGCCGCGGGCCAGCTCGTTCATGGTGCATGGCTCCATGCGGTGCACCGTCAACAGGGCGCGCCACAGGCTTGTCGACAGATCGACGGCCCTGAGCACCTGTTCGACAGCAGCCTCCCGCCGGTTGTGGACCTGGTAGATCATGTAGAACAGCTGCTCAGGCAGATCGGCCAGGAAATCACCGCCCGAACCGGCCGGGTCGGGATCGCGCCCGCTCACGCGCCAACCCCGTTCGGCTTGTCCGCCTTCGGCCGTCGGAAGGCCATCAGATCGTCGACCCAGGCCGGATCCTCGAGTACGTCATCCAGCACCCGCCGGATCATGCCCTCCATCACAGGCAACTCCTCGGGATTGATCAATCGGCCGACCCGACGATTGAAGGGCTCGACGGCGTCGAGGCCGCGCAGGAAGAGCTCCCGCCCAGGATCGGTCAGGTCCAGATGCACCTGGCGCCGATCGGCGCGGTCGCGCTCGCGCTGGATCAGGCCCGCGTCCACCATCTTGTCGACGGTCCGGGTCAGGGTGGTGCGATCGGTGGCGCAAAAGGCCGCGACATCGCCCATGGTCGCACGCCCCAGACGGTGGAGGGTCGACATCACCTGCCATTGCAAAAGGGAAAGACCGACCCCGGCCAGGACCCTGCCCAGGGCTGTCTCGCGCTGACGAACAAGGTGATGCAGCAGGAAAAACAGCTGCCCCGGGGCCAGGCGTTCCTCAAGGTCGCCCCGCCCCTGAGCCTGCGACTCCCGTCGCCCGGTCACTGTTTGTCCCTGCCCATTCCTGGAGTGCAACAGGTCTTCCGGTGAATGGCAATCACTTACAGCATTCAGCGTGCCAAAATGTCTGCACAGCAACCTATTCGATGGGCAGATAATTGTATCCGCGACATTGGGCATTACCGATATATGTAAATGCACCTTTTTGTTGACATCGGTCTCCCGGGCCGCTACGCGGGTTCCAGTTTGCTTGGCGGTGGCGCCGATGACGCTGGCCCACCTTCGAACCTGTGTCACCCGATGGGATCCCGCATTGCAGACCTCCACGACCAACGAAGATCTGCGGGCCCGGCTCGACGCTCTCGACATCGACGTCAGCTGCGCCCTGGCCTTCGGTCGCGCCACCCTGCAGGCTCTGGCCGCCATGTCGGCCGAAGCGCGTCATGCCATTGACAGCTGCCTGGCGGACGAGGCGGCGATTGTGCGGGTGGAAGAAGCCACCGCCAGCTCGGCCATAGCCGCCATCCTGACCGAGGCCCGTCAGTCAATCGTCGCCCCGCCGAAGGAAGTCCTCGACTCCGTGCGTGAGATCGAGCGCCTGCTGGTCGAACAGGCCGCCAGGTTGCCGCGAAGCTCCGAGCTGTCGGCCTTGAGCCGAAAGTCCTCAGCCCACGGCTGAGGTTTGCGACAGCCGCCCGGTCATCACCTCGAGTGATGCCAGAACGGCGGTCTCCTCCGCCTTGGAAGCGCCCTCCAGCAATCTGACCATGGAAGCCGCGTAGAGACGGGCGGCGTCGGCGCGCCATCCCTGGCTCATGATCTCGATGGCCCGGCCGAACAGGGCGCCGCAGCGGGCCAGAGCCTCACGATCGCAGGCCCCCGCCACCCCGAACACGCCGTTTGCCAGCCAGGCCAGGCGGGCGGCGTCGGGCGCCGGACCGGCCGTCAGGTCGAAGATTTCGTCGACCCACGCGCGCAGGGACTCCTGCAGCGGCGCCTGCATGCGCTCCAGTTGCCCTTCAGCGGACTTCAGGGCGGTGTCGACAGGCAGACCGGTGTTGCCGCCAACAGCGGCGGCCAGCGGATTGTGGGCCTTGAAGACGCGGGCGGCGCTCACAGCATCACCCGGGTGGGTCTGAGCAACATATCAATCTCGTCCTGCGACATGTTCGGCTCCGATGCGATCCCGATCTCTGCGCTCAGGTCGCCCCGACGGCGACCCTTGATACCGGGCGGGGGCCCAAAGGCCTTGAAGCGGCGATCTGGCCCGACATAGGTTTCCGCTTCGACAAACATCCGCGCATCCCGGCCGAGCCAGATGATCCGTTGTAGCAGCACGATCGGCGTGACCGGCTTGGCGACAACGAAGTTGGCCCCGCAGTCGCGGGCCATGGCCACCTCATTCTCGTGGGTGGCTCCGGTGACGGCGAGGACGGGAACGGCCCGATTGTTGTCAGGGCCGGTGCGGCGCAGCCAGCGGATGAACTCGAAACCGTCCTCGCCCGACATCGCCGCCTCGACCATCACCAGATCGAACTGGGCTCCATAGAGGGCATCCTTGGCGGCCTCGACACTCTCGCATTTGTTCTGCTTGCGCAGGTCAAAGCCGTTCAGCACCCCGCCCAGCATGTCCAGGTGCGCCCGGTTGTCGTCCAGCAGCAGCACCCGGCTGCGCGACAGGTCGATCTTGGTGCTTGATGACAGCTGGGGCGGGCTGGCGCTCATCGGTCAGAACAGGTCGAAGTCGCCAGACTGCGGGTCCTCGAAGATCAGGGAGGTTCCGGACGCCCCGGCGGCCAGGCGCCCGGCCAGATCGTGCAGGGGCACGGCGGCGAACAGGACGCTCAGATCCAGCTCGATGTCGTCCGGCAGCTGGTCGATCAGGCCCCAGACGAACTGGGCGATGGCGGACAGACTCTGGGTCATCAGGTCGAGCGCCTGAAGCTCCTTGACCATGTCCGCATCGGGATTGGGCCCGTTGCAGACATCCTGCAGTCGAAGCGTCTGGGTCTGAAGGCGGTCCAGCTCGTAGGCGACGCCGTCGAGGACGCAGCTCAGGCGATGCGGACGGGGCGTGGGGGCGGCGTTCCGGGCAGCGGTCTGGCTCATCAGAACAGCTCGACGTCGCCGAAGGTCGCGGCTGCCGGCGGCGGCGCCACGGCAATCGTGCGCTCCCGGACGAAGACCACCGGATCGTTGTCGGTCAACAGCTTCTGCTGGGCCTGGCCGGTGGACGGCCAGTAGCGGATGCGCCGGGCCTTGTCCCCGCCGGTATCGCCGCCGACCACGGCGATGCCTTCGGCGGTCAGGAAGCGATGGGCGAAGGCGGCGTTGTCGGCGCCGATATTACGCAGGCGGTCGAACATGCTGGCCCCGCCGAACAGCTTGGCCTCCAGCCTGTCCCGGCGAGCGCCGGCGGCCAGCAGGCTGTTGATCAGCCGCTCCATGGCGTTGACGCCGTAGCGGCGGCCGGCCTCGCTGTCGGCGGCGGCATCGCCTTCCGGCAGCAGGAAATGGTTCATGCCGCCGACCCCGGTTTGTGGGTCGCGGATGCAGGCGGCGATGCAGGAGCCGAGGATGGTGGTGATCGCCACCCCGGGTTCGGACGAGACCTGATGCTCGCCCTGGCCGATATGCAGCGTGCGGCCTCTGGCCTCGGTGACGGCTTGTGCAAGGGTCATGGTCATGCGGTCAGCGTGCCGAACACGGCCTCGATCTTTTCCTTCAGGATCTGAACCGTGAAGGGTTTGACCAGGTAGTTGTTGACCCCGAACTGCACGGCCCGCTTCACCAGATCGGTGTCGGCCCGGCCGGTCAACATGATGAAGGCGGTGGTCTTGAACGGTGGGTGAGCCCGCACGGCGCGCAGCAGGCCCAGGCCGTCCAGCTTGGGCATGTTGTAGTCGCTGATCACCAGATGCGCCGGCTTGGCGAGCAGCTCGCGCAGGGCCGCTTCACCGTCGGCGCTCTCGCGGATATCCCTGAAACCGAGTTGCTGCAGTCCCGACCGAACCAGCGCACGGATGGTCAGCTGATCGTCGACGATGAGGACTGAGATGCTGGAAGCGGCGGGCATAGGTGCTCTAACCTTCGGACGTCGAGGCGCAGGCGGCGAGAATCTGCGCGCCCATGCGGGAGATGGGGGATTGGCGCTCCACGGCGCCGAGTTCAAACGCCGCCTTGGGCATGCCGTAGACGACGCAGGTCGCCTCATCCTGGCCAAAGGTGCGACCTCCGGCCTGACGCATGGCCAGCAGGCCCTTGGCGCCATCGCGGCCCATGCCGGTCAGGATCGCGCCGACGGCCTTCTTGCCGACCGCGGCGGCCACGGAGTCGAACAGCACGTCTACGGAGGGACAGTGGCCGCTGACCGGCTCACCGGCATTCAGACGGCAGCGCAGGATCCCCCCTGAGCGCACCACCGTCATGTGACGGTCGCCGCCGGGGGCGAGGTAGACCCGGCCCGGCTCCAGCACATCGCCATCCACGGCTTCCGTGACATGGGCGGCCGACGCGCTGTCGAGACGCTTGGCGAAGCTCCCGGTGAAAGTCCCCGGCATGTGCTGGGTAATCACCGTCGGCGGACCATTGGCGGGCAGGGCGGGGATGACCGACAGCAGGGCTTCCACCCCGCCGGTCGACGAACCGATGGCGACCACCGACCCGTTCGGCCTGAATGCGGGGCCCGCCGCCGCCTGAGCGGGTGCGGCTTCGCCCAGCGGGCGCAGGCGGGACCGGGCGGCGGCTCTGACCTTGTCGGCCAGCCCGCCGAAGGCTTCGGCGGCTGTCATGCCGGGGCCGGGCTTGCCGACGCAGTCGACGGCGCCCAGAGCCAGGGCCTCGATCGTGATGTCGGCGCCGGCCTGGGTCAGGGTCGAGATCATGATCACCGGCGTCGGGCGCAGGCGCATGATCTTCTCGAGGAACTCGATGCCGCTCATGTTCGGCATCTCGATGTCCAGGGTGATGACGTCCGGATTGAGCCGCTTGATGGCTTCGCGGGCTTCCAGCGGATCGCCGGCCTGGCCGACAACCTCGATGTCGGGATCGCGACGCAGCACAGCGCAGATCAGGCTGCGCATGGTGGCGCTGTCGTCAACGACCAGGACGCTGATCCGGCTCATCGCGCGCCATCCAGCCGGTAGGCGGTGAGTCCATCGCTGACCAGACGGCCGCCGTCGCCGCTCACCCGCTCGGAATGGCCGATGTAGAGACGGGCGCCGGGGTTCATCACATCAATGAACTTTTTCCAGACGGTCTCCTGGGTGGCGTCATCGAAATAGATCACGACGTTGCGGCAGAAGATGACGTCGAACTTGCCGCTCATCGGCCAGGGACGCACCAGGTTCAGCTCGCGGAAGGTGATCAGATCCATGACCTCATCCGACAGCCGCCACATGTCGTGGCCGGCGCCGGGGTCGCGCAACAGGTGCTTGCGGTCGGACGCCGGAACCGCCTCCAGGGCCTCGCGGCTGTAGACGCCGGCGCGGGCCGTCTGGATGACGTTGGGGTCGATGTCGGTCGCCAGAATCTTGATGTCATGGCGCGCCGCGTCGGGCAGGGCGCTCAGCAGGGTCAACGCCATCGAGTAGGGCTCAGGCCCCGTCGAACAGCCGGCCGACCACAGACGAACGCGGCCGCCGCCGCGCGCCTTGGCGGCAAGGGCCGGCATCACCTTGGCGCGCAGGTCCTCGAAGTGGTGCGGCTCGCGGAAGAAGCGGGTGACATTGGTGGTGAGGGCGGCCAGCATGGCCTGCCGTTCGTCCACCCCGTTCTGGCCCTGGATCAGGGCGCAGTACTCGCGAAAACTGGACAGACCCAGCACACGCAGCCGCTTGGCCAGCCTGGAATAGACCAGGGTCGCCTTGCTGTCGGGCAGGTAGATACCCGCGTCACCATGCAGAACAGCAGCAATGGTCCGGAAATCCTCGCCCGTGAAAGCGAACTCCCGGCCTCCGCCTTGTGGGGATGCAGTGTCCAGAGCAGCCATGAAACTCAGGCCGCCTCCGCCTGGGTCTGGTCCAGGATCAGGTCCAGATCGAGCAGGCTGATCATGCGACCGTCCAGCGGGATCAGCCCGCGGACGAAGTTCTGCATGGGATCGCCGGCCAGATCCGGCGTGCGCTGGATCTTGTGGTCGGCGGTCGAAAGGATGTCGCACACCGCGTCCACCAGCAGGCCGACGATGCGGTTCCTGATCTGGGCCACGATGATCACGTGGCGGGCGCTTTCTTCGGCGACGCCGATGCCCAGACGGTCGGCCAGGTCCACGACCGGCAGCACCGCCCCGCGCAGGTTGATCACCCCTTTGACGAACCGCTGCGAGTGCGGCACCGGCGTCGCCGGGGTCCAGCCGCGGATTTCACGCACGGCCATGATGTCCACGCAGAACTCCTGCTCGCCGATGCGGAAGGAGATCAGTTCGCTGCCCTCGCGGGCGCTGTCGGCGGATTGCGTCATCGGGGTCATCCTGCGAGGGCCATCGGAATCGGGGATTGGGGAACGGAAGCCGGACCATCTGACCGGGCCGCGCCGCGGCGGTGCGTGGCGACCAGGCCGTCGATATCGAGGATCAGGGCGACGCGGCCGTCGCCCAGGATGGTGGCGGCTGCGACCCCTTCGGTCGACTGGTAGTTTGTCTCAAGGCTCTTGATCACGACCTGGCGCTGGCCCTGGATGTGATCGACCATCAGGGCGACACGACCGACCTCGCATTCGACGAGCAGGGCGACACCCTCGCTGGGCGACAGCGGAGAGGCGCCAAAGCCGAGTGCCGCGCCGGTATCGATCAGCGGCACGTATTCGTCGCGGATCTGCAGGACGCGGTGGTTGGGCCCAAGCGGGCGGACATCGCCCGGACGGGGCCGCAGGCTTTCGATGATGGCGGTCAGCGGGGTGACGAGGGTCTGATTGCCGACCGTCACCACCATGCCGTCCAGCACCGCCAGGGTCAGCGGCAGGCTGAGCGAGAAGCGCGAGCCCTGGCCGGGGGTGGAGATGATCGAGATGCGGCCGCCCAGAGACTGGACCGAGCGCTTGACCACATCCATGCCGACGCCGCGGCCGGAAATGTCCGACACCGCCGCCGCGGTCGAGAAGCCGGGGGCGAAGATCAGGTTGTCGATCTCCTCGTCGGACAGCTGGGCATCGGCGGCGATCAGGCCGTTCTCGACGGCCTTGGCCTTGACCCGGACGCGGTCGACGCCTCTGCCGTCGTCAGAGACCTCGATGACGATCCGGCCCGACCGGTGCGCGGCGGTCAGCCGAACGACGCCTTCGCCGGGCTTGCCGTTCGCCTCGCGCTCGGCCGGGGTTTCCAGCCCGTGGTCGATGGCGTTGCGGATCATGTGGGTGATGGGATCGCTGAGGCGCTCGACCACGGTCTTGTCGACCTCGGTGCCCTCGCCCTCGGTGATCAGGCGCACGCGCTTGCCGGTCGCCTCGCCCACTTCGCGGACCAGGCGCGGCATGCGCTGGAACACCGATTTGACCGGCTGGGCGCGGATGGCCATGACGCTGTCCTGGATGCCGCGGGTCAGCAGCTCCAGCTCGGTCAGGGCGAGATTGACGTCAGCGGCCTTGCCGGTCCCCGATTCCATGACGCGCTGGGCCAGCATGGCCTGATTGATCACCATCTCGCCGACCAGATTGATCAGACGGTCGACGCGATCGAGATCGACGCGGATGGTCTGCGGAATCACGGCCTGAGCGGCGCCAGCTGCGGCCGCGTCTGGTTTTTGGGCGACGTCCGCCACGGCGACGGCGACGGGGCTGGCGGGGGCGGGGCT
>VYLE01000172.1_pt1 | contig 57684 bp, 59 predicted proteins | sample 5114391 | NCBI WGS metagenome assembly VYLE01 (sample SAMN12291771, study PRJNA351875) | freshwater metagenome | isolation source: freshwater lake | place: USA: Michigan, Kent Lake | collected 2013-08-15 | reverse complement strand
GACATCATCCCGGAATGGTGGGCGACATCATCTCGGAATGGGTGGGCGACTTCAAATCGGAATGGTGGGCGAGATCATCTCGGAATGCTGGGCGACATCGAGCGGAATCCGCAGGATGTATTTGATTGTCATGATTTTCCTCCGGCATTTGCTCAAGAGTACCACTGGCAAATTACAGCTCTCGTTGCATTGATCTTCATCAAATGGGCGTGACAAATGCCTCGTTTTTAGGCTTCGGCGAAATCGCGTTACCTGCTGGCGAGACGAGAGCCGCTTCGTCCTCCAAAGAAAAATCTCATTCAAATCAGCCCTTTAGCTTGCCGTTTTGAGGGCATCAGCTGGTGGCGCGCGATTTGCGAGGCGTGGCCCAAGATTGATCGGATACTGCCGAGGAAAAGGACATGCGAGCGTGCCTGATTGCTGCCGTTGTATCGACGGCGCTAACGGTTACATCGGCTTCCGCGACCGTTATTATCAGCGACGACATCGGCGGCAAGATGCGGGACTACACGACGCACTTCCGACAGGTGCGCGACTCCGGCGAGCCGGTCGTCATTGCCGGCACATGCGTTTCGGCCTGCACAATAGTGCTCGGACTCGTGCCGAGCGACCGAATCTGCGCCACTGGTAATGCGGTGCTTGGTTTCCATGCGGCATGGACGTTCGATAACACCGGCAAACGGGTCGTCAGTGCATTCGGGACGCAAGATCTTATGAATACCTACCCAGCTGCTGTACGTGCCTGGATCGCACGGCACGGTGGGTTGACCCCAAAAATGATGTACCTGCAAGGTCGTGATCTCGCCGCGATTGTGGCGCCCTGCGATAGCTCTCGCGTGGCATCTGTTGCGCGCGCGAAGCGCACCGGCGGCGTCCGTCAAGTTGACGATACAAATACGCCTCGCGCCAGTTTTGACGCGCGCTGAGCAACTGTTGTGGTACTAAGTCCAGATCCGCGCATTGCCCGTCGAATCAAGATCGCAGGCGCTCGCGCCAAAGAGGTTTGAAGACTTCAAGCAGAACTAGCACGAAAACCCCACCACCCAACGTCAACGCGAGATCGTCTAGGTGGAGAGGTCCAAAACGGAAGAGGTCGCTCGCAAACGGCCAGATCAGCGTCAAGCCCAGCATCGCCGTGACGGCAATAAGAACCCACCAAAGCGCCGGATTTGGCCGACTGAGAGCCGTGAGCAATGAAGCGCTGAACGAGCGGTTCACCAAGATCAGGCCGACGATCGTCATGACCAACGAAAAGAACGCGAGAGCGCGCACTTCGTCTTCCGGCATTCCTCGCTCGAACGCCACGATGAAGATGACGGCGACGAGCCCAAGCGCGAACGTCCCCTGAAGCACGCTCCATCCGATCAACGAACCAGAAAACAGCGGTTCGTCGGAGTCGCGCGGTGGCCGGCGCATGACGTCGTCTTCCTCGGTCTCGGCTTCGAACACGAGCGTACATACCGGATCGATCACCATCTCCAGGAATGCGATGTGCATGGGCCCGAACAGGATCGGCAATCCGAACAGCAACGGCAGCAGCGCCAAGCCTGCGATCGGAACGTGCACAGCGAAGATGAAGCCTACCGCCTTGCGAAGGTTGTCGTAGATGCGGCGTCCGAGGCGAACGGTCTTGACGATCGAGCCAAAATCATCGTCGAGAAGGACGATCGAAGACGCCTCGCGCGCCACGTCCGTTCCGCGCCCACCCATGGCGATACCAATATGCGCAGCCTTGAGCGAGGGCGCGTCGTTGACACCATCGCCGGTCATGGTCACAATCTCGCCGTTCGCCTTCAGCGCATTGACGATACGCAGCTTCTGCTCGGGCATGATGCGCGCAAATACAGTCGCCGCTTGCACGCGCCGAGCGAGTTCCGCTTCACTTAACCTCTCAAGCTCATCACCGGTCACGATGTCATCGGCGTCGAGACCCGCTTGACGGGCAATCGCTCGGGCCGTTGTGGGGTAGTCGCCGGTGATCATGACCACCTTGATGCCGGCGGACCGGCACTCGCGCACGGCCACGGGTACGCTCGCTCGCAGCGGATCGGCGAGGCCGATCAAACCCAAGAACTCGAACGCGAAATCGTGCTGCGATTCGGGCCATACTGGCCCCGCGAAGGACGCGCGTGCGACCCCCAACACGCGCAGGCCTTCGGCGGCCATGGCGTCCACGGATTGCATCAGCGCCGCGAGATCCGCGGCACTGAGATGGCAAAGATCGGCGATGGCCTCAGGTGCGCCCTTAGCCGCGATGACGAACTCTTGCCGTCCATCGGCTGCCCGCCAGATTTGCGACATGGCAAGCAGGCCCGGGCGGAGCCCATAAGCGTGCACAAGCTTCCACTCGGGACCATGCAGATGCTCGGTACCGGCCAACTGGTGGCGGCCGAGGTCATGAAACGCTTTCTCCATCGGATCGAAAGGATCTGGCGCGCTGGCGAGAATGCCGAACTCGACCAGGCTATGGAATTTTTCGGGCAGCTTCGCGCTGGTCGGCTTACCCGGCGTGAAAACCTCATCGTCCCTGAGCCGCAGTTCGGCAATCGACATTCGGTTCTCGGTCAGCGTACCCGTCTTGTCCGTGCAGAGGACGGTTGCAGAGCCCAGGGTCTCGATTGCAGCGGCCCGCCGGGTCAAGACACGCGCGCGCGAGATTCGCCAAGCGCCCATCGCCAAGAACACGGTGAGCACCACCGGAAGCTCTTCCGGCAACATCGACATGCCGAGCGCGATCCCGGCGAGCACCGCCTCAAACCAGCCACCGCGCAGCAGGCCGTAGAGCACGACGACGAGGACGCTGACGAAGCCGCCTACCGTGGCGAACATGCGTACCAGGCGACGCGTTTGCACTTGAAGACGGGGAGGCTCGCTTTCCAGACCACGCAACGCCTGGCCTATCTTGCCGATCTCGCTCAATGCGCCGATCGCCACCACTTCGGCAAGGCCATGTCCGCGCACCACGAGTGAACCGGAAAAAACATATGGTTGATCATCTCCGCCGGGGCGCCTTGGTTCCGACGGCGTCGGATCGTGTTTGACAATCTTGCGTACCGGAACGGATTCTCCGGTCAGCAATGACTCGTCCGTCTGAACATCTTCGCTTTGGGTGAGCACAGCGTCGGCTGGTACACGATCTCCTTCTGCAAGGACGACAACATCGCCACGCACGACCTCTCGGCCTGCGATACGTTTGCGTTCACCGTCCCGAATGACGAGCGCGCGGGGACTCGACAGGTCCCGCAGCGCCTCCAGGACGCGCTCCGTCCGGGTTTCCTGAACGACGGTGATGACCACCGACATCATCGCGAAGGCAAGCAGGATCAGCGCCTCTTTGAGATCCCCGAGCACCAGGTAGATCAGGCCGCCGCCAAGCAGCAAGGCCAGCATCGGCTCGCGAAGCACCTCCAGGACAATCCGAAAGGGCGTGCGCCGGTCCGGCCGGGGCAGTTCGTTGTAACCTTCGAGCTGCAATCGAGCCTGGGCTTCTGATTCGGTGAGGCCACGCACGAGCGCGTGTGACAAGGGGGGGGTGGGCATCACTTCCATCTCTGTTGGACGCAAAGGGCCGCATTTGGCGGCATTTGCACTCTTATCTCCGCACGGTTTCGCGTCGGAACAAGTTCTTTCTCATAGGTGGTCATCCAACGCTTGGCTCGCATTATTTAATCACGCCGATCGCCATAGCGGTGCCGCGCATGTGCATCTTCATGCACGGCAGCGTGCTCTGCCGATGCTGTGTGCTCGACACTGCACTCGGCTTTGACGCGGTCAAGCGCCGCCATGACAACATCGATTTCGGCCGCTTCACCGCCACCCATCCCTTCATTTTCGGCAACGGCCAACTGAGTCGCATCATAAACCCAGCGGCGAAGTATTTCGATCTTTTGCGCGCGCGTTAGGGTTGGATGCTCGACGACATCTTCAGGCCTGCGAAATGCACTTGTGGGGCTAGAAAGCGCCTGATCGAGATCGAATTCACTCACCTTGGACTTGGCCATCACGCACTCCCCCCCCCGTAAGAGCGCGTCTCGCCAAAGGCGCAGAACTAATTCTGCTGAATAGGAGCCCTGCATCGATATCTATCTTACACCAGCGAGCATGGTCCAGAACCTTAAGAGCGCGAGGCTGAGAAGCACCGTCCCTAGACCAGCCGGGCGGCGTGCCGCGCACCGGCCCTATAAGAACTACTGCCAGTCTGATCAGCTGCAGGAACCACCCTTCGCTCGCCCTGGGGTTGGCGGGAACGATTCCGTTCCTGCGGTACCGCCGCGGCACGACGTTGCGGCCCTGTCCGACGCCGACGCGATCATCTGACTGGCCGCAATCAACCCGGCTTCGATGAACAGTTCCTCCGGAATCGCCTCGTAAGTGCGGCCACCGACTTCGAGCGTTCGGCAATCCGAGACGCCGCACACGGAGCAGCAGCGGCTCATGCCGACGTTGGCGCCGAGCCACTCCTCGATGGGTTTGCCCGCGATCCACACGCGGTTGGACTCGGGGGGATTGGCCTTCCACGCATCTTCTTCGATCGCCTGCGTTTCGAGCACGGGCTCGATTCCCAGGGGTCGTAGCGCGGCCGCAAGTTTGGCCGCCGCCGCCTCGAGTTCGCGACCGGTATCCCTGCAACGGGGGCAAGTCTCGCCGCCCTTAACGAGGCGCTTCCATACAATCGGCATCTGATTCATCTCGCTCTCCTTGAGATGGACTGGCACAGATGATTCGGGCCCCGCTTTAAGCACCGCGTGCCACTGATTATTTCCCAATACACGCTTCCCGGCTTCGACGTATTGATGCACGTCAACACGCTCGAAGCCTGGGCTTCTGATGCACGAGCGCATGTGACGAGGACGCGTTGGGCATTACTTCCATTTCTGTCGGGCGGAAGAGTCCGCTTCTGCGGCATCTGCGATCGCCGTAGCGGACGCCGTCCTATCCAGCTTTGACGCGATCAAGAGCTGCCATGACAACATCGATTTCGGCCGCTTCACCTCAACGCGAAGGACTCCTTCGCTGAATAGGAGCCGGACGTGCATCGACGAAAATTATCTTGCACTAGCGAGCATGGTCCGGAACCTTAAGAGCGCGAGGCTGAGAAACACCGTCCCTATGCCAGCCAGGACTGCAATATCCCTCCATACGACGTCGATGCCGGCAGCGCGGTACAGCACAGACTGCGCGAATTTGACGTAGTGGACTGCCGGCGACACCTGAATCGCAACCTGAAGCGGTTGCGGCATGCTCTCGAGTGGGGAGAAGCCGCCAGAGAGCATGTTGAGTATCATGAACACAGGAAGGGCCATCAATGCGAATTGCGGCATCGTGTTCGCGATTGTCGCCAATAGAATACCGAGTGACGCAATGGCGAAGAGGTAAACTGCCGTTCCGCCGAGGAAAAGTGCGATCGAGCCCTGGATCGGCACCTTTAATACGGTTCCGACAACGAAGATCAAAGAGAGGCCAGTCGCGACCAGGATCACCAGGCCGTTGGCCCAAATCTTAGCCGCCACGATTTCACTTGCCCGTACCGGCATCACCAGCAAGTGCTCGATGGTGCCGCGTTCGCGCTCCCGGATCACCGCGGCACCCACCAGCAGAATAGACAGCATGGACACGGCCTCCAGGACTTCCATGACCGCATGGAACCGCAGGCCTTCAAGATTCGGATTGAAGAGTGCACGAGTGACGTGCGTTATGGGGAATTGCGCCTCTATGCCGCGCGCCTTGAAATAGTTTTTCGTCTCCTGTTGCACGATCGACTCGACATAGGCTCCACCGATGCCGGCATATGTCATGGCGGTTGCGTCAATATTGAGCTGCAAAGCGGGGACGCGCCCCTTCACCACATCGGCCTCGAGATGCGGCGGCACGTCGAGGACAAACGAATAGGTGCCGCGATCCATCGTGCGGTCGACGTCGCCACGATCGATAAGAGCCGGTCGACGGAAGTATGGCTTGAGCAAGCCGTCTCGAATGCGCGCCGACAGCGCTGATCGGTCGGAATCAACAATCGCGATCGGCGCATTGGTAATTTCCGTGTTTACGCCGGTCGCTTGGGTATAGATCGCAAAAGAGAACGAATAGACGAGGAAAAAAGCAAGCACCTTGTCGCTGGCAAGACTTGCAAACTCCTTGAGGCCGAGCCGGAATACGTTGGAAAGCCAGCGTCCCATACTCAGGCCTCCTGCTTACGCAACAGAAGTCGCGCGGCCAGGAGAAAGCCAAGCCCGAACGCGAACAGAATCAGATATTCCGCCTGAAAACCACGAAATCGCGCGCTTTCGCGAAGGTGCCGAGACTTACGTTCTGAAACCAGAGAGATGGAAAGCCCATACCCATGACGCGCCCCGGACCCTCCAGCGCTGCCGCCGGATAGATGAATCCCGAGAAAATGGACCCAGGAACGATCGTAAGAATTGTGGTCCCGATGATGGCTGCAACCTGGGTGTGGACGATGGTCGAGATCAGGATGCCGAGCGCAGTCGCGGCAAACACATAAAGCAGCGCAGCCAGCGCCAGCGCGGCCGCCGACCCCTTCACTGGCACGCCAAACAGCAATCCAGCCAGTACCACGAGCGTGAGGAAACTTGCGAATCCAAGAACGACATAGGGCGCCTGCTTGCCGAGCAGAAACTCGCCGATTGTGGCAGGCGATGCGTAGAGGTTGGTGATCGACCCGATCTCCCGTTCGCGGACGACACCGAGCGCTGTGAGCATCGCCGGAAACACTATCAGGAGAAGCATCAAGACGCCGGGCGTCAACGCAAACACGCTGCGGAAATCCTGATTGTAGCGGAAGCGCGGCTCGACCTTCAGCAACTCAAGGCGCGGAACGCTGCCATAGGTTCCGCGCGCGAGATTCTCCGCGTAGGACCTGACGATCCCTTGCACATAGCCGCGTGTCGTTTCGGCCCGGAATGGCAACGCGCCATCGAGGAAGAACGCGACCTCGGGTTTAAGCTCATTGAGCAGGTCACGGCCGAAGCCCGGCGGAATGCTGATCGCCATGCGCAAGCTTCCGGCTCGCAGCCGCTGATCCATTTCGGCCTCGCTCCGCAGGGCCGTCTGCTGCTGGAAATAGCGCGAGCTGGAGAAGCTTTCGATCAGGTCACGGCTCTGGCGGCTCTGGTCGCGATCGAATACCGCAAAGGACAGGTTTTCGATGTCGAAGGTGATTCCGTAGCCAAAGATCGCCAGGAGAATCATCGGCCCCAGCAGCGCAACAGCAAGGCGGACAGGATCGCGCATCAGTTCACGCATTTCACGCCACGCGATGGCCCAAATTCGAGCGGCCGATGTACGAAGCTCGCCGTTCGAGCGCGCAGGAACGGTGCCGGCGGTCACTCGTGGCGCCTTGGTCGCAATCCCGTCACCTATGACGGCGGTCGCAATGTCAGCGGCCTCCTCCAGGTAGGACACGAAGGCATCCTCGAGCGTGGCAGCGACCTTGGCCGCCCGCAGCTCCTCCGGCATTCCCACCGCGAGAACTTTGCCGGCATGCATCAGCGAGATGCGGTCGCAGCGCTCGGCTTCGTTCATGAAGTGGGTCGAGATGAAGACCGTCACCCCGTCCCGCCGCGACAAGTCGTAGAGCAGTCGCCAGAACAAGTCGCGCGCTGCCGGGTCGACGCCTGATGTCGGCTCGTCCAGAATCAGCACTTCGGGGCGATGCAGGCAGGCAGCTGCGAGCTGAAGCCGTTGTCGGATGCCCAGCGGCAGTGTCGATGGTTTCTGGTCGCCGGCTTCGCGGAGGTCAAACTGCTGGAGTGCGTCGTCGACGCGCTGTCTAATTTCTTCTGCCGGCACTCGGTATAGCCGGGCATGCAGGTCCAGATTTGCTCGAACCGTCAATTCTTCATAAAGAGAGAACGATTGTGATACGTAGCCGACCCGCATGCGGGTTCTCAGGTCGCTCGCGTCGACCGGCCGCCCGAGCAGCTCGGCCTTTCCTTCCGTTATGTCGAGTAGGCCGGTGAGCATTTTGATCGTTACCGTCTTGCCGCAGCCGTTCGAGCCGAGGAAACCGAAAATCTCGCCACGTCCGATGCTGAAACTTACGTTGTCCACGGCAATGAAGTCGCCGAATCGTCGCGTCAGCCCACGCGCCACGATCACAGGAGGCTCTCCGGTTTCGACGCGCGGAGACATGACGAGCGCCGGTTTCACACGGCCCCGCCCATGCAGTGTGACGTAGGCCGCCTCGAGCGTCTCGGCGCCCGCCTGCGCTAGGACGTCTGCCGTGCGTCCCGCAGCAAGCACGCGCCCAGCATCGACGGCGACGAGACGGTCGAAGCGCTGGGCCTCCTCCATGTAGGCGGTCGCGACCAGCACGGTGACGCCGGTCCGCTCGGCCTTGATCTCCTCGATAAGCGTCCAGAATTGGCGCCGGGACAGCGGATCAAGGCCGGTGGTCGGCTCGTCCAGAACGAGGAGATCGGGATCGTGGATGAGCGAGCAGCACAGCGATAGCTTCTGTTTCATTCCGCCGGAGAGCTTGCCGGCTGGCCGATCGAGAAACGGGTTGAGGCCGGTTGCACGCGAGAGGCGCTCGATACGCTCTTCGCGCTCCGTCCGCGATTGCCCAAAGAGGCGACCGAAATAGTCGATATTCTCGGCGACCGAAAGGCTTGGATAGAGATTGCGGCCCAGCCCCTGCGGCATGTAGGCAATGCGCGGAATCATGAGATCCCGTTGCGCGCGCGACGCGACATCGCCGCCCAGCGTCTGGATCGTCCCTGATTGCAGGCGTTTGACGCCTGCAATCAGCGCCAGGAGCGTCGACTTGCCGACGCCGTCGGGGCCGACGAAGGCGGTTGACGTACCCCAAGGTATGACGAGCGAGACGTCCGTGATGGCCGCAACATCACCGTAACGGTGCGTCACGCCGCTCACTTCGATCGCGTTGTCCTCACTTCGAGACATTAGGCAATCGTGGTGCGAGATGCTTGGGCCACACCGCATCCTGGCTTACCTTGACGTAGGCATTGCCGGTAAGCCCCGCTTTGGCATAGTCACGATAGGTGTCGAGCAGCTTCGGATCAATGGCGAGCTTGACGCGATACATAAGCTTCTCCCGTTCGTTAGCCGTCTCGACCGTCTTGGGTGTGAATTGGGCCTCAGCAGCGACGAAGGATACCGTAGCGGGAACGACGTATTCCGGCGCAGAGTCAAGAACGATCCGGGCGTCCGATGCGAGTGCAACTCGACCGGCGTCGCTCGTTGGCAAGAATATCGTCATAAATACATCGGTGAGGTCGAGGATGGTCGCGAGCCGCCCGCCGGCGGCTACGACCGCGCCGCTTTGCACCAGCTTGTATTCGACGCGGCCGCCGACTGGTGTCCGCAGCACCATGTCGTCAAGCATGGCCTTGATCTGCGCAACCTGAGCTTCGGCCGTTTGCTTCGCAGCTTTCGCTTCGGCCACGGCGGCGCGAGCACCCTGGATTTGGGCTTCGGAAACGAGGTGCCGAGCGGTGCGCCGCTCAACCTCGACTTTCGTTCCAGCTTCGCGCTGCTCCAGGTCGCTGGCGCGACGCATCTCGACCTCCGAAAGGTTGTGCTCGGCCTCTCGGATCGCATTCTCCGCTTCGGCGCGACCGATGCTCGCGGCGGCGCGCTGCACCGATGCTTCGGCAGCTGCGAGCTGCGCCACCAGCTCGGATGTATCGAGCCGAGCGATCACCATACCCTTGGTTACAGAATCGCCCTCCCTGATGCGGATTTCGGCAACGCGGCCGGGGAGCTTTGCCGCGATGTCGACGCGTTGGACCTCAATGCGGCCGTTCGCCCGTGCTAACCCAGTCGGCGGCCGCCCGACGAACTGCGAGTTCCAATAGAGATATCCGCCGCCCGCGAGCGTCGCTGTCGCCAAGAGGGTCAACACAGTGGAAGCGCGCATGATACTCCGTTTCCTCAGCCTATTTGCTCGATAGTTGCTGTCGATCAACGAACCGTGAACCAGGTCCCATCTACCGCGCGCTCGCTTCAGACCGGATTTGCGATGATCTGGATCGAGCCCCTCGATCGATTGCTATGGTGGAGATTTTGGAGGCGCGAGTCTCTCGCCGATTCGAAGGAATCTCTCGCTCAACAGGATAGCGCCCGCAATCACGGCGGCCACGATTCCGAGAAGGTATTTTCCGGATCCAATCGCCATACCGACCGCACCTACCGCCCAAATGCCAGCCGCGGTGGTCAAGCCATGAATGCGTATATCACTGCCCTTAAGGATTGTTCCTGCTCCCAGGAAACCCAATCCGGTAACTACGCCTGCGGCTACTCTGGACATGTCAGAGCCCGGGAAAGCTGTTGTAGACAGAATAGTGAATGCAGCGCTTCCGAGGCTCACCAAAGCATGGGTGCGTTCTCCCGCAGACTGACCGGCGGCCTCTCGCTCGAGCCCGATGGCAAATCCGAGAGCTGCGGCCAACAACAGCCGCCCGATCGCCTCAAGCTCTGTGATATCGACCGCTGTCAATGCAACATCCTCTGCCTCTGCATACAGATTCAGAGCCCCTCGATGAACTTCTTGAGCTTTGCCCCGACCTGCTCCGCCGCTCGCTTCAGAGCGGGGTTTGCGATGGCTTGCATCGACGCCACCGGATCGATTGCTGCCACTTCCGTCCTTCCGCTCCCGAGGTCTTGCACCACAACGTTGCAGGGAAGCATTGTCCCGACCTTGTCTTCGAGCTGGAGCGCTTCATGCGCGAGCGTCGGATTGCAGGCCCCCAAGATGCGGTAGTTGCGGAAGTCGACGTTGATTTTCTTCTTGAAGGTCTCCTTGACGTCGATCTCGGTGATGATTCCGAAACCTTCCTGCTTGAGGCCTTCAATACTACGGCGCACAGCCTCATCAAAGCTGACCGGCAGCGTCTTGCTGAAATAGTAACTCATCGGCATCTCCCTTCGGCGAGGCAAACAATAAACGTCCGAGCATCTCGTTCCGCCTGATTTCAGCCGGAAATGTCCTGCTTCTTCTGCAAATATTCGTCGCGGTTGATTTCGCCGCGCGCGTAGCGCTCCTCAAGCAGCTGCAGGCCCGGGGATGGTCGCGCGGAAAATTGATGTGCTCCGGGTTGCGCCGCGGTCCGCACGAGCCACACGACGCCGGCCACGATGGCAACCAGGATCACGAACCAGATAATCATGTGCAACAGTCCGAATCCGTAGCCGTAACCCCAGCCCATCATTCCCATGTTCGGTCCATAATCCCACATCATTGGCTTTCCTCCGGGCGATAAAAGCCGGTATGGCGGTCAACATTGAACCGTTGAACCAGGGAATTTTCCTTTGTGACGGTGTCGGCAATGATCGTATCGGCATCCTTTTCCTTCACGTCGCCGACCTTGAGGCGCGTGTTGCCCTGGATGGCGATCATCCGGCCAAGATAGTTCTTCACGTTGTCGACGGTCAGGTTCAGGTTTGGCTGGTTGCCGTAGTAACCGGGGCCATAGCCCATCATCGGGCCTGGGCCATATCCACCCATCATTCCGGGGCCGCCCATCATTCCGCAGCCGCCATATCCGCCCCCCATCATGCCGTGGCCACCCATCATCGGGCCGTATCCGCCCATCATTCCGTGGCCATCCATCATTCCTGAGCCGTAAGGCTGGGCACCCGCTGGGACCGCTGTCCCGATGACCGCTGTGAAAATAGCTGCCGCTTAGGCATTGCCGTGCTCCTTCATTCAATCCTAGCTGCGCGGCCGCTGACGCAGTTGATTTACATCAATGAAGCGGTGCATACGCGAGCCCCGGTCACGTTTCTTCTGCAGATATCCGTCGCGCTGGATTTCGCCCTTTGCGTAACGTTCCTCAAGCACGCGTCAGCGCACGGGATGATGCTACCTAATCACCCTGATTTCGGGACCCAATAGTACGCAATCAACCCCGCCTCCGATCCCCCGTTGGCGGCTTGATCATGTCGGCCGTTCTTGAGGCAGCCTCGATCATTGAGCCATGTCAAGGTTAGGAGCGCTCGCTGGCGGCATTCTGACGCTGCCACCTCTCGGTGGTCGGCAGCTGTACTCTCCTTCAGTGCCCAACTCCTGGAATCGCAAAAGATGGAAACGAATGCCTGAGGTCAACTCGCAGACTGCGCCCGATCCGCTGGATGGATTGTCAGAAACGCTGGATCGCGCGGCGGCGGCGGCCCTCGCGCAATCGACCTTCGGGCTTTCTCCCGCGACGTTAGCCCAGGCCTTCTCCGATTGGGGCCTGCATCTCGCGGTCGCGCCGGGCAAGCAGTTGCAACTCGGCGCGAAGGCAATGCGCAAATGCCTCCGGTTGGCCGACTATGCAGCTCGGAGCGCGGTGAAGAAGGACGCTGAGCGTGCGATCGAGCCGCTGCCGCAAGACCGCCGCTTTGCCGACGCGGCCTGGGCCACGCCGCCGTTCAATCTAATCTCGCAAGCCTTTTTGCTGAACCAGCAATGGTGGCACGCGGCGACGACTGGCGTCGCGGGCGTCACCAAGCATCATGAGGACATGGTGTCGTTCACCGTGCGGCAATGGCTCGACACCGTGGCGCCCACCAATTTTCTCGCCACCAATCCAGTCCTCCAGCAGCGCATCTTGGACACCGGCGGGCGATGCCTGATCGATGGGGTGCGCAACTTCATGGACGACATGGGGCGGATGGTCCGCGGTCAGCCGCCAACTGGCGCGGAAGCGTTCCGAGTCGGTGAGACCGTCGCCACGGCCAGGGGCAAGGTAGTCTGCCGGAACAGGCTGATGGAACTGATCCAGTATGCGCCGACGACCGATATGGTGCGGCCGGAGCCGATCCTGATCGTGCCGGCCTGGATCATGAAATACTATATTCTCGACCTTTCGCCCGGGAACTCGCTGGTTAACTGGTTGAGCGGACAGGGCTTCACAGTCTTCATGATCTCATGGCGCAATCCGGGCAGCGCAGACCGCGATCTCGACATGGAAGACTATCGTCGGCTCGGACCGATGGCCGCTCTCGACGCCATCTGCGCGATCACTGGCGCCGCTTCTGTCCATTCAGTGGGCTACTGCCTGGGTGGGACGCTGCTGTCGATCGCCGCCGCGACGATGGCGCGCGATGGGGACGAGCGGCTCGCGAGCGTGACCCTGCTCGCGGCCCAGACCGAATTCTGCGAACCTGGTGAACTGGGCCTGTTCATCGACCAGGGGCAGCTGAACCTCCTGGAAGGCATGATGTGGAGCCGAGGGTATCTCGACAGCAGCCAGATGGGCGGCGCGTTCCAGATCCTGCGCTCCAACGATCTCGTCTGGTCGCGCGTGCTCAGCACCTATCTGATGGGGGAGCGGGAGCCGATGACCGATCTGATGGCGTGGAACGCTGACGGCACACGCATGCCCTATGCGATGCACAGCCAGTATCTGCGGCAGCTGTTTCTCACGGACGATCTGTCCGAGGGACGTTACAAGGTCGATGGACGCACGATCAGCCTCTCTGCCATGCGCAAGCCCATGTTCGTCGTCGGCACGGAACGCGATCACGTCGCCCCGTGGCGATCGGTCCACAAGATCCACCGCTTGACCGGCGCCGCGATCGACTTTGTACTGACGAGCGGCGGCCACAACGCCGGCGTCGTGTCGGAGCCGGGGCGACCGAATCGTTCCTATCGACTGCTCCGGCGCGAAGCGGACGGGCCAGCGCTCGATTCCGATGAGTGGCTGACCAAGAGCCAACGCTTTGAAGGAGGCTGGTGGCCGGTCTGGGGCGAGTGGCTCAAGCGTCATTCAGACGAAGCCGTAGCGGTGCCACCGATGGGCGCGCCCGACAAGGACTATCCGGTTATCGCCGACGCGCCCGGGCTCTATGTGCTGGAGCGTTGAGCGATGGCCAATGAGGGAATGCTCGAGAACCGGACATTCGACGAAATCAGGGTCGGCGACACAGCGAGCATGACGCGAACGCTCCGCGAGGAGGACATCAAGCTGTTCGCGCTCGTCTCCGGCGACGTCAATCCGACCCATCTCGACGCCGACTTCGCGGCGACCGACATGTTCCGCCGCGTGGTCGCGCATGGAATGTGGGGCGGCGGCCTGATATCCGCGGTGCTCGGCACTGAATTGCCGGGACCTGGCACCGTCTATCTCAGCCAGACGCTGCGCTTTATCCGGCCCGTTGACTTGGGCGACACGATCACCGCTCGCGTGACCGTCGCCGAGAAACGGCCCGAGCTCGGGGTAGTCGTATTCGACTGCCACTGCGTCAACCAGCAAGGCGACGAGGTGATTTCCGGACGCGCGGAGGTCAGGGCGCCGAAGGACAAAGTGCGGCGCCCCCGCATCGTACTGCCTGATGTACATCTGGCCGAGCATCGCGGCTATCGCCGTCTCATGGAGAAGACGACGGGCGGCGAACCGGTGACGACCGCCGTCGCGCATCCCTGCAGCGCCGCGGCCGTCACGGCGACGGTGGAGGCTGCGGAAGCCGGCCTGATCACGCCGATTCTGGTCGGGCCCGAAGCGAAGATCAGGAAGGCTGCGGAGGAGGCCGGCAAGGACATCGCTGCGCTGCGCGTCGTGCCAGCCGCCCACAGCCACGACGCGGCAGAGAAGGCGGTCGCGTTAGTGCGCGCCGGTGAAGCGCGGTTGCTGATGAAGGGATCGCTTCATACCGACGAACTAATGGGTGCGGTGGTCGCCTCCGCCACCGGACTTCGCACCGAACGCAGGATCAGCCATGCGTATGTGATGGACGTGCCGGACCATCCTGTACCGCTCATCATCACCGACGCCGCGATCAACATCGCGCCGACGCTGGCGGAAAAGGCCGACATCGTTCGTAATGCGATCGACCTTGCCCATGTGCTCGGCGTGGAGAAGCCGAAAGTGGCCATTCTCTCTGCCGTCGAGACCGTCAATCCAGCCATGGGCTCGACCCTCGACGCAGCCGCGCTGTGCAAGATGGCGGATCGAGGGCAGATCACCGGCGGCATTCTTGATGGCCCGCTCGCCTTCGACAATGCGATCAGTGCAGCAGCCGCGAAGGAGAAGGGTATCGTCTCTCCTGTCGCTGGCCAGGCCGACATTCTCGTCGTGCCCAATCTCGAGGCCGGGAACATGCTCGCGAAGCAGCTGACCTTCCTCGGTGATGCGGATGCCGCCGGCATTGTCCTGGGCGCGCGCGTCCCCATCATTCTCACCAGCCGCGCCGACAGCCTGCGCACGCGCCTTGCCTCCTGCGCGGTCGCCGTGCTGATGGCGCGCACGGCAACCAAGGCGGCTCCAGGATTGCCGGCCAGCGCATGAAAGCCATCGTCAGCCTCAATTCAGGCTCATCAAGCATCAAGTTTGCGCTATTCACGCTCGAAGCGGCCGACAACCCCATGCTGTCAGCTGGCGGCAAGATCGAGCGGATCGGCATCGCGCCCAGTCTGAGGGTCCGCTCAGCCGACGGCGATATCGTGCTCGAGCGCGACTGGCCGGGCGGCGCATCATTGACCCACGCCGAACTGCTAAAGGACATCTTCGCTTGGGCGGCGGAACGTCTGGGCGATCGCCAGGTGATCGCGATTGGCCACCGTGTCGTCCACGGCGGGACCGAGTTCGCCGCACCGCGTCTCGTCGATGACGCACTCCTTGACGCATTGGACAAGCTCAGCCCGCTCGCCCCGCTGCACCAGCCGCACAATCTCGCCGCCATCCGTGCAATTGCGCAGCTCCGCCCGGACCTTCCGCAGGTGGCCTGCTTCGACACGGCGTTTCACCACGACAAGCCGCCGGTCGCCGCACGCCTGCCCCTCCCGCGCGCCTTCCATGAGCAGGGCATCCGGCGCTACGGATTCCACGGTCTGTCTTACGAATATATCGCCCGGCGCCTGCGCGAGATCGATCCCGTGCTTGCCGCCGGTCGGATGATCGCTGCGCATCTCGGCAATGGCGCCAGCCTGTGCGCGATGCACGACGGAAAAAGCATCGACACCACCATGGGCTTCACCACACTCGACGGGCTGATGATGGGAACACGCTGCGGAGCCATCGATCCTGGCGTTGTCCTTCATCTCCAGAGACAGCTCGGCATGTCCGCGGCGGATGTCGAGGACCTGCTGTACCGCAAGTCGGGACTGCTGGGCGTGTCTGGAATCTCAAGTGACATGCGCACGCTGTCTGACAACAGCGGCCCCGAGGCTGAAGAAGCGATCGAACTTTTCTGCTGGAGAGTCGCGCGCGAGGCGGGCGGCCTCATCGCTTCGCTCGGCGGGCTCGACGCCTTCGTGTTCACCGCCGGCATCGGAGAGAACCACGCCGATGTGCGCCGCCGGATCTGCGAGCGGCTCGCCTGGTCCGGCCTCCTGATCGACGAATCGGCCAATCGCGGCAGCGCTCTGCGCATATCCGTGCCCAACAGCCCCGTGGCCGTTCTTGTTGTACCCACCAATGAAGAGCGGATGATCGCGCTTCATACACTCAACGTCGTTAGAGAAGATCATTCATAGAACCGTTCATCGCCCCGGCGCTGCAAGCGACGTGATCGTCCGCATTACCAACAAACACAGCATCGCGCCCGGCTGCGCTACGCCTTTGCCCTATTGTTGTGATGCCGGTAATCGAATTCCACGGTGTCGAATGGAGCGTGCCTTCGTGCTACGCGTTACCGGGCGTTGCCGCCCGCGAACGCAGCAAGTCGCGTAGCTTCGGAAATTCGGTCCGCACGTGTTCGTCCAACGCATTTGCGAATTCGCGGGTGAGCCAGAAGCGAAAAACAGCATCGAACACGCGGCCGGGACCGCGAAAATCCGACCTCGACCACGTGGGAGTGAGCTACGCCCTCTGCCTGATCTTCGAGGCGCAGGGTGAGTTTTCCGGGCAGCCGTACGCCCTTTATGAATTGCCACGTGATCTCCTTCCCTGGTATTGCGGCGGTCACGACTGCAAGGAATTTCAGCCGAAATCGACCAACATACTCATCCATGTAGACCACGTTTCCGACATCTCCCGTGACCCGGCGCACGGTGTGAAACTGCCAGTGAACCCCCGGCCACCAGGCTTGATGCTGGCATCGTCGCAGTTCAGCATGAAGTCTGTCACTTCACGGCCGTTCAGGCCGGGGACGCGAATGTTGGTTTGCAGGCGCATCATCTTGCGACCTTGAGAGCCTCGGTCCCTTCTCGGACATGGACCTGTCGTAGTTAAACCATAAGATCGCCAAGCGACGATGCGAGCACCCGCTGACCGCACGATCCTGACAGGGCGGGGGACGCATTCGCTGGCAGGATTCCGCCCAGGCGCCGCGAAAATTTCTCGGCCGCAAGGGACTGAGTCTCTGGCATGAGCCACTCCGGCCGGAGCCCGCGGCGTCGGTCCAGCGGCGCGCCGTTCGCTGCTGACGAACCGCGTACGATCGGCGGAGGTTCGATGAAACCCAGTGCAACTTTACAGCTATCCAGACGGCATGATGGCCTAGAATGTGATTGCACGGATGATCTGCTCGTCAGAAGATCCCGGTCGCCTTCTTTTGTCTCCCTCGTGCAAAATAATGAATAATAGTGAGGTCGCGGTTACCAGAGGGTGCGATCTCTGCTTAGAAGCATTTTAAGTAAAGAAGGACGTGAGGGTGACCGAAAAACTTCGCTTGGACATTCCGATCCTGCTGCCGGGTGTCCCCGACACTGATGACGCGTGCGTAGCTCGGCTGACATCGGAGATCCAGGGCCGCGAAGGGGTCGAGGGGGTTCATGTCGCCGCCGCCGGTCCCGGTGAGCCCGCTCAGCTCTGCATCCACTACGACCCCAGCGTCGTACCGCTTCCACGCATTCGCGAGCTCGTGGCAAGCGCCGGAGCCAGGATCACCGAGCGTTTCGGCCATGTCCTTTGGCAGGTCGAGGGAATCGCTCACCAGCGTAGGGCGCGTACGGTCGCTGATCGTCTGCGTGCAGTGCCGGGCGTGCTGGAGGCGGAAGCGAGCGCCGGCGGGCTGGTGCGTGTCGAGTTCGACCGGACCCGAGGTTCCGAGCAGGCCATCCGCGATGCGCTCGCCGGGATGGGGGTCACGGTGACCGGACCCATCGCCGCCCGCCGGCCGGCTGCGAAGCCTGATCGCGTCGACAAAGATCAAGTAGCCGATGCTCATGCAGGTCATGACCATAGCGAGCACAGCCACGCACGGGGAGAGAAGGAGCACGACCACGCGCATGGCGGTCTTCTCGGGCCCAACACCGAGCTGATCTTCTCCCTCGCATGCGGCGCTATGCTTGCGATCGGCTTCGCGATCGAGAAGCTCCTGCCCGCTGCCCCCGGCTGGTTGCCGACCACCTGCTACATCGCCGCCTATTTCTTCGGCGGCTTCTACACGCTGCGCGAGGCGATCGACAATCTGCGCCTCAGGAAGTTCGAGATCGACACGCTGATGCTGGTCGCGGCGGCCGGCGCTGCGGCACTTGGCGCCTTCGCGGAGGGCGCGCTGCTTCTCTTCCTGTTCAGCCTCGGCCATGCGCTTGAACATTACGCGATGGGACGAGCGAAGCAGGCGATCGAGGCGCTGGCCGAGCTCGCCCCGCGAACGGCCACCGTACGCCGCGACGGCGAGACCCGCGAGGTGCCCGTCGAGGACCTCGTGGTCGGCGACGTGGTCCTCGTGCGCCCCAACGAGCGGCTGCCGTCCGACGGGTTTCTCGTGAAGGGCGAGTCGAGCGTCAATCAGGCGCCGGTCACCGGCGAGAGCATCCCCGTCGACAAGCGCCCGGTCGAGGATGCCGCAACGGCGCGCGCCAGACCCAATTCGGTGGGCGCCTCCTCGCGCGTGTTCGCCGGAACCATCAATGGCGCGGGCGCGATCGAGGTGGAGGTGACGCGCCTGTCCACCGAGACCGCGCTGGCCAAAGTCGTCCAGATGGTCAGCGAGGCCGAGACGCAGAAATCACCAACGCAACGGTTCACTGACAAGTTCGAGCGCCTTTTCGTGCCAGCAGTGCTGGCACTCGCTTTCATCCTGCTGTTCGCGTGGGTGGTAATCGACGAGCCATTCAGCGCCAGCTTCTATCGCGCCATGGCGGTGCTGGTGGCGGCCAGTCCCTGCGCGCTCGCAATCGCTACTCCGAGCGCGGTGCTGTCCGGTGTTGCGCGAGCGGCACGCGGTGGCGTTCTGGTGAAGGGCGGCGCGCCGCTCGAAAATCTTGGCTCGCTGAGCGCGATCGCCTTGGACAAGACGGGCACGCTGACGGAAGGCCGTCCACGCATCACCGATATTGTCCCGGCAGAAGGAGTTTCGGAAGAAGATCTGCTCAGGGTCGCCGTCGCGGTCGAGCAGCTCAGCGACCACCCGCTGGCGGCTGCAATTGCGCGCGACGGTCGCGAGCGCCTGGGAGGGCGTGACGTCCCGGAGGCCCATGATCTCAAAAGCCTCACCGGACGCGGGGTGACCGCGACGCTCGACGGCAAGCCGGTCTGGATCGGCAAGGCCGAGATGTTCGGCGCCGACGGCATTACTCCCCTGAGCAAAGCTTCTGCGGCAGCGATCGCGAAATTGCGCGAAGGCGGCCGCACGACGATGGTCGTCCGCCATGGCCGCAACGAACTCGGCGCAATCGGACTGATGGATACGCCGCGCGCTGCCGCCCGCGATGCGCTTGCGCAGCTGCGCGCGCTCGGCATCAAGCGGATGATCATGATCTCCGGCGACCATCAGAAGGTCGCCGAGGCGATCGCCAAGGATGTCGGGCTGGACGAGGCCTGGGGCGACCTGATGCCGGAGGACAAGGTCGAGGCGATCAAGAAGCTGCGCGCCGAGCAGAAGGTCGCCATGGTCGGCGACGGCGTGAACGATGCACCGGCGATGGCGAGCGCGACGGTCGGCATCGCGATGGGCGCGGCCGGCTCCGACGTCGCGCTGGAGACAGCGGATGTTGCGCTGATGGCTGACGACTTGAGCCATCTGCCTTTCGCGGTGGGTCTCAGCCGCCACACCCGCGGGATCATCCTCCAGAACGTGTTCGTCAGCCTCGGCGTGGTCGGGCTGCTGGTGCCGGCAACCGTCCTTGGCCTCGGCATCGGCCCGGCGGTGGCGGTTCACGAGGGCTCGACGCTGGTGGTCGTCGTCAACGCGCTGCGCCTGCTCGCGTATCGCGACAACAGGCGGTAGGGCTTTGGAGCATCTGAGGCCATGGACGCTCGGGCTGGCCACGCAACCGGGTGGCTGCAAGGATTATCAAGGATTATATTAAGCAGGTGCTTTATCCGTTTTCCAAGTGCTGCCAATGTTTGAGGTATGGATCAACATCGTCATTGGCAGAATCATCATCTAGTCTTTCAGGTGTAGAGTGGCGAAGGATGACAGAAGCCTACAACAACAGTGCCCGACTGATCGAGTGCACTTCATCTTCAAATCAGCTACACGGCTTATCCGGTCATCCTTGGACGCGCCGCGAATATCCTCTTGAATATCATCGATCGCCCGATCCCACGACACGCGCATCGCTAACTTGTCTTCCAAGTACTCGCAGCTGTGGTATGCGTTTGGCATGCACGCCTGAATTTGGTAGTTTGTCGGCGATCATCCGCGGATGAGAACATGGTCGAAACAGCAAACGGTGACGTGTACGCCGCGGCGCTGCAGAGACGTAACAAACGCACGGATCGCCGTCGCCCGAAAACAGCACGATTTGATCAATTCGTTCGACGGCCAGTTAGATTAATCTTGCACCGTCCGCGTACGTAAATAAATCCCTTTGGTGATGACGTATTGAGGTCGCCGGGATCGCCTGTTAACAATGGTTTGCCAGACGGATGCAACTGTTAATTCGCAAAAAGGCCTCCTTGCTTTGCGAGAACTGAGGCCTCAATCGGTTGTTCTAGCTATCGGAATGTAATTCTATGAAATGGATCCTCGATCGCCTTGGACGCTTGAGCGCTGCCTATTTGCAGCGGCCCTCGCCGGGTTACGAGCCGTTTACTCCGGCTGATCCGAGCGCACTCCAAACCTCAATCAGACCAGGCGATATTCTGCTGATCGAAGGCCGCAATCGCATATCCGGCATAATCAAATATCTCCACACGTTCGACTTGGTCTCACGCCGCACTCTATGTTGAATCTACAGCGAGTGGCGAAGCCAAGCTAGTCGAATCGAATTGAGCCGGTCGCAGAAATTTGGACAGGACGATAAGTGGAATTTCTGCCTGACAACGGCGATAATCGCCGTGAACAGGGGAAACCAAGAGCAGACGACCCCGGCGGAACCACTCGCGGCCTTCAAGGCGAAGGTTGCTCTGGCAGCCGTCAAGGGCGACCGAACCATCGCCCATGCATTTTGACGTCCATCCCAACCAGATAACGACATGGAAATCGCAGCTTGAGTCAAGCGCTTCCGAGATTTTCGGACCGGGAGGCGGGACACCGGCCACGCCAGTGGTCGATGTGAAGTCGCTGCACGCCAAGATCGGAGAGCTGACGCTGGAGAACGATTTTTTAGAAGGCGCGCTCACCAAGGCGGGATGGCTGAGCGCAAAGCGATGATCGATCGTGAACACGATCTACCGATCACCAAGCAGGCAGAGATTTTGAAGATCAGCCGCGGCAGCGTGTACTATGTGCCGCGTCCAGTTTCTTCAGCTGAGCTCGAGATCATGCAGCGCCTCGATCGGCTGCACCTGGAGCATCCGTTCGCCGGTTCGCGTATGTTGCGAGGCCTGCTGGCTTTGCAGGGTGCAAGATCGGCCGCCGGCATGTGAAGACGCTGATGCGGCGGAAGGGGATAGAGGCGCTCTATCGCCGTCCGCGCACCACCAGGCCGGAGCCCGGCCACAAGATCTATCCGTATCTACTGCGCGGCTTCGAGATCACGGGGCCGAACCAGGTCTGGGCCATGGACATCACGTACATTCCGATGGCGCACGGCTTCGTTTATCTCGCCGTAGTGGAGACGTTGGAGGATGCTCTCGCTCATCATGGCAGGCCTCTTCAACACCGACCAGGGTTCGCAGTTCACGGGCGCGGCGTTCACCAGTCTGCTTGGTAGCCACCGCATCGCCATCAGCATGGATGGCGAAGGGGCCTGGCGGGATAACGTGTTCGTTGAGCGGCTGTGGCGCAGCGTCAAATACGAGGAGGTCTATCTGCGAGCCTATGAAGGCGTCAGCGAGGCTCTCTGCGAGGTTAGGCCGCCGCGCGGAGCGGAGGAGCAGCTACGCAGCGGCGAGAGTCGGACTCAAGTATGACCTCAAAAATCTTATCTATCTCGGGCGCTATTTGCTGCCGCTACCGGTGCCACAGCGGTGGCGGCGGCGAATGATTGCATTGGGCTCCGGCGACCCCACCCGTCTTATTGGTCCACCCTCATCGCCCAAGCTTTCATGGAGATTGGGTATCCAATTTTGCCTACCATTACACTGATGGAAAGTGACCATGCGCGGAAGGAGCTTTTTCATATACGCGGCTCTTCTCTTTACACACCTCGTGATTTCGACATCTCGCCTTTTTTCGCCGTGCTCAAGCGACTATCGAAGTCGGCTTCGACTATAAGGAAATCGTTTGGTGCAATAATCCGGCGCAGCTCCGAAGTCCCGTCCCGAATCAACTGGGTGCGAAGGAACCAGAGATCGCTAATCAGGTACAGACCCTAATGCTTCAATTCCGCGCATCTCTCATAAGATGCCGGAAGGCCGGGCGCATGAGCAACGTCCTCTTCGGATGCGTCCGGCCGACGTCCTTCAGGCGGGGAGTACCCCGCTCAGGAATGAAGACTGGTCGAACAACTGACGTTAGCGGCGGCGCGTTTTCCGCGTGTGCCCAATGCCAGCACTTTGGCGCCAACGGACTTACCGATCTTCAAACAACGTTGTCGCCGCAACAATTCAAGCTACGATGGGCGTCGTGTTACCGCCGGTTGAACTGGCTTGCGTCATCGTAAGCGGTAGTCTGTAAAGCCTCCTCTTCAATTCAATTTTGCAGCGACGGCGGGACCTTGTTCGGCTTGATCGATCATGCGCAATCCCAAATCTATCGCGTCGCGAAGATTGGCTGCGGCCGCCTTGGTACACCTCAACCGTCCGGTCGTCAGGAATTTGACGTCAACTTTTCCGCCCGGGGCCGGGGTCAACACGCGGGCCGCAACTTCGATCTGCAAGCAGCCGCCCATCGTGCCGTGGACAGGCACAATGTCAAAATAGATAAACGGCGCGGTGTCCAAATCCTCGTAGCTGAAAGGGTCAGCAGACGGCTTGGTGTGTTTAGGGCCAGCCATCGAATATCTCCTTCCATTGTTCTTATTGCACTCAGCTTACATCACCTTCGTGCATCGCTTGTGCTCAATGCGTCAGTTCTGATCTTGGCGCACCCCCTAATTTCGATTAGAATTGCTTCGATTCGGCGAAAAAGAGGTTCGGTTGGTCGGAGAAACCACGCTCATCAGTCTCTCGCGATTGATGGCGCTCCAGCGCCGGCTGGATGTTGCCGCGAACAACGTGGCAAACAGCCAAACGACGGGTTATCGTGCCAAGCAGCTCGCTTTTCAAGAATATCTCAAGCCCGAAAAGCCCCCCGAAATAGGTGAAAAGCCCGAACGCCCGTTGTCGCTGGTCGACGCGGCGCTGCCGTTTACATCCTCTGCGTCCGGCGCTTTCCGATCTACCGGCAACTCGTTAGACTTGGCAATCAACGGAAATGCGTATTTTGCAATCCAGACCAACCAGGGGGAACGGTACACCCGCGACGGCTCCTTTAGCTTGGATGCCAACGGCCGTCTGGTGACATTGGAAGGTCTGCCCGTTCTTGGTGACAAGGGCATTATAACCGTTCCTGCCCGATCGGGTGAGATCACGATCGACCCCTCCGGTCGTGTTTCAATGCAGCAAGCAGAACTTGGAAAGCTGAAGCTTGTCAGCTTTGCTGCCGGCGCAAGGCTGGAGGCAGCCGGAGGCAATTTGCTGCGGTCTGATCAACCGCCAAAGGCGAATGCAGGCTCGGCGACGGTATTGCAAGCTATGCTGGAACAATCAAATGTTCAGCCAACGATCGAGATGAGCCGCCTGGCCGAGCTCAACCGATCCTATGAAGTCGCGAGCAAGCTGTTGAAAGACTCGCAGGACATCAATGAAATAAGCAAACTCGCTAACGTGCCCGAATAGCTCCACTGCTTGTCGAGATCTGCAGGCTTTTGCCGTTCCACTTCAACTGACGCCTGCAAACGCGGTTTCCTTCACTGCAATCGATTTCGACAAGCAGACTGCCAGCGAAAAACGCCGTATCGATTTCGCGGACTTTTCCCTGCCAGATAGCGCGTTGGACCTTGCCGTCAGCGCTCGAGAAAAACACGCGGTGAAGACATCCTTCAGGCGCGCAAAGTGAGCCGTTGTAGCATTGAACATGTCCGAAGTGAATCGTTATGACCTGTCGCTTATCAGAGACCGGCAAATATGTTACAAAGCCGGTCTTGACCCTGATCGAATCTGCCCCGCACCCCGCTTGTGCTTGATGAAGCGCCAGGCGGACAGTTCCAGGAAGACGATGCATTTGCGCAGCCGAAAGTCTCGACCAGCCGCCTTGAGCGACGCCGGAGGCTCTGCCTTGAGCGTCCGCTGCGGCAAGACAAAACGCCAACGTGAGCGCTAGTTTCAACATCGGAAGCTATCCTCCCAATTCATCAATCTTACTGATCAGCCTCCTCGAAAGACGACGCCCAACCGCTTTTCCTTCATCCATGCGATTTCGCATTCGCGCCGAAACTGATCGACCGCAATATCCAGGACAAAGTGCCGGGGGATTCCCAGAGGGCTCTCCACTTCCAGTAAAGCCCCGTACACTGTTTGATTCCGAACGGTGCAGTCGATAACGGCACCGCCGAATGTGATCTTTCCGGCCTTGAATACTTTCTTCCGCGGAATCGATCTTTTATCGACCATGGCAACCACCTCAGGAGTGAATCAGTCGACCTTCTTCTCGGCAGCTTCGCCTTGCTTAACGATATCTCCCTTCGTGAATAGAATGCCTTGAAGCTCCGTTCGCCAATCCTTGTTGCGGCGAAGAAGAAATTCGAGATTCATGCCAAAATGCTTGAACTCTTCCTTTTGCGCGTTCGCCATGATGGCCTTGGCTTGCTTGTCCTTTTCGAGCGACATCCGCTGTTCGTACCAGCTGATTGCCTCCGCCTCCTCAATCAGCGACGTGATCATTCGTGCAAAGGTACGTGTTTCCTGCGAAAGCTCTTCTGGCGGTTCGTGATATTGATCGAAGCCCATTTTGATCTCCTCGTATTACGATAACACTGAGTTCAAGACGCGAAATGTAATTCAGGGGGACAGTCAAATTGAACAAGCAAGCCGCATGCGATGATCGGTTCAATTAGACACGTATTGCCTTGAAAGATAACGTGCCAGCTCCTCGCTAAATTTAGGAAAAAATCGAGGGACTTCTGGCGCCGCCGATCGATCATAACCGCCCTCCGCCTGCGATAGGTCTGATAACGCGATGAAAAGACTCGCCCCAGCGTATGAACGACTGGAAAAACCATCAGAATTCGCGTCCATTTTTTTCCTGATCAATTTTCGTCGGTCTCCAGCGTCGCGCGTCAAAACGGCCGACCACGGGTAAAAACTCAAACTCCAGAATAAGAATCACCATTCCCGTCACCAGCCCGGCTATGAGAAGTTCGCCGGCCCCTGCGAGCATCCCGACAGCCGCCGTCGCCCAGATGGCGGCCGCCGTGGTCAAGCCACGGACGTTGCCGCCATCTTTGAGGATCATGCCTCCGCCCAGAAATCCTACGCCGGTGACGACGCCCGCCATCACCTTTTCAGCGGTCGCCGGGAAGTTCTCGACGCCGACGGCGGTGAACGCAGCCGCTCCCAGGCTAACGAGCATGAAGGTACGGTCGCCTGCTTCCGAACCGCGAAATTCGCGCTCCCATCCAATGGGGAAGGCCAGCGCGACGGCAACGCCGATTCGGACCAGAAGCGCCAGATCGAATCTTGTCGTTCCGCCCGCTTCGCCTGGAGCTGCGAATGCAGCATCCATTGTTAAACCAAGAATGACAGCGGAGAACAGGAGTGGGAAGGTCGAAACAAGCAGTCTCTTCGGCAGCGAAGATAAGCATGATCGATGAAGCATCGAATGGGTTTTCTGAGTGCGAGGCATTGTCGAGTTATGGTTTTCTGGCGACTTTAGGTTCAAGAGATACGGTTGCCGGAAGGCGAAGGAGACGGAGCGTGTTCATTGTCACCAAAACCGTCGCGCCGGTGTCAGCGAGGATAGCGGGCCATAAGCCGGTCAAACCGACGACCGTGGTCATGAGAAAGACCGCCTTCAGTCCGAGTGCGACGAAAATGTTTTGCCGAATGTTGACCATCGTCCGCTTTGACAGGTCGACCATGGCCGCGACATCCGCGACCCGCCCGTGCAGCACGGCGGCGTCGGCTGTTTCCAGCGCGACATCGGTGCCGCCGCCCATCGCGATGCCGACATCGGCGGCCGCCAGCGCCGGCGCGTCATTGATACCGTCGCCGATCTTGGCGACCGACCAACCCGCCTTTTGAAAGTTGCCGACAATGCGCTGCTTGTCCTCCGGCAATAACTCCGCTTCGACTTCTATTTCGAGCTGCTTGCCGATCGCATCCGCCGTGCGGCGATTGTCACCCGTCAGCATCACGGTCCGGATGCCGGCAGCCGTCAAAAGCTTGAGCCCGCTTTTCGCGTCAGGACGGGGTTCGTCACGCATCGCGATTGCACCCGCGATCTGCCCGTCGACCGCAACCAGCGAAACCGTTTTGCCTTCGTCGTTCAGCGCTGCGATCTTGGTGTCTTGCTCGTTTGTCAGAGTGCAGGTCTCCGCGACAGCGTTTGGCGATCCCAAGAATACTTCCACGCCTTCGACACTGGCCCGAATTCCCTTCCCGCCGATCGCATTCGAGTCGGAGGTTGCCGGCAAAGAGATATTCTGTTCTGCCGCCTTGGCCAAAATCGCGGTAGCGAGCGGATGACTTGAACCGGACTCGAGCGCCGCGGCGAAACGCAGGACATCGGCCTCGCTACGTGCGAAGCCGATAACGTCCGTGACCTGGGGCTTGCCGGCGGTGAGCGTGCCGGTCTTGTCGAAACATGCCACGGTGACCTTGCCGACTTGTTCAAGGACGGCGCCGCCTTTGAGCAGAAGTCCCCGACGCGCACCGGCAGACAGGCTGGCAGCGATCGCCGCAGGCACAGAGATAACCAAGGCGCAAGGACATCCAATCAGAAGGATAGCCAGAGCCTTATAGATCCAGCCGTTCCAGGCTCCGCCGAACAGCAGTGGCGGGACGATAGCCACCAGAGCCGCTGCTGCCACCACGCCGGGCGTGTAGTAGCGGGAGAAACGGTCAATGAAACGCTCAGTCGGCGCCTTGGACTCCTGCGCCTCCTCGACCAGGCGAACCACGCGGGCGATCGTATTGTCTGCCGCAGCGGCGGTCACCCGCACCCTGAGCAGTCCATCTCCGTTGACGGTACCGGCAAATAGGTTTTCGTCGCGGCCCTTGCGGACGGGCGTGCTTTCTCCGGTGACCGGCGCTTCATCGATCGCGCTCTCTCCGGAAACGATGACGCCGTCGGCCGGGACCCGGTCGCCGGGGCGCACCTGGATGATGGCGCCGACCGATAGTGTATCGGCCTCCACCTCGCGGACCTGACCGTCGTCTTCCTCAAGCCGCGCGGTCTTTGGAACAAGCTTCGTCAAATCCTGGATGCTGGCTCGCGCTCGGCTGGCGGCGACACCTTCAAGCAGTTCACCGATCAGGAACAGGAAGACGACCGTTGCCGCCTCCTCCGTCGCGCCGATGAAGACCGCGCCGACCGCGGCAATCGTCATTAGCATTTCGATCGAGAACGGCGTTCCAGCTACTGCCGCCGAAATTGCTCGCCTTGCAATCGGGACCAGGCCGACCATCATCGCCAGAAGGAATGCCCATTGCTCGCTGGCCGGAATGGCTTTTCCCAACACGAAGGCGACCGCGAGCGAGGTGCCAGATGCGATCATCAAATCAGCCTTACTTGTCTGCCACCAACTCTTGCCCGCGGAGACATGATCGTGAGTGTGGGAATGGCCGACGTCTCCTTCGAACTTGGAAATCATGTCTCCATGATCATGGCCGACGCCTTTGGTTTCGATCTTTTGCAACCCCGTTACGGTGTAACCTAGCCCCGCAATCTGGTTGCTCATCGTCGTGGTATCCGCCAGATCGTGCCTGACAGTGACCGCGCCCCCAGCGACAGATACGTTGACCTCGGTGACACCGGGTATCCGCCGTAGCGCGTTTTCGATCTTGATCGCGCACGCGGCGCAATCCATTCCCTCAAGCCGCATTCGCGTGGTAGTTGAAGCCGCAGGCGCCATCGGTTTTGCTCCATGAGGCTCTGACGTCATACGGCCCTCAATCTGTCGGGCGTCGACGCCCGCCGGAGGTTCTTGGTCCACGTTCGGTAGTAGGCAACGGCCGTCATCAAGGCGATGCCAGATAGGCTCACAAGCAACTGAAAGGCGATCGAGTCGGAAACCAATTCGATGAGGAAGCACCCGACGAACGACAGGAATATTCCGACGCAAAATACTTCGAGGGAGCGCTCGCCGCAGATTATCGCGGGACGCAGGACAGGAAGCTTTAACGCCATCCCGCTGCGCGGGACTAATCTCGCGGCGACTAGCGCCAGCGCGAGGAAATGCAGGATCCGATACGGTGCCAGGTTCGTCTTGTCGTTCGGGAGAAACAGATCGGCGACCGGTGCCGGCATCGCGGATGAGAAGCCGAGGCGCGCGGCGAGGGTGACGGCGAGACCGAGGAACAGGAAGAGCACGGCCGACCACAGGGCCACGCGGGATGCGGTCAGCCGCCTCACCAAGCCCGTTCCATCGAGCGATATCCAGGCGCCTATCACGAATAGGAATTGCCAGGCGAAGGGATTAAAATACCATGTGCCATCGGGATAGCTCGCGAGGTTCCAATCAAAGATCCGGGCCGCAGCATAGATTGCGAACGAGACCGCGAGCGCCAGCCCGGGCGTCCGCACCAATAGCCAGAGGAACGGCGGGAAGGTAACCATCAGCGCGATGTAGAGAGGTAGGACGTCCAGGTTAAGCGGCTTGAACTCCAGCAGCAGCCCGTGCTTCAGGAATTCGATTGGATCGGCGATCAGGCGCCGGATATTGAATTCGTCGAGCAGATAGGCGTGACCGTAATTCTGGGCCACGTAGCCGATCGCAGCGACGTATACCACGAACAGCAGGATATGCGCGACGTATAGTTTCCAGGCTCGAGCCAGAATGCCGACCGCAGCCATGACAAAGCCACCTGCGGCCATCGTCCGCGCATAGACGAGCGCAACCGTGTAGCCGGAGATGAAGACGAACAGGTCGGCTGCGTCGCTGAACCCGTAGTTCTTCATGGTAATCCAGGCGACCACGTTATTGGGAATGTGATCTAAAAAGATCGCCCAATTCGCCAACCCCCGAAAAAGGTCCAACCGTAAGTCCCGACTCGAACCGTTTACGGCAATCGCGTTGTTCATGTTATCCATACCGAAGCGTTGCGGCAGCCCCCATCCGAAGATCCGATGCGGAAGCGCATCTCCATTGATGAGAGTTGTCGCTTGATCGATTCCTTAGCCAGCCGGCTGACGCAATGTTTCAATTTCACGTCTTGCCCTCCTGACGGAGCCGCTTGTAAAGCGCTGCGACGGCGTCCGAAAAATCCAGCGAGCTATTGTGGAGACAGTGGTCTTCCAGGAAGCTGAGTTGGCGGAGGAGGCCGAACGTCACCGGAGCAAGGTCCAGGCCCTCATCCACGCCCGGAGGCCTGCTCGATATGATTCCGCTCATGAACCCCTGCGCCCACGCCAGATAGTCCCGTCGAACCGCAGGATTGGCTTTGACGTCATCTGTGAAACCCTGGCATGTCGTGGCGCCCAGACCGACGATTTTGGCCGTCTGCGCTTGCGCCCGGAGGGGGCATGTTGCGCCGGCCGCGAAAACGGAAGCCAAAAACAGTGGCCCGATCAAGAGCACGCGCGCGGCGATACCAACGGAGGCCACCGTTGCGATCACACCGCGGCCGCCCCCCATCCAACGTTCTTTCAAGCTCCCCTCGCGTTGCGTCAACCTCTGTCCTATTTTTTGAACTTGGCCTGACCGGATTGTCCTTCTGCCGTTTTGATGGTGAGGGTGATCGTCGCGCCTGCTGGCACCGGGCCCTTTGCGTCACCTTGAAGGGAGTTTTCGCCCTGGGGTGCGAGGGTGACCGTTTCCCGCGCACTGCCGCTCGCAATCAAAACGGCGGCGGAATAATTCTTTGTAGCAACCGGCTTCGTAGACTTGGGATCGAATACGTTGATGGTAATCTTGTTGCCCGCCGTGATCAGTTCGGCATCAATGCCGGCAACGTCTTCCATCGGCCCGCCATTGGGACCTTTCTCGCCACCCTGCGCATGCTGGGCATAAGAAGGTGCGGACCACATTAACGCGAGACAAACGATAGCGATGAGCTGCTTCATGACACTGCTCCTTTTGTAGCCGGTGATTCAGATTCTAAAGCCTGTGATTTGGAGTCGCCATTTTCCAGATCTTCCCGCCTGAACAAGACGTAGAGAGCCGGTAGTACCAACAAGGTCAGTATGGTCGACGAGATGATTCCGCCGATGACGACCGTCGCCAACGGCCGCTGCACCTCTGCCCCGGCGCCGGTTGCAATTGCCATGGGCACGAAACCGAGAGATGCGACGAGCGCAGTCATCAGCACCGGCCGCAGCCGCGTCAACGATCCCTCCCGGACCGCATCGATCACGTTTTTGCCCTCGCTCCGGAGCCGCTCGATGAAGGTAATAATGACGAGGCCATTGAGCACCGCCACGCCGGACAGCGCGATAAAACCGATCCCGGCGCTGATCGAAAGCGGAATGCCTCGAAGCAGCAGAGCGATAATTCCGCCAGTCAAAGCCAGTGGTACGCCACTGAACACCAGTAGCGCGTCCGGCATGGAGCCGAGGCTCATGAACAAAAGAAGGAAGATCAGCAGAAGCGCAACCGGCACAACGATCGTCAGCCTCTGCGTGGCGGACACCAGTTGCTCGAACTGACCGCCCCAGCCGATCCAGTAACCGGCGGGCAGCTTGACCTTGGCCTCGACCTGCTCTTGGGCGTCCGCTACGAACGAGCCCAAGTCTCGTCCGCGAACGTTCGCGGTGACGACGATACGCCGTTTGCCATTTTCGCGGCTAATCTGATTGGGCCCGGGCGCGACGTCGATTTGGGCCAGTTCCGAAAGCGGCACATAGCGGATTTGAGAGAGAGGCGAATTGTTCCAGACCGCAGTGACTGGCTTTGGCTGCGTCTCCAGCGGCGGGAGCGGCACCGGAAGCGCCTTGAGCGCCGAGATGTCGGAGCGCAAATGTTCCGGAAGCCGGACGACGATGTTGAATCGGCGATCGCCCTCGAACACCATGCCGGAATTCTTGCCGCCGACCGCGATCTCGACCAGGTTCTGCACGTCGCCGACGCTGATGCCGTAGCGGGACAGCGCCTGCCGGTTGAGCTTGACCGTGAGCACGGGCAACCCCGACGCCTGTTCGGTTTTGACGTCGGCGGCGCCTTGCACACCCTGGAGAACTGCCTGCACCTTGGCCGCGGACTGGACGAGAACGTCAAGGTCGTCGCCGAAGATCTTGACGCCGACGTCGCTGCGGACGCCGGAAATCAGTTCGTTGAAACGCTGCTGGATCGGCTGCGAGATCTCATAGACGTTGCCCGGGATCTCTTCGGCGGCCTCCTGAATCTGGGAAACAACGGTCGCCTTGGGCTTCTCCGGATCGGGCCATTCCTTCCTGGGTTTCAGCATCACGTATCCGTCGGACGTCGAGGGCGGCATCAGGTCGGTCGCAACTTCCGCTGTGCCGGTGCGGGCAAACACTTCCCGGACCTCCGGGATCTTCAATAATCGCTTTTCGAGCATGGCCTGCATCTCCAGCGACTGCGTCAGACTGGTACCGGGGATGCGGATCGCCTGCAGTGCAACGTCACCTTCGTCGAGGCTCGGAATGAACTCCCCGCCCATGCGGGAAGCCGCGATGCCGCACACGACCATCAGCAGGACCGCAATCACGGCAACGCCCCACCTGTTGCGGATCGAAGCTGCGAGCAACGGCGTGTAAACATAGCGCGCACCGCGCATGAACCAGTTCTCATGCTCCGAGACTTTGCCGGTCACCAGCAAGGCCACGGCAGCCGGCACGAATGTCAGCGACAGGATGCTTGCGCCGGTTAGCGCCATCAGCACCGTCAACGCCATCGGCGTGAACATCTTTCCTTCGACGCCGGTAAGCGTCAGGATCGGGAGATAAACGACGCCGATAATCAGCGTCCCGAACAGACTGGGACCAATCACTTCTTTTGACGCCGTCAAGATGGTTTCGAACCGTTCCTGCTGATTGAGGACACGGCCCTGTCTCGTTTGTTCTTCGGCCAGCAAGCGCAGACAATTCTCCACGATGATCACCGCGCCGTCGATAATGATGCCGAAGTCGATGGCGCCAAGGCTCATCAGGTTGGCGCTGACCTTGTTTTCGACCATGCCGGTGATGGTAAACAGCATGGCCAGCGGGATGACGAAGGCGGTGGCGATCGCCGCCTTGAAGTTCCCGAGGATCAGGAACAGGATCACGATGACGAGCAGCGCGCCTTCGACGAGGTTCTTTTCCACGGTCGCAACCGTGGCCTCGACCAGCTTAGTCCGGTCATAGACGGCTCGTGCGGTCACGCCGTCCGGCAGTGAGCGCCCGATCTCCTTCAGCTTTGCCGCCACGCGTTGGGCCACCGTCCGGCTATTGTCGCCAATCAGCAGCATGGCGGTGCCCAACACCACCTCCTTGCCGTCGACTGTCGCCGCACCCGTCCGCAGGTCCTTACCTTCCTTGACGTCGGCCACGTCCCCAACCCGCACGGGCACGCCGTTCCGGGAACCTATTACGATCTGTTTGATCTCTTCGACATTTGCGACCTGGCCGGGCGTGCGAACGAGATACTGCTCGCCGTTGCGTTCGATATAGCCGGCGCCGACGTTGGCGTTGTTCGCCGCCAGCGCCGTCATCACCTCCCGGAAGCTGAGCTTGTAGGCCATCAGTTGCGCGGGATCCGGCAGCACGTGGAATTGCCGCTCGAATCCGCCGATGGTATTGACTTCGATTACGCCGGGAACATTCCTTAACTGTGGCTTGATGATCCAGTCTTGTATCGTGCGCAGATCGCTCGGCGTGTATTCGCCGCCGCCGGCCTTGCGCGCTTCCGGTTTTGCCTCGACGGTGAAGAGATAGATTTCGCCGAGCCCCGTGGAGATAGGCCCCATCGCGGTTTCGATGCTGGGTGGCAGCTGGTCCTTGACCTGCTGAATCCGCTCGTTGACCAACTGCCGGGCAAAATAGATATCGGTGCCGTCCTTAAAGATGATGGTGACCTGACTCAAGCCGTAGCGGGACTGGGAGCGGGTGCTGTCCAGATGAGGTAATCCTCCCATCGCGGTCTCAATCGGGAACGTGATGCGCTGCTCGACTTCCAGCGGCGAATAGCCGGGCGCACGGCTGTTGATCTGGATTTGAACGTTGGTGATATCAGGCACGGCATCGATCGGCAGCCGCGTGAAATTCCAGGCACCGAAAGCGGCCATGACAAAAACACCGATCATTACCAGCCAACGCTGCCGGATGGCGAAGGATAGAATCGCGTCAATCATGTGGTTGCTCCGGGCGCTTGCCAATTTCCCTGACGCGCGAGAACGAATGGACCGGCGTCGTGTAGACGACGCCGTCACCTTTTCTGCCCGTCCATGCGGCCGCGGCGATCCGGACGCAAATGTCCTCAGCCAAGTCGGACCGGCAGACCAATCTCAACTCGAGGTACAGATGGTAGGTGAGATCCGTATCGGTTGCGATGTAACTGCCGCCCTGTCCGCGCCCTCTTCCTTGTCCCCTCACTTCGTCGAAGGTGAAGCCGGGGAAATCCGGAAGTTCGTGCAGCGCACGGACGACATGACCCTCCATGTGCGGCCGGATCAGGGCGGTGATCAAAGTCTTGCTGTCGTCAGTGCTCATCGCCACCCGCTCCCTTTGTCATCTCAGCCTTCACGATGAAGCTGTTCTGCGCTGCGTAGAGATCGCCATCGAGGACGCCGAAGAGAATTTCGACGAGCTGCGGGTCGCGATCGCCCACCTCGACATCTCTGGCCTCGAATTTCTCGCCGTTGCGCACGAATACGACGGTTCGATTTTCAACTGTTTGAAGCGCAGACGACTTTACTGCGACCGGAACCTTCTTGGCCGACAACGTCAGCCGACCCGTGATGAACAATCCCGGCCGCAGCCGCTGGCTGGAATTCGTCACGATTGCCCTGGCAACGGCGCTTTGGGTGTCGCTGCTCCCAACGGGGGAAAGATAGGAAATCTTGGCCTCGATCGGGGGGCCGCCGTCGGCCGGATCGATCAGGACCTGGTCGCCAATGCTCACCCGCTTTAGGTCGCGGCGGTAGACCGAGAAGTCGACCCAAACCGCTGACAGATCCGCGATGACAAATGCCGACTTCTGTTCGGAAACAAATTCCCCAAGGGTCGTTTGGCGATCAATCACCGTGCCCGCAAGCGACGCCTTCAACTCGTATTGCGTCAGGCTCTGGTTGCTTTCGATGACGGCCAGCACATCGCCCTTCTGAACGACGTCGCCGATCCGCTTGCGGACGTCCCGGACGATGCCAGGAAAGCGCGGCGTGACCTGAACCAGCGACTCCTGGTTTGGCTGAACGATACCGTTCAGCAACAGGCTGTCCCGCAACACACCGGTTGAGGCCTTTACCAGCTCAATTCCAGCCGCCTCGATCTTGGCGTCGCTCAGAGCGACGCTGTCCGCATGCTCTTCTTTCTCGGCTTTTTCGGTAGGCGCCGTCTTGGGTACGGCCGGTTTCAGCATTCGGTAGCCGCCATAGACCAGCACCGCTGCGACCAGCACAAAAAACAAGTATCTCAGAAGTCGTTTCATCTTGAGGTCTCGCGCGTGAGCGTAAACGGATTGCCGACAAGACCTTCGATCGTCGCGATGGCAATGTGAAAGTTCTGCAGAGCCTCCTGCTCCCGAAGCAGCGCCTGCAAGACCGAACCTTTGACATCGAGCAATTCGAGGAGCGTAAACCGTCCTTGCAGATAGCCGCTCTGGATGGTCTCGGAAGCGCTGCGTGCATTCGGAATAATCGATGTCCGCAGCAGCTTGAGTTCGGCCAAGGCGCCGGTGAGGGTGTCGTAGGCTCGACCGACGATACTGGTCAGGACAAGTTTGTTGATCGCACGCTCCGCATCGGTCTTGGCGAGCGTTTCCTGCGCGGCGATGATGTTGCCGGTATTCTGATCGAAAATTGGTATCGGGATGGAAACGCCTAATCGTACGGCGTTGTCATTCGTGTCCTGATAGTGCCGCCAGCCCGCCGAAATGCGCGGGTCGGGTATTGCTTTCAGACGCGCGATCAGAAGCTCGGCGTTGCGTTGGGCCGCAACCGCCGTCCACCGCAACAGTTGCGGATTGGCTTCAATCGCTTGCAACACGTCCCGGAAGGGCGGCGGTTGGCCGATGTTGGTCAGGCGTCCCAACGCTTTGCCGAAATGAGGGCTGCTGTCGCCCATCAGGATTGCGAGGTCGCGACGCGCTAAGGCTAGTTGTGTCTTGGCGCGTTCCCGCTCGACCCGGAATAAATCGGCCGCGACCCGCGCGCGCAGCGTTTCAGCCGGTGAAGAAGCACCTTCCTGAACACGCTTTTCCAACAGGGGAATAAGTGTTTCAAATCCCTCGATCTGCTCGTCAAAGATCTCGATCCGCCGCTGCGCACTGATGATTGTGATGAACGCGATCGCGGCTTCCGATAGAACTTCGAGCCGCGTGGCGCGTCGCTGCCAGACTGCCGTGCCGATGCCGGCCTCGCCGGCGGCGATGCGTGCTTCCCGTTTGCCACCCAATTCGACGAGCTGGCTGAGCTGCAGATTGGTCTCGGCCGATCGGAGGCCTTTGTAAAGCCCCGATCCCAGCGCGTTGTCGAGTTCGAACGAAACGTCCGGATTGGGAAGTACGCCCGCTTGAATGCGAAGCCCGCCGGCGATTCCGATATCACGCTCAGCCGCCGTCAACCGCGGATTCGCCGCCAGGGCTCTTTGCAGTGCTTGCGGCAACGAAATGGCTGGCGACGCACGTTCGGCGGCCTCGACAGGAATCGTGAATAAAAGCACTGCACCCACCAGGCGCAGAGCCACTCGAACCAACCACATAAGATCAACCTGAATAGCGAAACAGATGACCACGCGACTTAGTCGCGCGTTCGGCTAATTGCTCAGGTGAGATCCTTGGGTGGCGGCGTATCGAGCCAGAGAGGGTTGGCGTGAAGACGGTTTTGAGCCACAATGGACAGTCTGACGGGCTTCGCAGACGGACCGCCTACCGCGGCCAGCGCCGGCGTCAGGACCGGCGCGCAGACGTAGCAATGGCTGGTGACCACCGGCAGCTTTTTGGTTCCATCGTCGTCTGGACCACCTTCATCTAAAGGGATGCTGAAATCAGAGGCTATCGAGGCCACCACGACCTCATCGGCGCAGGAAATGGCATGCGACATTCCGACGAAAAGATAGGTAAAGGCAAGCAACGCCAGCATCGTACGGCGAACGCCCGACGCTTGCGATCCCGGCAACTTTTTGTTCAGCCGATGGTTCATATGTTCCGATTAGCAAGTCTTGCCGAGTAATACTATTACATTGTCCCGCGCCCGTCCGGAACCCCCAGATTATCGAATAACTGATTCTCTCGGACAATGTTCACCTGGCCGTCACGCTGCCGGAAAATGCGCTTGAGGTTGTTCGCAAAAGAGAAAGGTTTTGGTTATGGGGGAAGGTCATTCGCACGGAGGTGCAATCCCGTCGGCGGCCGGGCGGCACCGCAGGCCTCTTTATGCGGCGCTGGCCCTGACGTTGACGTACATGACGGCCGAAATCGTTGGCGGAATCTGGACCGGCAGCCTCGCTTTGATCGCGGATGCCGCGCATATGGCGACCGATGCCGGCGGGTTGGGCTTGGCGCTATTTGCAATTCATTTCGCGCAAAAAGCGGCAACGCCCCAAAAGACCTACGGCTATCTGCGGACTGAAATCCTCGCCGCACTGCTCAATGCGGTCGTGCTCCTGCAGTTGACAATTTATATTCTGTACGAGGCATATAAGCGGTTCTTGTCGCCGCCCGAAATTTTGGGCACCCCGATGCTGGCGGTCGCCGCCGTCGCCGGCGATCAGATGCGCGCCGGCGGACATCGTGGCGAGAACGATCGCCTCGTCCCACTCGGATAGGCGCTCCGTGAGCTGACGCCCGCGGCCGATGGCTACCGCCGCGTTCACAAGAGATCCGAGCCCGCTGACGCCCGCTAAATAGCGAAAGAAAAGCGTGCTCGTGGCTCCCGTACTGATAGCGAGCGCCGCCGCCAGAGCCACCGCGACCGCAATCTCCCATCCGATCTTGGCCAGCCACGCTTGAAAAGGGCTTGTCTGCACTGTCTCTCCCAAGAAGAAGGAAGTTTGGCATTCAACCGGCGACTTCGTCCAACAGGAGAATCAGCAGAAAACCCACGAAAAAAAGACTGGTTACCCACGGTGTCTCCGGAGCCGAATGAGCTTCCACCAGAAGCTCTTCGGTGACGAGGTATAGTAGCGCTATCAAACCAAACGAAAAGAATGCCGCGATCCAGAAATTGGGCAGATGACTGACAGGGATGCCGACGGCCGCCCCGATCGGCAACAGCACAGCGAGGCCAGTAATGATCGCGAGAAGCTTCATCGGTTGCCGGACGGTTTCCGACAATTCGCCGGTGAGAGACAGCCCGAGAAAAAGCACTTCGATCGTGAGCGCTACCGTAAGGAGGAAACCCTGTTTGGCGCCGGCGGCGAAACCGATACCGAGGACCAACCCGTCAATGAAGATGTCCACCGCGACCATGATGACCAAGCCAAGGGTGCCTGTGGCCTTTTCGCCCAGACGCTTGATCAGGAGCGTGACAAGGATGCCGGCGGCTCCACCAAGGATGACCGCCCAGACCGACTGGCGATGTTTGATGTCCGGGAGGAGTTCCCCGGCCGCGGCGGCGAAAACGACGCCCGCCGCGAAATGCTGAATCGCAGCGGCGATCACAGGCGTCGGCTGCCGCCAGAGCGCGACGGCAGCCCCCAGAACGACGGCGACGCTTGGGATCAGGGTATAAAACCAACCGGCCATATTCACCCTTGGACGGCTCGGAGCGTTGGCGCGGATCTGCGCGGGGATAGAACGGCTAATCGATTAAGCAACCTTAACCCTCGTGGCGCGTTTCTGATTTCTACACTCGTAGGAGATTATTATGCCGGACACTTCGCAAATCAAAGAGCACATGGACGTCATTTCATCCGACAAAAAGACCGTCGGCAAGGTCGACCATCTGGAGGGCGCCGACAAGATCAAGCTGACCAAACAAAGTTCCCCGGATGGCGACCATCATCACTTCATCCCGGTCGCCTGGATCGACCACGTTGACCAGCACGTGCATCTGACAAAATCCGGCGCGGATATCACCGCTCACTGGGAGCACGAAGGGCGGAAGTAAACCTAACGGCATGCATCCCGGCTGGCGCCCCGCCGGCCGGGTGCATCTTCTGGTCCCTCTCCACACTTTATCGAGCTGAAGTATCTGGCGTCGCCATGAGCCTGATGCGGCTGATAGCTCTTCTGGGTTATCTTGAGCGACGTGGGATGCGGCAAGCCGATAAAACGCGCTCGCAGCGTATGAAGGGCTCGCGGCAAGTTGTCAGCCTCGCACTTGACCCTCCTGTGGCCTTTGACGGCATGTCCCCAGCCCTTGGATCGCATCGCATGAACCGCCTTCGCCACATCCGTCAGGAAGTGGAAGGCGGCACGGTCGTGCCAGAGATATTCCCGCATTCGAAGTGGAGGTCGCGGCTCTGTAGGCGCGCAACCGGACGCTCGCCTTTTGAGAGATATTCGGCAGCTGCTCTTGACAGGCTCGGACCGTAGATGCGCATGAGCCGTTGTCCCTTGTGGACATGCGAGCCGATGGTGACGTTTTCGACGCTGTCGATGAAGGCTTCTAATCGCAACGACACGACCGCTTTGCGGCACTCATCTTCCTGACCCGTTCCCGGTGCGCGCACAACCGTGTTCAGAGTGCGGCGCTCCGCGACTTCGGTGTGCACGCCCGCCTTCTGCAGCTTTCTGGCGCTGACTTGCCATGAGGCGAGGCGCATGGGCCAATATCTCGCCAAAACGCAATCGCAGTGATCCGATCAATTTCAGCCCCTCTCTCTACCGCGACCGGATCGAGCGCTTCTTCAACAAGATCAAGCAATGCCGTCGCGTTGCAACCCGCCATGACAAGCTGGCTGCCAACTACCTTGCATTCGAACAGCTTGCGTCGATCAGACTATGGCTGGCCGCGCGTTATGAGTCCACGCCCTAACACTACTTTGGCAGAATCTATTTGCGCCGGTGTTTTTCATGGATTTGTTTTCGGCAGTATGGACACCGTTGAGACGGCGGCCGAAGGATGAGATCGACGATGGCGTGACGTACGGCGGGCATGGTTGGCTGAGGCGGAGGTCCGTTGATTCTTTTTTTTCCGCCCCGCGTGTGCGAGGCGACGATGTTGCAGGAAGGCGTAGGCAATCATTGTCATCAGGGCGTGGCGATGAAGACCCTGCCATGATCGTCCCTCGAAGTGATCAAGTCCAAGCTCCTCCTTCAACGTAAGCGACGTTCGCGTCCCATTCGCAAAGGTTTGGCGTGGGGATTGCAGCCTGTTGATCAGCGTGTTTGCAAATCGTTGGCGGCGGGTATGGAGGCGGCAACGACGGAGAATCACGAGGTGCGGCCGAACGACCAGGGCAGGAGTTCGTCGATCCGGGACTGCGGGTGACCAGTTGCGATCGCTTTGAGGGTCGCTTTCATCCAGGCGTAGGGCTCCACGCCGTTGATCTTGCAGGTGGCGATGAGCGAAGCTATGCGCGCCCATGAACGACCTCCTTCGTCGTGACCAGCAAATAAACTATTTTTACGCGTCAGAGTCAGCGGCCTGATTTGATTTTCGACGGGATTGGTGTCCATCTCAACGCAACCATCGTCGAGAAACAAGGTGAGGCCATCCCAATGGTTCAGGAGATAGGCGATCGCCTTGCCCATCTCGCTGCCCGGCGACAGGCGGGCGGCTTGCTCGCGCAGGAACCTCTCGAGTTCAGCGACCAGCGGCCGTGATCGCTCGTTACGGGTCTTTTGCCGAGCCGGGGCGTCGGCGCCACGGATCTCCTTCTCGATTGCATAGAGTGCGGCGATGCGCGCGAGAACGGCTTCGGCGATCGGTGAGCCGGCTTTCGGAGTTGCTGCGATGATCTCACGCCTTGAGTGGGACCAACATGCGGCCAGCCGCAGTGGCACGCCGCCTTTGCGCTCGGGCCGTGCGAGCCGATGATAGCCCTGGTATCCGTCGACCTGAAGGATGCCGTCGAAGCCCTCGAGGATGCGCTCAGCATGTCCGCCACCGCGTCCTGGTGCGTAGTGGTAGACCACGATTGGTGGATCAGCGCCGCCGTGGCCGCGATCGTCGCGCAGGACAGCCCACAGATAACCGGTCTTCGTTCGGCCCCGGCCCGGATCGAGCACGGGCGCCCTGGTCTCGTCCATGAACAAGCGGCCCGATTGCTTCATCACGACGCTCATGCGCTCGACCAGCGGCGCGAGGTGGAAGGCGACCGTTCCCATCCAGTCTGCCAGAACGGCGCGATCGATGAAGATGCCATGCCGGGCCAGAACCTGCGACTGACGATAGAGTGGCATGTGCTCGCTGAACTTGGCGACCGCCACCTGCGCCAGCAGCGCCTCGGTGGGGATGCCACCCTCCACGAGATGGGCGGGCGCCGGCGCCTGAGCAACACCGGCGCAGCCGTTTGCGCAGGCGTAGCGCGGTCGCACCGTCTCGATCACCCGATACTGGGCCGCCATGACATCGAGACGACGGGAGCGATCCTCGCCGATCTGGACCATCCGACCGCAGCCGCAGGGACACTCGAGGTTCTCGGGTTCGATCACCTGCTCGATGCGCGGCAGGTGCGCGGGAAAGGCACGGGCAGCGCGGCCGGTCCGGCGGCTGGACGGCGCCGTGCCGGCGCGGCGCGCACGATCGTCCTGGCGCTCCTGGACTTCGGCGATGGCAATCTCGATGTCTTCGAGAACCAGTTGCATCTGATCGGGATTGAACTTCTCCGAGCGTTTGCCGAAACGTGCGCGCTCGTACTCCTTCACGAGCAGTTCGAGGCGTTCGACGGTCTCTTTGGACGCAGCCAGTTCGCTCTCGACATGAAGGCGCGCCGAGCATTCATCGTCAGCGCGACGACGCTCGGCTTCAATCATCGCTTCCTGCGCGCGGAAGAGCGCTCGCAAATCGGCGGGCAGCGCTGCAAGACGGGCGGGATCAATCGGGGATGGCGACACATCCGCAAGCTATCATCCCAAAGCCCCGCGCGAAACAGGTTGTCGGGTCTGAGTCAGTTCGCCGCAGCTGGCGTCGCGACAATCCGTTCGCCCACTCGCTTCCAGTTCAGTCCTTCAAACAGCGCTTCGAACTGCACGCGCGTCAGATGCATGACGCCGTCGCTGATCTGCGGCCACTCGAAACGACCATCGCGGCCAAGGCGCTTGTAGACCAAAACGAGGCCGGTGCCGTCCCATAGCAAAATCTTCAGCCGGTCGGCGCGCTTCGAACGAAAAACCACGATCAGGCCCGAATGCGGATCAAGCCCAAGCGTGTTTTGCACCAGGCCGGCCAGCGCGTCGTGCCCACACCGGAAGTCAACAGGACGCACAGCAAGCACAATCCGCAGTCCCTGCGCCGGAATGATCATGCGCCACGCTCGATCGCAGTCACGATCTCCGCGATCCGCACCGCCGACACGTCCGCATCCAGGCGGACCGAAACCTTGCCAATCGTAATCTCGACGGGCCCCTCGCTCTTGCCTGACGCCGCTGGATCGTTCAGCTCGATCGACACGAAATCCGCCGCGTCGTCCGTGACCAATGCGAGCCGGCCAGCACGCGCCAATCTGCGCCACGTCGTCAACTGCTGGGCCTTCACACCATAACGCCGTGCGACATCACATACGCGGGCGTCGGGCTTCATGCTCTCGAAAACAGCGCGCCCCTTGATCTCCGCAGACCATAACCGGCCTCCAGAACGCGTCCGGCGCGTAAGCTTCCCTACAAAGCCATCAGCTTCGGCTTCCTCCCCCGATTGTTCCATCGCCTTCAGTCTCCTCTTGGCTCTCTGACCAGCCAAGAATCGCAGAGCGAAAGCCGAAGGGAAACCAATCAATCAAATGGGAGAAAAGCTCCGCTTACCCTTCAACTGCTGATGCGCCTGCTCACAAATCCATCTTGCCTTGATGGTGGCGACTAGTGTGCGCAGATCCGTCGCCGCAGGGAGATTGGCAAGATAGTATTTCTTCTCCCCTGAGGCACGTTGCTCGCCAATGAGCCAAGCTTCGTCGCCCGGGAGATGCTGCTGACCCTTATCCCAAATCCGCTGAGGAGGGCCGTCGGCGGTGCGGACACGGAGAGCCGCAAATCGGGCTTTCAGCCGACCTTTCGTCCCGCTGCGCCAACTCACGGCTTTCCATTTGGCGCTGGCCAGCATTTGTTCTGCCGCAATCGATAAGATATCGGGCACGTGGTGCTTTCGTGGTTTCCCGCGGACTTTGGTGATCGGCCAAATGAGCTTCACATCGACCGGATACACCTTCAGGTGCCGAGGGATGCCGACAGCCCAAGCCAACCCGCGCTCTGTCAGCCCTTGTCGAAATGGTGCGCTAAGTCCGTATCCTGCATCCGCCAGCACACAGCCAAAGCGCACGTTGGCCGCCATCGCGCGGTCAATCTCGGCCAGAGCAATTTCCGGCTTGGACCGTGGCGTTCGGTGTTCGACTGGCACGCGAGCACGCTTCAAACGAGACACGTCGCTTGTCCAACTGTCAGGCAGGAAGAGACGTAACGCAATCATCACTGGCACTTCGCCGCGCGCAAGCGTCAAAGACACCAGCGTTTGGCAATTTGCCGTTTTGCCGAGAGCCGACGCGTATTGAGCCGCAACACCAACCGAGCGTTCGCCCTTCTTCGGCAGTGAGGTGTCATCAATGACGAGCACCGCATCCCTGCCGCCGACAAGTCGGTCCGCCTGGTTGAGCAGTTCCGTCTCCAGCGGCGTCGCGTCCCAGACACCGTCCGCAATGAAATGGTGCAGTTGGTCGTAGTTGCCCGTGGCAAGGCGCTCCGCCATCGGCTGAACGCTCTTGCGATCGCCAGGACCGATCAGTCCCGCAACATACAGAGGACACATCCGCTGCCGAGTCTTATGACCCAGCCGGTCCAAGAACGGCATCAGCCAGCGTTCAAGTTCGTCTTCCCATCCCGCCATGGTCAGCCCTCCATGAGCCGACCACCCATGAATCATTGAAAAATTGATTCGGGAATCCTATAAAGCACGGCAAAACCGACAATCTGCCAAAGTAGTGCTAACCAGGTAGGTACCCACCTACAAAGCTGTAGCTAGGATCGGCACGATTGCTCGGCTGTGCCTTGGACGCCCTGTGGTGAAGAAACCACTGCAATGTGGCCGCTCCACGCATCGATCGCACTGCTCGAGGTAGCCGTTCTTCCAGTCAGAAATCGACTGCGCGGCGTAGGTCCACGTCGATTTTGTTAACACGCAGCGGGGCAGGTTGTAGACCGAGACAGGAACGCCGGCCGCCGCGAGCAAGTCAACGCCCTCTGCCAAGTTTTCTCGGTAGTCCAACGGGTCGATCCAGAGCACGCCGGCATTGGCAAGCGCGAAGCCTGTGTTCTCCAGACCCATCAACGCGACATGGTCCACAAAAGGAAGATTGCGGGCGAGCCAGCGGCAGGTCTCGACGATCCGAGGCGCTGTGATGGCGTGAAGGACGACCCGTATCTCGACGCGCTGGCCACGATCCTTAAGCTTCAGGACCCCAAGCACCGTCTCATCAAATGCGCCGCGAGATTGCACGACGTAGTCGTGCACATGATCCACCGCCGCGTAGATGGGTATTCCCGCCGTGAGGGAGGGGTGGCGAACGTCAGCCAAAGCTGAAACTACTTCGCGCCACGCGAAACCACGGCCGTTGGTCAGAACGTAAGCCGCCGTGCTTGGCAACAAGTCGCGACATGCCTCAAGCACTCCAATGAAACTCTGCCAGTCAAGAAGAGGCTCGCCACCCGTGAACCCGAGGACCTTAGTTGCCGGATGAACAAGCGGTATCGCAGCCTTGATCTCGTCCATGATCCAGCCGTCGTCCACATCGCGAGGTGGCTGCGAGCACATTAAACAGAGGTGATTGCAACGCTCAGTAACTAAGAACGAATTGTGCGTCGAGGATCGCCTATAGAGAGTTCGATAGCGGCGCGATGAGGGGTGGAAACCAAGAACATCCCCGTCCGCAAGGTAGTCGCACCCGCTCGGCAGTACCATTAGATTGCGCAGGGCGTTGGGGCTAACACGGCCCGCGTCCACTGCGCCGCCCACAATCACGCCGCTTGTAAACCCAGACGCAATCGCAGCGTGAACGTCTTCGGATGTTCGAATGAGCGCTGCGTCTGCATCGTGCGGAGGAGGACCGCCGTTTTGGAGAACGGGTGCGGATCACGTGCCAGCCCGACAAGTCAGAGAAGCCGCGCACGTTTGCGATTGAGCCTCGTAGCGGCAGCGGCACGGTCATGCAGCACTCCATCGGCGCAAGATCACAGCGTCCTCGGGAGACCTGTGAAGCAGATCGATGACGGTCTCCATCACCCCCTTCTGACGTTCACAGAAGCCAGATAGCGGTTTGATGCCTACGGCATCATGCTGGGTGGCGTGGTGGTTAACCGGATCGGCCCCGCAGCAGCTCTCGTAGACGCAGCCGTGGCATTCAGGAGCACACTGCGACAGGGAGGCTCCAACCAGCTCAATCAACTTGTCGGATGTGACGAGCGAGCGGTACGTCGCATCGGCGACGTTTCCAAGCACGAACGTGTCGTCGCCGATCTCAGCCAGCATCCGCCCTTCGTCCGATGCGAACACGCGGCCGTCGTAGTTGTAGACCAGCGCCCCCAAACCAATCCCGGCGGGGCTGCGCAGGTCAACATAGCCCGTCGGCCTATCCGTCAACATCCGCGCCAGAACAAGTGCAGTATAGAACTCGACAAAGGGTGTTCCGCTGCGATTGAGATCGAGGATGTAGCGGAGGCCGTGCCTATAGAAGTCAAGTCACCCGTTCGCATCGTACTTCTGAACTTGCTTCGTCTTGACCGCGAAGCCGTAAGGCGAGAGGGGGCGCAGGAAGATGCCACCGAGCCCGAGGGTCAAATACTCATTGATGATCTCTTCGGCACGACCCAAGCTGCGTTCGGTCGTGGTCACTAAGGCACCCACACGGTCTTTCCCAAGAACATCTTGTGCTCTCTTGATGCCCTTTACCGCCAGCTCGTAGCTGTTTCCGCCGGGCCTGGGTCGGTTCTTGTTGTGAAGATCGGCAGGACCATCAAGAGATGTCGAGAGCAATATGCTGGAGTTTGGGCGGCTTGTCGAACTGCAACTTGCACCGGGCGACGAGTTATACGACAAAGCGTATGCATCGCATCTCATCACCAGAGCAGGGCAAACCGCGCAGTTGCAACTACTGGCCATGCGGCTGCGGAGCCGTATGGCGTTCCTTCGAGAACCCTCTGCGCTCCACTTGTTCGTCGTGACCTTACGATGCGAGCATTCATGCCCGTACTGTCAAGTGTCGCGCCAAAGCTCAGACCGCTCCCGCTTCGATATGAGCGAAGAGATCGCGCAGCGCGCCCTTGCGATTGCCCTTCAAAGCCCAGCTCCGCTGATTAAGATCGAGTTTCAAGGTGGCGAGCCCCTCCTGAACTTCCCGCTAATCGCGAAGATCGTCGAAGCCGCCAATATCGAAGGGCCTCGGGCGGGAAAGGAATTACAGTTCGTCATCGCGTCGAACTTGGCGCTGCTCAACGATGACATCCTTGCGTTCTGCAAAGCCAACAATGACGCAAGTGCAGCAGCAACCGGCAGGACGACAACAGGCGTCTTTTTCATCCTTTGAACCCACCCACTCCACGGCATCGATGTGCCAGAATGTTGCTGATAGCAACTAAGAGGGGAGCCATCCACAATGTCTCCTACCATTATCGGCCTCGATCTCGCCAAACATGTTTTTCAAGCGCATGGCGTCGATGCTGCAGGCAAAGCCGTTCTTCGTAAGAAGCTCCGCCGTTCAGAATTGATCGCATTCTTTGCCAAACTTCCGTCTTGTGTGATTGGCATGGAAGCCTGCGGCACGGCCCACTATTGGGGCCGAGAGCTGACCGCACTGGGTCATCAGGTCAAGCTGATGCCGGCCGCTTACGTGAAACCCTATGTTAAGCGCGGCAAGAAGGACGAGGTCGATGCCGAAGCCATCTGCGAAGCTGCCACCAGGCCGACGATGCGGTTTGCGCCGATCAAGAGCGCCGAGCAGCAATCGATCCTAATGCTCCATCGTACCCGAGATCTGTTCGTGCGACAGCGCACCATGCTAGTCAACTCGCTGCGTGGTCAGCCTGCCGAGTTTGGCCTGATCGCTCCCAAGGGGGTATGGCGTGTTCCGGAGCTCGAGGTTCTAGCCCAGGACGGCGAGCTTCCGGAGCCGGCTCGAGCCTGCGCCGAGCTGATCCTGATGCAGTGAGGATCTGCAGTCGAAAATCAAGGCCATCGAGCATCCTGGCTCGTCATCGCGCCAATGAACTGAGCTTGCGACTCGCTACCATCCCCGGAGTTGGGATCATCACAGCGACTGCGCTGGTGGCAACCGTCGCGAACGCCAGCGCCTTCAAGTCGGGGCGCCACTTCGCGGCCTGGATAGGGCTGGTGCCGCGACAGAATGGCAGTGGAGGAAAGATGGCATTGGGTGGGATCTCCAAGAAGGGAGAGCCATATCTGCGGCGGCTGCTCGTGCTCGGCGCAACCGCGGTCGTCCGCTACGTGCGCAACAAACCCGAACTGGCTGGGTGGGTCAATGCGCTGCTGGCCCGCCGGCCGGCGCGCGTGGTCACCGTCGCTGTCGCCAACAAACTGGCCCGGATCGTCTGGGCCATCATGCAGCGCGGCGGCACCTTCCGAGAACGACCGTTCGGAATCGCGTAGAGAAAGATGGCTTGGCAATGAAGTGAAGCGGCGACCGCCGCGCTACCGTACAAACTAACGAACACTAAGCTTGGCAAGGGCAATGACGACGTGATGGCATCCGGTCGACATACCGAGGATCAGGACACCTCGAACCTGTGCACGGACCTTGAGTCCGTCAACGATGATTGGGGCCCGATCAGCGGACAACCATCAAGGCCATGCGGTACCTAATAGACCGCAAGCAAAGGCCGGACAGATGACCGCAACGACCAAATGCTATGACGTTAGAAAAGCTCGGGCCATGTGGGTGTCATCCACAGATGCACAGGTGTGCCTCTCCAAAATCTGCATTATTCCGCATACGGTTGCAGAGTTTTGCAGAGACTTGCAGAGGCTTCTTTGGGTACTTAGATCCTCCTGACACGGGGAGAAGGTCGACATGGCGAGCAACAAGGAGCTTGAGGCGGGGCTGAAGGCGATGACCGAGGACTACCACCTGCTTAATGGGGGACGGAAACGGCTGTCGCGGCTCGTCGCCAGCCACCTGTGGTGGTTCGATGCAGCCGAACGCCGCGGCATGAGCTGGCGTGACATGATCGACGCGCTGACCACCGCCGGTGTGTGCGGTAAAGGAGGACAGACCCTGAGCGTCGGGACACTGTCATCCACAGTCTGGCGCGCGCGAACCGAGAAGGAACCCGACGCGAACAATCAGGCCCGGCAACGAAGCCCTGCCGCGGAAGCGAGCCGACCGCGTGCGAAGGCGCCAGCAAAGGCGCCACGCCCTCCGGCCGCTCCGTTGCGGCAAAGAAGACCTGCGGCACCGCCTCATGAGGCCGTCGAGGCCTCGACCGATCGGCGGACTTCGACCTCGCCACCGCGATTGACAGATGGGCGGCGGGCAGAGCTGGCCAACAAGGACCTATTGGCCTTCATGGACAGGGCTCGAAAAGTCCGTCGCCGGTCGGAAGGTTAGTTCCTGCCGCTCTTCTTGTTGAGCAGGCCACGGTGTATGCCGGAGCTGATCCTTGACGCTGAGGTTGCCATTGCAATAGGCAGTCAGAATCACGTCGTCAGAGGCCTGTTGAATGTCCGAGGATCCAGAGACGATCGGGCTCCGCCCGATGGTTGTCGATGGTGAGGTCCAGGCTGACGACTATGAAGTGGTCTGGCGCGGACTTTCGATCGGAAGAATCCTGAAGCAGCCGCACACTCGGCACTGGTGGTGGGGATGCAATGTCTATGGTCAGAATCCCGCGCCCGGCGACAGGGGAGTCGCCATTGATTTCAGGGACAGTCAGGTGCGGTTCAAGCTTGCATGGGCCAGGATCAGACCGACATTCACGGAGCAGGACATTGCGACTGCGGCCCAGCACGCCGAAAGGCTCGCCCAACAAAGGCTGTCCGAGAAGCCGCAGCCCGACGTGCCGCTCCAGGTTCTGGACAACCAGCGCGCAGCACCGCGCCAGCGTGTGCTGAAGTCCGGCATCATCGAGTTCAATGGCGGCGCCATCGATTGCGTCGTACGAAACATCTCTGACACGGGCGCGGCGCTCGATGTGGCAAGTCCATTGGGCATTCCGTCGGAGTTCAATCTGCTGTTGTCTGGAACGCGCACGCATCAACGTTGTCGAGTGGTTTGGCGTCAAGAAAAGCGAATTGGCGTTACATTTGAATGAGACCGGCATTCGCCACTGCGTGAACAGAAGCTGGTGAACGAGGAAGATGCTGTGCGGGGGCGTGTTCAACGTCGAGGGATTGCTGTGGCTTGTTCGAGCGAGGGATTGCTGGACGCAGTTTCACTGGGCTGGGTGAAAACGAAACGGGTGGTGACGGGCACTTCCGCGTCCGCGCTGCCGTCTTGACCGATAAGGATTAAGCCGGCCCCGCCATTTGCCACATTCAGAATGATTGGTTCACCGCTCCAAGTCTTGATCGGCTCCATTGCAATCGTGAGGAATTCACCGATCGGCTGATCGAGGTATTGAATTCGCAGCTGCGGGCCGACCTCAGCGGCAGACAGTTCAAAGCCGAGTTCTTTAGCGCGCGCGTAAACTGCTGCCAGTCCTACGTTGTCCGTCGCGAACCCAAGCTCGGCTGGGGACACGGTGACAATATTTAGCTCAATCTTCTTAGAGCTTACAGTGAAGCTCGGCCGAGCGAGGATTTCGGCGGCCTGCCCGCCAACGTTGCAGCCCACCGCGTCTATCGCGTTACGCAGCGCAAGAGGGTTGGCAAAAGTGCCGATCTTGATTTGTTTCCATGCCGCAACATCACGGACCGACCTGATCGGCTGTCGGGCCCGTGGGACAGGATGTGTCTTTCCGTTCAGCTGGTTCTGCAAGACGTCGCGGGCTGAGCATTGAGCCCGTGCAGCGTTCGCGAATGAAAGGAGAAAAGCTGCACATAGTATGGATGCCAGTAAGTATTGACCTGCTCGTGCTGCATTTGGAATGCGATTGCCTGCCACGCGATCGGCTCGGCTTGTCTGGATAGACATGGCGAAAATCGCCTTTTGGTAAGCTTGACTGAAAAAGGCCCGCCTCCGAGTCTGGGGAAGAACGGAGGGGAATGACGTCCATGAACATTCCCGGCCGACCTTGAAATGGGTCCGGAGGCGGGGCCTATGGCTCAAGTATTCCAATTTCCAAAAAATCGGCGAGCGGCAGTCCGTAAGCCTGTGATTGCCCGCCCATCAGACCAGAAGGAATGATGCAACTGTAAGGATAGCACCAAGATCTCCTCGCTTCAATTGCGAAGGGCGGCGCGTTGGTGTGAGGTAGCTGAATATTCGTCAGACGCCGCCAAATCCGCCATGTTAAGAGGACATGGATACGCATCTCCCTATTCGAGGCGGCCTAGCGGCTGGGAGATTGCCCGACAAGTGCGCGAAGGCGAGCGAGCTTTTCCCGTCATTTACACGACGGCCGCGTCTGCGCACGAATGGCCGTCGCAAAGGGTGCCCAACAGCGTCCTGCTGACGAAACCATTTGCGCCAGCCCAGCTCATCACCGCGCTGTCTCAGTTGCTCAATACGGGCTCACCGGAGAAGTCAATGTTACAGCCGAGCGACTAAAGCCAGCCCCGGTCGCTCGGGTGTGAACCCGGTGCAGGGTTTGCAGCCCTGTACCGGGCCTATCTATCTTATCTATTCGGCGCTACCATTTGTCTTGATCGGCAGAGGCTCAACTTGCCGAACGACGGTCATGCAATTGGGGCACTCGTAGGAGCTGAGCATGTATGTAGGCGTGAATTCGATCGGTTCGATCAGGATCAGTTTACGGCTCACGTCGCACTGAACGCATTTTGGCGGGGTTCTCATTGCTGGAGCTTAAACTCCGCAGAGCCCGTGTCTCGCGAGGAAGCAGGATCGCTGCTAGACCAAGCGGACGCCAATGAGCCGGGGCAGAAGTACACGACATAGAAGTGCCCGTCCGACGAGCGATAAGAACTGATGCTTTGCATTGCGCCGCATCGATGCCGGTCGATCGGGAAGGTCGTCAACCCGGGAAATTTCCCAAGGCCACATAATACCTCCTCGAAGGATTGGCACCGTGTTCGCACGGGCGCCGGAAATTAACCAAGCAACAGCACCTACTGCTAATATGGAGCTCCAACCTAGCGTAGCGAGTACCGAATGCTCACAATTCCCAAGTGTGGGGACTGCGACGTCCCCCGAAAGCTTGTGACCGTCGAGCCCATCAACACGTGCTATGAGCTCCTCACGGTGAAATGCCCGAGATGTAGTTCCGAACTGAAATCCATTGAAGCCAAAGAAGCAGGCGGTCGGGTTCGGAGAGCATGACGGCCAGATCGGCTTACGCCGTCAATGACCGCTCCTTCGCCTTCCCATGCGCGCTGCTAACTAAATTTGCTACCGCAAGGGACGCGAACGGAGCAGCTTATTCGGATCACCGACGCGTCATAACTGCCTCATAGCGCTAATTGTTCTTAGACCGGTTTTCATTATTGCGGGTTGACGGCAATCTTTCACGTCTCAAGCTCCGACAAGCCGGTGATCAAGATGCTCAGAAGCTCAAGGACCGAAGGTTGAGAAAGCAAATCTCTGCGCTTGCGCAAGGGATGACTTTTGGGAGCAACGGGAAGGTGGCATGGCATTGCTTGATTGCTTGATGGTCGTTCCGATTGGTCGATCCGGCGCAAGAGCCAGCTCAGGAAGCCTTTGCCCGCGCCCTTTCGCGAGCGGCCTGCCGACGCTGACGACGGTTGCGCTTTTGCGGGCGCGCCATGACCGGAAGTGGCGTCGGGGATGCTGCGGAATCGGACGCATCGACATGAGCTGTCGCGGTTGCGGCCTCCGGAGCCGGATGACGGGCTTCCATGACGTCCAATACCGCGCGCCCCTTGTCGGTGATACGCCACCCACCGTTCAGGCGCTCGATCAATCTTTGAGAAAAGATGTCCAGATCCGGAACGCGCGCAGCTAAGCGTTTGGTACGCTCGGACCAATCGCGGCCGCTGGTTGCCAAAATCGCCATGTCACGCTTCAGGTCGGCCATCACGGCGAAGCCGCCGGGATAGCTCACCAGGATCTTCAGGACCGTGACCTGGAAATTCACCCCCGCCTCTTGCGACTATCGCCACATGGTCGGTGCGTCTGAGAGAGCTTCGCGAGCGACCTCTTTGAGCCGGTCCGGCGAGGTGTGACCTCTGGTGGCTGCTTCGAGAATCTTCGAGGCGACATGCGTGCGGGCGCCTGTCTCGTGACGGGAAACGTTCTCGCAGACCTCGTCGAGGACCGCGCGTAAAAGCGCGGTGGTAGCGGCATCAAGCATGAGAGACCCCCAGCGGAAATTCTTACCTCAGGAAATCGCTTCGGTGTGGCGCTTAAACGGTCGATAAAATCCGGTGAATTCTAGTACCTCCGGCCGCGCCTTGCAACGACCGCCGAACTTGGGTTTCGCTTCGCCGCCGACCAAGGGCAAGCGGAGGTTGACGAAATCGCCGAGATTTGGCCCCAAGAAGCGCCCGCCGCGCTTGGGGTTAAGTGGGCCGCAGCCGCTCGGGGGCGAACAGCCGCAGCGGGTACGCATACAGCCGGTGCATCGGTCCTGGCACTACAACAGAATGGCCGCAGACCAAAGGCCTGCGGCCCACCGGCGAGAAGTATAAATCATGATCAAATTCGCCAGCCCCGGTGCTGGGGGACTGTTAAGCACGTTTTCGGTGCGGTTTGGATTCCGTGACTCTACGGGAGCTCCGCCAGAGCGGGTGTGGCAGCGTCGCACGGTCTTGCGGTCATCGACGCCAGTTCAATCGCTTCTTAAGCAAACAAGCAATTTGCCTAAAGTCGGCGCGCCCCATTTAGCGAAATCGAAGCCGGAAGCGACCATCGTCGGGCGCTGATTTTTCAGTTCTTTGATTTGGCGATCATCGCCGCAAGAAACTTTGCCGACAAGATACCCGAGAGCACCCTGATGCAGTCGGATTCGAGAATCTACAGCCTCCCGCGCTGGCGCGTCACGCGATGGCTCGCCGACTGCGGTGCGGACGTGCCCGCGGACATTCGGGTCGCGCTGATCGGCAATCTGTACGGCACGCTGCCGGTCTTTATCGGCGGCATCCTGAATACTCTTCTGGTCGCTGCAGCCATTGCCGCGCGCTCGCCAACGCCATTGTTCATCGCGTGGTTTGCGCTCGAGATTGCGATCTGCCTGGCGCGGCTCACTGTGTTGGTCGTCTCGCGTCGACGAGCGCTGAGGCATGACGTTACGCCGACCGACATCAACCTGGTGCTTTCGATTGGCTGGAGCAGCAGCGTCGGCTACGGGGCGCTGATTAGTCTTGCGACGGGCGACTGGGTGGCGGCAACGCTCGCCTGCGTATCCGCCGGAGCGATGGTTGGCGGGATCTGCTTCCGCAATTTCAGTGCGCCGCGGCTCTGCGGCGCAATGATCGTGCTGAGCCTGGGCCCGACGATCCCGGGCGCCCTGATGGCGGGACAGCCGCTCATGCTGGTCCTTTTCTTCCAGATCCCGATGTATCTGGCGGCCATGACCATGGCCTGCTTCAAGCTGAACCGGATGTTGATCGCGACGATGCGCGCGGAGCGAGAGAACGATCGGCGCGCTCGACATGATGAGCTTACCGGGCTTGCCAATCGAGCGGGGCTCGTCGGCGCACTCGAAGAGCGGCTGTCACGGCGGGGCGGCGGCGACGAGACGCTGGCGCTGCTCTATCTCGATCTGGACGACTTCAAGGTGGTCAACGACACGCACGGTCACGCTGCGGGCGACCGACTGCTGCAGAGCGTCGCCGAGCGCATGCGTGGCCTTGTCCGCGAAGGTGACCTGCCGGCGCGCCTCGGCGGCGACGAATTCGTCGTGCTCGCCGTAGGCTGCACCGCGGAACAGGCGGCGAATTTTGGGCGGGGCCTGGTTGAGGCGATCGGAGCTCCCTATGATCTCGACTGCGGCGCGCGGGCGCGCGTCGGTGTGAGCGTCGGCATCGCGATGGCCCCCCGGCATGGGAACAGAGCGGCCGATCTGCTGCGGGCTGCCGACGCCGCGCTCTATCAGGCCAAGTTCGCCGGCGGGTCACGTTGTGAAGTTGCATCCGAAGACGACCTGGCGCGGTTACGCCTGCTTCTCGCGCGAAATGCCGCCGAGGCGGTTCGCCAAAGCGCCGCGGCATGACCAGTTGTCGATCGATCGGCGTACGTCCTCCCGTTGCAGTACGGTCTCCGAAGTTAGAAGCTCGTTAACCGCTCGGGAAGATGGTGAGTGCGTATTCGCCTACGAAAGGGGTCTGTGGATGGCTGAGGCTCCCTCTTGCCACTCTTGCAGCGTCACCAGGCTACTACGCGATGTCTCGCCAGTGACGCCGGGTTACGAAATCCGGTTATTCGAGTGCCCCAAATGCCGGACAGTCCTGCGGCTGGTCTCCAAGTCTGACCCAGGTTCGCCTGAGGTAGCGGATTGATCGGCAGCGGATCGAGAAGAACTAAATTTCCGCTTCGCGCCGTTGCAGAAGGTCTTCTGCACGAGCTTGTCTCTCCGCCTGTGGGCATTCCACGGCGACGTGTTGCCGAAAAATGCCAGTCATCCTAGAGCTACACGCGGCGGCCTGAAATCTGACTGACTGGTTTCTTTCATTAGCTTCTTTTAAATTGCGAGATTGCTGGGAAACGCGGCGTGCGTGTCTCTCGCAAGTGGCCAACCCGGCGCATCACAGGAAGGCGCTCGCAGATGCAGAGCCTGGACGACCTCGAACCCGAGCACGCGGCCTCCGTCTCCACGCATGCGCTTCAGCTCATGGCCGAGTTGGCGGTGCCGGCAACACCCCCCAATTTTACCGTCTGGTTTGCTTACGTTCTGGGCCGCTCGGCGGCGTTGCGTAAGACCATCGATATCCTGCGCTCGAACGACCGCAAGTTCGACAAGGCTCTAAATCGCGAACTCTACGACACCTTCCTCAAGGCAACCGGTTCGGTGGGAGAGGTTGCCCAGACCATTTCGGGCGAGCTCGACGCAATCCTTGTCAATGTCCGAAACGACGTTTCAGGGGCGATCGCAGACAGTGCAGCGCATTCCGAGGAGTTGATCGAGGTTGGAAGAACGCTTCGCACCGCGAATGACCCGAAACTCGTCCTGAAGCGGCTGGCCGACGAATTGACGAGAGCGACGGAACGTGCCTCTGCGCTGGAAGCGAAGCTCATCGAAGCGTCCGGCGAGCTTGACGGCCTTCGGACGTCACTTGAGCAGGCGGAGCTCAGGTCGCGGACCGACGCTCTGACCGGGCTTGCTAATCGGGGGGCAATGGAGAGTTTTCTTCGCACGGCCCAAATCAATGCGATGGAGAGCGGCGACCCCTTGAGCGTATTCCTGATCGACGTCGATCATTTCAAGAAGTTCAACGACACCTACGGACATCAACTGGGCGACCAGGTTCTGCGGCTGGTCGCAAAGTGCCTTCAAGAGGGCATCAGGGATGGCGACCTGGCAGCGCGCTACGGTGGAGAAGAACTGATCGGCATTCTGCCGGGAGCCCCGCTCGCAATCACGCAGGAGATCGCCGAAAGAGTCCGCACCAGAATTGCCAGCGCCAACGTCAAGAAGCGGGCGACGGGCGAGCTGATCGGTCAAGTGACGATTTCGGCGGGCGTTGCCCAATTCAAGCCGGGGGAAAGCTTCGAGGCACTCATCGAGCGATGTGACCAGGCGCTCTATCGGGCGAAGCAATCGGGTCGGAACTGCACGATCGCCTCGGATGATTGATCCGCATAGCCGGCACAATCGTCAACGGGAATTCGCCCGCATCTTCCGAACGCTAAAACCTAACGGGTCGTCGAACAGCCCTGCGGCACATAGCGCTTAGCAGCGGGCGTCATGCCGAATAAGGCAGATCCCGGCTGACGGCGTCCCGCACGGCGGTCAAAGCGTCGCTCGCCGACACCGACGAGCGCGCCTCGCAACTGCACCAATCTTTTGGCGCTGCGATGGCTTGCGTTCGAGCTCGTGACTTGAAGCCGTCGGAACGATCGTGCGCGATCGTCGCATCAAAGAACCTCGCCCGGCGGGTGCCGGGCGAGGCTTGACTGAGCGTCTATCAGTCGGCGCTCTTGCGCGGCCGCGACCAGAGCAGCGTGTAGCCTTCGCCGCCTTCATCATCGAACAGATTAGCGTAGATCGGCGAGTTGAAGGAGGGGTCATCGAGCTTGAGCGAAAGGTAGTCGCGACCTTCCTCGGAGCGCTTCGACCATGCGGCACCGATTTCGGCTCGGCGCACGTACACGCGGTGGCTCGGAGCATTGTCGTTGGTGCGATTGGGCTCGGCGACGATGCGGACGCCTTTGGCCTGCAGGCTCAGCGTGACGATCTCTCCCTGAAAATCGTTGCCGACCTTCTTGAACGAACCGATGGTAGCCATATCAAGTCTCCTTGCGTTGTTTCGGACCGCGACCACCGCGGCCTCGATGGCGATGACCAGGCCGAATGACGATCGGCGACGCACCCGCTTGCGGGCCGAAGCAGCGCGGAGGACGCCGGTGAGGCGACTTTCTTGTCTCGCGAGGAATGGGCGTCAGCCCAGGGGAAGAAAGTCGCATCAACGGCGTTGCGGCTCAGACGGTCGAGGCGCAGCCGGTCTTCGGCCAGATCAAGCCATCAAAGAGGCGAGGTGTTCGCGCGCTGAACAACATTGAGAGGAGACGTGACTGCCGTCGGTCGTACGATACAAGAGGTCGGTTCGCTTTCAGGGGAGAAAGAGACAGCACACGCAGAAGGGACGAATCATTTGCCGGGTATAAGCGCACCTGCAAGCAGGCTCCGATCTAGCACGTAGGGCGCCGAGGCTTCGGGCGCATGATGATTGCGAAGCGCTGCGAGGAAGGCCCCCCTATCGGATCGACCGGACATTACTCGCGTAACGACGAAGCAACAATCGATACGGAGGCGTAGGTTACACGCTGTTTGGGTCGCGGCCGCGAGCGCAATTGAGGACTCGTTCAAGCCCGCTCCGGTCTCGACGGGCGCATTTCTGTGGAGACAGCAACCGGCCATCGCACGGTGACGGCAATAGGCCGGCTGGATACAGACGGAGGGTCACGCGTGGTGGCGATGCCCGGCACAAAACGCGCGGCGATGTCTCGGAGACCGTTCTTGCCGTAGCAGTCCGGCATGCGGCGCTATGCGCCGCCGTCGCCAAATTTCCAGACCGGGATTCCCATCCGCCTCGCCTTGTCGGCGAGATTGTCCTGAATTCCCGTTCCCGGGAATACGATGACGCCGATCGGCATCATGGTCAGCATGAGGTCGTTGCGCTTGAATGGTGCGGACTTGGAGTGCTTCAACCAGTCCGGCTTGAATGCGACTTGCGGAACCTTGCGGTTCGTCGCCCATTTGGCCGCAATCAGCTCGGCGCCCTTCGGTGAGCCTCCATGCAACAGGACCATGTCGCTGTGCTTGGCGTGAACCTTGTCGAGGCGATCCCAGATCAGATGATGGTCATCGAAGTCGAGACCTCCGGTCAGTGCGACCTTGGGCCCGACTGGAACGAGCACCTCAGTCTCGGCGCGACGCTTTGCGGCAAGAAAGTCTCTGGAGTCGATCACCGCCGAAGTGACCGAGCGATGATCGACAAGTGATCCAGATCGAGGGCGCCACAGCGATCCGGTGTGGGTTTCGAATTGTGCGATGGCTTGCTCGCGGAACAGCTCCATGCAATTGCGGCGTTCGATCAACGAAAGTCCTTCCGTGATGAGCCGCTCCAGTTCGACCGACTGCACCTCAGAGCCATCCTGCTCGTGTTGGCTCCTGCGCTGAGCCTGTTCGTTGTCGTCGAGCTGCCGTTCGATCCGGCCTGCAGCTCGATGGAACAGATTGACCGTCGACCAGAGCAGGTCTTCCAGGTCCGGCTCGATGCGGCTGTCGCTCAGGGTTGCCACGAAGGCATCGAAGATGTCGGCAACGGCCGCTGTGATCGTCTTGGCTTCGGGAAGCGGCCTCGGATCGGGTTC
>VYLE01000171.1_pt1 | contig 57702 bp, 56 predicted proteins | sample 5114391 | NCBI WGS metagenome assembly VYLE01 (sample SAMN12291771, study PRJNA351875) | freshwater metagenome | isolation source: freshwater lake | place: USA: Michigan, Kent Lake | collected 2013-08-15 | reverse complement strand
GCCTTCGGCGCGGCGGTGGCGGCGTTTGCCTCGGCGCGGCGGGCGGGGCCTGCGGCGGTGGCGCGGCGGGCCTAATCGCGCTGCAGGGTGAGGCCATCGAAGATGGCCTCTAGAGCGGCATGGGCGGCGGCGCGCTGCGCGTCCGTTCCACCATCGCAGCCCGCAAGCCAGAGCGCCTGCGCCATCACCGCCCCGTTCAGGAGATGCGCCACGGCGACCGGGTCGAGCGGGCGCAGGCGGCCAGCGGCGATGAGGGCCGTCAATTCCTCGACCACGGTGGAAAAGCCGCTTTCCATCAGGATGTCCATGGCGCGCGCGCCCATCACGGCGGGGGCGTCGCGGAACATGATGCGCGCGCGGTCGGGGCTGAGGGCGAGGTCGAGATAGGCGTGGTAGCAGGCGGTGAGACCACGCCAAGGGTCATCCTCGGCTTCGTAGATGCGATCGAGATCGTGGCCGATCTCGGCATCGACGGCGCGGAAGACGGCCTCGAACAGCCCGGCCTTGTTCTGGAAATGGTGGTGCAGCGCGCCACGGGTAACGCCCGCCTCGGCCGCCAGCGCGTCGAGCGAGACGTGGGCGAATCCCTGCGTGGCGAAGGCCTGTCGGGCGGTGGCGATCAGCCGAGACGCGGTCTGTTCGGCGGCCTCGGCCCGGCCCGGTGGGCGTGGCGAAGGGGCGGCGGCGGTTTGTGCTGTGGTTGACATACGACCCGTATGTGAGTTAGGGGGTTCACATACGGAGCGTATGTGAAACGGAAGGGCGCGGCAAGTGCAGGGGCAGGGATTGATCGGGGCGATCTGGCGGGAAGTGCCGGGAATCGTGGGTCTGGCGCTGCCCATCGTGATGGGGCTGGCGGCGAGCACGCTGATCGGGGTGACAGATTCGCTGATGCTGGCGCCGCTTGGCCCGGTGCCGCTGGCGGCAGTTGGGCTGACCGGGGCGGTGGCCGTGCTGTTCTATGCGGCGATCTATGGTCTTTTGTCGGCCCTGTCGGTGCGGATCGGCACGGCATGGGGCGCGGGCGCGGGGCTGGCGATCCCGGGCATCCTGCGGTCTGGGCTGGCCTTGGGGGCGTTGGTGGGTGTGGGGTCGGCGCTGGTGATGGCGGCGCTTTGGCCTCTCTTGCCGCTCTTGGGCCAGCCGGAGGAGGTGATCGGGGCGATGCAGGGCTATTGGTTCTGGATCTGTGCCTTCCTCATTCCCTTTTCGATCCTGACGGCCTTCAAATCGGCCTTCGAGGCGGTGGAGAAGCCGTGGCTGGGCACTGCCTTTGCCTTTCTGGGCGTGGGGGTGAATGTGCCTCTGAACTATGCCCTGATCTGGGGGATCGGGCCCTTGCCGGAGCTGGGCCTTACCGGGGCGGGGCTGGCCTCGTTTCTGGCGGAGTGCGTGGCGCTGGGGGCGGCCTTCCTGTGGTGGCGGTTTGCCCCGTCGATGCGGCGGCTGCGGCTGCGGCGCGAGGTGGCGCTGCGGGAGATGGGGCTGACCTTCCGGGAGGGCGCGCCCTTGGGGGCGATGTACGTGGTCGAGACGGCCTCGGTCAGCGTGGCGACGCTGATGATCGGGGCCTTTGGCACGGTGGCCTTGGCGGGCAATCAGGTGGCGCAGGCGGTGGGGGGGCTGCTTTACATGCTGCCCCTCGGCGTGGCGGGGGCGGTGGCGATCCGTGTCGCGCAGGAGCGGGGGGCGGAGAATATGGGTGCGCTGCGGCCCATTGCGCTGGCCGCTGTGGCGGTGGCTGGGGTCTGGCTGGTGGCGGCAGCGCTGGTGCTGGCCTTGGAGGGCGAGGCCATCGCGCGGCTGGTGACGGAGGATGCGGAAGTGGTGGCGGTGGCGGCGGCGATCTTTCTGGTCTTCGCGCCGATGCAGATCAGCGATGCGGTGCAATCGGCCATGCTGGGGTCGCTGCGGGGGCTGTCGGACACGGCATGGCCTGCGCTGGTGTCGGCCATCGCCTATTGGCCTGTGGCCTTGCCTCTTGGCTATGCTTTGGCGCATTGGGGCGGCATGGGGCCGTCGGGCATCTGGGCGGGCTATATCCTTGCGCTGGCGGGGGCCGGGGCGGCGCTGACGGTGCGGTTCTGGCGCAGAACGGCCTTGTTGGGGCAAAGCCCGTCAGTCTAGATGGTGGAAACGGTTCCAGCGGGGAGGCAGGGATGAAGCGGTCGCGCATCAACGAGGTCATGGCGGCGGCGGATGAGATGATCCGCCATTACGGGTTCGTCCTGCCACCCTTCGCCTATTGGTCACCCGAGGAGTTCAAGGCGAAGAAGGGCGACGCGCAGGCGATCATCACCGCGCGGATGGGGTGGGACATCACCGATTACGGGCAGGGGGCGTTTGACGAGTTGGGGCTGTTCCTCTTCACTCTGCGGAACGGCAAGCTGGCCGATCTGCAGCGCGGCGGCGGGATGTGCTATGCCGAGAAGCTGTTGATTTCGCGCAAGGATCAGCATTCGCCCTGTCATACCCATGTGATCAAGGCGGAAGACATCATCAACCGGGGCGGCGCGAAGCTGGCCGTGCGGTTGAACGGGTCGAACCCGGACGGATCATTCTCGGAAACGCAGGGCGGCGTGGTCTATTGCGACGGGGTGCCGCGTGCGTTCACGGGCGGTGAGGTGATCCTGCTGTCACCGGGGGAAAGCGTGACGCTGCTGCCGGGGGATTGGCATGCCTTCTGGGGAGAGGGCGGCGATGTGCTGATCGGCGAGGTGTCGACGGTGAATGATGACGTCACCGACAATGTCTTCGTGTCCAAGAAGATCGGGCGGTTTTCCGAGATCGAAGAAGATGTCGCGCCGAAGCATTTGCTGGTGGCGGATTACGATCGCTGGCTGGCCTGAGGGCGGGGCCGCAAAGGAAAAGGGCCGCTGCGGGATGCCGCAGCGGCCCTTTTGTTTTGGTTCTGTACCGTCAGCCGCCCGAGGTGGTGGTGATCGTCGTCGTGGTGGTGGCCGGGGCGGTCGTGGTGGGGGTGGTGACCGCCGGGGCCTGCAGCGAGGGCGGCACGCCCTGCAGCAGCGGGTTGAAGCTGGGAATGGCGGCGGGCACGACCACAGGCGCCACCTTTTTCACCGGCTGGGGCGGGGGCAGGATGAGGCGGGTCGGATATTGCCCGTCGCGGGTGAGGACGACGACCTTCTCGCCACCCTGAATGCGGTTGTAGAGATCGATCACGTCCTGATTGATCATCCGGATGCAGCCCGACGAGGCGTTGCGCCCGATGGAGCGCCATTCCGGCGTGCCGTGGATGCGGTAGCCGTAATCGACACCGTTGGTGGTGAGATAGATGGCGCGCGCGCCGAGCGGGTTGGTGGGGCCACCCGGCTGTCCATCCTTCCACTTCGCCAGTTTCGGGTCTCGGGCGATCATTTCCGCCGGGGGCGTCCAGGTCGGCCAGGGTTTCTTTTCGCTGACGATGGCGGTGCCCGCCCATTCGAAGCCCGCGCGCCCAACCGAGATGCCGTAGCGGATCGCCTGGTTCTTGCCCGTCACGTAATGCAGCACGCGCTGGGAGGGGTTGATGATGATGGTTCCCGGTGCCTCGGCCGTTTCGAAGTAGACTGATTGGCGACGGTATTCCTGCGGGATTTCCTCGACCGGAAGGGCGGGGATGTCGATATTGGCATCCTTGGTGGCGAGATAGGCGTTTTCGACCAGTTTCGGTTCGCCGGGTTTGGCCTTGGGGACGGGCATGCCGCCTTCCGTCACGCAGGCCGAAAGCAGGGCGACAAAGCCAATCGCGAGAAAGGTCTTGAGGGCAGCAGGGAAAAGGGCGCGCATCAATCGGTGGTCCATCGGTAAAGCAGGTCGAGCAGCGCCTGCGGGGTGTCCATATCCTAGCCGCCGCAGGCGCAAGCGTCAAAGCGTCAAAGGGTGGTTCTGACCTGCCAAAGCTCTGGGAACAGTTGGACATCGAGCATCCGTCGCAGATAGGACACACCGGAGGTGCCGCCCGTGCCGCGCTTGAAGCCGATGACCCGTTCCACGGTGGTGACGTGGTTGAAGCGCCAACGGCGGAAGTAGTCTTCGAAATCCACCAGCTTCTCGGCCAGTTCATAGGCCTGCCAGTGGCGGGACGGATCGCGGTAGACCTGTTCCCACATGGCGCGGACGCCGTCATCGGCCGCCCAGGATTGCGCCGGGTCGCGGGCTAGGATGGCCGCAGGGACGGGCAGGCCGAGGCGGGCCACATGGGCGAGAGCCGCGTCATAAAGCGAGGGGCGGGCCAGTTCCGCCTGCAGCCGCGACAGGATGTCGGGGCGGTGGGCATGGGGGCGCAGCATGGCGGGGTTGCGGTTGCCGACGGCGAATTCGATCAGGCGGTACTGCCAGCTTTGGAAGCCCGAGGATTGGCCGAGATCGTCGCGGAAGCGCGAATAGTCCGACGGGGTCATGGTCCGCAGCACGTCCCATGCGGAGTTGAGTTGTTCGAAGATGCGGGCCACGCGGGCGAGCATCTTGAAAGCCTCGGGCGCGCGGTCGGCATCGAGGCAGCGGCGCGCGGCGTCAAGTTCGTGCAGGGCGAGGCGCATCCAGAGTTCGGAGGTCTGGTGCTGGATAATGAAGAGCAGTTCGTCATGCGCTTCGGTCAGGCAGTGCTGCGCGCCGAGGATGCGGTCGATCTGGAGGTAGTCGCCGTAGGACATGCGTCCGTCGAAGGACATCTCTGCGCCATCGCGGGCGGGGTCGAAGGGGGTGTCGGTCATCGTCTTCTCCTTGCATGGGGGGGGATCAGGGAGAGAGAGGCGTCTTTCCGTTCTGGACCGAGAGGTTGCCGATGCGCCGCCACAGCGCGATCCAGCCTGCGGGGCGGCAGAGCGGGTGGCGCGACGAGCGCTGCAGGGCGGCGGGGAGCGGCGTCAGGTGACCTTGGCGCGGGTCTTGAATTCCGGCCGGTCCCAAGCGCGGGTGGCCATGATGCGGGCGAGGATATCGACGGCGCGGTCGACATCGTCGAAGCCGATAAAGAGGGGGGTGAAGCCGAAGCGCAGGATGTCGGGCGCCCGGAAATCGCCGATAACGCCTTGGGCGATGAGGGCCTGCATGATGGCGTAGCCGTCAGCGTGGCGGAAGCTCACCTGCGAACCGCGCTGCGCATGGTCGCGCGGCGTGGCGAGGGTAAGGTCGGGGCAGGCGGCCTCTACCCCCGCGATGAAGCGATCGGTGAGCGCGAGCGAGCGGGTGCGGAGATCGGCCATATCCACCTGATCCCAGACATCCATCGCGGCCTCGAGTGCGGCGAGTTGCAGGACAGGGGGCGTGCCCACGCGCATCCGTTCAATCCCGCGACCGGGGCGGTAGGCAAGGTCGAAGGCGAAGGGGGATTCGTGGCCGAGCCAGCCCGAAAGGGCAGGGCGGGCGGATTCGGCATGTTTCGGGGCCACGTAGATGAAGGCCGGGCCGCCGGGGCCGGAGTTGAGATATTTGTAGGTGCAGCCCACCGCGAAATCGGCGCCGATGCCCGCCAGATCGACAGGCAGGGCGCCTGCGGAATGGGCAAGGTCCCAGATCGTGAGCGCGCCCATCGCATGGGCCTTGGCGGTGATCGCGGCCATGTCGTGGCGGCGGCCGGTGCGGTAATCGACCTCGGTGATCATTGTCACGGCGACGGTGTCGTCGATCGCGTCGAGTACCTCTTCCGGGGCGACGGTGCGCAAGGAATAGCCGTTCCCCAGCGTGCGGACGAGGCCATCGGCCATGTAAAGATCGGACGGGAAGTTACCGGTATCCGACAGGATCACGCGCCGCGCAGGATTGAGTTCGAGCGCGGAGGCCAGCGCCTGATAGACCTTGATCGACAGCGTGTCGCCCATCACCACGGTGCCGGGTTCTGCCCCGATCAGGCGGGCGATGCGGTCGCCGATGCGGGCGGGTTGGTCCATCCACCCGGCCTTGTTCCAGCCGGTGATCAGCATGTTGCCCCATTCCTCGGTCACCGTGCGGGCGACGCGGGCGGCGGCGGCCTTGGGCAGGGGGCCCAGCGAATTGCCATCAAGATAGATGATCCCTTCGGGCAGGTCGAAGGCGGCGCGGGTGGCGGTGAAGTCGGTGGTCATCGGGGTCTCCGTTCGTCGATCCCTCCATGCCTGCTTCGCGGCGGCTTCACAACCGCCTCTTGGTGGAGATCGCTGCCTGCGCCTGCGGATCGCATCTTGCCAAGCGCGCCTGCGCGGGAAAGAAAGAGCGTCCCAACGGGGAAGGGAATGCGCAGGGTGCCGAAATTCGTCGATCTGCCGCCTGTCTGGCTGATGGCCTTTATCGGGGCTGTCTGGCTGTTGGGGCGCGTGGTGCCGCTGCCTGTCTTTGGGGGCTTGGGCGACGGGCTTGCGGTGGTGCTGGCCGGGGTCGGGGTGGCGCTGTTCGCGGCGGCGATCTGGGAGATGGGGCGGGCGCGGACGACGGTGATCCCGCATCGCGTGGCTTCGGCCTTGGTGACGGGCGGTGTCTTCCGGCTGTCGCGCAATCCGATCTATCTGGGGGATGTGGCCTTTCTTCTGGCGGCGATCCTGTGGCTGGACGTGCCGCTGGCGCTGCCTTTGGTTTGGGTCTTTGTCCGGGTCATCACGGCGCGGTTCATCGAAGGCGAAGAGGCGCGGCTGCGCGCGGGTTTCGGGGCGGCGTTCGACGATTGGGCCGCGCGGGTGCGGCGATGGATATGAGGCGGCTGTGCTGAGTGGGCAATGGTCGAAAAGATGTTCGATAAGGATTTGAAATATTCTTGCGCAGTGATAAGTGCGCGGTGAGAGAGAGCGAATTGCTGCACCCGCAGCGTAAACCGGGGGACATAGCGTGAAGATCGGGGCACCGAGAGAGATTTTCGAGGGCGAGAACCGTGTGGCGATGACGCCCGATTCGGTTCTGGCCTTGGCCAAGCTGGGCCATGCGAGTGTGATCGAGGCCGGGGCGGGGGCGAAGGCCGGGTTTTCGGATGATGCCTACCGAGCGGCGGGGGCGGAAGTGCTTCCCAACGCCAAGGCCGTGTTCGACGCCGCCGATGTGGTGGTGAAGGTGCGCGGACCGGAGGCGTCGGAGGCGGCTTTGCTGAAGAAGGGGCAGACGCTGATCAGCTTCTTCTGGCCCGCGCAGAACGAGGCGCTGTTGAAGCAGGTGGCCGATGCCGGTGCGACGGTCGTCGCGATGGACATGGTGCCGCGGATTTCCCGCGCGCAGAAGATGGATGCGCTGTCATCGATGGCGAACATCGCGGGCTATCGCGCGGTGATCGAGGCGGGGAACAATTTCGGCCGCTTCTTCACGGGGCAGGTGACGGCGGCGGGCAAGGTGCCCCCGGCCAAGGTCCTGATCGTGGGGGCGGGGGTCGCAGGTCTTGCGGCCATCGGGACCAGCGTGTCGCTGGGGGCCATCGTCAACGCCTTTGACGTGCGGCCGGAAGTGGCGGAACAGATCGAGTCGATGGGGGCGAGTTTCGTCTTCCTTGAGTTCGAACAGGCGCAGGACGGGGCGGCGACGGGCGGCTATGCGGCCCCCTCCTCCCCGGAATTCCGCGAGAAGCAGCTGGCCAAGTTCCGCGAGCTTGCGCCCGAGATGGACATCGTCATCACCACCGCACTGATCCCCGGTCGGCCCGCGCCCAAGCTGTGGACCGAAGACATGGTCAAGATGATGAAGCCCGGGTCGGTCATCGTGGACCTTGCGGCGGAACGCGGCGGCAATTGCGACCTGACGGTGCCCGACCAGAAGATCGTGTCCCCGAATGGCGTGACCATCGTGGGCTATACCGATTTCCCCAGCCGGATGGCGGCGCAGGCGTCCACCCTTTATGCCACCAACATCCGCCACATGCTGACGGACCTGACGCCCAAAAAGGATGGCGTGATCCACCACAATATGGAGGATGACGTGATCCGGGGCGCGACCGTGGCGCATGAGGGGGCGGTGACCTATCCGCCGCCGCCGCCCAAGATCGCGGCCATCGCGGCGGCCAAGCCAAAGGAGAAGCCCAAGGAACTGACGCCCGAAGAGAAGCGGGCGCAAGAGGCGGCGGCCTTCAAGAAGCAGACCCGCGATCAGGTGGCGATGCTGGTGGTTGGCGGGGGGCTGATCCTGCTTGCGGGGCTTTATGCGCCCGCCAGCTTTATGAGCCATTTCATCGTCTTCGTGCTGTCGGTCTATGTGGGTGTTCAGGTGATCTGGAACGTCTCGCACAGCCTGCACACGCCGCTGATGGCGGTGACGAATGCGATCTCGTCCATCATCATCCTTGGTGCGCTGATGCAGATCGGGTCGGGCAACTGGCTGGTCGTCATCCTTGCGGCGCTGTCGGTCTTCATGGCGGGGATCAACATCTTCGGGGGCTTCATGGTCACCCGGCGCATGCTCGCCATGTTCCAGAAGTCGTAAGGAGCGCGCGGAATGGAATACGGATTTACGACCGCGGCTTATGTCGTTGCTGCTGTGCTTTTCATCCAGTCGCTGGGTGGGTTGTCCGGGCAGGAGAGCGCCAAGCGCGCGGTGTGGTATGGGATCGTCGGCATGGCGCTGGCGGTTGCGGCGACGCTTTACGGCCCGGGTGCGGGCAACTGGCTGATCAGCCTTGTCATGGTCGCCGTGGGCGGCGTGATCGGCTGGTATGTGGCGCAGCGGGTGCAGATGACCGAGATGCCGCAGCTTGTGGCGGCGATGCACTCGCTCGTCGGTCTGGCGGCGGTGTTCATCGGGTTCAACACCCATATCGAACTGACTGCCGTCGCGGGCATGGACGACACCGCCCGCGCGGCGCTGACGGGCTTTGCCCAGAAGGTGGCCGAGAAGACCGGGGTCGAGATCGCGATTCTGCGGGTGGAGACCTTCCTTGGCGTCTTCATCGGGGCGGTGACCTTTACGGGTTCCGTCATCGCCTTCGGCAAGTTGGCGGGCAAGGTGGACGGTAAGGCCAAGAAGCTGCCCGGTGGGCATGCGCTGAACGCGGGCGCGGCGATCATCTCGCTGGTGCTGCTGTTCGTCTATCTGCAGACCGGGTCGACGCTGGCGCTTCTGGTGATGACGCTGGCCGCGTTGTTCATCGGCTATCACCTGATCATGGGGATTGGGGGCGCGGATATGCCCGTCGTCGTGTCGATGCTGAACAGCTATTCCGGCTGGGCTGCGGCGGCGATCGGCTTCTCGCTGTCCAATGACCTTCTGATCGTGGTGGGGGCGCTGGTCGGCTCTTCGGGGGCGATCCTGTCCTACATCATGTGCAAGGCGATGAACCGGTCGTTCATTTCCGTGATCCTTGGCGGGTTTGGGGGCACGACCGGCCCTGCGATGGAGGTGACGGGCGAACAGATCGCCATCGACGCCGAAGGCGTGGCGGCGGCGCTGAACGATGCAGACAGCGTCATCATCATCCCGGGCTATGGGATGGCGGTGGCGCAGGCGCAGCAGTCGGTCAGCGAGTTGACGCGGAAGCTGCGGGCGAAGGGGAAGAATGTGCGCTTTGCCATCCATCCGGTGGCGGGCCGTCTGCCGGGGCATATGAACGTGCTTCTGGCCGAGGCGAAGGTGCCCTACGACATCGTGCTGGAAATGGACGAGATCAACGAGGACTTCCCGGAAACTGATGTGGCCATCGTGATCGGGTCGAACGACATCGTGAACCCCGCCGCGCAGGAGGACCCGAACAGCCCCATCGCCGGGATGCCGGTGCTGGAATGCTGGAAGGCCAAGCAGGTCTTCGTGTCCAAGCGCGGGCAGGGGACGGGCTATTCGGGGATCGAGAACCCGCTGTTCTTCAAGGAGAACACGCGGATGTTCTATGGCGATGCGAAGAAGTCCATCGACCAGCTTCTGCCGATGATCGACTGAAGGAGATGGGCGGGATCGCCCATCCTACCAACAGGCGTGGTGTAGGATGGGCCGTCTGGCCCATCCCGACAGGGCCCCGGTCGCAGGACCGGGGCCTTTGCCCTTTGCGGGTCATGCGCCTGTTTCGGGGGCAGGGCGCGGGGATTTTGGGCAACACCCGGCTTGCATACCCTCGTATTCCCGCAATTCGCTGGAAGCGCAGCCGTCCGCGCCCTACCTCGCGGGAAAGAGACGCAGGACCGCCATGCCCACGATCCCCGACCATCCCTTGCGCTATGCCCTTGTGAACGAGCTGCATGCGCGGCCGTTCCCGTCGCTCGACGTGCCCAGTCATGCTGTCTACATGGCCTTCAAGGAGCCGGTGGATGCCGCGAACCGGGACCGGGCGAAGGATCGGGCGCATCTGTTGGGGCTGCTGGACCGTCATGCCTCGGCCCATCCGCAGCCGGAGGCCACGCATTTCTCAGGGCCGATCGGGCGGCATGACCTGAAATGGGAAAGCCATACCGAGTTCGTCACCTATTCTGCCTTCGGGCCGTGCGTTTCCAAGCGGGCCTTTGATCCGGCAGAGGCGGAGGTTTTCCCTGAGGACTGGCTGGTCGCGGCGCCGGGCAAGCGCATCTGTTCCGTGCTGATCCGGGTGGAGGAATTGCCCGAGGATGACGAAGCGGTGATGGAGAAGCTGGAGGATTGGTTCGTTCCCGAAAGCCTTGCCGTCAGCCGGGTGGTGGATGGCGCGGCCATCGTGGCGGGGGATTTCCGCATCGATCCGGCGGGGCATATGCGCTTTGCCGTTTTTGTGCGGCCCGGCACGGGCAGCCGCCGCGTGGGGCGGATCGTGCAGCGGCTGTGCGAGGTGGAGACCTATCGGTCTATGTCGATGCTGGGGCTGATGCGGTCGCGACAGTTGACGGCGCGGCTGAACGCGCTTGACCCCAAGCTGATGGCGTTGGTGTCGGCGCTGGATACGACCGAACGGTCGCCCGAGGCGGCACTGCATGAATTGCTGGCGATCTCGGCCGAGTTGGAGAGTCTCGCGGTGCAGTTCTCGTTCCGCTTCGGGGCGACGGCGGCCTATGAGGCCATCGTCAACCAGCGGATCGAGGTGATGCGCGAGCAGCGGATTCAAGGGCGGCAGACCTTTGGCGAGTTCATGATGCGCCGCTATGACCCCGCGATGCGCACGGTGAAATCAGCCGAAGCGCGCCTGAAGAGCATGGCGGAGCGGGCGCAGCGAGCGGCGGAACTCCTCCGCACGCGGGTGGATGTGGAGCGGTCGGCGCAGAACCAGAAACTGCTGGAAAGCATGGACAAGCGCGCCGATTTGCAACTGCGGCTGCAGCGCACGGTGGAAGGGCTGTCGACGGTTGCGATCAGCTATTACGCCGTGAACCTTGCCGCCTATGCGCTGGAACCCTTGGCGCATCGGGTGCATCTGTCGCATGGCGCGCTGTTGGCGATCCTGACGCCGGTGGTTCTGCTTGGCGTGTGGCTGATGGTGCGGCGCATCCGGAATCATTTCGACTGAGACTTGCGCCGGGTCAAGGCAGGCCTGCCCGGATCATGGTTGCCTGCGCCATCCTTGCGGATGGAGGGGGCGATGATCTGGGTGAGATGGGCGGTCGGCGCGGCAATCCTTCTGCTTGTGCTTTGGGCTGGCGCCGTCGCGCTGGGCGCGCGGCTGTGGTCGGGGCGGGTGGAAGCGCTGATCCAGAAGATGCAGGAGGCCGAGGGCACGGTCGTCGCGCGCCGGTTTGATCCGGCGGCGGTGGAGGGGCTGCCTGCGCCCGTGGCGCGCTATGTACGAAAGGTGCTGCCGGACGGGGCGGTGCTGCCCATGCGGGTGGAGATGGAGCACGCAGGGCGGTTCAATATGGGCGAGGGAGCGGAGGCGTGGAAACCTTTCACCTCGCGTCAGAGCGTCACGCTGGGGCGGCCGGGTTTTGTTTGGGATGGGCGGATTGCGATGGCGCCGGGGCTGCCGGTCCGGGTGATCGACGCCTATGTGGCGGGCGAGGGCATGCTGGCGCCCGCCATCTTTGGGCTGATCCCCTTGGCGCGACTGCAAGGTGGAGGGGCGATCGCGGAGGGCGAGTTGCTGCGCTGGCTGGCGGAGGCGGCATGGTATCCCGCTGTGCAGCTGCCGGGTGGCGGGGTGACATGGCGGGCGATGGATGACCGGAGTGCCGAGGCGCGACTGCGGGACGGGGCTGTGGAGGTGCGGCTTTTGTTCCGGTTCGGGGCGGATGATCTGATCGCATCGATCCGGGCCGAGGGGCGGGGGCGGCTGGTGGCGGGGAAGATGGTTCCAACGCCTTGGGAAGGGCGCTGGTGGGGCTATGCGCGGCGCGGCGGCATGCTGGTGCCGACGGAGGGCGAGGTGGCTTGGATCCTGCCCGAAGGGGCGAAGCCCTATTGGCAGGGGCGGGTCACGGCCTTCCGGCCTGACCCTGCGCCCTAGCGGCCCCGGATGCGGGGGTCGAGCGCGTCGCGCAGCCCGTCGCCGATGTAGTTCACCGACAGCACGGTGAGCGAGATGGCCAGACCCGGCCAGACCACGCGTTCGGGATAGGTGCGGATCTCGGCGATGCCATCATAGAGCAGGCGGCCCCATGTCGGGAAATCGGGCGGGAAGCCAAGGCCGAGGAAGGAGAGCACCGATTCCGTGATGATCGCTGCGGCGATGCCGAGTGTCGCCGCCACGAGGACGGGCGAGAGCACGTTGGGCAGGATGTGCCGCGTGATGATGCGGCGCGAGGGCGTGCCGATGGACCGGGCGGCAAGGACGAATTCGCGTTCCTTGAGCGCCAGCACCTCGCCCCGCACGACGCGGGCGGCCTGCATCCAACTGGTCAAGCCGATGGCCATGACGATCAGGAGGAAGGTGCCGAGGCGGGGGCCGAGGACACCCGAGATGGGATCGCGGAAGAGGAAGATCATCACCAAGAGCAGCGGCAGCAGCGGCAAGGCGAGGAAAAGGTCGGTGAGACGCATCAGAAGCCCGTCGATGCGGCGGAAATAGCCCGCAAGCACGCCGACCGTGGTGCCGATAAAGATGGCGACCAGCATCGCCACCATGCCGACCGCCAGCGAGATGCGCCCGCCGAACATCATGCGGGCCAGCATGTCGCGGCCCAGCTGGTCGGTGCCGAGGGGGTGGGCGAAGGAGGGGCCCTGATTACGCATCTTGAACATCTTCACCGTGTCGCTTTCGATGAAGTTGGGGTCGATCCGCCAGACGAAGGGGCCGAGGAGGCAGACCACCGCAAGCGCGCCCAGCATGACGAGGGCGGCCATCGCCCCCTTGTGCTTGCGAAACTGCGCCCAGACATCGGCCCAGGGCCCGCGGACCTTTTCGATCTTGATGCTGGTGTCAGTCATAGCGGATCCGCGGGTCGAGGATGCCGTAGAGGATGTCGGCGATCAGGTTGAACATCACGATGAGCACCGCGAAGATGAAGGTGACGGTCTGCACCGTGGGCAGGTCGGAGACGTTGATCGCGCCGATCAGCATGGCGCCGATGCCGTTGATCTTGAAAATCTGCTCGGTCACGATCGCGCCGCCGAAGACGGTTGGCAGGCCGAGCGCGATGACGGTGACGACCGGGATCAGTGAGTTGCGCAGCACGTGCTTCAGCACGACCTTGCCTTCGCCCATGCCTTTGGCCCGGGCAGTGCGGACATAGTCCTGACCGAGATTTTCAAGGACGGAAGAGCGGGTGTAGCGGCTGATCTCGGCCGCGTTGAAGAGGGCCAGCACCATGACGGGCAGGGCCATCTGGGCGAGCATTTCCTTGAAGCTGGCCCAGTCCACCACTTCGAGATTGGTGTCGTAGATGGTGGGGAACCAGCCAAGATTGACCGCGAAGATCAGGATCAGGATGTTGCCGGTGAAGAAGGTGGGGACGGAAAAGCCTGCCATAGCGAAGAAGGTTCCGGCCTGATCGAACCAGGAATACTGGCGGTAGGCTGAGTAGATGCCGATGGGCAGGGCGATCAGGACGCCGATCAGATAGGCGGTGCCGACGACAGTCAGGGTCTGGGGCAGGCGTTCGCCGATCGTGTCCATCACCGGCATCTTGGACTGCCAGCTGATGATGCGCTGCGCGCCTTGGGCGAAATCCGTGCCGAAGATTGCGTCGATGCCGTAGAGCGGTTCGATCCAGAAGAATTGCTTGAGCCACAGGAGGTAGCGCACCAGCACGGGCTGATCCGCGCCCATCGCTTCCAGCATCTTTTGGCGCACTTCGGGGGGCACGGTCAGGGGGACGTCGGACAGCGGGCTGCCGGGGGCGAGATCGACCAGAAGGAAGATCACGAGGCTGATGAGAAGCAGCGTCGGGATCGCGGTCAGCAGTCGCCGGAGCGTGAATGTCAGCATGAACGTCCCAAGGATACTGGCAGGGAAGGAGGCGGAAAAAGGGGCGCGGCGAAGAGGTCCGCCGCGCCCCGGATGCGTCAGATCACTTCACGCGGGACCAGTCCTGCGCGTTCCACAGTTCGGTGTCCCACGAGTTCATCACGAAGCCGTCGAGCGTGTTGGATTTGGCCGAGAAACGGCCGCGGTCGACCAGCGGGATCGAGATGTTCGTGTCCTTGGTGATCATGTCGTTCAGCTTCTTGACGATCTCGCCGCGCGCCTCGATGCCCGAGGTGGTGGAGAGCGTGGCCTTCAGCGCCTCATAGGCCGGGTCGCAGAAGCGGTTGATGTTCTCGCCCTGCCACTGGTTGTCGGGGCCCGGGATCTTGTCGCAGAGGTACTGCGCCATGTAGGGCTCGGCATCCGTGCCGTCGAAGTTGTTGGCGAACATCTGCACGTCGGCATAGAACTTCTGGAAGGTGTCGGGCGAGGCCGCGTCACCGCCGAAGAAGACCGACGGGTCGGTCGCCTTCAGTTCCACCTCAACGCCGATCTCGTTCCACCAGCCCTTGATGAGGGCTTGGAAGTCCTGACGGACCGGGTTCACGGTCGTCTGGTAGAGCAGCGCGAGTTTCTTGCCGTCCTTGTCGCGGATGCCGTCGCCATCGGTATCGGTCCAGCCTGCGGTTTCCAGCAGGGCCTTTGCGCCTTCGATGTCTTGGGTCAGGCATTCGGTGTTGTCCGAAGCCTGGAAGGCCGGGGCCGGGACGAGGTTGCAGGTCGGACGGCCCGCGCCGCCATAGCCCACATCGACCAGCGTCTGACGGTCGATGGCCATCGAGAGCGCCTTGCGGACATTGGCATCGGTCAGGATCGGGTGAGGATGCTTGATCGTCGACCGCTCACCTTCCGGCAGGGCCGGGTCGGGGTTGGTCATGTTGATCTCGATCCGTTCGACCAGCGTGCCGAAGGCGTTGACGAAGGTGCCCTTGCCGCCGGCTTCCATCTGGGCCTGCTGTTCGGGGTTGATCTGGGTGTTCCAGGCGTAGTCGAATTCGCCGGTTTCCATGACGGCCGAAGCCGCTGCCAGCGCGTCGCCGCCGCCCTTGAGCGTGACCTTGCCGAAAGCGGGCTTGGCCGGATCGCGGTAGTTGGGGTTGGCTTCGAGCGTCACCACGTCGTTGACCTTGAAGTCGGTGACGATAAAGGGGCCGGTGCCGATGGGTTTGGAGTTCTGTTCGGTGCAGCTTGCGGCGGCGGCGCCGATGCAGGATTCGAACTGGGCCTTCTGCAGGATCGGCGCGGTGCCGCCGGTGAAGGGCTGGTAGGGATAGGGTTTCGCGTTTTCGAAGGTGACGACGACGGTCAGGTCATCGGGCGTGTCGACGGATTTCACGCCTTCATACTTGGCGCCCTGCGCGCAGCCGCCTTCGGGGTGGGTGCAGTATTCCCAAGTGAACTTGACGTCGGCCGAGGTGACGGGGGTGCCGTCGGACCAGACGAGACCTTCCTTCAGTTTCCACGTGATCGTGGTCAGGTCGGCGGAAACGCCGCCGTTTTCGACCGTGGGGATGTCCTGCGCGAGACGCGGGAAGAGCTGGCCGTCCTGATCGAAGCCCGCGAGCGGTTCGAGGACGAGAGAGCCCGCCTCGACGTCCTTGGTGCCAGAGGACAGATAGGCGTTCAGCGTCGAAACGGCCTGGTAGTAGAATACCTTGACCTCGCCGTCGGCGCCCCGTTCGGCATGGGCCGCCGGGGCCAGCACGAAGGCCGCCGCGGCGCCCAGAAGGGCGGTTCTGAAGTTCATGACAGTTCTCCTTGTTGGTTGTGCTCGCGCACCTCGGGGCCGGGGGATACGTGCCCCCCGACGGTATCTTGATTTGCCGCGACCAGATGGCAGGCGACGAAGCGGCCCGGCTGCACCTCGGAGAGGCGGGGCTTTTCCTCGCGGCAGAGGGGGATCACCTTGGGGCAGCGCGTGCAGAAGTTGCAGCCCTTGGGCGGATTGGCGGGGGAGGGCACGTCGCCCTTGAGGATGATGCGCTGGCGCGTCGCCTCAAGGGCGGGGTCGGCCTCGGGCACGGCGGAGAGGAGGGCCTGCGCATAGGGATGCAGCGGCGCGGCATAAAGCGCGTCGCGGGGGGAAAGCTCGGCGATCTGGCCCAGATACATGACCGCCACGCGGTCGGCGATGTGGCGGACCATGGACAGGTCGTGGCTGATGAAGAGATAGGTCAGCCCGAGCCTGTCCTGCAAGTCTTCGAGAAGGTTCACCACCTGCGCCTGAATGGAGACGTCGAGGGCGGCAATGGGTTCGTCGCAGACGATGAATTTGGGGTTCAGGGCGAGGGCGCGGGCGATGCCGATGCGCTGACGCTGCCCGCCTGAGAATTCATGCGGGTAGCGGTTGGCGAAGCGGCGGTTGAGGCCGACCTGATCCATCAGTTCATAGACGCGTTCGGTCTTTTTCGCCTCGGGCCAGTCGGTGTGTTCGTCCAAGGGTTCGCCGATGATGGCGGCGACGGTCATGCGGGGGTTCAGGCTGGCCTGCGGGTCCTGAAAGACCATCTGCATCGTGGGGCGTTTTTTGCGCAGCGCGTCGGGGTCGAGGGTGGCGATGTCTTCGCCGCCGATGACCACAGAGCCGTCGGTGAGTTCGTAAAGCCGGAGGAGCGCGCGGCCTACGGTGGATTTGCCGCAGCCAGATTCGCCCACGAGTCCAAGGGTTTCGCCTTCGAAGATGTCGAAGCTGACGCCATCAACGGCCTTCACCGCGCCGACCTTGCGGCGCAGGATGCCCGCATGGATGGGGAAATGCATCTTGAGGTCGCGGACCCTGACGAGCGGTTCAGGCATGGGCCACCTCGCTTGTTGGGGTGGGCGTCCAGTGGCAGGCGACGTCATGACCCTGACCGACGGGCAGGCCGTCGATGGCGCGGCGGATCGGGTTTTCCGCCTCGCAGCGCGGATGGGCATGGGCGCAGCGGGCGCGGAAGGGGCAGGCCGTGGGTTCGCCCTGCAGGAGGGGCGGCTGGCCCTGAATCACTTCGAGTCGCGCGGCGCGGGCGCCGGTGAGGGCGGGCACGGTTTTCAGTAGCGCGCGGGTGTAGGGGTGCTGCGGATTGGCGAAAAGCTGTTTTACGGGGGCCTGTTCGACGACCTGCCCGCCATACATGACCATCACGCGGTCGGCGATGCCCGCGATGACGCCAAGGTCATGCGTGATCCAGACGATGGCCATGCCAAGCTTCTGGCGCAGTTCTTTGACCAGTTCGATGATCTGGGCCTGAATGGTGACGTCGAGGGCGGTGGTGGGTTCGTCGGCGATCAGCACATCGGGATCACAGGCGAGCGCGATGGCGATCATCACGCGCTGGCGCATGCCGCCCGAGAATTGGTGCGGGTAGGATTTCAGGCGTTTGCGCGCGTCGGGGATGCCGACGAGGTCCAGTAGTTCCGCCGCGCGGTCGGTGGCTTGGGCCTTGGTCATCCCCATATGCTTCATCAGGGGTTCCATGATCTGGTTGCCCACGGTGAAGACCGGGTTGAGGCTGGTCATCGGGTCTTGGAAGACAAAGCCCACCTTGGCGCCGCGCACGGCCTGCAGGTCGCGGGGGGCGAGTTTCAGAAGGTCGCGCCCGCTAAGCAGCACCTCGCCGCCGCGCACCTCGGCTGGCGGGGAGGGGAGGAGGCCGATCAGGGACATCATGGTGACGGATTTGCCCGAACCGCTTTCGCCCACGACGCCCAAAAGTTCACCGGGGCGCAGGTGGAAGCTGACGGAGTTCACGGCATGAATCTCGCCACCGCGGGTCTTGAAAACGGTCTTTAGTCCCCGCACATCGAGGACAGGCGAAGCCCCGTCGGGCATGAAAGACCCCCCAAGGTCACATGATTATTGTTGTTTTTCCGGGTGGCTTTGCCCTTGGTCCCGGCGTGCGTGGTTGAGTGTTAGAGATTTTTCACACTCCCGCAAGACGCTTGTGCGGGCTGACCTTGCGTCATGCCCGCGACCGGGGCGCGACCCTTGACCCTGAGGCGGCAAGCCGCCAACGTGGGCGGGTTGCACAGGAAAGCATCGAATGCCCCCGACCCCGGTTGTCTCTGCCCCGTTGTCCCCCCGCGAGATCCTCGACCGTCTGGTGGCCTTCCCCACCGTGAGCCGCGACACCAATCTACCCTTGGTGGATTGGGTGGAGGGCTATCTGGCCGGGCATGGGATCACCGCCCATCGCCATTGGAACGAGGACGGGACGAAGGCCGCGCTTTTCGCCCATGTGGGCCCTTGGGAAGAGGGGGCAGTGGTGCTGTCGGGCCATACGGATGTGGTGCCGGTGGATGGGCAGGTCTGGACGTCGGACCCCTGGACGGTGGTGGAGCGGGAGGGGCGGCTTTACGGGCGCGGGACCTGCGACATGAAAGGGTTCGATGCGCTGGCGATCTGGGCGCTGGTCGAGGCGCAGCGGCGCGGGGTGAAGCGACCGTTGCAGATTGCGCTGAGCTATGACGAGGAGGTGGGCTGCACCGGCGCGCCGCCGATGATCGCGGCCATGCAGGGTGTGCTGCCCAAGGGGGCGGTGGCGGTGATCGGCGAGCCGTCGGGGATGCAGGTGGTCAACGGGCACAAGGGCGGGACGGGGTTCCATGTCCATGTGAAGGGGTTCGAGGTTCATTCCTCGCTTCTGCCCTATGGCGTGTCGGCCATTCTGGAAGGGGCGCGGTTGATCCACTGGGCGAATGAGCGGAACGCGTGGATTCAGGCGCAGGCGGTTTCGCCGGTGGCGACGGCCTTCGATCCGCCTTTCACCACGTTGCATGTGGGTATGATTTCGGGCGGGACGGCGCATAACATCACCGCCGCCGATTGCCGGTTCGCGCTGGAGATGCGGGTTGTGCCGGGGGAGAAGCTTGAGGCGCATGTCGCTGATTTTCTTGCCGAAGTTGCGCGGGTTGAGGCGGGGATGAAGGCCGTGCGCCCCGAGGCGGGAATCCATCTGGAGCGGTTCTTCGGCGTGCCCGCGCTGCTGCCCGAACCGGAGGGGGAGGCAGAGGCGATGATCCGCCGTCTGACGGGGGGAAATGCGGTGGGGGTCGTGTCCTATGGCACGGAGGCCGGGCAGTTTCAGGAGGCGGGCTATTCCGCCGCGATCTGCGGGCCGGGCGACATCGCGCAGGCGCATCAGGCGGATGAATGGCTGGCGGTGAGCGAGTTTCAGGCAGGGCAGCGCTTTATGGAGCGGCTCTTGGAGGAGTTGGCGGCATGATGCGGTTTCCGATTTCCGAGGCGTCCCCCATCCGGTTCGGGGGGGAGGCGCCCAAGGCCTGTGACGTGGTGGTGCTGGGCGGCGGGGTCATCGGGGTGATGACGGCGTGGTTTCTGGCCGAAAAGGGTTTGCGCGTAACCCTTTGCGAAAAGGGCAGAATCGCCGGAGAGCAATCCAGCCGCAATTGGGGCTGGATCCGCCAGCAGGGGCGGGACATGGGCGAGTTGCCCATCATGATGGAAAGCATGCGCCTGTGGAAATCATTGGCACAGGAGTTTGGGGAACGGCTGGGGTTCCGGCAGGAGGGGGTGCTGTATCTGGCCAAGACCGAGCGCGAGATGGCGGGGTTTGAGGCCTGGCTTGCGGAGGCGCGGGCTTTCGGGGTGGACAGCCATATGGTGACCGCCGGCACCGTGGCGGAGCGGTTGAAGGGCAGCGTGAAGGGCTGGACCGGCGGGTTGCTGACACCATCGGACGCGCGGGGGGAGCCGTGGGGGGCGGTGCCGGCGCTGGTGGAGGGGGCAGTGGCGCGGGGGGCGGTCGTGCTGGAAGGCTGCGCTGTGCGGCGGCTGGATCTGCAGGGCGGTCGGGTGACGGGGGTCTTTACCGAGAAGGGGCGGATCGCCTGTGATCAGGTGGTGGTGGCCGGAGGGGCGTGGTCGTCGCTGTTCCTGCGGGCCGAAGGGGTGTCCATTCCGCAACTGGCCGTGCTGGCAAGTGTGGCGGCGACAGAGCCGATGGCGGAGGTCTTTGCGGGCAATGCCTGCGACGATGATTTCGCCTTCCGGCGGCGGCAGGATGGCGGCTATTCCATCGCGCCAGGATCGGGGCATGACTTCTTTATCGGGCCGGATGCGTTTCGCAATATCGGCGTCTATCTCCCTGTTCTTAAGAAGGATTTCCGTTCCACTGCGTTCAAGGCAGCGGCCCCTTCGGGCTATCCCGACGCATGGGGGACGAAGCGGCGCTGGGGCGGCGACGAGGCGTCGCCCTTTGAAGGCGTGCGGGTGTTGAACCCGGCGCCGAATATGGAGCGGATCGGGCGGGTGCAGGCGGCGATGGCGGCGGCCTTTCCGGGGTTGGGGCGGCCCAAGTTGCGGGCGGCTTGGGGGGGCATGATCGACACGATGCCCGATGTTGTGCCGGTGGTGGACCGGGTTGTGGCGGTGCCGGGGCTGGTGATCGCCACGGGGATGAGCGGGCATGGGTTCGGCATCGGACCCGGCATGGGGCGGGTGGTGGCCGATCTGGTGGCGGGGGATGCGGTGGGGCATGACCTTGCGCGCTTCCGCCTGTCGCGGTTTTCGGACGGGTCGGCCTTGGTGCCGGGGCCGTCGCTTTGATCTTGTGGGCGTGGCGCAAGGAGGAAGGGTTTTTTTTGAGTATTTGGGCCAAGATGAAGAGGCGGGGGCGCGTTAACCTTAAGGCTTAGTGAAGAACGGAGCCTCGTCAGGGATCTTCTTATGCGGCGTGGATTCGGGGTGGCGGTGGTGGGGCCGGGGCTTTGTTCCTTTGCGCGTTTCGCGGGTGGCGGCGTTGTCTTTGAGTATTTGGGCCAAGGTGAAAGGCGGGGGGCGTTAACCTTAACGGTTCCTGAACGGTTGGCTTTGGGAGCGGTCGGTTCTCTCCGTCCGGTGGATGCCAGTAGGCGCAGCGGTCTTTTTTGTTCTGGCTGGGCGCGGGTTGAGGTGCGTTTGAGAGTTTCGGCCAAGGTGAAAGGTCCGGGGCGCTTTTCCTGATGGGAGGACGGGCGCGGGCGGAGGTGCGCTGGGGGGCGGGGCAGGACGAAGGTCGCGGTCAGGGTTGCGTGACCTGCCTTGCGACTGTGCGGCGCAAACCTTAAGGTTTTCCCCATGTCCGCGCGCGCTGTCCCCCTGATCGATCCCTTCGCCCGTCCGATCTCGTACCTACGAGTGTCGGTGACGGATCGCTGCGATTTCCGCTGCACCTATTGCATGGCGGAGAACATGACCTTTCTGCCCAAGGCGGAGCTTCTGACGCTGGAAGAACTGGACCGGCTCTGTTCGGCCTTCGTGCGGCTGGGGGTGGAGAAGCTGCGCATCACCGGGGGGGAGCCTTTGGTGCGGAAGGGGATCATGACCTTCTTCCGGGCCATGTCGCGGCATCTGGAGAGCGGCGCGCTGCGGGAACTGACGCTGACGACGAACGGGTCGCAACTGGCGAAATACGCGGGCGAGTTGGCGGAGTGTGGGGTGCGGCGGATCAATGTCTCGCTCGATACCCTTGATGTGGCGAAGTTTTCCGCGATCACACGCTGGGGGCGGTTGGGGCAGGTTCTGGAGGGGATCCAAGCCGCCAAGGCGGCGGGGCTGCGGGTGAAGATCAATGCGGTGGCGCTGAAGGGGTTCAACGAGGAGGAGCAATTCTCCTTGACCGAGTGGTGCGCGACCGAGGGGCATGACCTGACCTGGATCGAGGTGATGCCGATGGGGGACTTGGGCGGCGAGGACCGGCTGGGCCAGTATTGGAGCCTGAAAGAGGTGCGCGCCCGCTATGCCGAACGCTTCACCGTGACCGATCTGGCGGAGCGGACGGGGGGGCCTGCGCGCTATGTCCGGCTGGAGGAGACGGGGCAGAAGGTGGGGTTCATCACGCCCTTGACCCACAATTTCTGCGAAAGCTGCAACCGGGTGCGGCTGACCTGTACGGGCGAGCTTTATATGTGTCTGGGGCAGGAGGACATGGCCGATCTGCGCGCGCCTTTGCGGGCAAGCGCGGAGGATGGGCTGGTGGAAGAGGCGATCCGCGCGGCGATTGCCAGAAAGCCCAAGGGGCATGATTTCGACTATTCGCGCCAAACTGTGAGCGGTCAGGTGTCGCGGCATATGAGCCATACCGGGGGCTGAGGCGGGGTTCGGCTCAAGCCTTTGGGACTGCTGGTTAATCGACTAGAATTTCCGAAAAAAGCTGTGCCCTGTTTTGTGCCGCATTCTGTGCAGCAAACTGTGGCCACGCGCGGTGGGGAAAGGCTGCGTTAACCGCGACTTGCATTTGACAGCCTGTCGCATGGGGCAGCCGGTCGCAGACCCCTCGTATCGCGGAGGCTGTGCCCTATCTTGCGGTTGAAGCTGAAAGGTGAGTCATGGATACGCTTTTGCTGTCCCGCATCCAGTTTGCGGCAAACATCTCATTTCACATCCTGTTCCCGACGATCACCATCGCGCTGGGCTGGGTGCTTTTGTTCTTTAAGCTGCGCTTCAACCGGACGGGGGAGCGGAAGTGGATGGACCTTTACCTGTTCTGGGTGAAGGTCTTCGCGCTGTCCTTCGCGCTGGGTGTCGTGTCGGGGATCACCATGTCCTTCCAGTTCGGCACGAACTGGCCCGGCTTCATGGAGACGGTAGGGAATGTGGCGGGGCCGCTGCTGGCCTATGAGGTGTTGACGGCCTTTTTCCTTGAGGCGGTCTTTCTGGGGATCATGCTGTTCGGGGCAAGCCGGGTGCCGGGGTGGTTGCATACGCTCGCGACCTTCCTTGTGGCCTTTGGCACGACGATGAGCGCCTTTTGGATCCTGGTCCTGAACAGCTGGATGCATACGCCGGTGGGGCATGAGGTGCGGGACGGTGTGGTCTTTGCGGTGGATTGGTGGGCGATCATCTTCAACCCGTCGATGCCCTACCGTCTGTCGCATATGCTGTTGGCGAGTGGGTTGACGGTGGCCTTCCTGATCGCGGGGCTGTCGGCCTATCGTTGGCTGCGCGGGGACCGGGCGGCAGAGGTGGCCACGGGGCTGCGGTTCGGTGTGATCCTTGGGGCGGTGCTGATCCCGATTCAGATTCTGGCGGGCGACATGCACGGGCTGAACACGCTGGAGCACCAGCCCGCCAAGGTGGCGGCGATGGAGGGGAATTGGGAGACGCAGGGCAATGTGCCGCTGCTGCTGTTTGCCCTGCCGGATGAGGAGACGCGGAGCAATGCCTTTGAGATCGGCATTCCGTCGATGGCGTCGGTCATCCTGAAGCATGACCCTGCGGGGGTGGTGCCGGGGCTGAACGATTTCGTCGCCGAGGATGGGACGGTGCTGCATCCGCCGGTGTCGCCCGTGTTCTGGTCCTTCCGGATCATGGTGGGGATCGGGATGCTGATGCTGGTGGCGAGTTGGGCGGGCGCGTGGATGCTGTGGCGGCGCGGGGTGGAGGGTTTACCGAAGCCTTACCTCTGGGGCCTGACGGGCATGAGTTTTGCAGGATGGGGCGCGACGCTGGCCGGGTGGTACACGACCGAGATCGGGCGGCAGCCGTGGCTGGTGCATGGGGTGTTGACGGTGCAGGATGCGGTGGGGGACATCGCGGGCGGCATGGTTCTGTCGACGCTGATTGCCTATGTGGCGGTCTATCTGGCGCTGCTGGCGGCCTATGTGGGCGTGATCTTCCATCTGGCGCGGAAGGGGGGGCGGTATTCCACCCCGGTCGCGAGCCCCGGCATGCAGCCTGCGGAGTGACGGCGATGTTTGATCCGCAGGCGCTTCCCCTGATCTTTGCCGCGCTGATGGGCGTGTCGATCCTTCTCTATGTCGTGCTGGACGGTTTCGACCTTGGGGTCGGGCTGCTGTTTCCCTTCGCCGAGGAGGCGGAGCGGGATCGGATGATCGCGTCGATCGGGCCGTTCTGGGATGCCAATGAGACATGGTTGGTTCTGGCCATCGGCATATTGCTGGTGGCCTTCCCGGTGGCGCATGGGGATATCCTGACAGCGCTGTATCTGCCGGTGGCGGTGATGCTGATCGGGTTGATCCTGCGGGGGGTGGCCTTCGAGTTCCGCGCCAAGGCGCCGCTGGGGCACAAGCGGCCTTGGGATGCGGCCTTCTGGGCGGGGTCGTTGATGACGGCCTTGGCGCAGGGGTTCATGCTGGGCATGTATGTGATGGGTCTGGAATGGACGTGGCCCAAGGTGGCCTTTGCGCTGCTGACGGCGGGGGCGCTGGCCGTGGCCTATAGTTTCATCGGGGCGGCTTGGGTGATCCTGAAGACGGACGGGGTCTTGCAGAAGAAGGCGGTGGACTGGGCCAAGGGCGGCATCTGGGGGATGGTGCTGGGCATGGGGGCGGTGTCTGTCGCCACGCCTTTGGTGAGCGAGCGTATCTTCGACAAGTGGTTCCGCTTTCCCGAGATCGTGGCGTTGGCACCGTTGCCGTTGATGTCGGGGCTGCTGGTGGCGCTGTTGTGGCTGGCGCTGCGGCGGTTGCCCACTGCGAATGACAGTTTCGCGTGGTTTCCCTTTGTGGGGGCGGTGGTGCTGATGGTGCTGGGCTTCTTCGGGATGGCCTACAGTTTCTACCCCTATATCGTGCCCGAACAGCTGACGATCTGGGAAGCGGCGGCGGCGACGGAGAGCCTGTCGATCATCCTTGTGGGCACGCTGGTCGTGCTGCCGATGATCCTTGGCTATACCGTGCTGGCCTATGTGATCTTCCGGGGGAAGGCCACGAAGCTGTCTTATGATTAATGGCGCAAGCCGACGACGATCCGGGCGAGGGCGGCGGGCAATCCTTGGATGAAGAGGATGCGGCGGCTGGCGGTGGCCGCGCCGTAAAGGCCCGCGACAAGGACGCAGGACAGGAAGAAGAGAGCGAGGGGGCGGCCATCGGCGGTGGTGCCTTCGGCCACGGCCCAGAAGAGGCCTGCGGCGAGGAAGCCGTTATACAGGCCCTGATTGGCGGCGAGCACCTTGGTTGCCCGCGCGAAGTCCTCGGTCGTGCCGAAAGCGCGGCGGGTGCGGGGATGTTCCCAGCGGAACATCTCTAGCCACAGGATATAGGCGTGGAGCGCGCCGATGGCGGCGGTGAGGGTGGCGCCGATCATGCGGCGGGCATCCGGGATTCGACCATCCCGGCATACCAGCTGCTGCCGAAGGGGATGACGGTGTCGTCGAAATTGTAGGCGGGGTGGTGGACCATGGCCGTGTCGCCATTGCCCACGAAGATATAGGCGCCGGGGCGTTCGTTCAGCATGAAGCTGAAATCCTCGGCCCCCATGAGGGGGGCGGTGTCGGGGTCGACATGGCCCGAGACTTGGCGCGCCACTTCGACGGCGTAGTCGGTGTTCGCCTCGGCATTAATGGTGACGGGGTAGCCGCGGGCGTAGTGGACGCTGGCGGTCGCGCCGAGGGCCATTGCGGTGCCCGACACGATCTCGGACAGGCGTTTTTCGACGAAGTCCTGCACCTTGTGGTCCATCGTGCGGACGGTGCCCTTCATCTTCACGACCTGCGGGATGACGTTGTGCGCGGTCGAGTCGGTTTCCACGGTGCAGACCGAGACGACGACCTGTTTCAGCGGATCGACATTGCGGGAGGCGATGGTTTGCAGGGCCACGACGATATGGGCGGCAACGACGGTGGTGTCGACGCAGTCATGCGGTTTGGCGGCATGGCCGCCTTTGCCGGTAACGGTGATTTCAAACTGGTCGGCGGCGGCCATGAGCGCGCCTTTGCGGATGGCGAAATGGCCGACGGGGATGCCGGGCATGTTGTGCATGCCGTAGACCTCTTGGATCCCCCAGCGATCCATCATGCCATCGGCGACCATCTCGCGCCCGCCGCCGCCGCCTTCTTCGGCGGGCTGGAAGATGACCACGGTGGTGCCGTCGAAGTTGCGGGTTTCGCAGAGGTATTTGGCGGCACCCAAGAGCATGGCGGTGTGGCCGTCATGGCCGCAGGCATGCATCTTGCCGGGGGTCTTTGACGCGTAGGGGACGCCCGTCTGTTCGATGATGGGCAGGGCGTCCATATCGGCGCGCAGGCCCACGACGCGGCCCGTCGTATCGGTCTTGCCTTTGATGACGCCGACGACGCCGGTGCGGCCGATGCCTTCCACCACCTCGTCGCAGCCGAACTGGCGCAGGAGGTCGGCCACGCGGGCGGCGGTGCGGTGGACGTCAAAGAGGAGTTCGGGGTGTTCGTGGAAATCGCGCCGCCATGCGGTGATCTCGGGCAGGAGTTCGGCGAAGCGGTTCTTGACGGGCATGGGGGGTCTCCTTTGGCAGAAGCGTAGCGCAGCGCCGGGTGGGCGCAAGCGGGATCAGCCGAAGCGGCGGCGGGCGTCCAGCGCAAGGCCGGTGCCCACCGATCCCAGCATGTCGCCCGTGGCGAGGCGGGCCTGCGGCAGCGCCTCGGCCACCATGGCGCGGAGGAGGGGCAGTTGCGAGGAGCCGCCGGTGAGGAAGACGGTGGCGATACGGTCCGGGGAGAGGCCTGCATCCGCGAGCGTGCTGTCGATCAGCGCGCGGATGCGGCCGACAGGCGCGGCAAGGGCCGCGTCGAAGGCATCGCGCCGGATCATCGGGTTAGGACCGGTGGTGAGGGGAGAGAGCATCAGGCGCACGGCCTCGGCCTCGGACAGCGCGATCTTGGCGCGCTCTACCTCCATCGCGATGGCGTGGCCGTGGCGGTGGGTGACGACATGGATCATGCGGTCGATGAGGTTGGGGCGGTCGGCCTCGTGCCGGAGGCCCTTGAGATCGGCCATCGCGCGCGGGGCGTAGAGGGCGTTGATGCGGTGCCATGTGGCCATGTCCTGCCAGTAGTGGCGGGGCAGGATGCCTTGGCCCTGTTTGGAGGAGGAGAGATAGCCCAGTTGCGGCATCGCCTCGGCCAAGGACAGGAGGCGGTCGAAGTCGGTGCCGCCGACGCGAATGCCGCCCGTGGCGAGGATGTCGTCTGCGCGATCGGGGGCGCGGGCGCGGTCGGGCGACAAGCGGAGGAGGGAGAGGTCGGAGGTGCCGCCGCCGATGTCGAAGACGAGGACGAGTTCCTCGGCCGTCAGCCCCTGTTCGTAATGCAGGGCGGCGGCTACGGGTTCGTATTGGAATTCGATATGGCGAAAGCCGCAGGCGTGGCCGATCTGTTGCAGCACATCCTGCGCGGCGGCGTCGCCTGCGGGATCGTCGTCGACGAAATGGACGGGGCGGCCGAAGACGGCGCGGTCGATGCCGGGGGATGCGGCGTCGAGCTTTTGGCGCAGATGGCCGATGAACCGCGCGAGCACGTCGCGGAAGGAGACGGCGCGGCTGCCGATGGCGGTGCGGTCGTTGATGAGGCCGGAGCCGAGGGTGGATTTCAGGCCGCGCAGGAGGCGGCCTTCCTCGCCTTCCAGATAGGCGGTGAGGGCGGCGCGGCCGAAATCGGCATCCGGCGCATCGCTGTGGAAGAAGACGGCGGAGGGGAGGGTGACGTCGTCCCCTTCCAGCGGGAGGAGGCGCGCGCCTGCGGCGTCGGCAAGGCCGAGAGTGGAGTTGGAGGTGCCGAAGTCGATGCCTGCGAAGGTCATGCTGCCCTCTTTCCTGTTGTGGCGGTCAGGCCAGATGACGGGCGGCTTCCTTGCGGGCGAAGGATTTGAGCGCGCTGCCGGGGCCATCGAGGAAGGCGCGGCTGCGGGCGGCATCGTGTTTGGAGAGGTCGCGCAGCCACCAGGCGATGGCCTTCTGGATGAACCAATCGCGGTCAGGGATGTAGCTTTCGGCCCAAGCAAGGGCGCGGTCGCGGATGGCCATTTCCTGCGGCTTTGGGTGGTTCATCTTTGCATAGGGCAGGGTTATGACGAGGGCGGCGCGGCGGGTCCACATATTGGGATGCCGGGTCCAGCCTTCGACGGTGTCGATGCGGGAAGGATCGGCGAGAAGGCGCTTTTGCCCGGCGATGGTGGCGTGATCGGCCAGCGCCCAAGCGTCGAAGGTTTCGGTCCAGTGGCAGATCAGGTCCCATGCGGGGCCATCGGGGCGCAGGCGGGCTTGGGTCAGGAGTTTGGCGGCGGCGAGGCGAGCCTCGTGGATATCCGTCTCCCACAGGGCGGCGGCGAGGGTGGTGCGGTCTTCGACCGAGAGTGCGGCGCGCCAGTCGGCGACCCGTTCCTCGATCTGGGGAACGGGGACGCCGAGATAGAGGCGCGGGGCCTTGTGATAGGCCGCCATCTCGGCGGCCTTCACGGGATCGGCGAGGGCGTGGAGTTCGGCAAGTGCGGTTTCGGTGGGGATCATTCCACCGTCACCGATTTGGCGAGGTTGCGGGGCTGGTCCACGTCTGTGCCTTTGGCGATGGCGGTGTGATAGGCCAGCAGCTGCGCCGGGATCGCGTAGAGGATGGGGGCGAAGGCGGGGGGCACGTCGGGCAGGGTGAGGGTGGCCCATGTCCCGCTGCCCGCCTCGGCCACGCCTTGCGCATCGGAGATGAGCAGGACCTTGCCGTGGCGGGCCATGACTTCCTGCATGTTCGACACGGTCTTTTCGAAAAGCGCGTCGCGCGGGGCCATGACGATGACAGGGACGCGAGCGTCGATGAGTGCGATGGGGCCGTGTTTGAGTTCGCCCGATGCGTAACCTTCGGCGTGGATGTAGCTGATTTCCTTGAGTTTCAGCGCGCCCTCAAGGGCCATCGGATACATCGCGCCGCGTCCGAGGAAGAGGATATCCTGCGCCTCGGCCAATTCCTCGGCGATGTCGGCGATGGCCTGCGACAGGCTGAGGGCGTGGTTCATCAGGCCCGGCAGGTTGCGCAGGGCGGTGAGGTGGGTGGCGAGGCCAGCGGCATCGAGCCTGCCGCGATCCACTGCCGCCTTGAGGGCGAGGAGGGCAAGGACGGTGAGTTGGCAGGTGAAGGCCTTGGTGGAGGCGACGCCGACCTCGACCCCGGCAAGGATGGGCAGCGATAGGTCGCTTTCCCGCGCGATGGAGGAGGTGGGGACGTTGACCACCGAGACAACCTTGGCGGCCCGTTCCTTGGCATAGCGCAGGGCTGCCAGCGTGTCGGCGGTTTCGCCCGACTGGCTGACGAAAAGCGCCCAAGAAGTGGGGGACAGGGGAGGTTCGCGGTAGCGGAATTCCGAGGCGATGTCGATTTCGGCGGGCAGGCCCGCGATCTGTTCGAACCAGTATTTCGCCACGTGGCAGGCATAGGAGGCGGTGCCGCAGGCGACCATGGTGATGCGGTCGACAGCGGTGAAATCCACCTCAGCGGGCAGGCGGAGCGAGGTGCCATCGGTGCCGATGTAATGCTTGAGCGCGTCGGCGATGACGACGGGCTGTTCGGCGATCTCCTTGGCCATGAAATGCTTGAAGCCCGCCTTTTCGATGCGCGTCGCTTCGATCTGGATGCGGGTTTCGGCGCGGTTGGCGCGGCGGTCATGGGCATCGAAGATCTCGGCCCCCTGACGGGTGATGACGGCCCAGTCACCCTCTTCCAGATAGGTGATGCGATCGGTGAGGGGGGCGAGCGCGATGGCGTCGGAGCCGACGAACATCTCGCCCTTGCCATGGCCGATGGCGAGCGGGCTGCCCTTGCGGGCGGCGATCATCAGGTCGTCCTGTCCCTCGAAGAGGAAGCAGAGGGCGAAGGCCCCGTGCAGGCGTTGGAGGGTCTGGCGCGCGGCCTCGATCGGGGTGGCGCCCTTGTCCATGTGAAGCTGGGCAAGGAGGGCAATGGTTTCGGTATCGGTTTCAGATTCCTGCACATAGCCCGCAGTTGCGAGTTCCTCGCGCAGATCGCGGAAGTTTTCGATGATCCCGTTATGGACGACGGCGGCAGGGCCCGCGCGATGGGGATGGGCATTGGCGACGGTGGCCGCGCCATGGGTGGCCCAGCGGGTGTGGCCGATGCCGGATTTGCCGGCGAGGGGTTCGTGGACAAGAAGGTCCGACAGGTTGACCAGCTTGCCCACCGCGCGGCGGCGGTCGAGCTTGCCCTTGTTCACGGTGGCGATCCCGGCGCTGTCATAGCCGCGATATTCGAGCCGCTTGAGCGCCTCAACCAGCAGCGGCGCGGCTTCGTGATTTCCCAAGACCCCTACAATTCCGCACATTATTCCTGACCTTTTGATCTGTTTGCTTTGATAGCTTTTAACTTTTCGAACAATTTTGGGGCGAGCCCCGGCTTGGTAACCTGTTTCGCACGACCCAGTGCGACCGCCTCGGCGGGGACGTCTTCGGTGATCACCGAGCCCGATCCGGTGAGGGCATCATCGCCCACGGTGACCGGGGCCACGAGCATGGTGTCCGATCCGATGAAGACGCGCTTGCCGATTGTGGTGCGGTGTTTCATCACCCCGTCGTAATTGCAGGTGACGGTGCCTGCACCAATGTTTGTTTTCTCGCCGACATGGGCGTCGCCCAGATAGGTGAGGTGGCCCACCTTCACGCCTTCGTCGAGGATGGCGTTCTTGATTTCCACGAAGTTGCCGACATGGACATCCTCGGCCAGTTCCGCGCCGGGGCGCAGGCGGGCGAAGGGGCCGACAGTCGCGCCGCGCGAGATGTGGCAGCCTTCGAGATGGCAGAAGCCTTTGACCTCGGCCCCCGACTCGATGGTGACGCCGGGGCCGAAGATGACGTTCGGGCCGATGATGGCGTCGCGGCCGATATGGGTGTCGAGGCCGAAGAAGACGGTTTCAGGGGCGGTGAGGGTGACGCCGTTCTCCAGTGCGTCGGTCCGGGCGCGCGACTGGAAGGCTGCCTCGGCGCGGGCGAGTTCGGCGCGGGTGTTGATGCCCAGCGTTTCGGATTCGTCGCAGAGGATGAGACCGGCGGAGAGGCCCTCGGCGCGGGCGAGGGCCACGACATCGGGCAGGTAGAATTCCCCGGCGGCATTGGCATTGCCCACAGCGGCGCAGAGGCGCAGGAGCGTGGCGGCGTCGGCGCAGAGGACGCCGGAATTGCAGAGCGTGACGGCGCGTTCCGCCTCGGTCGCGTCCTTCCATTCGACGATGCGGTGGAGGGTGTCGCCTTCGGCGATGAGGCGGCCATAGCGGCCCGGATCGGCGGCATGGAAGCCAAGCACGACGACGGCGTGGCGGCGGCGGGCCTCGATCATCGTTTGAAGGGTTTCGGGGCGGATGAAGGGCGTGTCGCCGTAAAGGACGAGGGCATCGCCCGCCACGCCTTCGAGAAGGGGGGCGGCCTGAAGGACGGCATGGGCGGTGCCCTTCTGTTCGTCCTGCAGGGCGGTCTGGATGTCGGGGTCGAAGGCATGGGCGGATGTCGCCACCTGATCTGCGCCATGGCCGGTGACGACGACGGTCACCTCCGGCTCCAGCGCGCGGCCAGCGGCGAGGGCGTGGTGAAGGAGGGGGGCCGCGCCCACCTGATGGAGCACCTTGGGCAGGTCGGAATTCATCCGCGTGCCTTGTCCTGCGGCGAGAACGATGAGCGAAACCGGCATGCTGCCCCTTTCCTTCTTTTGCCGCCCGTTTTACCCCCATCCGGGCGGGCCGCAAGGGAGGCCCGCTTCACGGAGGGTTTCGCGGTGTTGCAGGGGCGGCGAACGGTGGTCTTCGATCTGGACGGGACGCTGGCCGATACCTCGGCCGATCTGCTGGCGGCGGCGAATGCCTGCTTCCGCGATCTGGGGCATGGCGATGTGCTGGACGGAGGCGATACGCTGACGGCTTTCCATGGCGGGCGGGCGATGCTGCGCCTTGGGTTCGCGCGGCTTGGGATGGCGGCGGCGGAGGCGGCGGTGGATGCGCAGTATCCCCGTCTTCTCGCGGCCTATGCCGAAGGGATCGACCGCGAGACGCGGCTTTATCCGGGGGCCGTGGCGGCGGTGGAAGTGCTGCGGGCGCGGGGCTTTGCCACCGCCATCTGCACCAACAAGCCGGAGGGTTTGGCGGAGACTTTGGTGCAAAGGCTGGGCGTGAGGGGGCTGTTCGATGCGCTGGTGGGGGCGGACACATTGCCCGTGCGCAAGCCCGATGCGGCGCCCTATGTGGAATCCGTGACGCGCGCGGGGGGCGTGGTGGCGCGGTCGATGCTGGTGGGGGATACCGAGACGGACCGCAAGACGGGGATCGCGGCCGGGGTGCCTGTGGCCCTTGTGACCTTTGGTCCCGAGGGGCGAGGGATCACGCGCCTTGACCCGGAGGCGGTGCTGGATCATTTCGATGATCTGCCGGAACTGGCGGAAAGGCTGGTGCGCTGATGGACGGGGCAGGCGAGGGTTTGGAGCGGTTCACGGGGAGTTTCACCCAGCAGGAGCCGATCCCGGAAGAGGGGATCGCGGCGGCGCTGGAGGTGCTGCGGCATGGCCGCCTGCACCGCTACAACACCGCGCCGGGCGAAGTGGCTGAAACGGCGTTGCTGGAAGAGGAATTCGCGGCGCTGACGGGGGCGAAGTACTGCCTTGCCGTCGCCTCGGGCGGCTATGCGATGGCCTGCGCGCTGCGGGCCTTGGGCGTGGGGCCGGGGGATGCGGTCCTGTCCAATGCTTTCACGCTGGCCCCGGTGCCGGGGGCTATCGCGTCGGTGGGAGCGCGGCCGGTCTTCGTGGAGGTGACGGAGGACCTGACCATCGATCTGGCCCATCTGGAGATGCAGGCGCAGGCGAGCGGGGCGCGGGTACTGCTGTTGTCGCATATGCGCGGGCATGTCTGCGACATGGAGGCCCTGATGGCGCTCTGCGATGCGCTGGGGGTCACGGTGGTGGAGGATTGCGCCCATACGATGGGCGCGCGCTGGCGCGGGGTGCCGTCGGGGCGGCATGGGCGGGTGGGCTGCTATTCGATGCAGACCTACAAGCATGTGAATTCCGGCGAGGGCGGGTTCATCATCACCGATGATGCCGAGGTGGCGGCGCGGACGGTGCTGCTGTCGGGGTCCTATATGCTTTACGCCCGCCACCGGGCGGCGCCTCCGCCGGAGGTGTTCGAGGGGTTGCGGCTGGAGATGCCCAACATCTCGGGCCGGATGGACAATCTGCGCGCGGCGATCCTCAGGCCGCAATTGCGGCTGCTGGAGGAGCGCGTGACGCGCTGGGGCAGGCTTTACCAGACGCTTGAGGCGGGTCTGGAGGGCGTGCCGGGGCTGCGCTTGATCCCGCGGCCGGAGGAAGAGGTTTATGTCGGGTCATCCTTCCAGTTCCGGCTGCCCGATTGGCCGGAGGGGCGCATCCGCGCGCTGATCGCCCGCTGCGCGGCGCGCGGGGTGGAGTTGAAGTGGTTCGGCGCGTCGGAGCCTGTGGCCTTTACCAGCCGATATGACCATTGGCGCTATGCCGCGCCTGCGCCGCTGCCGCGGACGGACAGGGTGCTGGCAGGGCTGATCGACATGCGCGTGCCCCTGACCTTTGCCCCCGAGGATTGCGCGCTGATCGCCCGGATCATCAAGGGCGAGGTGCTGGCCGTGCAGCAGTCGGGCGAAGAGGCCGCCGTGGCGGTGCCGCTGGGCGACTGAGGGCGGGGCGAAAGAGGGCGGGGCGAAAAATTTTCGTCCGAAAATTTTTCGTGGCGATCCCGCGGGGCAGGATCGGAAATTTTTTCGGATGAAAAAATTTCGCAGTTGGCAGAATTTTCGGAGAAAATTCTGCGGATTACGGTTCGATCGCGCGCCACAGCGGCACGGTGGAGATCGACATCTTGGCCGAGCCCTCGGTCACCTCGCGCGCATGGGCCACGTAGATCAGCGTGTTGTTCTTCGCATCATAGATGCGCGTGACCGAGAGCGTCTTGAGCAGCAGGGACTGGCGTTCGGAAAAGATCTGTTCGCCTTCGGGACTGCGGTCGATGTCGCCTAGCGAAATCGGGCCGGTCTGGCGGCAGGCGATAGAGGAATTCGACGGGTCCTCGAACCAGTTGCCCTGCATCAGCCGGTCGAGGGTTGAGCGGTCGAAATAGGCCAGATGGCAGGTGATGCCCGGCACGTCGGGATCGGCCAGCGCCTCGATCAGGATGTCGTTGCCGACCCAGTCGACGCCGACGCGGCCCACCTCTTCGGCGGGGGCGGCAGCGGGCAGCAGGGCGGCGAGAAGCAGGGCGAGGGGGGCGGAGCGGGACATGGGGCCTTCCTTTCGCGGGGCATGGCGCAAGTGAAGCGCAAGGCGCAGGTCATGACCAGCCGGTTCCTGCACCGTGCGGCGGCGACTCGCCGGGTGCGGCGGGGGCGGGAAGGGATCGCCTTCCGGTGCCTGCGCGGTGTGCCGTTGCATACAATTCGCGGAATCCCTTGTCGCATGTGGGCTTTTTCAGACGGCCTTCGGTTGACCAAGGGCGGGGGGCAGAGTAAACGGGGCGCCAAGAGAACAAGTGGCCCGGAAGTGGCCGCAGCTCGCATGTCGCCAGCCGAAGGAGCGCCTCGTGGACCCACTTCTCCGAGAGTATCTTCCCATACTCATTCTTCTGGCATTGGCGGTGGGGCTTGGCCTTGTGCTGATGCTGGCAGCGGCGGTTCTGGCGGTTCGGCGGCCGGACCCTGAGAAGGTGTCGGCCTATGAATGCGGGTTCAACGCATTCGACGATGCGCGGATGAAGTTCGACGTGCGGTTCTACCTTGTGTCGATCCTCTTCATCATCTTCGACCTTGAGGTGGCCTTCCTGTTCCCCTGGGCGGTGGCCTTCGGCGAGATCAGCATGACGGCTTTTTGGTCGATGATGGTGTTCCTTGCGGTCCTGACGGTCGGCTTTGCCTATGAATGGAAGAAGGGAGCGCTGGAATGGGAGTGAGCACGTCACCCAATCAGGCAGGCGGCGACCATGAGGTCGCGGTTCAGGCGCTGAACAAGGAATTGCAGGACAAAGGGTTCCTGCTGACTTCGACCGAGGACATCATCAACTGGGCGCGGATCGGGTCCCTGCACTGGATGACCTTCGGTCTTGCCTGCTGCGCGGTGGAGATGATGCATACCTCCATGCCGCGCTATGATCTGGAGCGGTTCGGGACAGCACCGCGCGCCTCGCCGCGCCAGTCGGACCTGATGATCGTGGCGGGCACCCTGACCAACAAGATGGCGCCCGCGCTGCGCAAGGTCTATGACCAGATGCCCGAGCCGCGTTATGTGATCAGCATGGGGTCCTGCGCGAATGGCGGGGGGTATTACCACTACTCCTATTCCGTCGTGCGCGGTTGCGACCGGGTGGTTCCGGTCGATGTCTATGTGCCCGGCTGCCCGCCCACGGCGGAGGCGCTGCTTTATGGCATCCTGCAGTTGCAGCGGAAGATCCGCCGCACCGGCACCATTTCGCGCTGAGGAGGGCAAGACATGTCCGAAGCCCTTGAGGAACTGGCCGCCCATATCGGCTTCAAACAGCCCGATGCGGTGCTGGGATCGCGCGTGGCTTTCGGCGAGCTGACGCTGGATGTTTCGCTGGCGCATCTAGAGGCGCTGGTGGAATTCCTGCGCACCGACAGCGCCTGCCGCTTCACGTCGCTGGTCGACATCACGGCGGTGGATCATCCCAACCGGGCGGAGAGGTTCGACGTCGTCTATCACTTCCTGTCGATGTATCAGAACCACCGCATCCGTCTGAAGGTGGCGGTGGGCGAGGAAGAGATGGTCCCGTCGCTGAACGGCATCCATCCCAGCGCCAATTGGTTCGAGCGCGAGGTGTTCGACATGTTCGGCATCCTCTTCTCGGGCCATCCGGACCTGCGGCGCATCCTGACCGATTACGGGTTCCGGGGCTATCCGCTGCGGAAGGACTTCCCGACCACGGGCTACACGGAAGTGCGCTATGACGAGGCGCAGAAGCGGGTGGTCTATGAGCCGGTGAACCTTGTGCAGGAATATCGGCAGTTCGATTTCATGAGCCCGTGGGAAGGGGCCGAGTACATCCTTCCCGGTGACGAGAAAAAGGCCTGAGGGCGCGGGCCTGCCCAGACCGGGCGGGCGGCACGCTATGCGAGGTAGGACGATGGACGGCAGCTTTGACGACGCGCTGACGGGCGAACAGAAGATCCGCAACTTCAACATCAATTTCGGGCCGCAGCACCCGGCGGCACATGGCGTGCTGCGTCTGGTTCTGGAACTGGATGGCGAGATCGTAGAGCGCTGCGATCCGCATATCGGGCTTTTGCATCGCGGCACCGAAAAGCTGATGGAGAGCCGGACCTATCTGCAGAACCTGCCGTACTTCGACCGTCTGGACTATGTCGCGCCGATGAACCAGGAACATGCCTGGTGTCTGGCGATCGAACGGCTGACGGGCACGGCAGTGCCGCGCCGGGCGAGCCTGATCCGGGTGCTGTATTCGGAAATCGGGCGGGTGCTGAACCATCTGCTGAACGTGACCACGCAGGCGATGGACGTGGGCGCGCTGACCCCGCCGCTTTGGGGGTTCGAAGAGCGCGAGAAGCTGATGGTGTTCTACGAACGCGCCTGCGGGGCGCGGCTGCATGCGGCCTATTTCCGGCCCGGCGGCGTGCATCAGGACCTGCCGCCGGCGCTGATCGACGATATCGATGCTTGGGCGGAGGCGTTCCCGCGTGTGCTGGACGATATCGACGGGCTGCTGACCGAGAACCGCATCTTCAAGCAGCGCAATGCCGATATCGGGATCGTCACGGAAGAGGACATCCAGACATGGGGTTATTCCGGCGTGATGGTGCGTGGGTCGGGTCTGGCTTGGGACCTGCGGCGGGCGCAGCCCTATGAGTGCTATGACGAATTCGACTTCAAGATTCCGGTCGGCAAGAACGGCGATTGCTATGACCGCTATCTGTGCCGGATGGCGGAGATGCGCGAGTCGACCAGCATCATCCGGCAGGCCTGTGCCAAGCTGCGCGAGCCTGCGGCCAAGACCGACATTCTTTCGCGCGGCAAGGTGACGCCGCCGAAGCGGGGGGAGATGAAGACCTCGATGGAGGCGCTGATCCACCACTTCAAGCTGTACACCGAAGGGTTCCACGTGCCTGCGGGCGAGGTCTATGCCTGTGTCGAGGCGCCGAAGGGCGAGTTCGGCGTCTATCTGGTGGCCGATGGCACCAACAAGCCCTATCGCGCCAAGATCCGCGCGCCGGGTTATCTGCACCTGCAATCCATGGATTACATCTGCAAGGGGCATCAGCTTGCCGACGTATCCGCCATCATCGGCACGATGGATGTCGTGTTCGGGGAGATCGACCGCTAATGCTGCGCCGTCTGCATCCTGTCCAACCGGACTCTTTCGCCTTCACGCCCGCCAATCTCGAATGGGCGAAGGGGCAGCTTTCCAAATATCCCGAAGGCCGTCAGGCCAGCGCCATCATCCCGCTTTTGTGGCGTGCGCAGGAGCAGGAGGGGTGGCTGACCCGTCCTGCGATCGAGCATATCGCGGATATGCTGGGGATGGCCTATATCCGGGCGCTGGAAGTGGCGACCTTCTACTTCATGTTCCAGTTGCAGCCCGTGGGCAGCGTCGCCCATGTGCAGATTTGCGGCACGACATCCTGCATGATCTGCGGGGCGGAGGAGTTGATCGCGGTCTGCAAGGAGTTGATCGCGCCTGCGCCGCATAGCCTGTCGAAGGACGGGAAGTTCTCTTGGGAAGAGGTGGAATGCATGGGCGCCTGCGCCAATGCGCCCATGGCCCAGATCGGCAAGGATTACTACGAGGACCTGACGGCCGAAAAGCTGCGCGCGCTGATCGCGCGGTTCTCGAAGGGCGAAGTCCCGGTGCCGGGGCCGCAGAACGGGCGCTATGCGGCAGAACCTCAGGCGGGTCTGACCTCGCTGAAGGAGTTCGACAGCGGGAAGACGCAATACAATGCCTCGGCCCAGTTGGCGGTGGATATCGGAGATACGGTGAAGCGGATCGACGGCACGGAAGTGCCGATCCTGACGCCGTGGCTGGGCAAGCCGAAGGCGGCGGCCAAGGCGAAGGTGGCCGAGACGGTGGCGGCGGAGGCGGCCCCAGTGGCCAAGCCTGCCGCGAATGCCAAGGCCGCGGCGAAGCCGAAGGCCGAGGCGGGCGAGGCCAAGCCCCGCGCGCCGCGGGCGAAGAAGACGGACAAGGACTGACGGAAGCCTTAACCGGGGGGTGATACCCCCTGCCAGACAGGGACGAAGCCATGAAACGTGCGGAAAATCTGAATGCGCCTTCGCTGAACGGCTGGATCATTGCGGCCGGGCTGGGGGTGATTGCCTTCGGCGTGTCGAAGGTTGTTGGCGGTTTCGATTACACCACGTCGGGGTTTTTTGCGGCGATCGTGACAACGGTCGTGGGTCTGGTTGTCGGCATGCCGTGGGGCGCGAAGGACCGGATTGCCAAGCCTGAAGTTGAGGCAGAGCCGCATCCCGCGCCCAAGGCGGTGGTGGAGGAGGCTGCGCCTGTTGCGGTGAAACTGGCCGAGGTGGCACCTGTGGTGGCGGCTGCACCGGCTGCGGCGCCTGTCGCGGTGGCACCTGTCGCGGCGGCGGCGTCGGGCGAGGCGAAGCCTGCGGGCCTGTCTGCCCCGCGCGGCGGAGCGGCGGATGACCTGAAGACGCTGGAAGGCGTGGGTCCGGCGATGGAGAAGCTGCTGCACGAGCTGGGCATCTATCATTTCGACCAGATCGCAAGCTGGGGTCCGGCCGAAGTGGCGTGGATGGATGGCAACCTGAAAGGGTTCAAGGGCCGGGTCACCCGCGACAAATGGGTGGCGCAGGCCAAGCTGATCGGCGAGGTGGGGATCGAAGAGTTCCTGCGCCGCGCCAAGACGAACGATTACTGAGGCCCGGGGATGCGCAAACCCACGCCAGAGGAGATCAGCATCGCGCGGCAGGCAAGGCTTGTGGCCTTTGTCATCGCCGGGACGATGATCCTTTGGATGGGCGCGCAGTATCTGGGCGGGCAGATGGGGTGGGAGACGCGGTTCGTCTTCCTCTTTGATCTGGCGGCGATGGCGGCCTTCTTCTGGGCGCTGGTCGTCACATACGGAATCTGGCGCAAGCGCCGGGGCAATTGAGGGGCAAGGGATGCTCAAGGATCAGGACCGCATCTTCACCAACCTGTACGGGATGCATGACCGCAGCCTTGCGGGCGCGAAGAAGCGTGGCCATTGGGACGGCACCGCCGAGATCATCAAGCGGGGCCGCGACACGATCATCGATCAGGTGAAGGCGTCGGGGCTGCGCGGGCGCGGGGGGGCTGGGTTCCCCACGGGTCTGAAATGGTCCTTCATGCCCAAGCAGAGCGACGGGCGCCCGTCCTATCTGGTGATCAATGCCGACGAGTCGGAGCCCGGCACCTGCAAGGACCGCGAGATCATGCGGCATGATCCGCATACGCTGATCGAAGGGGCGCTGATCGCCTCTTTCGCGATGTCGGCCAATGCCTGTTACATCTACATCCGCGGGGAATATATCCGCGAGCGCGAGGCGCTGCAGGCGGCGATCGACGAATGCTATGATGCAGGGCTTTTGGGGAAGAACGCGGCGAAGTCGGGCTGGGATTTCGATCTCTACCTGCATCACGGCGCGGGGGCCTATATCTGCGGCGAGGAAACGGCACTGCTGGAAAGCCTTGAGGGCAAGAAGGGCATGCCGCGGATGAAGCCGCCCTTCCCGGCGGGGTCGGGGCTTTATGGCTGTCCGACCACGGTGAACAATGTGGAATCCATCGCGGTGGTGCCCACGATCCTGCGCCGGGGACCGGAATGGTTTGCGGGCTTTGGTCGGCCGAACAATGCAGGGACGAAGATCTTTGGCATCTCGGGCCATGTGATGAACCCCTGCGTGGTGGAAGAGGCGATGTCCATTCCGCTGAAGGAATTGCTGGATCGGCATTGCGGCGGCGTGCGCGGCGGGTGGAAGAACCTGAAGGCCGTCATTCCGGGCGGGTCTTCGGTGCCCTTGCTGACGCAGGCGCAATGCGATGACGCGATCATGGATTTCGACTGGCTGCGCGAGCAGAGGTCGGGTCTAGGGACGGCGGCGGTGATCGTGATGGATCAGTCCACGGACGTGATCAAGGCGATCTGGCGGCTGTCGAAGTTCTACAAGCACGAAAGCTGCGGCCAGTGCACGCCCTGCCGCGAAGGCACGGGCTGGATGATGCGGGTGATGGACCGGTTGGTGCGCGGAGATGCGGAGGTCGAGGAGATCGACATGCTGCTGAGCGTGACCAAGCAGGTGGAGGGTCACACGATCTGTGCGCTGGGCGATGCGGCGGCATGGCCCATTCAGGGTCTGGTGCGGGCCTTCCGGGACGAGATCGAGGACCGGATCAAGGCAAAGAAGACGGGCCGCCTGTCGGCGGTTGCGGCGGAGTGAGACGGATGGCGGCAGCCCTTTCCCTGACGCTGGGCCTGACGGCCTGCGCGGCCCCGCAAGGCGCGGGGACGGGGGTTTCGGCTGCGCCAGTGCGGGTGACGAATGGCGGGCTGCCCTTCGCCAATCACGAGGGGGCGGCGGCCAAGCGGGTGGCGATGGAGACCTGTGCGGCACAAGGCGGGGCCTTGCGGACGTCGATCTATGACCGCTTCGAGGCGGGGATTTGGGTCTTCGTGGAGGGCTGCGCATGACGCGGGCAGGGATGCATCTGGCCGAGTTGAACGTGGGCCGCCTGCTGGCGCCGACGGATGACCCGCGCGTGGCAGAGTTCATGGCGGCGCTGGACCGGGTGAATGGTCTGGGCAAGCGGATGCCGGGCTTTGTGTGGATGATGGAAGGGTCAGGTGCGCCGGGGACGGGGAATGCGGAGGCCAAGATCGACGGCGATCCGCAATTCGTGTCGAACCTGACGGTCTGGGAAAGTGTCGAGACGCTGGAGGATTTCGTCTGGAACACAGTGCATCGCGCCTTTTACGAGCGGCGGGCCGAATGGTTCGAGGTGCTGGGCAAGATGCATTTCGTGATGTGGTGGGTGCCTGCGGGGCATCACCCCACGCTGGAAGAGGCGCTGGCGCGGCTGGCGCATCTGCAGGCGCATGGCGACAGTGAAGAGGCCTTTGGTTGGGCCTTTCTGAAAGAGGCGCGGCTGTGGAAAGACCACCGCTGCACGCAGGTAGCGGCGGAGTAGGGATCATGTGTTACGGCAATATCGACCCCAAGCTGATGCTGCGCGAGACCGAGGCGCGGATGACGGGCGTTTCGGTGTTTTCGGAACAGAAGAAGGATGACGCGGCCCGCCCGGCCTTTGGGGCGGTGGGCTGGCTGCGTGCCGCCGTGGCGCGGCTGATGCGGAAGGACGAGGCGCATGTCTAATCTCAAGGCCATCTCCATCGACGGGATCGTGGTCGAGGTCGATCCGGCGATGACCATCATTCAGGCGGCCGAGGTGGCGGGGGTCGAAATCCCGCGCTTTTGCTATCACGAGCGGCTGACCATCGCGGGCAACTGCCGGATGTGCCTTGTGGAAGTGGTGGGCGGGCCGCCGAAGCCTGCGGCGTCTTGCGCGATGCAGGTGCGTGACCTGCGTCCGGGGCCGAATGGCGAGCCGCCGGTGGTGAAGACCAAGTCGCCCATGGTGAAGAAGGCCCGCGAGGGCGTGATGGAATTCCTGCTGATCAACCATCCGCTGGATTGCCCGATTTGCGATCAGGGCGGGGAATGCGACCTGCAGGATCAGGCGATGGCCTATGGCGTGGACTTTTCGCGTTACCGCGAGCCGAAGCGGGCATCGGATGACCTGAACCTTGGTCCGCTGGTTGCGACGAAGATGACGCGCTGCATTTCCTGCACGCGCTGCGTGCGGTTCACGACCGAGGTGGCCGGGATCACCCAGATGGGCCAGACGGGCCGGGGCGAGGACAGCGAGATCACGTCCTATCTGAACATGACGCTCGACTCGAACCTGCAGGGCAACATCATCGACCTGTGCCCGGTGGGGGCGCTGACGTCGAAGCCCTATGCCTTTACCGCGCGGCCTTGGGAACTGACCAAGACCGAGACGATCGACGTGATGGATGCGCTGGGGTCGAACATCCGCGTGGATACAAAGGGGCGCGAAGTGATGCGCATCCTGCCGCGCAACCATGACGGCGTGAACGAGGAATGGATTTCCGACAAGACACGCTTTGTTTGGGACGGGCTGCGGCGGCAGCGGCTGGACACGCCCTATATTCGCGAGAATGGCAAGCTGCGGAAGGCGGGCTGGGGCGAGGCTCTGGCGGCGGCGGCGGCGGCGATGAAGGGTCGCAAGGTGGCGGGGCTGGTCGGTGATCTGGCGCCGCTGGAGGCGGTCTATTCGCTGAAGGCGCTGGTCGAAGGGCTGGGCGGCCATGTCGAGTGCCGCACGGACGGGGCGCGGCTGCCGGTGGGCAACCGGTCGGCCTATGTGGGTAATGCCGCGATCGAGGATATCGACAGCGCGAAATCCATCCTGCTGATCGGCACCAACCCGCGCGTCGAGGCGGCGGTGCTGAACGCCCGCATCCGCAAGGCATGGCTGGGTGGCGCGCAGGTGGCACTTGTCGGCCCGGCGGTGGATTTGACCTATGACTACCATCACGCCGGCACCGACCGTGCCGCGCTGCTGGCACTTGTGGCTGAGGCGCAAAAGGCCGGACCGGACGGCAAGGTCGGGGTTGTGATCGTGGGGCAGGGTGCGATCAACGAGGCCGATGGCGAGGCGGTGCTTTCGCAGGCCATGGCGCTCTGCGCGGCGACGGGGGCGCGGCTTCTGGTGCTGCATACTGCGGCGTCGCGCGTGGGCGCGATGGATGTGGGCGCGGTGACCGAGGGCGGTCTGGCGGCGGCGACCGAAGGGGCGGAGGTGATCTATAACTTTGGCGCCGATGAGGTGGAGATCGCGGCGGGACCTTTCGTGATCTATCAGGGCAGCCATGGCGACCGGGGCGCGATGCGCGCCGATATCATCCTGCCGGGCGCGGCTTGGACGGAGGAGAACGGGCTGTTCGTCAACACCGAAGGCCGCCCGCAACTGGCGCTGCGCGCGGGCTTTGCGCCCGGCGAGGCGAAGGAAAACTGGGCGATTCTGCGGGCACTGTCGGCGGAACTGGGGGCGGCGCTGCCTTGGGACAGCATGGCGGCCCTGCGCCGCGCGCTGGTCGCCGCGCATCCGCATCTGGGCCGGGTGGACGAGGTGGCGGAGACCGCATCGCAGCCGCTGGAGGTGAAGGCCCCGGCCAAGGCCGAGTTCCGGCTGGCGCTGCGCGATTTCTACCTGACCAACGCGATTGCACGCGCCTCGGCCTTGATGGGTGAATTGTCGGCGATGGCGGCAGAGCGGGCCAAGCCTGCGCTGGCGGCGGAGTGAGGGACGCGATGGCGCGGATGATGGGCAGCATGGCACGGGCAGGGGTCGCGGCAGCGGCGCTGGCCGCCTGCGCGCCCGCCACCGGGCCGGAAGTTGCCGGGCGGGGTGGGTTCAACCCCGGCTATCAGGGGATCGAGACGATCCTGCTGGACGGCGAACTGGTGAATTTCCGCGTGGCGATGACCGGCGCGCGGAGCAACGGAGATGTGGAGGCCTATGCGCGTTGCGCGGCGGCCCAATATGCGCTGATCCGTGGCGCGGGCTTCGCACGTCATGTGCGGACGACCGTGGCGCGGGCTGGGGAAACATGGCGGGGGGATGCGGTCTATACCATTTCCGCCGCGCTGCCCGAGGGATTGCGGACAATCGACGCCGAAGTGACGGTGCGCGATTGCGGATCGCTGGGCATACCGACTGTCTGAGGGAAAGGCATCATGAACGAATTCTTCGCAACGGGGACGGGAACGGCGGTTCTGGTGGCGGCGCAGGCGCTGCTGCTCGTCGGGTTCGTGATGCTGTCGATGCTGTTCCTCGTCTATGGCGACCGCAAGATCTGGGCGGCGGTGCAGATGCGGCGCGGGCCGAACGTGGTGGGGCCTTGGGGTCTGCTGCAGACGGTGGCGGATGCCGCGAAATATGTCTTCAAAGAGATCGTGATCCCGGCAGGTGCGGATCGTCCGGTGTTCTTCCTCGCACCGATGCTGTCCTTCGTGCTGGCGCTGATGGCTTGGGCGGTGATCCCCTTCGATGACGGGTGGGTTCTGGCCAATATCAACGTGGCGATCCTCTTCGTCTTCGCCATGTCCTCGCTGGAGGTTTACGGCGTGATCATGGGGGGGTGGGCGTCGAACTCCAAATATCCGTTCCTCGGTTCGCTCCGCTCGGCGGCGCAGATGATTTCCTACGAAGTGTCGCTGGGCCTGATCATCATCGGGATCATCATCTCGACGGGGTCGATGAACCTGTCCGCCATCGTGGCGGCGCAGGATGGCGATCTGGGCCTGTTCAACTGGTTCTGGCTGCCGCATCTGCCGATGGTGGTGCTGTTCTTCGTGTCGGCGCTGGCCGAGACGAACCGCCCGCCCTTCGACCTGCCGGAAGCGGAATCCGAACTGGTGGCGGGGTTCATGGTGGAGTATTCCTCCACGCCCTTCCTGCTGTTCATGGCAGGCGAATACATCGCCATCTATCTGATGTGCGCGCTGATGAGCCTGCTGTTCTTCGGCGGCTGGCTGTCGCCCATCCCGGGGCTGCCGGACGGGTGGTGGTGGATGGTGGCCAAGATGGCCTTCTTCTTCTTCCTCTTCGCCATGGTGAAGGCCATCGTGCCGCGCTACCGCTATGACCAGCTGATGCGGATCGGCTGGAAGGTGTTCCTGCCGCTGTCGCTCGCCTGGGTGGTGATCGTGGCGTTTCTTGCGAAATTCGAAGTGTTCGGCGGCTTTTGGGCGCGCTGGGCTATTGGAGGCTGATCCCGATGGCAAACATCGACTGGACCCGTGCGACGCGCTATTTCCTGCTGCAGGACTTCATCAAGGGTTTCGCCCTTGGGATGAAGTATTTCTTCGCGCCGAAGGCGACGCTGAACTATCCGCATGAGAAGGGACCGCTGTCCCCCCGGTTCCGGGGCGAGCATGCGTTGCGGCGGTATCCCAATGGCGAGGAGCGGTGCATCGCCTGCAAGCTGTGCGAGGCGGTCTGCCCGGCGCAGGCCATCACCATCGATGCCGAGCCGCGCGAGGATGGCAGCCGCCGCACGACCCGCTATGACATCGACATGACCAAGTGCATCTATTGCGGTTTCTGTCAGGAAGCCTGCCCGGTGGATGCCATCGTCGAGGGGCCGAATTTCGAGTTTTCGACCGAGACGCGGGAAGAGCTTTTCTACAACAAGGAAAAGCTGCTGGAGAATGGTGCACGCTGGGAAGCCGAGATCGCGCGCAACCTTGAACTTGACGCGCCCTATCGGTGACCCGCAATGAATGACGCCTTCACCAAGATGTTCCAGCAGATGATGGAAAGCAGCCAGGAGATGGTGCGCGCCTTCAATCCTGCGCTGGAGAATATGCAGGTGAAGGGCTTCGAGCAGTTCTTCCCCACCATGTCGAAGGACATGATGGAGATGTGGTTCGGCAAGACCTTCAACCGCGAGGGTCTGGATGCCAAGACGCGGCTTCTGGTGACCATTGCCGCGCTGACGGTGCTGGGCGCGCAGGCCGAGCCGCAGTTGAAGCTGACGGTGCGGCATGCGCTAGAGGCTGGGGCCACGCAACGCGAGATCGCCGAGGTGATCTGGCAGATGAGCATGTTCGGCGGGCTGCCCGCCATGCAGAAGGCGCTGGAGATCGCCCAGTCCGTCTTCGGCGAGATCGAGGAGAAAGACGCATGAGCGTTGCAGATTACGCCTTCTATGCCTTTGCCATCGTCACGGTGGTCGCGGGCCTTCTGGTGACGGTGAGCCGCAACCCGGTGCATTCGGTGCTGTGGCTGATCCTCGCCTTCCTGTCTTCGGCAGGTCTTTTCGTCCTGTTGGGGGCGGAGTTCGTGGCGATGCTTCTGATCATCGTCTATGTCGGCGCGGTGGCGGTGCTGTTCCTCTTCGTGGTCATGATGCTGGACATCGACTTTGCCGAGTTGAAGGGCGAGATGGCGAAATACATGCCGCTGGGTCTGTTGATCGGTGTCGTGATGCTGATGCAGATCGCGCTGGGCGTGGGGGCTTGGGTGCAGGCCGATGGCGCGCTGGGGCTGCGGCAGGCGGTGGCGCCGGATGCAGCACAGGTGGAGAACACCAAGGCGCTGGGGCTGATCCTTTACGACAAGTATATCTACCTGTTCCAAGCCTCGGGTCTGGTGCTGCTGGTGGCGATGATCGGGGCGATCCTGCTGACGCTGCGGCACCGCAAGGACGTGAAGCGGCAGAACGTGTTGGCGCAGATGTGGCGCGATCCGGCCAAGGCGATGGAGTTGAAGGACGTGAAGCCCGGGCAGGGGTTGTGACGGTTCGGGTGCGTGCGAGCACGCACCCTACGGACAGTAGGATGGGCCATCGGCCCATCCCCAGAATGAGAAGGGCAGAAGGCCCGAGGGAACCGAAGATGGTTGGACAGTGGACGAAGACGGACAAGGCAGGGCGCGGCAGGACCGCGGCGCTGGGTCTTGCGGCGCTTGTCGCGCTGGCGGGCTGCATTTCGGATGAACAGGCCGTGGACATGGGTCTTGCCACGCAATGCGAGGCGGACGGCACGGTGGCGAAGCTGGGCGATCCGGCAGGGCGTTACGTGACCCGGACCAATGTGGAGATCTGCAAGGGGCCGCGGCGCGACAGCTATAACGAGACGGCGCTGGAGATCATCGATTGCGGCAGCCTGTCGACCCTGCGGGCGGGCGTGATCCGCCAGAGCGCCGATCCGGCGCGGCGCGGGGCGGATTACAATCACAGTGCCCCAGTGGAACAGGCGCGGCTGCGGCTGAAAGTGGGGCTGGCCGATCTGGCCCAGACCGAGGCCGCGCTGGCGGCCGCTGGCGTACCTGTCACCCGCATCGCGGGGCAGGGCGCGGAGCATTGCACGAAACTGGCCGCAGGGGCGGCACAAACGAACTGAACGGGCACCCCGCCCGGAGGGAACGAGACAGATGGTTGGACTTGAACATTACCTGACGGTCGCTGCGGCGCTTTTCGTCATTGGGATCTTCGGCATCTTCCTGAACCGGAAGAATGTCATCGTGATCCTGATGTCGATCGAGTTGATGCTTCTGTCCGTGAACATCAACCTTGTCGCCTTCTCATCCCATCTGGGCGATCTGGTCGGACAGGTCTTTACCATGTTCGTCCTGACCGTCGCCGCCGCCGAGGCCGCCATCGGCCTTGCCATCCTCGTCGTGTTCTTCCGCAACCGCGGAACGATCGACGTGGAAGACGTCAACGTGATGAAGGGTTAAGCCGCCATGGCAACGATCATCCTCCTTGCGCCGCTGGTCGGCGCGCTGATCTGCGGCTTCGGCTGGCGCATCCTTGGCGAGAGGGCCGGGCAGATCATCGCAACTGCGCTGGTCTTTCTGGCGGCGATCCTGTCCTGGGTCATCTTCCTGACCTTCGACGGCGAGACCTACAAGGTCGTGCTGATGCGCTGGATCGAAAGCGGCAGCATGGGGTCCGAATGGGCGATCCGGGTGGACCGTCTGACGGCGATCATGCTGGTGGTGGTGAACTCGGTCTCTGCGCTCGTGCACCTCTATTCCTTCGGCTACATGGCGCATGACGAGAATTGGCGGGACGACGAGCCCTATCGGGCGCGGTTCTTCGCCTATCTCTCGTTCTTCACCTTCTCGATGCTGATGCTGGTGACGTCGGACAATCTGGTGCAGATGTTCTTCGGCTGGGAGGGCGTGGGGGTCGCGTCCTATCTGCTGATCGGGTTCTACTACAAGAAGCCCTCGGCCAATGCGGCGGCGATCAAGGCTTTTGTCGTGAACCGGGTGGGTGACTTTGGCTTTGCTCTGGGCATCTTCGCGCTGTTCTACCTGACCGACAGCATCCGCTTTGACGATGTCTTTGCCGCCGCGCCGACCTTGGCGGAGACGAACCTGACCTTCCTCTGGGGGGAATGGAACGCGGCGAACCTGATTGGGGTTTTGCTGTTCATCGGGGCGATGGGGAAATCGGCGCAACTTTTGCTGCATACATGGCTGCCGGATGCGATGGAGGGGCCGACGCCCGTGTCGGCGCTGATCCATGCCGCTACCATGGTGACGGCGGGGGTCTTCCTCGTCTGCCGGATGTCGCCCGTCTATGAATTTGCACCGCAGGCTTTGGCCTTCATCACGGTGCTGGGGGCGACGACCGCCTTCTTTGCGGCGACCGTGGGCCTTGTTCAGAACGACATCAAGCGGGTGATCGCCTATTCGACCTGTTCGCAGCTGGGCTACATGTTCGTGGCGGCGGGCGTGGGCGTCTATTCGGTGGCGATGTTCCACCTTTTCACCCATGCCTTCTTCAAGGCGATGCTGTTCCTTGGCGCGGGATCGGTGATCCATGCCACGCATCATGAACAGGACATGCGCTATTACGGTGGCTTGCGGAAGAAGATCCCCGTCACCTTCTGGGCGATGATGATCGGGACGCTGGCTATCACCGGCGTGGGCATCCCGTTGACGCATTACGGCTTTGCCGGGTTCCTGTCGAAGGACGCGGTGATCGAGAGCGCCTATGTGGGCAGCCAGTATGCCTTCTGGCTGCTGGTGGTCGCGGCGGGGTTCACCAGTTTCTATTCGTGGCGGCTGATGTTCCTGACCTTCTACGGCGAGAGCCGGGCCAAGGCGCATGGGCACGGCCATCACGGGCATGACGATCACGGCCACGGGCATGACGACCATGGCCATGGGCATGGCGATCACGAGCCGCATGAGAGCCCGAAGGTGATGCTGATCCCGCTGGGGGTTCTGGCGCTGGGCGCGGTTTTCTCGGGGATGATCTGGTACAACGTGTTTTTCGGGGACGAGGGCAAGGTGCGCGCCTGGTTCGGCCTGCCGGTGGCGGAGCAATCCGCCGAGGCAGCGCATGGCGAGGGCGAGGCCCATGGTGCGACCGAAGGCGAAGGCCATGCCGCCACCACGGCGACCGAGGGCGAAGGGCATGGCGAGGGCGAGAAGGCCCATGCCTTCCCGCAGCCGGAACCCGGTCAGGGCGCGATCTTCATAGGGCCGGAAAACCACGTTCTGCACGAGGCGCATCTGGTGCCGAAATGGGTGAAGGTGTCGCCCTTTGTGGCGATGGTCCTTGGCTTCCTGCTGGCCTACCAGTTCTACATCCGCCGTCCGGACCTGCCCGGCAAGCTGGCCGAGCAGCAGCGCCCGCTGTACCTGTTCCTGCTGAACAAGTGGTATTTCGACGAGCTTTACGACTGGATCTTCGTGCGGCCCGCGAAATGGCTTGGCGGGTTCCTGTGGAAGAAGGGCGACGGCGCGGTGATCGACGGCACGATCAATGGCGTTGCCATGGGGATCATCCCCTTCTTCACCCGGCTCGCGTCACGCGCGCAGTCCGGCTACCTGTTCCACTATGCCTTTGCCATGGTTCTGGGCATCGCCGCCCTGATCACGTGGATGACGCTCTCGGGGGGCGCGCACTGATATGGAAAACCTGCTCTCCATCATCACCTTCATTCCGGCGGTGGCAGCGGCCATCCTTGCCCTGTTCCTGCGGGGCGAGGATGCGGCAGCGCAGCGGAATGCGAAATGGCTGGCCCTGCTGGCCACGACGGCGACCTTCCTCGTCTCGCTCTTCGTGCTGTTCGGCTTCGACCCGAACGACACCGGGTTCCAGTTCGTTGAGGAATACGACTGGATCCTCGGGTTGCAGTACAAGATGGGCGTGGACGGGATTTCGATCCTGTTCGTGATGCTGACGACCTTCCTGATGCCGATCACCATCGCGGCCTGCTGGGACGTGCAGACCCGGGTGAAGGAATACATGATCGCCTTCCTTCTGCTGGAAACGCTGATGCTGGGCGTGTTCTGTGCGCTGGATCTGGTGCTGTTCTACCTCTTCTTCGAGGCGGGGCTGATCCCGATGTTCCTGATCATCGGGATCTGGGGGGGAAAGGAGCGCATCTATGCGGCCTTCAAGTTCTTCCTCTACACCTTCCTTGGGTCGGTGCTGATGCTGGTCGCGATGATCGCGATGTATATGGATGCGGGCACGACGGACATCCCGTCGCTGCTGGCGCATAACTTCGGGTCGGAAGATATGCAGGTTCTGGGCATCCACATTGTGGGTGGCTTGCAGACGCTGCTCTGGCTGGCCTTCTTCGCGTCCTTCGCGGTGAAGATGCCGATGTGGCCGGTGCATACCTGGCTGCCGGATGCCCACGTTCAGGCCCCCACGGCGGGGTCGGTGGTTCTGGCGGCGATCCTGCTCAAGATGGGGGGCTATGGCTTCCTGCGCTTTTCGTTGCCGATGTTCCCGGTGGCGTCGGACCTGCTGGCGCCGCTGGTGCTGTGGATGTCGGCCATCGCCATCGTCTATACGTCGCTGGTCGCGCTGGCCCAGCAGGACATGAAGAAGCTGATCGCCTATTCGTCGGTGGCCCATATGGGCTATGTGACGATGGGGATCTTCTCGGCGAACCAGCAGGGGATCGACGGGGCCATCTTCCAGATGATCAGCCACGGGTTCATTTCCGGCGCGTTGTTCCTGTGCGTGGGGGTCATCTATGACCGGATGCACACGCGCGACATCGATGCCTATGGCGGGTTGGTGAACCGGATGCCGGCCTATGCGCTGATCTTCATGTTCTTCACCATGGCCAATGTGGGCCTGCCGGGGACGTCCGGCTTCGTGGGTGAATTCCTGACGCTGATGGGGGTGTTCCAGGTGAACACTTGGGTCGCGGCGGTGGCGACGACGGGGGTGATCCTGTCGGCGGCCTATGCGCTGTGGCTGTATCGGCGGGTGGTCATGGGCGAGTTGGTGAAGGAAGCGCTGAAATCCATCACCGACATGACCCGGCGTGAGCGGGCTATCTTTGCGCCGCTGGTCGCCATGACCCTGATCCTTGGCGTCTATCCGTCCTTGGTGACCGACATCATCGGGCCAAGCGTCGGGGCGCTGATTTCCGACTATCAGGCTGCGCTGCCCGTCGTGGACGGCACGCAACTGGCCGAGCACTGAGGGGACGTTCGAGATGACGCCGCAAGATTTTTCGACCGTCCTGCCCGAGGTGGTGCTGGCCGTCTATGCGATGGCCGCGCTGATGTTCGGGGTCTATACGACGAAGGACAAGGCTGCGCCCCTGATCAGCTGGGCGACGGCGGGTCTTTTCCTTGCGCTGGCGCTGTGGATCGGCCTGGGCGGTACGGGTGAAAGGACAGCCTTTGGCGGCATGTTCATCGACGACCCCTTCGCGCGCTTTGCCAAGGTGACGATCCTTGTGTCGGCTGCCGCCGTCCTGATCATGTCGCAGGACTACATGATCCGGCGTGACCTGCTGCGCTTCGAATATCCCATCCTGCTGGCGCTTGCGGTGGTGGGCATGATGATGATGGTCTCGGCTGGCGATCTTATGGCGCTGTACATCGGGTTGGAACTGCAGTCGCTGGCGCTTTATGTCGTCGCCGCCGTGCGGCGCGACAGCGTGAAGTCGACGGAAGCCGGGTTGAAGTATTTCGTTCTTGGCGCGCTGTCGTCGGGCATCCTGCTGTACGGCGCCTCTCTGACCTATGGCTATGCGGGGACGACGCTGTTCTCGGGCATCCTGTCCACGCTGGAAGATGGCGCGCCGATCGGCCTGCTGATCGGGCTGGTGTTCATGCTGGCGGGTCTGGCCTTTAAGGTTTCGGCTGCGCCCTTCCACATGTGGACGCCGGATGTCTATGAGGGGTCGCCCACGCCGGTGACGGCCTTCTTCGCCACTGCCCCCAAAGTGGCGGCGATGGCGCTGCTGGCGCGGCTGTCCTGGGATGCCTTTGGCGCGATCCCCGGGGATTGGACGCAGGTTCTGGCGGCGCTGGCGGTGATCTCGATGTTCCTTGGTGCCGTGGCGGCCATCGGGCAGCGCGACATCAAGCGCCTGATGGCCTATTCGTCCATCGCCCATATGGGCTATGCGCTGGTGGGTCTGGCGGCGGGCACGGCGGAAGGCGTGCAGGCCATGCTGATCTACATGGCGATCTATGTGACGATGAACGTTGGCACCTTCGCCTTCATCCTGTCGATGGAGAAGGATGGGCGTCCTGTCACCAGCATCGACAGCCTGAACATGTTCTCCAAGAAAGAGCCGCTGAAGGCATTGGCGATGCTGGTCTTGATGTTCAGCCTTGCGGGCGTGCCGCCGATGGTGGGCTTTTTCGGAAAATTCTATGTGCTGAAGGCGGCGGTCGATGCCGGGATGACGTGGCTGGCACTGGCCGGGGCGGTGGCTTCGGTGATCGGGGCCTTCTACTATCTGCGCATCGTCTTCTTCATGTATTTCGGCAAGGAGACCGAGGGCGTGGAGTCCCGCATGGCGCCTGCGCAATGGGCAATGCTGGTGGCGGTGTCGGTCATCATGGTGGTGGGGATCGTGAACCTGTTCGGGATCGAGCCCGTGGCCGCCGTCGCGGCGGAAGCCCTTGTCAGGTAACGTGTCCGCTGACGTCTGGCCGGAGGGGGTGGGTCGGCGCCTTCTCGACACGGTGGACAGCACGAATGCCGAAGCCTTCCGGCTGGCCCCGCTGATGGCGGGGCCTTGCTGGATTTTGGCGGGGGAGCAGACAGCGGGGCGGGGGCGGCGGGCGCGGGCCTGGGCCAGCCCGCGGGGGAATTTCCACGGCACGCTGCTGCTGCATCCTACGGAACCGGCAGCGCAAGTCGCGCTGCGATCCTTTGCCGCCGCGCTGGCGCTGCGCGAGGCTTTCGTGGCGGTGACGGGGGTGGAGGCGGCGTTCAGCCTGAAATGGCCCAATGACGTGCTGCTGAACGGGGGCAAGGTGGCGGGCATCCTGCTGGAAAGCAGCGGCGCGGGGCAGGGGGTGCAGCATCTGGCCATCGGGATCGGGGTGAACCTGATTGCGGCGCCCGATCCGGCGCAGGTGGAGGCGGGGGCGGTGACGCCGGTCTCGCTGCTGTGCGAGACGGGGGTTCGGGTGCAGCCGGAGGCCTTTCTTGAGGCGCTGGCACGGGCCTTTTCGCGCTGGGAAGCGGTCTTTGTGGCGCAAGGCTTCGCGCCGTTGCGTGCCGAATGGCTGGCCCATGCCGCGCGGTTGGGTGAGGTGATCCGGGCGCGGACGGGGACCGAGACGCGCGAAGGGGTCTTTGAGACGATCGACGACAGCGGCGCGCTGATCCTGCGCCAATCGCGAGGCACCGTCGCCATTCCGGCGGCGGAGGTGTTCTTCTGAAGGGGGGAAGGGATGCTCCTCACCATCGATTGCGGGAATACGAATACGGTCTTTTCGATCTGGGACGGGACGCGGTTCATCGCGACATGGCGGATCGCGACGGATCACAAGCGCACGGCGGACGAGTATTTCGTCTGGCTGTCGTCGCTGATGATGCTGACGAAGACCGAGGCGACCATCACGGATGCCATCATCTCGTCCACCGTGCCGCGGGTGGTGTTCAACCTGCGCGTCCTGTGCAACCGCTATTTCGACTGCCGCCCCCTTGTGGTGGGCAAGCCGGAATGCCGCCTGCCCGTGCTGCCGCGGGTGGATCAGGGGACGACCGTGGGGCCGGACCGTCTGGTGAACACGGTGGGGGCGCATGACCGGCATGGTGGCGACCTGATCGTGGTGGATTTCGGCACCGCGACGACCTTCGATGTGGTGGATAGCGATGGGGCCTATATCGGCGGCGTGATCGCGCCGGGGGTGAACCTGTCCTTGGAGGCGCTGCACATGGCCGCTGCCGCCCTGCCGCATGTGGATGTGAGCCGCCCTGCCAAGGCCATCGGAACGAATACGGTGGCCTGCATGCAATCTGGGGTGTACTGGGGCTATATCGGACTGGTCGAGGGCATCGTGCGCGAAGTGCGCAAGGAGCGCGACCGCGAGATGAAGGTGATTGCGACGGGAGGTCTCGCCTCCCTGTTCGCGCAGGATACCGCGCTATTTGACAGCGTCGAGGATGACCTGACCATGCATGGTCTGATGCTCATCGATGCCTATAACAGGGAATTGGAACGCGCATGACTGTGAACCGGCTGATCTACCTTCCCCTCGGCGGTGCCGGGGAGATCGGGATGAACGCCTATGTCTATGGCTATGGACCTGCGAACAAGGAACGGCTGATCCTTGTCGATATCGGGGTGACCTTTCCGGACATGGACACGACCCCGGGGGTGGACCTGATCCTGCCGGATGTGGGTTGGTTGGAAGAGAACATCGATCGGCTTGAGGCGATCTTCATCACCCATGCACATGAGGATCACATCGGCGCCTTGGGCCATCTGTGGCCGAGATTGCAGAAGCCCGTCTATGCGCGCCGCTTTACCGCGACGGTGGGGCGGCTGAAATTCGAGGAGCAGGGGCTGCCTATTGAGGCCATCAACATCGTCGCGGCGCGGCCCGAGACGGTGGAGGTGGGGCCCTTCAAGGTGCAGTTCGTTCCTGTCAGCCATTCGATCCCGGAAAGTGCGGCTCTGATCATCGACACGCCGGCGGGGCGGGTGGTGCATTCGGGCGATTTCAAGCTGGACCCGAGCCCTGTGGTGGGCGAGGCCTGGGATGATGCGCGTTTTGCCGAGATCGCGGCGGAGCGGCCGGTGAAGGCGCTGATGTGCGATTCCACCAATGTCTTCTCGCTGCATCCGGGGCGGTCGGAAAGTTCGATCCGCGAGCCGATCCGCGAACTGGTGGCAAGCCGTGGCGGGCTGGTGGTGGCGACGACCTTCGCGTCGAACGTGGCGCGTCTGAAGACGCTGGCCGAGGCGGCAAAGGCCGCCGATCGGTCGGTCTGCCTGATGGGGCGGGCGATGAAGCGGATGGTGGCAGCCGCGGAGCAGTCCGGCGTGCTGACCGATTTTCCCCGGACCGTCAGCCCCGAGGATGCGGCGGACGTGCCGCGCGGGAACCTGATGCTGATCGTGACCGGATCGCAGGGGGAGCGTCGCGCGGCATCGGCGCAGTTGTCGCGCGGCAAGTATCTGGGGATGGAGATGAAGGCAGGCGATCTGTTCCTGTTCTCGTCCAAGACGATCCCCGGAAATGAGCGCGAGGTGCTGCGCATCGTCAACAACTTCTCGGAAATGGGCGTCGATGTGATGGATGACGGGGGCGGGAAATACCACGTCTCGGGCCATGCGAACCGTCCGGATCTGGAGCAGGTGCATCGGTTGCTGCTGCCCGACATGCTGATCCCCATGCATGGCGAGCATCGGCATCTGCGCGAACATGCGCGCATCGGGGCCGAAGCGGGCATCGCGACGGCGGTGGTGACGAATGGCATGATCGTCGATCTGACGGGGGAGGCCCCGGTGACGGTGGGGCATGTGGAGACAGGGCGGCTTTACCTCGACGGGTCGGCCATCGTGGGGGCGCTGGATGGGGTGATCCGCGACCGTATCCGCATGGCGCTGAACGGGCATGTGATGGTGACGGTCATCCTGGACGATGACAACGAGGTGCTGGGCGAGGCTTGGGTGGAGTGCATGGGGTTGGCCGAGAAGGGCCGCTCGGGCGTTTTGGCCGAGGTGATTGAGGGGGAGTTGAATGACTTCCTTGAGGGCGCCGGGCGCAAGATCCTGTTGGATGACGACAAGCTGGACGAGGCGCTGCGGCGCATCGTGCGGCAGGTGGGGATGGAAGAGATCGGCAAGAAGCCCGAAGTGACCGTGGTGGTCAGCCGCCTGATGGCGGAGTAACGTCCCCGAGCGACAAAGCAAAAGGCCGGTCCCGTGCGGGGCCGGCCTTTTGCTTTGCGCGGGGACGAAGATTTTTCGAACGAAAAATCTTCGCGGACGGCTCAGCCGTCCGTGCCGTTGGCGGGGCTGTCGTCTTCGGCCTCATCCGTAGAGGGCGTGGCGATCTTGAAGCTGCGCAGGATGAAATCCGGCACGTGATCGCCCATGCCCACGACTGGGGGACCGGAGCGGTCGTCCCGGTCGCGATAGCGGTCGCGGCGGTCGTCGCGGCTTTCGCGGCGGTCATCTCCCCGGCGGTCTTCGCGGCGATCGTCGCGGCGGGGGCGTTCCTCGCGGCGCGGGCTGGGCTGCGGAGCCTCGACGACGACAACCGGTTCAGGGGCTGCTTCGACAACCACTTCTTCCCGGCGTTCGCGGGGGGCGCGGTCTTCGCGCGGGGCACGGTCCTCACGGGGGGCACGGTCCTCACGCGGCGCGCGGTCGCGGCTGCCACGGCTGCGGCCACCGCGATCCCCGCGCTCTCCTCGGTCGCCACGGCCGCCGCGGTCTTCGCGCGGACGGTCGGAACCTTCGGCGGCGAGGTCCAGCCCTTCGGGCAATTCGCCGCGCGGGATGGACTGTTTCACGAGAGATTCGATGGCCGAGAGGTATTTGTCATCCGAGGGCACGGCGATGGTGAAGGCCTTGCCCTGACGGCCCGCGCGGCCGGTGCGGCCGATGCGGTGGACGTAATCTTCGGGGTGGCTGGGCACGTCGAAGTTGAAGACGTGGGAGACCGCCGGAATGTCGAGGCCGCGGGCGGCCACGTCGGAGGCCACCAGAAGGTGCAGTGTGCCGTCGCGGAATTCGTCCAGCGTACGCATCCGCTGCGACTGTTCCAGATCGCCATGGATGGGGGCTGCGTTGAAGCCGTGGGACTTCAGCGATTTCGCCACCACGTCCACATCCATCTTGCGGTTGCAGAAGATGATGGCGTTGGTGCAGCTTTCGCCTTCGGCACGGATCAGCGCGCGCAGAACGGCGCGCTTTTCGGTGAAGCTGCGGTCTTTGCGAGTCGGCTGGAACTGGATCAGCTTCTGTTCGATCGTGGCCGAGGTGGTGGATTGGCGCGCCACTTCGATCTTGGCCGGGTTCGACAGGAAGGTGTTGGTGATCCGCTCGATCTCGGGCGCCATGGTCGCGCTGAAGAACAGCGTCTGGCGGGTGAAGGGAGTCAGCTGGAAGATGCGTTCGATATCGGGGATGAAGCCCATGTCGAGCATCCGGTCGGCTTCGTCCACCACCATGATCTGCACGCCGGTGAGCAAGAGTTTGCCGCGCTCGAAATGGTCGAGCAGGCGGCCCGGGGTGGCGATCAGGACGTCCACGCCGCGGTCGATCAGCTTGTCCTGTTCGCCGAAGGAAACGCCGCCGATAAGGAGCGCTTTGGTCAGCTTCGTATGCTTGGCGTAGATGTCGAAGTTTTCGGCCACCTGTGCCGCGAGTTCGCGGGTCGGGGCGAGGACGAGGCTGCGCGGCATACGGGCGCGGGCGCGGCCTTGGCCCAGAAGGGTGATCATCGGCAGCGTGAAGCTGGCGGTTTTTCCCGTGCCGGTCTGGGCGATGCCCAGAACGTCGCGGCCCTGAAGGGCGTGGGGGATGGCCTGCGCCTGAATCGGGGTGGGAGTTTCGTAGCCCGCTTCGGCGATGGCCTGAAGTACGCGCGGATCGAGCGCGAGGTCGGAGAATTTGGTCATAAGCGTCCTTAAGGATGCGGGATCGGCCCGCATGGGTGAAGGGACGCTGCTGTCCGGGCGCCCCGGCGTCGAGATGAGCCCGTAAGGCCCGTTGTTGCGTTAGCTTAAATTGCGGGCAGGGTCAATGATCCCCGGCGGACGCCGTGGTTGACAGGGCGTCGGGGGCCAAGTTACCACAAATCTGTTGATTTCCGTTTGGAACTGATCCGTTGGAGTAGGTAATTTCCACTGAGAAGTGAGCCATGTGACCTTCCTCCCAGAGCGCTGAGCGATGGGGGCAACGGAGTGATCCACA
>VYLE01000170.1_pt1 | contig 57854 bp, 46 predicted proteins | sample 5114391 | NCBI WGS metagenome assembly VYLE01 (sample SAMN12291771, study PRJNA351875) | freshwater metagenome | isolation source: freshwater lake | place: USA: Michigan, Kent Lake | collected 2013-08-15 | reverse complement strand
CCGTCCTGGTCCAAGCCGACGCTGGTGATCCGCAAGGAAGCCATCCTGACGCCGGCCGAGGCCGAGCCGATCGCGCCCGGCGACTACCTCTATCTGCTGGCACCGCCGGAAAAGGCCGAGGCGCTCGACCGCTTCTTCGTCGACATGCAGCCGAGCTCGGCGCCCGACCCGCATCTGCTCGGCGACTTCATGGTGTCCGGCGAGCATACCCTCGCCGAACTCACCGAAGTCTACGGCGTGATCGTCGGCGCCGACGAGGCGCGGCTGACGCTCGCCGACTATTTCGACGTCCATCTCGATCACGCGCCGAAAGAGGGCGCCGAACTCGTGCTCGATCCGATCGTGCTGGTCGCCCGCAGCATCTCCGGTGGCCGCGTCAGTGTCGTCGGCCTCCGGCTGCCGGAAGAGGACGAGACGCCGGCCCCGCTGACGCGCCGCCAGGCGATGCGCAAGAAGCTCGCGGAGGTCTGGAGCTCGGTGGCGGGGGTTTGAGTCTTCTTACCCTCCCCTGGAGGGGGAGGGTCGATCGCGCGTAGCGCGAGCGGGGTGGGGTGACCTCTCCACGCGGGCACTGTTGGACGAGGATAGAGCGTCAACCCACCCCGTCTCACATCTTGCTGCGCTCCATGTGAGCCGACCCTCCCCCTCCAGGGGAGGGTGGCAACTCACACTCCCGCCGGCACCGTCTCCTTCCAATGCCGCGCGATCGCCGCGCGTGGGGCCACCCAGGCCACGCCGCTCCCGGTAATGTGCGCCAAAATCCGCTCCAGCGCACCGATCCGTCCCGGGCGGCCAATCATGCGCAGATGCAATCCGATCGACATCATCTTCGGCGACGTCTCGCCCTCGCGCTTCAGCCAGTCGAACGCGCCGATCACGTAATCGGCGAAATCGTCGCCGGCAAAGCGCGCGGCGTTGTAAAATTGCATGTCGTTGGTGTCGAAGGCGTAGGGCAGCACCAGATGCGGCTTGCCGGCGATGGTCCTGTAATAGGGCAGATCGTCGTTGTAGGCGTCGCTATCGTAGAGGAAGCCGCCCTCCTCGACCAGGAGGCGTCGCGTGTTCGGCGACGTCGCCGAGCGCGTGTGCCAGCCCACCGGACGCTGTCCGGTGACTCGTGCGATCGTGTCCACCGTCCGCGCGATCACCGCGCGCTCGGTTGCCTCGTCCATCCCGGCATGGCTCTGCCAGCGCCAGCCATGCGCGGAGATCTCGTGGCCCCGCGCGATGGCATCGCGCGCCAGCTCGGGCGAGCGCTCGACCGCGCGGCCGCAGGAACTCACCGTGACCTTGACGCCGTGGGCGTCGAACAGATCCATGATCCGCCACCACGCTGCGCGCGTGCCGTATTCGAAATGGCTGTCGATGCAGGAGTCCGGGCCGTCGAGCTTGTGCACGACCTCGTAGATCGCCTCGTTCTCCGCATCGCCGTCATTGATCGAGAATTCCGAGCCTTCCTCGAAATTCACCACCAGCGACACGGCGACGCGCGCCCCGTTCGGCCAGCGCGGATTGGGCGGCTTGCCGCGATAACCGGCAAAGTCGCGCTTGGAAGATTCTGGTGCTTCGCTCATGGATCAATCCGAGGTTCCGGCCATGCGGTGCAGGCCGACGACGCGGTCGCTGACGACCAGCAGGATCACGGTGCCGGCGAGGATGAGGGTGGAGAGCGCCGCGAGCGTCGGGTCGGGCGCCTCCTCGATATATTGCAGCATCCGGATCGGCAGCGTCTTGGTGCGGACATCCGCGAGGAAGATCGACACCGGATAATTGTCGAACGAGGCGAGGAACGAGAAGATGCCTGATATCAGGAACGAGGGCGCCAGTGCCGGCACCATCACCCGCAGCACGCTGCCGGGATAGGTACATCCGAGCGTGCGCGCGGCCTCGATCAGCGTGAAGTCGAAGCGGGCGAGCCCGGCGATCATGGTGCGCGCCACATAGGGCAGTGTGATGACGAGATGCGCGACCAGCAGCGTCGCCCAGGGCGCGGTGAAGCCCACGGCACGAAAGCCCTGCAGCAGCGCGATGCCGAGCACGAGGCCCGGCATCATCAGCGGCGACACCAGCGCGGTGGCGAAGAACTCGGCGCCCGGCAGCTTGCCGCGGGCGATCGCGATCGCCGCGAGCGTGCCCGCCACCAGCGAGATCGCGGTGGAAAGCAACGCGATCTGCAGCGACAGCAGCAGCGACGGCCAGAAGCCGTCGAGCCGTCCGATCCGGCCGTACCAGCGCGTCGAGGCGCCGGTCAGCGGCAGGTCGAACACCGGCGTCGGCGAGAAGCTCGCCGCCGCGATGACGAGGAGCGGCGTGACCAGGAACAGGGCGAGACCGATCGCCATCACCCAGCAGACGATGATCGCGGCCCGCGTCATCATGCCGGCTCCCGTGACAGCCGCGCGCTCAGCGCGACGACGGCGATCGCGATGGCGAGCAGCACGACGCCGGCGGCCGCGCCGAAGCCGGGCTCGCGCGCCAGGAGATAGGCCTTCGCGATCGTGGTCGCGAGCGTCGGATATTTCTCGCCGATCAGCAGCGTCGGCACGACATAGGCCGAGACGGAGAGCGAGAACACCAGCGCCACGCCGGCGACGATGCCGGGCAGGGTCAACGGCAGGATCACGCGGAAGAACGTCACCACCGGCGAGGCGCCGAGCGTGGCGGCGGCTTCGGCATAGCGCGGATCGAGCTGCGCCACGATGGCGTAGATCGGCAGGATCATGAAGGGCAGGAAGATGTTGACGGCGCCGACGATCAGGGCGGTCTCGGTGAAGATCATCCGGATCGGATCCTCGATGATGCCGAGTGCCATCAGCGTCTCGTTGACGATGCCGTCGCTGCGCAACAGGATGGTCCAGGCAAAGGCCTTGACGATGACGCTGGCCGCGAGCGGCAGGAACAGCGTCGCCAGCAGCACCGAGCGCAAGGGCCCACGGGCGCGCGCCAGCGCGAAGGCGGCGGGGTAGCTGATCAGGAAGGCGATGAGGGTCGTCAGCAGCCCGAGCCGCACCGAATTCCAGATCACGCCGAGATAATAGGGCGTGCCGAGCAGGCGCCTGTAATTGGCGAGGCTCAGCCCGGTCGGGTCGAGAAAGCTGACGCCGAGCAGCAGCACCAGTGGCAGTGCGAACACGCCGGCGATGATGAGGACCGACGGCAGCACGAAGCCGATCGCCGTCAGCCGCTCGCGGTCGACGGCCTCTGCGACGGCGGGCGCGGCAAGTGCGGCTTCGCTCATGCCTGCGCCTCCATCGGGAATGCAAAGGTCTCGGCCACCGGCCAGCTCAGGCGAATCTCGTCGTTCACGCCCGGAATCGTGCCGTCGCGCCCGGACAGTTCGGCGAGCAGGCTTTCGCCCGCCCCCGCATCGACCTCGACCAGCGTCCGCGAGCCCTGGAAGACGACCGAGCGCACGCGGCCCGCGGCCGAATTCGCCTTGCTTTGTGCGCCGATCCGAAGCTGCTCCGGGCGCGCCGCGACGATGACGGGCGAGCCGGCCTGAAAGTTGCCGAGTGCCGACAGCCGGCCGACCCTCGTCTCGACTTCCACCTTGCCGTCGCCGGACGACAGCACCGTTCCCGCGATGCGCGTCGACAGCCCGACGAAGTTGAGCGCGAACAGGCTCGCGGGCCGCAGATAGAGGTCGCGCGGTTCCGCCAGCTGCTCGATGCGGCCTCTGTTCATGACGGCGACGCGGTCCGACATCGTCAGCGCCTCGTCCTGGTCGTGGGTCACGAAGATCGCGGTCGCCTTCACCTCCTGCAGCAGGCGGCGCAGCTCGACCTGCATCTCCTCGCGGAGCTTGCGATCGAGCGCCGAGAGCGCCTCGTCGAACAGCAGCACGTCCGGCTCGACCGCGATCGCCCGCGCCAATGCCACGCGCTGCTGCTGGCCGCCCGACAGTGCCGAGATGCGGCGGCCGGCGAGATGGCCGAGCTTGACCAGCGACAGCGCGCGGTCCACCGCCGCGTCGATCTCGCCTTTCGCCGCGCCGCGCACCCTGAGCCCGAAGGCGACGTTGCCGGCGACGGTGAGATGCGGAAACAGTGCGTAGCTCTGGAATACGACGCCGACATTGCGCTTGTGGGGCGGCACGTGGGTGATGTCGCGGCCGGCCAGTTCGACCTTACCGGCATCGGGTTGCGCCAGCCCTGCGATGGCGCGCAGCAGCGTGGTCTTGCCGCAGCCGGACGGGCCGAGCAGCGTCACCAGCTCGCCGCGGCGGATGGTGAGGTCGATGTGGTCGAGAACCGTGGTCGGCCCGTACCGTTTGGAAACGCCGCGGACGACCAGATGCGGGCTGCTCTCGCTCATGTCATGTCCTTGCTCCAGCGGTCGACCCACGAGGCCCGGTTCTTGGCGACAAAGGCCCAGTCCGGCGCGAACAGCGAGGTCGGGTCGGGGAAGCCCGCGGGCGTCGGCGTGCCCTTGTTGGTCGGCGCGACGAAGGCCTTGTCGGCGAGGATGGTCTGCGCCTCCGGGCTCAGGAAGAAGTCGATGACGGCGTCGGCAAGGTCGCCGGCCGGTGCGCCGCTCACCTTGGCGATGCCCGAGGGCATCGCGAAGCCGCCATCCTGCGGCACGGCGAGATCGACCGGCGAGCCCTCCGCCTTCCGGATCAAGGTGTAGGCGGAGAACTGCCCGCCGATCATCCAGGCCTCGCCCTGCTCCATCAGATTGATGGCCTGCGGCGCGTTGGTATAGACGTTGAGCAGGTTCGCCTTCAGCGCCTTCACCTTCTTGAAGGCGGCGTCGATCTCGTATTGCGCCTCCTTGTAGGGCTTGCCGGTCTCCAGATGCGCGGCGGCGAGCAGCGTCCAGAACCCTTCGGTGTTCGACAGTGACGGCACGATCACGCGGGAGGCATATTTCGCGTCCCACAGGTCGGCCCATTGTGTCGGCGCCGTCTTCATGCGCTTGGTCGAATAGGCGATGCCGGCCCATGGCCGCTGGTAGTTCGCCCATAGGCCGTCCTGATGCACAGCGCCGTCGACCAGCTTGCCGAGATTGGCGATGGACGCTGGCGACATCTTCGTGATCAGGCCTTCGGCGGCGGCCGGCAGCATCACCGGATCGTCCATGATGACGACGGAGATCTTCGGTGCGGCCTTGTCGGCCTGCATCTTTTGCAGATTGGTCAGCGAGTTGGTGCCCTCGTACAGCACCTTGCAGTCGAGTTTCTTCTCCAGCACCGGAAACAGGTCGGCGTTGAAATATTTCGCGGCACCCGCGGGGCCGCCGATCACGATCTCCTTGGGCGCGGCCCGCAGGCGCGCGGGGGCGGCGAGAAGCGCGGCCAGGGCGGCGCCGGATGTCAGAACGCTGCGTCGGGAGGGTCTGGGCATGGGCATGATCCCGTTTGTTGTGCGTAAGCCTTGCGGAACCCACCGCAGCAAGCAACGTGCCAAATGTGCACATTTTAAAAATTGTCATTATTTTCAATGCGATGATGTTTAGGTCAAATTCGGGCCTGCGCGATCGCGCAGCAAATGTGCACATTTTTTGGAGGTGACGCTGCGCATCTTCCGGGCCTAGCTATCGCGATGGCGACGCAGCGCGGGCAAAACGGCAAGACAGGCGGCAAGGCCAATCCGGCCGAGGACGAGGCGGTCTACCAGGCCATCCTGCACGCGCTGCTGGAGGGCAAGCTGAAGGCCGGCACCAAGCTCGCCGAGCCGCCGCTGGCCGACATCTTCGGGGTCTCGCGCGAGCGCATCCGCAAGGTGCTGCACCGGCTCGGCGCTGAACGGCGCCTGGAGATGATCCCCAACCGGGGCGCCCGCGTGCCGCGACCGACGCTCGACGACGTCCGCAGCGTCTACGAGGCCCATCGCGTGCTCGAGGCCGGCGTGCTGACGCAGCTGGTCCGCCATGTCGACGACGCCCTGATCGCGCGGCTGACGGCGCATCTGGCCGAGGAGCGGGCGGCCGCAACGCGCGGCGACCGCGCGGCCTCGGTGCGGCTCTCCGGCGCCTTCCACGTCCATCTCGTCGAGGCGCTCGGCAATGCCGAACTCACGCGTTTCCTCGCCGACCTGCTCAGCCGTTCCTCGGTGATGGTCTCGGTCTACGAGCCCGCCACCGATTCCATTTGTGCCGTCGACGAGCACGGCGCCATCGTCGACGCGCTCAAGGCCCGCGACGTCGCCCGCGCCATCGCCGTGTCGCGCGAGCATTTCCTGCACGTCGAAAGCCGGCTGCATCTCGATGACGAGGCGGGGGCTGCGGCGCAGGACCTCGCGGCCGTGTTCGGCGCGATCAGGCCCCGGCGGCGCAGGGGACGCAGCCCGGCCTGACCGGCGCGCACGGATCCGAAATCTCGCGATCTCCCGCCGGCGCTCAAAGTGCGGCTGGAGCCTCGCGCATGTCGAGGCCGGGGCCGGGTCTGTCTTCGGATGAGTTGGTTTTGCGCCAAGGGCAGGGGAGCGAACGGGCATCGTGTCCGGAGGGCCGGCGTGGCACGCCCGTTGCATTGCAGTCTTGTATACGAGATTGAGCAACAGACCTGATGGACCTCGGCCCCGCCACCCAATCCGCTTCGTCGATCGACCGCGCCGTTGTCGATGCGGTGCTGTCCGGCCGCATGAAGGCCGGCGCCCGGCTCGGAGAAGCGCAGTTGGGTCAATTGTTTGGTGTCTCGCGCACGGTGGTGCGCGAGGCGCTGATCCGGCTCGAGACGCGCGGCATCGTGCAGGCGAGTGCGCGCCGCGGCTGGTTCATCATCGAGCCTTCGATGGAGGAGGCTCGGGAAGCATTCCAGGCGCGCATCGCCGTTGAAGTGGGCTTGCTGCACAGTATCAAGTCAGTCGGACCGCAGGCGCTGCATCAGCTCCGTTCGCACATCGCGCAGGAGAAGGAGGCGATCCGCTCCGGCGATGTGGCGGCGCGCACCTTCCTGCTCGGCGACTTCCACGTCTGCATGGCCGAGGCGCTCGGCAGCCGGCTGCTCGCCGACATCCTGCGCGATCTGACGGTGCGGACGGCGCTGATTTCGATGATGTATCAGACCACCCACAAGGCGCACGAATCCTGCGACGAGCACGTCGAGATCGTCGCAGCGCTGGAAGCCGGCGACATGCGCCGCGCCGTCCGGCTGATGATCGACCACATCGGCCACGTCGAAACCGGTTTGCAGGCGCCGCTGAAGACCGACCCGCTCACGGAATTGCGCGAGGCGCTGCTCCCGCAACAATCCCTGGCGCCGCGCAAGAGCCCCCGCGCGGCGAAACGATCCGCATCACCCAAGAAAAAAGGAAGACGACGATGAACCGTAGATCTCTGCTCGCATCGCTGGCGATCGCCGCTCTCTGCGCCAGCCCGCTGGCCGCGCGGGCCGACAGCCTCGACGACATCAAGAAGGCCGGCGTGCTCAAGGTCGCGGTGCCGCAGGACTTCCCGCCCTTCGGTTCGGTCGGCGCCGACATGGCGCCGAAGGGCTACGACGTCGACATGGCGAACCTGATCGGCAAGGCCATGGGCGTGAAGGTCGAACTCGTGCCGGTCACCAGCGCCAACCGCATTCCCTATCTGCAGACCAAGAAGGTCGATCTGGTCATTTCCAGTCTCGGCAAGAACCCGGATCGCGAGAAGGTCATCGACTTCTCCAATGCCTATGCCCCCTTCTTCAACGGCGTCTTCGGTGCGAGCGATCAGGCGGTCAAGAAAGCCGAGGATCTCTCCGGCAAGACCGTCGGTGTGACGCGCGGCTCCGTCGAGGACCTCAAGCTCACCGAGGTCGCTCCGAAGGATGCGACGATCAAGCGCTATGAAGACAACAACGGCACCATTTCGGCGTTCCTGTCGGGCCAGGTCCAGCTCATTGCCACCGGCAACGTCGTCGCTGCCGCGATCCTCGCCAAGAACCCGCCGAAGAAGCCCGAGATCAAGTTCCTGATCGCGAATTCGCCCTGCTATGTCGGCATGAACAAGAGCGAGCCCGCCCTGATGGCCAAGGTCAACGACATCATCGCGGCCGCGCGCAAGGACGGCTCGCTGAACGCCATCGCCCAGAAATGGCTCGGGCAGGATCTGCCTGCGGACATCTGAGCCGCGACCTCCCGCAATCCGCCGTCCCCGCCGAGGCGGGGACCCGGTCTTACGTCCAGCGGCCGCAGCCCCGCTCTTGGGGATGCGCGAACGATGGACAAGCGCAGAGCCGAACATGTCCTACACCTTCGATTTCTCCTCGATCACCCAATATCTGCCGGTGCTTCTGAAAGGCATCCTGGTCACAATCGAGCTGATCGCGGTCGGAGCGGTCTTCGGCGTGGCGCTCGGCATCGCCTGCGCGTGGGTGCGCGCGCTGGGTCCGGCATGGCTGCGGCCGGTCGTCTCGGCCTATGTCGAGCTGATCCGCAACACGCCGTTTCTGATCCAGCTCTTCTTCATCTTCTTCGGATTGCCGTCGATCGGCGTGCACCTCTCCGAGATGCAGGGCGCGATGCTCACGATGGTCATCAATCTCGGCGCCTACAGCTGCGAGATCGTGCGCGCCGGCATCCAGGCGACCGCGAAAGGCCAGTTCGAGGCAGGCGCGAGCCTGGCCATGTCGCGCTTCCAGACCTTCTGGTATGTCGTGCTGATCCCCTCGCTCCAGCGCATCTGGCCGGCGCTCTCGTCGCAGATCGTGCTCGTCATGCTCGGATCCGCGGTCGTCTCGCAGATTGCCGCCGAAGACCTGAGTTTCGCGGCGAACTTCATCCAGTCGCGCAACTTCCGCGCCTTCGAAATCTACTTCCTGACCACGGCCATCTATCTCGCCCTCGCGGTGCTGCTGCGGCAGCTGCTGCGCGGCGTCGGCTGGTGGCTGTTTCCCCGAAAGGTGTTGCGATGAGCGAATTCTCTACCTGGGACATTCTGCGCAACCTCCTGCTGGCGGCGCGCTGGACCATCCTGCTGTCGATCGCGACCTTCGTGTTCGGCAGCATCGTCGGACTGATCCTCCTGTTCCTTCGCACCGGCCGGAACAAGATCGGACAGCGTTTCGCCTGGGCCTATGTCGAGCTGTTCCAGGGAACGCCGCTGCTGATGCAGCTCTTCATCGTGTTCTTCGGGCTCTCGCTCGTCGGCGTCAACGTGCCGCCCTGGCTGGCGGCCGGGCTCGCGCTGACCCTGTGGACCTCGGCGTTCCTGTCCGAGATCTGGCGCGGCTGCGTGGAGGCGATCGCGAAGGGGCAATGGGAGGCCTCGGCGAGCCTCGCCATGAGCTATTTCCAGCAGATGCGCTGGGTGGTGCTGCCGCAGGCGTTCCGAATCGCGATTCCGCCGACCGTGGGCTTTTCGGTGCAGGTCATCAAGGGCACGGCGGTGACGTCCATCATCGGCTTCGTCGAGCTCTCCAAGGCCGGCACCGTCGTCACCAACGCGACGTTCCAGCCCTTCACCGTCTACGGCTTCGTCGCACTCATCTATTTCGCGCTCTGCTATCCGCTGTCCGTGAGCAGTCAGGTCCTCGAAAGGAAGCTCAATGTCGCTCATCGAAATCACTGAGGTCAAGAAACGCTTCGGTTCGAACGAGGTGCTCAAGGGCATCAACATCGACGTCGATTCAGGCGAAGTGATCGCCATCATCGGCAAGAGCGGGTCGGGCAAGTCCACGCTTCTGCGCTGTATCAATGGGCTCGAGACGATCGATGAGGGTTCGATCTCGGTCGCGGGCGCGCAGTTGCTGCCCGACGAACTGCATCTCAGGGCGCTGCGCCTGAAGGTCGGGATGATCTTCCAGCAATTCAATCTGTTTCCGCACCTGACCGCCGGTCGCAACGTGATGCTGTCGCAGATGGTGGTCAAGAAGGTGCCGCAGGCCGACGCCGAGGCGACCGCCCGCAGGATGCTGGACCGGGTCGGTCTCGGGCACAAGTTCGACGCCTTTCCGGAAGAGCTCTCCGGCGGTCAGCAGCAGCGTGTCGCGATCGCGCGCGCGCTCGCGATGCAGCCGATCGCGCTTTTGTGCGACGAAATCACCTCCGCGCTCGATCCCGAACTGGTGAACGAGGTGCTCGCGGTGGTGAAGGAGCTCGCAAAGGAAGGCATGACGCTGATGATGGTGACGCACGAGATGCGCTTCGCGCGCGAGGTATGCTCGCGCGTCGTCTTCATGCATCAGGGCCGCGTTCACGAGATCGGTCCGCCGGAAGACGTGTTCGCAAATCCCAAGACGCCGGAGCTCAAGCAGTTCCTCGGCGTCACCGAGCACTAGGCGCGTACTCATAAATCCGCCATGTCAGCTTGCCCCGGAAAGGCGGATCGCCGGGTGACGACGGCATGTTCGCTCTGGGCCACAAGCGGACCTGGCTTTACATGGCTCAGAACCAGCGCTTCCACGCATCCCAAGCGCCCACCGTCTCAGCCAATCTGGAGTATCCTCCACTATTTGGGTGAGTGCCGTCGCCTCGCGCAGCCTCTTCAGACCAGATGCCACTGACTTTCAGTGTGTGAAAGACTGGTAGATACGGCACGTTGATGCTTCGGCAAAGGTCCCCCAAGTCACTGGATAATTTGGCCACACGCTCGTCAGCGTCAGTATCGAAGCTCAGAGGTGACGGACCAATCATAAGTGTTGGAAGCCAGGCTGATGCCTCAGACAAAATGGACCGGGCATTCAAAAGAGTGTCGTCGCTATGGACGCGGACGCTGCCTGCGGTTTCCGATACGCAATCATTGCTACCAAACGAAAAGACGAGTCTTCCATCATTTGTCAGCGGCAGACGTCTTTGAGCTTCAAGTCGCCAACGAGCACGGACATCAGCGCTGGTGTCGCGTCGGATGCCAAGATTGTAGTGGGTAACGTCGTAACCGTCATGGCGCGCTTTGGCGCAGAGGCGGGCTGTCCAGCCGAGACAATCGTCGTCTCCCGTGCCGTTCACAATGCTATCGCCAAAAAAGCAAATCCTCATCGTCCAGTTCCAGTTGAGCGCGGCCCCCTATAATGCCTAATCTGGCCCGCCACCAACTGTCCGCCTTGGGTCATAAACAGACCTCAGGACCTCGAGGCAGCATATTCGCTCCACGCCCAAGAGCGGACATCGCGGCCGCGGGGTATTTATGAGTGCACGCCGCAATCGAGGCACTTACGCTCGATGCGTGCCTAAGCCAGCACCTTCACCCCGCCGAGCGACGTCACCCGGCCCTGCTTCAACACCACGATCTGCGTGGCGAGCTGGCGCAGTTCGGCGGCGTCGTGGCTGACATAGACCATCGGCACATTGGCCTCGTCCCGCAGCCGGACCAGATAGGGCAGGATCTCGAGCTTGCGGGCCTCGTCGAGCGCGCCGAGCGGCTCGTCGAGCAGCAGCAGCCGCGGCTTCGAGAGCAGCGCGCGGCCGAGCGCGACGCGCTGGCGTTCGCCGCCGGAGAGCTTGCCGGGACGGCGATCGAGCAGGGCGCCGATGTCGAGCAGGTCGACGATACGATTGTGCTGCGCCGGATCGGGCGGCAGGCGATTCATCCGCCGCCCATAGTCGAGGTTCTGCGCCACGCTGAGATGGGGAAACAGCCGCGCGTCCTGGAACACATAGCCGATGCGGCGGCGATATGCGGGTACATGCAGTCCGGCCGCGGTGTCATCGACGGTCTCGCCCGCGATCACGATGGTGCCGCGGTCGGGACGGAGCAGGCCGGCGATCATGTTGACCAGCGAGCTCTTGCCGGCGCCGGACGCGCCGAACAGGCCGATGACGCGGCCTTCGCTGCGGAAGGCGGCGCTGAGCGTGAAGTCACCGAGTGTCTTGTCGACGTCCACCCGCAGCATGATCAGTTTCCGTGCAGTCGCTGCGTGGCGCGGCGGGCGAACCATTCGGCTGCGATCAGCGCGCCGATCGCGAGCGCGATCGAAATCGCCACCAGCCGCGCTGCGGCGGCATCGCCATCCGGTGTCTGGATCAGCGAATAGATCGCCGAGGAAATCGTCTGCGTCTCGCCGGGAATGTTGGAGACGAAGGTGATGGTGGCGCCGAACTCGCCGATCGCTTTTGCAAAGCCCAGCACCATGCCGGCGAGCACGCCCGGCAGCGCCAGCGGCAGCGTCACCGTGACGAACACCTTGAAGGGCCGCGCGCCCAGCGTCTCGGCGGCCTGCTCCAGCCGTCGGTCGATCGCCTCGATCGACAGCCGGATCGGCCGCACCAGCAGCGGAAACGACATCACGCCGCAGGCGAGCGCCGCCCCGGTCCAGCGGAACGCGAACACGATCCCAAGATGGTCGGCGAGAAAGCCGCCCACCAGCCCGCGTTTGCCGAAGGTCAGCAGCAGCAGATAGCCGGTGACCACCGGCGGCAGCACCAGCGGCAGGTGCACCAGCGCATCCAGCACCGACTTGCCCCAGAAGTCGCGCCGCGCCAGCAGCCAGGCCAGCGCGATGCCGAACGGTGTCGCCACCAGCGTCGCGATGATCGCGACCCTGAGCGAGAGCAGGATCGCGGTCCATTCGGCGGGTGAGATCTCGAACATCAAGTCGATCAGGTCGCAGGACTCAGGTGGTCGGGCTGATCAGGAACTTGAAGCCGTATTTCTCCAGAATGGCCTTGGCGGCGGTGGAGCGCAGGAAGGCGAGATAGTCGTTGGTCCCGGGCTTGGCGGTCGCCGTCGCCGCGACGGGATAGATGATCGCGGGATGCGAATCCGCCGGGAAGGTGCCGACGATCTTCACGCCGGGCTCGACCTTGGCGTCGGTCGCATAGACAATGCCGAGGCTGGCCTCGCCCCGCGCCACCAGCGTCAGCGCCGCCCGAACGCTCTCGGCCATCGCGAATTTCGGCTCGGCGGCCTGCCAGGCGCCGAGCTTCTCCAGCGCCGCCTTGGCATATTTGCCGACCGGCACCGACTTCACGTCGCCGGTCGCGATGCGGCCGTCGCCGGCGAGCTTGGCGAGGTCGAAGCCCTGCGCGATCGCGACATTGTCGATCTTCGAATCCTTCGGCGCGATCAGCACGATGCTGTTGCCGAGCAGATTGACGCGGGAGGGTTCGTTGATGGTCTTCTTGGCGACCGCGTAGTCCATCCAGTCGGTGTCGGCCGAGACGAACACGTCGGCCGGCGCGCCCTGTTCGATCTGCTTGGCCAGCACCGAACTCGCGGCGTAGCTGACGCTGAACTTGATTCCGGTCTTGGCGGTGTAGGCGGCGTCGATCTCGTCCAGCGCGTTCTTCATCGAGGCGGCGGCGAAGATGGTGAGGGTCTTGTCCTCGGCGGCGGCGGGCGAAAGGTGCGCGCCCGCGAGGATGACGAAGGCGGTGAGAAGTCCGGTCAGGCGAATCATGGCGGCTGCGCTCCGTGCGAACTCGCGCGCGCAAAGTGCACGCGCAATGTCGGCGTTGTCTGGGTCTGGTGCGACGGGCGGACGCGCTGTTCCACGGGTCCCGAGTTGCGGCTTACGGCCGTCAGGGATATCGCAGCCTTGAGGATAGCAGGCCGGCGCCGGAGGTCAAAGCCGATGGTCTGCCTATTGTGACGGCAGGACCGCGATGGTGAGCGTCGCGTCCCGGGCGCCGCTGACCTGGATCACCAGAGGCTGCGCCGACAGCTGGTATTTCAGGATCTTGCGGATGCCGTCGCAATCGGTGGCGCCGCTGAAGGTCTCTGGCTTGAGGACATGGCCGTCCTGGACCACGTCGACCCAGGCTGCGGCGGACAGGCTGATCGTGGTGAGCCCGGCCTTCGGCGCCTTGAAGCCGACGAAGCCCGCGAAGCTGCCGTCTTTCGGCGCGCGCTCCGGCGGCACCGGCAATCTTGCATCGGCGGGCGCCACCAGCCCCAGCGTGAAGGCCGATGATGGCAGCGCGGCCTGCTCGCTGCCGCTTGCCAGTCTCGCGCGATCCGGCGCTGTCAGCGCCGCGCGCTCGCGGTCGATTGGCCATTTGAACTTGTCGCAGCCGCTGGGTTCTTCGGCGGCAAGAGCGGCGGTCATGCCGAGCGAGAGCGTAGCAAGGACTGTGAGGACGCGCATGTCAGGTCTCATCATGGGCCACGCCGTGGAGGCGGGCGTGCGGTCGGGTTTGTGCTGAGGAACGGGATGCGCGTCCCGGGAGGCCGCGGGCTTACGGCACGGCGGCGGAGTGATGCTAGCGCATTCGGAAGGGGCGGGCCAGTTCGTCATCCCGGGGCGCGCGCAGCGAAGCGCTGTCCACGCGTCGTCCCGGCGCAGGCCGGGACGACCTCGGGATGTGTGCTCCCCGCGCCCGTGCCGGTCGGCTACGGCTTCGCATCCGCCGCGTGCAGCACGGCCTTGCAGGCCGCCGGCATCTGCGCCAGCGTCATCGGCGGTTTCGGCTTCGGCGGCTCGGGCGGCGGCTTCGGATGCAGCACGGCGTCGCTGAACCAGTAGGCGAGGTCGGCCGGCTTGCAGCCTTCGTCCTCGGTCTGCGACGGCTGGCCCTCGCAGTCACTCGCGCCCGCGGGGCAGCGCATGCGGATGTGGAAATGATAGTCGTGGCCCCACCACGGCCGGATCTTCGACAGCCAGGACCTGTCGCCCTTGGCCTCGCGGCACAGCGCCTTCTTGATCGCGGCGTTGACGAAGATGCGTTGCACCGCCGGCTCCTGCGCGGCGGCGCGCAGCACCAGCACGTGGGACGGCGTGAACACCTTGGGATCGGTGTCGAGCCGGTCCTGGCGCACCATCATCACCGCCGACATCTCCTCGCGTTCCTCGCGCGACAGCCGGCGATCCGGCATCGGCGTCAGCCAGATGTCGGCATCGAGCCCGATCTGGTGGCTGGCGTGGCCCGACAATGCGGGCCCGCCGCGCGGCTGCGCGATGTCGCCGACCAGGATGCCGGGCCAGCCGGCGTCCTTGTGCGCGCGTCCCGCCAGCCGCTTGATCAGCGCGATCATGTCGGGATGGCCGTAATTGCGGTTCCGCGACAGCCGCATCACCTGCCAGTGCTCGCCATTGATCGGCATCGCCTCAGCGCCACCGATGCAGCCGCGGACATAGGAGCCGATCACATGGGCCGGCCCCCTCGAGGGCAGCACCTTGCGCGCGAACAGCTCCTTGGCCCCGACCGAGGGATCGTCGGGATTGGCCAGCGGCGGCAGCGGCTTCGGATTGACGCTTCCCTTGTCCTGCGCCGAGGCATCGCCGGCACTCAGGAGCATCATGGCGAGCAGGAGGGGAGCGATGCGGCGGCGATTCATGCCGGCTCCTTATACAGCATCGTCGGGTCAGGGTTAAGGATCGCCTATCGCGGCGGAGGCCCCCCTGCGCGGACAGTCGCTTTTTAAGAGGCCGCTAACCCTGTCACCGATTGGCCAAAATTCGTGCGACTCTTTCATCGCGGACGCACGCCGCATGCAATTCGGTGCGCGTCCGGAATTGATGCAGGGCGACCGCGCGGTTTTGCAGCAGCGCTCGCTCCGATGGCGACACGGGAGCGGGTCTTTCGCGACCTTTCGTGCCGGATCGCCCGGTAAACAGGCAGCCCGGCGCGTCGCACCGCGCGCGACGAGAGCTGCTGCGGCGGCGCGAGCGCCGGCAAGATTACTTTTTTTTCAGAGACTTGTACCAAGACTGCCGCCAAAGACGTGCGCCCGGCAGGGCCGCAATCGGGGCGTTGAAGTTGAGTTCGGGGTTCAGGAAGCCAGCAAAGCGAAAGCGCAATCGACTTGCAGGAGCCGTTCAGCGGCCGCGCAAGCCGCGATTTGCGCGCGCGCCTCATCTTCCGGCTGACCATGACGACCTGGTGCGTCGCCGTGCCGAAGCCGGGGCCGCCATCGCCGAGGCGCGCAAGGCGCATGAGCGGTTGCGTCAGGCAGTCGATCTGCTGCCGCAGGGTATCGTGATCCTCGATCCGGAGGGCCGTTACGTCCTGTGGAACAAGCAATATGCGGAGATCTACAGCAAGACCGCCGACCTGTTCAAGGAAGGCGCCCGGCTGGAGGACACGCTGCGCGTCGGCGTCGCCCGCGGCGACTATCCGGAAGCCGCCGGTCACGAGGAGGAGTGGATCGCCGAGCGCCTGAGGAAGCTCCAGGAGCCCGGCAAGCGGCACGAGCAGACGCTGTCGGATGGCCGTGTCATCCTGATCGAGGAGCGCCGCACCGACGACGGCGGCGTCGTCGGCCTGCGCGTCGACATCACCGAACTCAAGCGGCGCGAGGCCTCGTTCCGGCTCCTGTTCGACGGCAATCCCGTTCCCATGATCGTCTGCGCGCTCGACGACGAGCGGATCCTGGCCGTCAACGACGCCGCGGTCGCGCATTACGGCTACAGCCGCCAGGATTTCGAGAAGCTCACGATCCGTGCCCTGCATGCCTTCGACAACGAACCGCCCTGGACCGGCGGATCCTGCAGCGAGGAGCAGGCCGCGCGCACCTGGAAGCACGTCAAGGCCGACGGCGCGCTGATCGACCTTGCGATCTATTCCCGCGAGCTGACCTATGCCGAGCGGCCCGCGGTGCTGCTGGCGCTGATGGACATCACCGAGCGCAAGCGCGCCGAGGCCCGGCTCGCCTTCATGGCGCAGCATGACGGGCTGACCGGCCTGCCCAATCGCACGCTTCTGCGCCAGCAGGTCGACGACATGCTGCTGCACGGCCGGCGCAGCTCGGACAAGGTCGCGCTGCTGATGCTCGGCCTCGACAATTTCAAGGCGGTCAACGACACGCTCGGCCATGGCGTCGGCGACAAGCTGCTGCGCGGCGTCGCCAAGCGCCTGCGCTCGTCCCTGCGCGAGGAGGACGCGCTGGCGCGGCTCAATTCCGACGAGTTCGCGATCGTGCAGAGCGGCCTGACCCGCCCCGAGGACGCCGTGATCCTGGCCAAGCGGCTGCTGGAGGCGATCGCCGATCCCTATCTGCTCGACGGCCATTCGGTGGTGATCGGCGCTTCCATCGGCATTGCCATGGCGCCGGGCGACGGCGACGATTCCGAGAAGCTGCTGAAGAGCGCCGACATGGCGCTGTCGCGCGCCAAGCTCGATGCCCGCGGCAGCTTCGCCTTCTTCGAGGCCGCGCTCGACGCCAGGGCGCAGAGCCGCCGCAAGATCGAGGTCGAGCTGCGCGACGCCATCCAGAACGACGTGCTGCGGCCGTACTACCAGCCGCTGATCGATCTCTCGAGCGGGCGCATCACCGGCTTCGAGGCGCTGGTGCGCTGGCCGCATGCCGAGCGCGGCATGGTCTCGCCGGCCGAGTTCATTCCGGTCGCCGAGGAAACCGGCCTGATCAACCCGCTCGGCGGCCTGATGCTGCGACGCGCCTGCCTCGATGCGGCGAGCTGGCCGGACGACGTCCGCATTGCCGTCAATCTGTCGCCGCTGCAGTTCCGCAGCGGCAATCTGCTCTCGGTCGTCACCGACGCCCTCAAGCATTCGGGCCTTGCGCCGCGACGGCTCGAACTCGAGATCACCGAGACGCTGCTGCTGGAGAAGAGCGCCCAGGTGCTGGCGACGCTGCATGCGCTGCGCGCGCTCGGGGTGCGCATCTCGATGGACGATTTCGGCACCGGCTATTCCAGCCTGAGCTATTTGCGCAGCTTCCCGTTCGACAAGATCAAGATCGACCAGTCCTTCGTGCGCGATCTCGGCGCCAACCGCGAGGCACAGGCGATCATCCGCTCCATCGTCAGCCTCGGCAAGGGCCTGGGAGTCACCATCACCGCCGAGGGCGTGGAGACCGAGGCCGAGCTGAGCTGCCTGCGCGCCGAAGGCTGCGACGAGGGACAGGGCTATCTGTTCAGCAAGGCCCGGCCGAACGCCGAGATCATCAGCCTGCTCGCCGCGCAGCGCGGCATCGATGCCCCCGACGAGGATGCCGCGCTGGTGGCGTGAGGCGGCGTTGCCGGGCGGTGGCCCGGGCCCGCATCCTTCCCGTCATCGCGAGCGAATCGAAGCAATCCAGGCTGTCGCCGCCGGAAGATTCTGGCTTGCTTCGTCGCTGCCGCTCCTTGCAATGACCGGAGATCCGCCTAGGCCGCCCTCAGCCCGGCCAGGAACTCGTCGACACTCTTCATGAGCGCCGCGGCGTGCTGGCCGAGTTCGCCCGAGGCGACCATGACGTTGCCGGCCAGCGCACGCGACTGGTCCGCGGCCTGGCTGGCGCCGGCGACATTGGCGGAGACTTCGGTGGTGCCGGTGGACGCCTGCTGCACGCTGCGGGCGATCTCGCGCGTCGCCGATCCCTGCTCCTCGACGGCGGCGGCGATCGTGGTGGTGATACCGCTGATCTCGCGGATGGTGTCGCTGATGCCGGAAATGGCGGTGACGCAATTGCCCGTCGCGGCCTGGATCGCGGTGACCTGGCTCGCGATCTCGTCGGTCGCCTTCGCGGTCTGGCTCGCCAGCTCCTTCACTTCGGAGGCCACGACGGCGAAGCCGCGGCCGGCCTCGCCGGCCCGTGCCGCCTCGATCGTGGCGTTCAGCGCGAGCAGATTGGTCTGGCTCGCGATCTCGCTGATCAGCCGGAGCACGTCGCCGATCCGCTCGGCGGCGGCGGCAAGGCTGGTGACCATCTCGGTGGTTTCGGCGGCCTTGGTCACCGCGCCGTTCGCGACCTGGCTGGAATGGGTGACCTGGCGGCCGATCTCGCCCACCGAAGAGGCGAGTTCCTCGGTCGCGGCGGCGACCGTGTTGACGCTGGTGGACGCTTCCTCCGACGCTGCCGCGGCGGCCGAGGCGCGCTCCGAGGTGCCGTTGACGCTGGTGGTGATCTCGCCGGCGACCTGCTGCATGCCCTCGGACGCGCGGGCGACGGCGGCAACCACGCCCCTGACGTCGGCCTCGAAGCGGTCGGCCATCTGGCGCTGCAGCGCCTGCTTTTCCAGCTCCGCCCGGGCCTTGTCGGCCTCCTGCGCCTCGCGCATCGCAGCCGAATCCAGCATGTTGTGGCGGAACACGTCGACCGCCTTGGCCATGGTGCCGAGCTCGTCGGCGCGGTCGCTGCCGGGAATGGTGACGCTGGTATCGCCGCTCGACAGCCGGTTCATGACGCCCGTGATCGCGGTGAGCGGGCGGGACAGGCCGCGCCCGAGCAGCAGCGCCAGCACGATCGCGCCGGCCAGGATCGCGACCGTGCCGAGGATCAGATTGCGCTCGGCGGCCGCGAAGGCCGCTTCGTATTCGGTGGTGTCCTTGATGATCTCCAGCACGCCGACTGGCGTGCCGGCATAGTTCTTGATCGCGCCGACATAGACCGCGACCGGATGGCCGTCGAGCTCGGCCTCGCGCAGCAGCGGCGGGCCGTCGATCACGGCCTTCAACTCCTCGGGCTTGGCGACGGCGTTCTCGCCGAAGGTCGAGGACAGCTTGTTGAGCGCCTTGCCGTCGATCGAATAGACGGCGAGGTCGATGCCGAACCGCTTCTTGGCGCGTTCGACGAACTCCTTGCCGAAGGCGGCGCCGACGTCGACATTGGCGATGGCCTTGCCGTCGCGCATGACAGGCGTCATGCCGAAAATGCCCAGCGCCTCGCGACCCGGCTCGACGCCGACGATCTGGCGGCCGGTCTTGAGCGCCTCGACCACGGTGATGCGGCGTCCCGAGACGTCGTCGCCGAAAGTCTTGGGCGTATGCACGCGGTAGAACGAGGTCGCCGGCGGAACCTGGAAGCTGATCAGCGGGATGCCTTGCGCCTTCAGCGCCTTGTTGGCGTCGCCGAGCAGCGCGCCGAGGCCGTCGCGATCGCCCCTGGCGATGGCCTCGCCGACCGGCGGCAGGCCCGCGATCGCGGCGGAGACGGCCAGGGCCGAGCGTCCCTCATAGTCGATTGCCGCGGTCACGCTCTCATATTGCAGCCTGAGCTGCTGATCGAGCGCCATCCGCGTCAGCGCCCGCTGCTGGGTGATCGAGAAGCCGGACAGGATCGCACAGGCCACCCCAACGGTGAGCGCGATGGCGAGAATCAGGCGGGCGGCAATCGACTTCAGCTTGAGCATCAAATTCCCCGGGCATTCCAACGACGGTTTTCATTTTGGGGAAATGATCGCAGCAAATTCTTAACAATAAGGGGCTGCAGGCTCCGTGAGTCACCGCAGCCGGTCCCGTGCTTTTGCATGACTCGATGCGGCGAGCGCATGGAGGCATAGCCGTCGAAGGGGATGGGCAAGGAGCGGCAGCTGCCCATCCCGGTCGGTCCGCAACGCGGCCATGGCCGCGTGTCGCCTCGGCGCGCTGCCCCGCGTGCTCCATCCGAGGAACGGGGCGTCCTCAGCGCGCAGGATCGGAAGACGACACGGTCCCGCGGCGGGCAGCCCGACGGACAAGAATGGCTCACGAGGCGAGGAGAGGTCTCGCCGCGCCCGTCCATCGCCCGTGCGGCAAGGAAGGCTTTTCGCGACATGTCGATCTTGCCGAACTGCCGCATATGACAGTTGAAAGTCGTATCGAGGCACTTTCCGGCATCACGTGGAAGTTGCATGGGGACCGTGGACACGGTTAAAGCATCCGAACGTGAGGCGTGGTGGGCCCGTCCTCTTCCGGAGAGGAGAGGGCCTTGAAGACCTGGAATGACGATTGAGAGTTCTGCACTTCTTTAAGACCTACAAGCCGGACTCCTATGGAGGAATTGAGCAGTTCATCTTTCAGCTGGCGCATGGCACGAGCCGGCGGGGCCTCGACGTCCACGTGCTTTCGCTGAGCCCGGACGTCCGCGATCAAACCGAGCCGTTCGACAACCACACCATTCATCGTGTCCGACGCGATCTCGAAATCGCATCGACCGGGATCTCGCTTCGCGCGATCTGGAAGTTCAGGCAGCTGGCGCAGCAGGCCGACGTCTTGCACCTGCACTTCCCGTGGCCATTCGCCGATCTGGTCCATCTTCTGGCAAACGTCTCCAGGCCGGTCGTGCTCACCTACCACTCGGACATCGTGCGCCAGCGTCATCTCCTGAAACTCTATGCTCCGCTGATGCGTCGCTTCCTGGGGACGGTTGATCGCATCGTCGCGACATCGCCCAATTATCTGCAGACGAGCGACGTCCTTCCCGGCTTCTCCCGAAAGACCGAGGTCATACCGATCGGCCTCGACCGCGCCACGTACCCCCCGGACGATCCGTCCCTGCTGGAGAAATGGCCTTTCCTGAAGGGGACGCGCTTCTTCCTGTTCGTGGGTGTGCTTCGCTACTACAAGGGGCTTCATATTCTGCTCGAAGCGCTTCGGGGCACGGACTATCAGGTCGTCATCGTTGGCGCGGGTCCGATCGAGGCCGAACTCCGCCAACATGCGCATGATCTCGGGCTGACCACGGTCCATTTTCTGGGAGCCGTGAGCGACAGCGAAAAGGTCGCACTGCTCAAGCGATGCTATGCGGGGATATTTCCGTCGCATCTGCGGGCCGAGGCCTTCGGAATCTCGCTGCTGGAGGCGGCGATGTATGCGAAGCCCCTCATTTCCAGCGAGGTCGGCACGGGAACAAGCTATGTCAACGTGCACGGCGAGACGGGAATCGTCGTGCCGCCGAGCGATCCCGGTGAATTGCGGCGGGCCATGGCCACCCTGCTCGACAGCCCGCAGCTTGCGAGGACAATGGGGGATGCGGCCGGAGAGCGATTCAGGCGCCATTTCACGGTCGATCAGATGGTCGACCGTTACCTGAGCCTGTACGAGCGGATCGTGCTGGAAAGGCAGATGCCGCGGAAGCCGGTCGGGGAATAGAGTGCCCGGCCAGGCGGCCTATCCGGGGGGCCGTGTCGATCCAGCAGGCTCTGCGATGGCCGCCGTCGCGAGCTTGTCCAGCAGGCCGATGTGGTCGTCGACCACATCGGCCCAGGACCGCCTTGCGAGCTCCTGATACAGCGGCATTTGCCGCTCGAGCAGGATGCTCTTGTGTGCGAGCGCCCATTCGATCTTCTTCGCCACGTCCATCCAGCTGTACGGATCGAACAGCATGAGATCCTGCAGGCCCGGATCCGTAACAACCTCCTCCGCGACGGCAATGCGCGCCATGACGACCGGCGTTCCGACCGACAGCGCTTCGGTCAGGGTGAAGGGGCATCCGCCCTCGCTCAGGCTTGGATTGACCGCGAGATCGGCGAGCCGATAGCAGGCGGCAAGCTCCTGTTCGGACAATTCGTGCAGGAAGAGAACGTCGTTCCAGAGGTCATGTCGGCGCACATAGTCCGCTATCTCGGGTATCGTATGGGGATTTCCCGTCAGGACCAGTTTTTGCGAGATGTAGCGGCGGCGGAGCAGGTAGTCGTAGGCCCGAATGAGCGTCAGGACGTTCTTGTTCGGCCGAATCTGACTTGCATAGAAGATGAATTTTGTGCCTTCGAAGCGGCTTGCGTCGGGTATGCCGATGTCTTTCGCCAGGGCGGTGCGAAACAGAAAGGCGCAATAGGCGTCGACGGATCTTTCGTGATCCGCAGCTCCCGCGATTGCGATCGAGCCATCCATGCGGCTCGCACCATGTGGCACGATCGTGATGCGGTCGGGGGTGATCTGATAGCGATCCACCAGGACATTGTACTTGATCGTCTCGCTGTATGTGACGAAATGCGTGCCTGTCCTGATGGTCTCTTCGACGGCCTCGAACGTGTTGAAGAAGCGCTCTCCATTGATCAGCGCAAAACCGACCGGAAGCTCGGCGAGCACCACGTCCGGTACGCAGATCAGTCGGGGCGCTGAAATCTCGTTGAACTGCGGCCAGAAGGCCGTCGGCGCATACCAGGCCTGGATGTCGCTTCGGAGATTGATTTGCCTGTTCAGCGCCTGTGCCTCCGCGTCCTCCATGAAGCGATAGAGGCGCAGCGCGATCCGATTGTCCTGCGGCGCGGCGGCGGTGGTCCGGACGAGCGCGGAGAAGCGCCCGCGCTGTCCTGCCAGAAGGCGATCGAGCCGGCTTCTCCGTGAAGCGGACCGGATCGCCAGTCCCAGACCGCGCACCAGAAACGCCGCGGCGGCAAAGGGGGCGAGGAGAATGGCCAGACCTGCCAGGACGAGCGGATTGCGTGTCGTCGCCGCGAGGCGGCCTGCTTTGGTCCCGAACCGCACCGCGGCGCGCTTCAACGCCTCCAGGGAGTTGCGGAAGAAGGACGCGCGAGACCGGCGCCTGTAAGCACGATAGGCCTCGTACCATCCGAACAGCCTCAGCAGCAGTGGGCGATCTTCCGGACCAATGATCTCGAACGCCGACGGCGAGATCGCGAACTGATCAAGGAGCTCCTTCAGAGCCGGTCGCATCCAGCTCGGACACGCAATGACGAACTTCACGTCGCGGCGGGACGCGACCTCCTTCAGGAACGTGGCCAGGACGCGCCCAAGTCCCTGTGCGCGGAGGTCGACCTTTGGCGGATACAGGAGGTAGATGCCGAACGTCTTCACGCGAACTCCTTGACCGTCTGCCAATAGGCGCGAGCGACGTGGTCCGCACGTAGTTCTCGACGCAGCTGGTCCGACGGAAGATGCCGTCTCAGATCGGCATGGCGCTGCTCCATGAGCTTGAGCTTCATGGCCATGTCGCGGGGATCGTCCGGGTCGAACCAGCTGAGATTCAGGCCGAACCGCGAATCGATCTCGTGCATCGCGGGGTAATCGCTCGAAAGAGACGGAACGCCCATCGCGCCCGCTTCGATGACCGAGAACGTGCCGTTGTCGATTCGAGCGGGGTGCCAGAGAAACGTGGCCCGCCGCAGAACCCTGCGAAACGCCCGGTCCGCCAGTTCGCCCAGAACCTCGACGTTGCGCTTGATGGTCTCGCTCGAGCGATACAAAGCCTGCGCGCGCTTCAGGTGAGGACGGTCGTCGCGAAACAGGCGGTCGGTGTCGACCCCGGTCATGCGGCATTTCAGCGTGCCGCCGTGTTCCTCGTAGTACAGGTCGAGCGCTTTGAGGGCGTTCTCGTGGTTCTTGTGATCGGCGAGATTCGTCGTCCAGATGAAGTACGGCGACGGATCGGGCGTCTCGGTGTTCGGGTCGTCGGCGGTGAAGTCCGGAGCGATCATCGGGAGCTTTCGCAGCTTCTCCGCCGGCAGGCCGACGAATTGTGCGGCGTCGGTCGCCGTGAACTGCGTCGTCACGATGACCGCGTCCGCCGCGAGGGCGCGGTCGATGATGTCCCGGCCTCGCGTGTCATCGAACAGGGGGATATAGCGCTGCAGATAGTCGTAGACCATCAGGACGCAGGGGCGAAGCGGAAGCAGCGGGTGGTCGAGGCGGTCCGATGCGACGACCCAGACATCGCAATCCATGAGGTGATTGATGCCGTCGTCGGGCACCATGTACCTGGAATGCTTGAGGACGCCGCTGAAGCCCGCATAGGCGGTCGCGCGCCTTGCCTCGTCGATCGTCAGGACACGCCACCGGAATGGTCGATGGTCGATCCCGGGGGGAAGATCGTCGAACGCGTCGGACCGATAGCCGGGGTCATCCAGGTGGGCGAAGACGATCGTTGCCTCGTCACCATCCTGCCGGCTGCCCTCCAGCAATGCCCGCGCGAGAAGTTTTGCCGCCCGCAGCGTGCCGCCGCGATACGCGGCGGGCAGGATCACCGCGATCTTCCTCCCCTTGCGAAGCCGTGCAGGCCGTTCGCCTGCGCGATCCCTTGCCAGCTGCTGGAGCATCTTCTGGAGTGCGGAGCGCCAGATCGGTTCGCAATGCGCGACCGTCATCGGCTCGAGCAGCCTCGTCTGCGACGCTCGGATCTGTTCGATGAGCCTGACGTCTCCTCCCAGAATGCGCTCGATCTTCTGTCTCGCCTCGCCGACGCTCCGGCATCTGCCCGGCAGGGAGTGACCACCGAATCTGTCCAGTATTCCACCGGCCATGAACACGAGCGGCATCCCTGCCTTGACGGCTTCGAAGGGATGATAGTGGACGTGGTGCGGCTCCTTGCTGTGATAGTACATGACGGCCAACCGGCGCATCATGACATCGTACTCCGCGGCGGGGACGTAGCCGAGCACATGGGGGTCCTGAACCGGAACGGGCTGCGCTCCGGCCACGACGTAGGGCAACCCCGAAAATGCCTTTCGGAAATTCTCGTAGATGGCCCGATAGTAGTCGTTGAAACCGAGGTCCGGACACACGAACATCAGTCGCTTGTCGTCACCTGTCCATTGGTCGCGAACCGCCGCATCAGCCAGTCCTGCAGGCAGATGCACGGCGCGCTCGGCCAGCCAGCGCGGCTCAATTTTGGCAAGATGATTGTAGGCTTGTCCAAACCAGAGATGCCGTGTGCGCTCACGCGACCAGCTCGGCCCCTCCTGCCGCTCCAGGTTGCTCAGGATGTGGCCATAGGAATCCGAACCGGAAAGTCCGTAGGCGCGCCACACCTTGACGCCCCGATAGTGACGGGTCATCGACTTGAAGAAGCGAATGTCCACGAGAATGAAGAACAGAATGTCGAAATGCTCGTTGGCGACGCGCCAGGCATCAGGTCCGGGATCCCCGTACCAGTCCGCGCGGTTCAGGACCTCCAGATCCGCCGCCGGAATCGTGAGGTGCTGATCCTCGGAATAGTCGACCGATCCGGAACGGAACGAAGGGTCCGCCGGGTAGGTCTTGGGAAGGAAGACCTCCTCGACCCCGATGCGCTTGAGCATCGGGACTTCGAATTTGCGGGCGGTGCCGTGGTTCAGCAACCACATGGCGCGAAGCGGGCGGCGTTTCAACTTGGGCTCCGGAGTGGGGTCAGCTCGAGGTCGCCTGCAACGGCGAGATCTCGGAGAGATTGTTCAAGGCGAGGTATTGCGCGATGGCCTCGTGGACATCGCCGTCGAACACGAGGCGTCCGCGATCGAGCACCAGGCCCCGGTTGCACAAGGCGCGCAACGACGCGAAGTCGTGTGAGGCGAGGATCAACATTTCCGAATTGTCGATGAGTGAGCGAATCCGGGCCTGCGCCTTGCGCATGAATGCCGCATCACCCGCACCAATGACCTCGTCGACCAGAAGAATGTCGCCGGCCACCGACGTTGCGATGGCGAATGCGAGCCGGACTTGCATGCCCGCCGAATAGGTCTTGACGGGATAGTCGATGAATTGACCGATGTCGGCGAAATCCACGATCTCGTCTTCCATCTCGCGCATCGCGCGAGGCGTCATCCCCATGAGAAGGCCGCGATACAGGATGTTCTCCCGGCCCGACGCGTCCGGTTCGAAGCCCAGGCTCAGATCGAACAGCGATCGGATCCGTCCCTCGACCTGCCGTTGTCCTGCAGAAATGGGATAGAGGCCCGCGATCATCTTCAGGAACGTCGACTTCCCGGCGCCGTTCGATCCGATCAGGGCAACCCGTTCGCCGGGTCTGACCTCGACCGTAATGCCCTTCAGCGCGTGCACGTCCTCGATCCGGGCTGCGTTGCGTGTGACAAGCGTGGTCAGCAGGCGCTTGAGGGAGCGCTCCTTGAAGGCGACGGAATAGTAGTGAAGGTCGACGTCCCTGACGCAGATCCGGCTCATAGATAGTAGATGACCTTCTTCTCGGCGCGGGACCCGACGACAGCGGCCAGCAGGAACAGGATCGCAGCTGTCGCGCAAGCGACGGCATAATTGGCTGGCGACGGCCAGTTGCCCTCCAGCATCGGGGCGCGAATGATCTGAAGCAGATGATAGATCGGATTGCCGTCGATCAGCGCGTCCAGGCCCGCGTTGCGGAAGATCTTCGGTTCGAAATAGACCGGCGAGACGAACCAGAGCGTTTGAAGGAAGAGACCCAGCGCGGGCGGAAGGTCTCTGAAGCGTGCGCCGATATACGCAAGGATCGTCACGAGCGGCCAGGCGATGAGAACCAGGAGGGGAAGGACGGTTGGGAGGGCCAGCCAGGACCATCCGACGTTCTGGGGCTTCCAGAGCAGCACCCAGACGATCAGGGCCGTGCTGGCGCACAGAAACACCGCGAGATTCGTCAGGACGGTGCGCAGGCTGTAGATCGCGAGGGGGTGGGGATATTGCTTGATATACGCATCAGCCTGCACGAAGGCGAGCGAGCCTCCGATGGTCGAGGTTGCCACAAATTCCCAGAAGATCAGCCCGGAGAGAATGTAGGGCGCATAATCGGCGACGTCGGTGTGGAAAATCCTTCCGAAGACCACCGAGAGCAGGGCCGTCAGCCCCAGAGGTTGAATGACCGTCCACAGCATGCCCAGGTACGATCTTCTCCACTTGGATCGAAGATCGGACAGCGTCAGGTGTGTCCAGAAGTACCGTGCTCTCCAGATACTCAGAAAATAGCCTGCAAGCGGAGAATCGGCGACGAGAGGAGATCCATGCTTGCTTTCACCGACGGGTGACAACGTGTCTATTGTCATACTCTAGAGACCAAATTTGCTGAGGACACCATCGATTGCAACGCTCAGCAATCAATTGAATCCATAGTCGACTGTGTTACTATCTCAAGTAGACAGTCAAGTTGCAGCCGCCTGCTTGTGGCGCGCTGGGGAATGGGAATGAGTTTGGAAATGCCGGAGCACCGCGGTCGTACGCAAGGTGCGCTCCTTGAAGAGCGTTCAATTGGCGAGCTGATTCCCCTTTATCGGCCCTGCCTTGGCGGAAGAGAAAAAGAATACGTCAACCAGTGCCTGGACGCGAACTGGATTTCGTCGCGCGGCGCCTTCGTTGATCGTTTCGAGAGAGCATTCGAAAAATATCTGGGTGTGTCGCACGCGACGACGGTCTGCAACGGCACCGTCGCGCTTCACCTGGCTCTGTTGGCTCTCGGGGTGGGGCCCGGGGACGAAGTGATCGTTCCATCCTTGACCTATGTCGCGTCGGCGAACGCCATCGTCCAGGCGGGAGCGACGCCCGTTTTCGTGGACGTGCTCGAAAGCACGTGGCAGATGGATCCTGCGGACGTTCGCCGGAAAATCGGACCGCGAACCAGGGCGATCATGGTGGTCCATTTGTACGGGCATGCATGCCCGATGGACGAGCTTCGGAGCCTGTGCGACGAATTCCGGCTGAAGATGGTGGAGGACTGTGCCGAGGCCTTCGGAACCTTCTACAAGGGCAGGCACGTCGGAAATTTCGGAGACGTGGCGACGTTCAGTTTCTACGGAAACAAGACGATCACCACGGGCGAGGGGGGCATGCTGGTCACCGCGGATCGTGGGGTGATGGAGCGAGCCTATCATCTCAAGACGCAGGCCGTGTCGCCCGACCTCGAATACTGGCACGATGCCGTCGGGTACAATTACCGGATGACCAACATCTGCGCGGCGATAGGACTGGCGCAGCTCGAGAACATAGCCGCCGTTCTGGAAAAGAAGCGCCGGATTTCGGCGTGGTATCGCGAGGCCCTGCATGGCGTGCCGGCGCGAATGCTGCTCGAGGACCCCGACACCGTGAATTCATTCTGGATGTGCTCGATCGTTGTCGATGATCCCGCCGACCGGCAGCCATTGAGGGACTGGTTGAAGTCGGCGAACATCGAGACGCGTCCGCTCTTCTATCCCTGCCATGTTCTGCCGCACCTCAAGACGGACGAGGTCCTCCCCGTTGCGGAGTCCCTGAGTGCCCGGGGCATCAATCTGCCGAGCTTCCCTGACTTGAGTGAAGAGAACGTCACGAAGGTCTGCCGCGCCGTGAAGTCCTATTTTGCATCACGACGCGGATGAGCAGCGGGGCCGGCCTCGTTGTCCTGGGATTCGGGGGGCATGCCAGAAGCGTCGCGTCGATCGCCTGCGCGATCGGCATCGGGCCACTCATCTTCGTGGATGAGAACGCCAGGCCCGACGAGACCTTTCTCGGGTTTCCTGTTCTGAAGTCGCTGGATGCGAATGCGCTTCCGGAGGGCTGGGCCTGCATCCCGGCGGTCGGCGACAATCACGGCAGGCAACGGCTGTTGGCGTTGGCGAAAGCGGCCGGCTGGCCAGTGGCAAGCGTGATTGCCGGCACGGCGACGATCGCGCCCGACGCTGTGGTTTCAGAGGGCTGCTTCGTCGGGCATCATGCTCATGTCGGACCCAGCGCGCGCGTCGGGGCCGGATGCATCGTGAACACGGGCGGAATTGTCGAGCATGAGTGCGTGGTCGATGATTTCTGCCACGTCTCCGTGAACGCGGTGCTGGCCGGTCGGAGCCGGCTGGGCAAATTCGTATTTCTGGGCGCGGGGGCGACCGTGATCGACGGCATCTCGGTTGCCGACGATATCACGATCGGCGCAGGAGGCGTGGTCATCCAGTCCCTGGTCCAGCCCGGGCACTATGTCGGATGTCCGGCAAGGAAGATCGAGGCGTAAGGGTTCGCCGTCAAGCGGCAGTGGTCGCACCAGGCCCTCGGCGACCGGGAAGGACACGACGTCGAGGCGCAGCGGAATTCGTGAGCGATCAACGGTCTGAGGAGGTGACGGATGCCTGCCTCACGCAGACCTCGACGATGCCATCCTACCCCTGTTTTGCCCGACGCTTCAAGTCAGATTCGTCAAAACAGAAAAACCCAATGCCATCAACAGCCCGCTCCTTTGCATGGGGTTGTTTTTGGCGTTCGGCCGCAAACCCGCCTCAGCTGTCCACCTTCAGCGCGGCGATGAAGGCTTCCTGCGGGATGTCGACCTTGCCGAACTGCCGCATCTTCTTCTTGCCTTCCTTCTGCTTCTCCAGAAGTTTTCGTTTACGGGTGATGTCGCCGCCGTAGCACTTGGCCGTCACGTCCTTGCGCAGCGCGCGCACGGTCTCGCGGGCGATCACCTTGCCGCCGATCGCCGCCTGGATCGGGATCTGGAACATGTGCGGCGGGATCAGCTCCTTCATCTTCTCGACCATGGCGCGGCCGCGCCCCTCGGCGCGGGTGCGGTGGACCAGCATCGAGAGCGCGTCGACCGGCTCGGCATTGACCAGGATCTGCATCTTGACGAGGTCGGCCGGCTTGTAGTCGGTCAGATGATAGTCGAACGAGGCGTAGCCCTTGGAGACCGATTTGAGGCGGTCGTAGAAGTCGAACACGACCTCGTTGAGCGGCAGATCGTATTTCACCATGGCGCGGGCGCCGACGTAGGTGAGCTCCTTCTGCGCGCCGCGGCGGTCCTGGCACAGCTTCAGCACGCTGCCGAGATATTCGTCCGGCGTGAGGATCGTCGCCTCGATCCAGGGCTCCTCGATCTCCGCGATCTTGACCACGTCGGGCATGTCGACGGGATTGTGGATCTCGAGCTCGGTGCCGTCGGTCAGCTTCATCTTGTAGATGACGCTCGGCGCGGTCGCGATCAGGTTGAGATCGAATTCGCGCGACAGCCGCTCCTGGATGATCTCGAGGTGAAGCAGGCCGAGGAAGCCGCAGCGGAAGCCGAAGCCGAGCGCGGCGGAGGTCTCCATCTCGAAGGAGAAGCTGGCGTCGTTGAGCCGCAGCTTGCCCATCGCCGCGCGCAGCGTCTCGAAATCGTCGGCGTCGACCGGGAACAGGCCGCAGAACACCACGGGGATGGCCGGCTTGAAGCCCGGCAGCATCTCGGCCACCGGTTTCCTGTCGTCGGTGATGGTGTCGCCGACGCGGGTGTCGGCGACTTCCTTGATCGCGGCGGTGATGAAGCCGATCTCGCCGGGACCGAGCTCGTCGACCTGCGTCATCTTCGGCGTGAAGAAGCCGACGCGCTCGACGTCGTAGGCCGCGCCCGTGCCCATCATGCGCACGCGGCTGCCCTTCTTCATGACGCCGTCGACGACGCGGATCAGGACGACGACGCCGAGATAGACGTCGTACCAGCTGTCAACCAGGAGCGCCTTGAGCGTCGCGTCGCGGTCGCCCTTCGGCGGCGGCAGGCGGGTGACGATCGCCTCCAGCACGTCGGGCACCCCGAGGCCGGTCTTGGCGGAGATCATCACGGCGTCGGAGGCGTCGATGCCGATGACGTCCTCGATCTGCTGCTTGACCTTCTCCGGCTCGGCGGCCGGCAGGTCGACCTTGTTCAGGACGGGGACGATCTCGTGGTTGTTGTCGAGCGCCTGGTAGACATTGGCGAGCGTCTGCGCCTCGACGCCCTGGCTGGCGTCGACCACCAGCAGGGAACCCTCGCACGCCGCCAGCGACCGCGAGACCTCATAGGCGAAGTCGACATGGCCGGGCGTGTCCATCAGGTTGAAGATGTAATCCTTGCCGTCCTTGGCGCGGTAGGCGAGGCGCACCGTCTGCGCCTTGATGGTGATGCCGCGTTCGCGCTCGATGTCCATGGAATCGAGCACCTGCTCCTTGCCCGCCATCTCGCGGTCGGAGAGGCCGCCCGTCATCTGGATCAGGCGGTCGGCCAGCGTCGACTTGCCATGGTCGATATGGGCGACGATGGAGAAGTTGCGGATGTTGGAAATGGGGACGGTCGTCATGGGCGCGGGATACCACTCACATCCCCGTGCGGCAACCGGATTGCTGTAATTTCAGGGCCTTTCTTCACGCCAAGCTGATTCCACGCGAGGCCGAAACGCGCTACGCAAGCGGCCGATGTCGACCACCTCTCTCCCCACCGCCAGGGCGCGCGCAACCACCCGCCTGAGCTATGACCGTTTCAGGGCCTTTCTGGTCGCCTGCGCGATCCGGCCGCGGGCTCGGCTGTGGCTGGTGATCCAGCTCGCCATCCTGCATGCGGTGCTCTGGACCTTCATCCTGATCAATCTCAAGGCGGCTCAGGACGTTCACATGGACGTCGCGGAAGCCTATGGCTGGGGCCAGCAATTCCTGTGGGGCTACGGCAAGCACCCGCCGCTGTCCGGCTGGGTCGCCGGGGTCTGGTTCAGGATCTTTCCGGCTGCGGACTGGGCGACCTACGCGCTGGCGATGGCGACGGTGAGCACCGGCATGGTGATCTGCTGGCTGGTGGCCCTGCGCGTCGTCGATGCGCGGCGCGCCTTCCTCGTCGCGGTGATGATCGCGCTCTACCCGATCTTCAATTTCAAGGGCTTCAAGTACAATCCGGACCTGCTGCAACTCGTCACCCTGCCGCTCGTCGTGCTCGCTTTTCTCGACGCATTCAGGAAGCGGAACTGGCTCTCCGGCGTCTGGCTAGGGCTCGCCGGCGCGCTGGCGCTGATGACGAAATACTGGGTGCTGACGATGATCGGCGCGATCGGTCTCGCCGCGCTGATCCATCCGGAGCGGATGAAATTCCTGGCCTCGCCGGCGCCGTGGGTGGCGATCGCGACGATGGCGGTGGCGATGATCCCGCATGCCGTCTGGCTCGCGGATGCGCATTTCGTGCCGCTGACCTATGCCGGCGACACCTACAGCCTCGACGACAAGAGCCAGGTGCACCAGCTCGTGCTCGGCTATCTCCTGCACAATGCCGGGCTGCTGGCGCTGCCGGTCGCGCTCGCCGCGCTCGCCATGGCGCTGGTGCCGCCGTGGGGCAGGCTGCTGCTGCGCGCGCCGTCGCGCATCGTCACACGGGCCTGGGCACGGGGCCCCAATTCCGGCGTCGATCGCTCGCAGGCGCTGAATGTCTGGTTGATCCAGGCCATCGTCGCATTTGGCCCGCCGCTCGGCGCGCTGGCCTTCAGCATCTACATGAAGACCGACTGGGGCATCTCGCTGTTCTTCCTGGTGCCGCTCGCGCTGGTCGCGATTCCGACGCTGCGCGTGCAGGGCGCGGCGCTGTCCAACATCGCCGCGATCTGGCTGGTGCTCAGCGCCGCCACGCTGGCGGCTTCGCCCTGGATCGCCGCGCGCGAGCTCGCGGCCAATGTCGGCAACACCGCCACCTATGGTGCGCGGTCGGATCTCGCGCGCGAACTGACGCAGGCCTGGCACGCGCGCTTCGCCTCGCGCTGGGCGGTCGTCGCCGGCTCCATGGAGTCGATCCAGCCGATGGTGTTCTACAGCCCCGACCATCCCGCCGCGTTCACGCCGAATGAGCCGTGGAGCTCCGGCCTGACCTCGCTCGAGGATGCGAAAAGATACGGCTTCATCGGCGTGTTCGATCCCACCGACGGCCGCCTCCCGGCATTCGAGAAATGGGTGTCCGAGGTCGCGCCGAACGCCGAGCGCATGGTGATGACCACGCGCCGCTTCACCCACAGCAGGGCCGGCCCGTCGATGAGCTGGAACATCTACATCGCCCCGCCGGCGAAGTGACCGGCGCGCGGCTTAAATCCCTTCCTCGTTGAACTTGCTTTCAACGAGTTCGGTGATCGCCGCGAGCGCCGCTTCCGCCTCGGGTCCCGCGGCGGCGACGGTGATGGTCGTGCCCGGTCCCGCCGCCAGCATCATCAGGCCCATGATCGAGGTGCCGCCGACGGTCTCGCCGCCGCGCGTTACCCAGACCTGCGCATTGAAGCGCTCGACCGCCTGGACGAATTTCGCCGAGGCGCGCGCATGCAGGCCGCGCTTGTTGATGATCAGCAGGTCCTTCGAGATCGCGCCCGCGGGCACGCCCGTCCCGGCTTGTGGCGCGTCGTCGCTCATTTGCCGGCGAGCACGCGGCTGGCGATGGTGACGTATTTGCGGCCCGCTTCCTGGGCCATCGCGATGGCGTCCGCGAGCGAGCGCTCTTCGCGCACCTTGGCGAGCTTTACCAGCATGGGCAGGTTGATGCCCGCGAGGACTTCGACCTTCGGCCGGCTCATGCAGGATATTGCCAGGTTCGACGGCGTGCCGCCGAACATGTCGGTGAGGATCGCAACGCCGTCGCCGGAATCGACGCGGTTAACCGCCTCGATGATGTCGCTTCGGCAGAGATCGGAATCGTCTTCGGCCCCGATCGTGATCGCTTCAATTTGTTTTTGCGGACCCATGACATGCTCAAGCGCTGCCTTGAATTCGTCGGCAAGGCGCCCGTGGGTCACAAGTACTAGACCAATCATCGGAAAACTCCCGCGGGCGCTTTTGGTGCACCGCACGAACGCGCCACTTTGACCATCCAGAGCCCCCGCGCAAGGGGGGATGTTGCGTATCTCCCTGAATCTCGACGAATGGAGGGGGGGAGCCGCGATGGTCTATTCGGTCGCGAGTGTGGGGTTCATATGGTTACCATTTCCCTTCAAACAATTGCCGGAAGGGTTAACCGAACATGAACTCTTGGTAGTGGTCAGCGCGGCAACAACCAGGGGGAGGGGTTTGAAGCCCCGCGCGACTGGAATTCGCGGTATTTCAACACCAAAAACGCGCGTTTGGAGCGCCTCCGGCGGGGGCAGGCGCTCGGCGTCGGCAGCGTCGAGATCGACCACGAGACCGACGGTCGCAGGCTCCACGAAGTCGCACCTGCGGATCCCGAGGCCCCGGATCTCGATCAGGCCGGCCAGATTCGGCGCGGGGCGGACCTCGATTTCATGGCCGACTGTCGCCAGATAGACACGGTCGTCCCCGACCAGGACGGCCGTTTCGATCACGCCCGCACGCCCCGCCATGACCAGATCGAAGGCCAGCCGCGACTTGCCGGAACCGGACGGCCCGCGGATCAGCACCGCCCGGCGGCCGACCTTGACCGCAGAGGCATGAACGCTGGGGCCAGCGTCGCTCATAGCGCCGGCAGCCTCACCACGAAGCGCGCACCCGCCACCGTCGGCATCCCCTCGGCGTCGGCGGGACCCGCGCGATTCTCGGCCCAGATGCGGCCGCCATGGGCGTCGACGATCTGCTTCGAAATCGACAGGCCGAGGCCGGAGTTCTGCCCGAAGCCCTGATGGGGCCGGTCGGTGTAGAAGCGCTCGAAGATGCGCTCGAGCGCATCGTCGCGAATCCCGGGGCCGTCATCGTCGACCACGATCTCTATCTCGGCGCGCACGCGGCGGCAGAGGAGGCGGACCTTGGCGCCGGCTTCCGAGAACGATTGCGCGTTGGAAAGCAGATTGGAGACCACCTGTCCGAGCCGCGAATCGTGGCCGGTGACGGCGAACGTGTCGTTCGGGCCGCGGCCCTCGAACCGCGCCTCGACGGCGACGTCGTGGCCGAGCTTGGTCTCGTTGGCGACCGCCACCAGCGTGCCGAGCAGGCGCCGCAGGTCGACCGGCACGGCGTCCTGCCGCTGCAACTCGGCGTCGAGCCGGCTGGCATCGGAGATGTCGGAGATCAGGCGGTCGAGCCGCTTGACGTCGTGCTCGATGACCTCGAGCAGCCGCGCACGGCTGGCATCGTTGCGCGCCAGCGGCATGGTCTCGACCGCCGAACGCAGCGAGGTCAGCGGGTTCTTCAGTTCATGGGCAACGTCGGCGGCGAACATCTCGATCGCCTCGATGCGGCTGTACAGCGCATTGGTCATGTCGCGCAACGCGCCGGAGAGATGGCCGATCTCGTCGCGGCGGCGGGTGAAATCGGGGATCTCGACGCGGGTCTTGATGCGGCGGCGGACGCGCTCGGCACTGTCGGCGAGCCGGCGGACGGGACCGGCGATCGTGCTCGCCAGCAGCAGCGACAGCATGATCATGACGGCGGCCGCGACGCCGCCGACCTTGAGGATCGCGAGGCGCTCGGCTGTCACCATCTGGTCGATGTCGTCGCCCTGCGTCGACAGCATCAGGGCGCCGTGGATGGCGCGTGAGCGCAGCACGGGAACGGCGACCGAGACGATCACCTCGCCGCGCGCATTGACGCGCACCATCGATCGCTTCTGGCCCTGCAGCGCGTCGGAGACCTCGGCATAGCCGTTGCCGTTCTCGGGCCCGAGTTCGCGGTAGAGCGGCAGGTCGCCGCGATTGAGCCAGGTGCGGACCGCCACCATCCCGCGCTCGACGAAGCCGGGCTTTTCGGACGAGGGCGGCGGCAGGTCGAAGCGCAGCACGTTTTCGAGGTTGCGGCTGTCGAGCAGCAGGCTGCCGTTCGGATCATAGATGCGGGCGCGGGTCTTGGTCGGCGAGATCAGGGTGCGCAGCACCGGCGCCACGCGCTCCGGATTGATCGGGAAATCCAGCGGCGAATAATCGTCCGGCCCGCCATAGGTCTCGCCCGGCTTGAGGTCGAGCAGCCGGTCGGGATCGATGGTGATGGCGTTGGTCTGCACGGTCGCCGAGGCCGCGATGGCGCCGGCGATGATTTCGGCCTGCACCAGAAGGCTCTGCGCGCGGGCGTCGATCAGGCCGGCGCGGAACTGCGACAGATAGAGGATGCTCGCGACCAGCGCGACGAGCCCGGCGAGATTGAGCGAGACGATGCGGCGGGTCAGGCTCGAGAAGGACAGCGCGAAGAAGAACTGTCCGGCCCGCTTCAGCCAGTTCAGCGGCCGCCAGCCCTGCGCGACCGGCCTGTCCTCGGCCACATGCTCCGAGGCACCGTCGGATGCGGCATCCTCGGCGCGCTGGTTCGGGTCAGGCTGCGTTCGGTCAAGCAATGCTTACGCCCGCGTTAGGACAAGTCTCGGCAGGTCCCCGCATCCTAGAGCGATCCCGGTCCCGATGGAACGAGAACCGGCGACGCGCCCCGTCTTCGTGATGGTGCCCGACGCCTCAGGCTTCCTTGAAGCGGTAGCCGACGCCGTACAGCGTCTCGATCATCTCGAACTCGTTGTCGACCACCTTGAACTTCTTGCGCAGCCGCTTGATGTGGCTGTCGATGGTGCGGTCGTCGACATAGACCTGATCGTCATAGGCGGCGTCCATCAGGGCGTTGCGGCTCTTGACCACGCCGGGCCGGGTCGCCAGCGCCTGCAGGATCAGGAATTCGGTGACGGTCAGCGTCACCGGCTCGTTCTTCCAGGTGCAGGTATGTCGCTCCGGGTCCATGCGGAGCAGGCCGCGGTCGAGCGCCTTGGCGTCGTTCTCCTTCGGCGCCACGGTCGGATCCTTCGGCGCCGAGCGCCGCAGGACGGCCTTGACGCGCTCCACCAGCAGGCGCTGCGAGAACGGCTTGCGGATGAAATCGTCGGCGCCCATCTTGAGGCCGAACAATTCGTCGATCTCCTCGTCCTTGGAGGTCAGGAAGATCACCGGCAGGTCGGACTTCTGCCTGAGGCGGCGCAGCGTCTCCATGCCGTCCATGCGCGGCATCTTGATGTCGAGGATGGCGAGGTCGGGCTGGGTGGTGCGGAAACCGTCCAGCGCGGAGGCGCCGTCGGTATAGGTCATGATGCGGTAGCCTTCGGCCTCCAGCGCGATCGAGACGGATGTGAGAATGTTGCGGTCGTCGTCGACCAAAGCGATTGTGGGCATGAGCCTCTGCTTTCTGCTGTCCGTTTGGGTCGTGGCTTAAACGGCGAGCAATCCAGTGATGCGCCGCATACATGGGTCCCGAACTTGGGGTTCGAACTTTGTCACCGAGCAATGCAAGCTGGGCTGAAGTGTGACCGAGTTCCACGAAACACGGCAGATTCGCCGCATATCGACCCATGACCTGGGCCCCGTTTAGCCGAAAAAAGGCCCGCCTTGCAACCACCTGAGCCGAGAAAGCCCATGCAACCGACCCCCGATTTCGACCCCGGAAAGCTCGCCAGATCGCTGCTGAGACGGTCCCGGCAGGGAGCCCTGGCGACGCTGATGGTGGGGAGCGGCGATCCCTACTGCTCCCTGGTCAATCTGGCGAGCCATCCGGACGGCTCGCCGATCCTGCTGATTTCGGGACTGGCGGTCCACACCAGGAATATTCTCGCCGACAACCGGGTCTCCCTGATGCTGGACGAACGGGCCCCCGGCGATCCTCTGGAGGGCGCCCGGATCATGCTGTCGGGCCGGGCCGAGCAGGCCTCGGACGGGGCCGAGAAGGACTTGCTCCAGCGCAGGTATCTCAGTGCCCATCCCTCGGCCGAGGGGTTCGTGTCGTTCAAGGACTTCTCCTTTTTCCGGATCCGGCCCACCGGGACCCATCTCGTCGCGGGCTTCGGCCGGATCGTCGACCTCAAGCCGGAGCAGTTCCTCACCGACCTCACCGCTGCCGAGGAACTGCTGGCGGCGGAGGAGGGAGCCGTTGCGCATATGAACGACGACCATCGCGACGCCATGAATCTCTATGCCACCCGGCTGCTCGGCGCGGCGGAGGGCGACTGGCGTTGCACCGGCTGCGATCCCGAAGGGCTCGACATGCAGGACGGCCCGTCGGTGCTGCGGCTGGATTTTCCTGAGCGGGTCACCAGTGGGGCCACCTTGCGCAAGATGCTGGTGCGCCTGGTGACCGAGGCGCGTGCGAAGGTGGACGAGCCCGCAAAGCTTTGAACGCCACGGCCGATCGCCGCGACCCAGCACCATGATGGGCTCAATCCCGGTGCCGAGGCCGCAGCGAGTGAACACATGACCTACCGTCGTTTGGCTCAGGTGACGGCCCTTGGCTTGGCACTCGCGGCCCTGCCGGCCGCACCCGGTCACGCGCAGAACGGCGATCTCGCCGCGCAAAGTGCCAGGATCAATGCGCTGCGGAGCGCCGGCAAATATTCGGAGGCCCTGCCGCTCGCGCAGGCGATGGTCGTGTCGCTCGAGAAAACGACCAACAATCGCGATCTCGCGGGCGCGCTCAACAATCTCGCGCAGATCCGAGCCGACCAGGGGCACGACGAGGAGGCCGAGCCGCTCTACAAGCGCGCCATGGCGCTGATGGAGAAGGGGAAGGGCCTCGACAGCGTCGAAGTCGCGCCTGTCCTGAACAACCTTGCGGCGCTCTATCAGCGGCAGGGACGTTTCGCCGAGGCCGAGCCGCTGTTCAAGCGCGCGCTCCATGTTCGCGAGAAGAACCTGTCGCGCGCGCATCCCGATGTCGGTCAGGCCCTCAACAATCTGGCGACGCTCTACGTGAAGCAGGAGCGCCAGGCCGAAGCCGAGCCGCTGCTGCAGCGGGCGCTGGCGATCTACCAGCAGGCTGCCGGCCCCGAGCATCCGGCCGTGGCCACCATCCTCAACAATATCGGTCAAGTCGACCGCGACCTCGATCGCGATGCCGAGGCCGAAGCCCCCATCAAGCGCTCGCTTGCGATCCGCGAAAAGGTGCTGGGCCCCGACCATCCCGATGTCGCGCGCTCGCTGAACAATCTCGCCGGGCTGTATCAGCACCAGCAGCGCTATGCCGACGCCGAACCGCTGTATCGCCGCGCCCTGTCGATCCGCGAGAAGGCGCTCGGGCCCGATCATCCCGATGTCGTCATATCGACCGGCAACCTCGCCTATTTCCTCCACGTTGCCGGACGCAATGCGGAGGCGCTGCCTCTGACCGAGCGGACGCTGCGGAGCGATCGCGCTCCGTTGCGCGTGGTGCTGCCCGTGCTGTTCACCGCGCGCCAGCAATATCTGCTGCCCGACGAGAAAGCATGTGATGAAGCGCTCGCGGCCATCCAGCGCGGCACGCAATCCTCGGCCGCAGCGGCGGTGAACAAGCTTGCGGTCCGGATGGCCGCCGGCAGCGACCGGCTCGCCGAACTGGTGCGCCGCGATCAGGATCTCGGAGCCGAAGCCGACGCGCTCGACAAGGCGATCGTCACCGCCGTATCGAAGCCGCCGGCACAGCGCGATGTGGCGGCCGAGCAGCGCAGCCGTGGCCGGCTCGCCGCGATCACGAGCGAGCGCGCGGTGTTGCAGAAGACACTCGCCGTCGAGTTCCCCGATTATGCCTCGCTCTCGAACCCGCTGCCGCTGACGGTGAGGGACATCCAGTCGCTGTTGTCGGCGGACGAGGCGATGGTGGTCTATGCGGTCGTCGACAGGCAGAGCCATGTCGTTGCGATCACGCGCGAGGGTGTCGACTGGCAGCAGATCCCGCTCGGGGCGGATGCGCTGGCGCAGAAAGTGTCGGCCTTCCGCAGGGGACTCGACGTCGGCAAGGCCAGCGATGCGTCCGGCAAGTCCGGCCTGTTCGATCTTGCGCTCGCCCATGAACTCCATGGCGCGCTGCTCGGTCCCGTCGAGGCGCTGACACGGGACAAGCGCAGCCTGCTGGTGGTGCCTTCGGGCGCGCTGACCGCGCTGCCGTTTCACCTGCTGGTGACCGAACGGCCGCAAGCCGCGATCCCCGACACGCTCGATGGCTATCGGCGTGCGGCCTGGCTGCTGCGGCGACACGCCGTGTCGGTGCTGCCGTCGGTGGTCAGCCTGAAATCGCTGCGCGCCTTTGTCCGCAAGGAGCAGAGCGTCAAGCCGATGACCGGCTTCGGCGATCCCGTGTTCAATCCGGCGCTGGAAGCGCCCGCCGAGCGACGCGGTACCGGCGGCAAGGTTGCGGCGCGCAGCATCGCGACGTCGGCCTATAGCGAGTTCTGGCGTGGTGCGGGCGTCGATCGGGCGCGGCTGGCGCAGGCATTGCCGCAGCTTCCCGATACCGCCGACGAGTTGAACGCCGTTGCCCGCGATGTCGGCGCAGCCGATGCCGACATCCATCTCGGCCGCGATGCCAGCGAAACGACGCTCAAGCGTGCGCCGCTCACTCAATACGGCATCGTCTATTTCGCCACCCACGGCCTCGTCGCCGGCGACATCAAGGGCGTCGGCGAGCCTTCGCTGGCGCTGTCCATTCCCAGTCAGCCGACCGAACTGGACGATGGTCTTCTGACGGCGAGCGAAGCCGCCCAGCTCAAGCTCAATGCGGATTGGGTCGTGCTCTCGGCGTGCAATACCATTGCCGGCGACAAGCCCGGCGCGGAAGCCTTGTCCGGATTGGCACGCGCGTTCTTCTACGCGGGCGCTCGCGCCCTCCTGGTCTCGCACTGGGCGGTCGATTCGGCCGCCGCCACCCGCTTGACCACGTCGACATTCGAACTGCTCAGGAACGAACCAGCGCTCGGTCGCGCCGAGGCCTTGCGCCGCGCGATGTTAACTTATGTTGACGACACCTCGTCCCCGCGCAACGCGTATCCGGCGATGTGGGCGCCGTTTGCACTCATCGGAGAAGGTTTCCAGCGGTAATCCGGCTTGCATTGTGCATCGCAGCAGGACAAGTGAATCGCTTTGGTTGCGCGATCATGGCGACTTCATTGCGGTTCTGCGGTGCAAGGAGTCCGCGACGTTTGGCGCGGTCCTCGAATAAACCAAATCCAGCGGGATCAGCTTGGCAACGCCAGCGTTCATCAGTATTACGTCGTCCCAACCGAGGCCGGACGGCCCATTGTTCACGGTGACTGCGACGGCGCCAGAAACTGGTCGTGTTGAGTGTCGCGGGTTCTAGGAGGATTTTTCGTGAAAGAGACGGGCGTGCGCAACGGTGCCTTCGGCGCCGACAAATTCGGCTTAAAGAATCTCAAGCAGGTTCACTGGAACCTCGGCGCGCCACAGCTCTATCAGTACGCGCTCTCCGCGGGCGAGGCGGTGCTGTCCGCCGACGGCGCGCTCTGCGCCGACACCGGTGAGTTCACCGGCCGCAGCCCCAAGGACAAGTTCACGGTGCGTGACGCCACCACCGACAAGAAGATGTGGTGGGCGGGCAATCAGTCGATCACCGCCGAGCAGTTCGAGACGCTGTATCAGGATTTCCTGAAGCACGCCGAGGGCAAGAGCCTGTTCGCGCAGGATCTCTATGGCGGCGCCGATCCGGCCTACCGGATCAAGACCCGGGTCTTCACCGAGCTCGCCTGGCACTCGCTGTTCATCCGAACGCTGCTGATCCGCCCCGAGGCGATCGAGCTGTCGACCTTCACGCCCGAACTCACCATCATCGACATGCCGAGCTTCCGCGCCGATCCGAAGCGCCACGGCTGCAAGTCGGAGAACGTCGTCGCGATCGATTTCGCCCGCAAGATCGTTCTGATCGGCGGCTCCTACTATGCCGGCGAGATGAAGAAGTCGGTGTTCACCACGCTGAACTACTATCTGCCGGAGCGCGGCGTGATGCCGATGCACTGCTCGGCCAATGTCGGTGCGGCCGGCGACACCGCGATCTTCTTCGGTCTGTCGGGCACCGGCAAGACGACGCTGTCGGCCGACCCGAACCGCACGCTGATCGGTGACGACGAGCATGGCTGGGGTCCGAACGGCGTGTTCAACTTCGAAGGCGGCTGCTACGCCAAGTGCATCAAGCTGTCGAAGGACGCCGAACCCGAGATCTACGCCGCCTCGACCCGCTTCGGCGCGGTGCTCGAGAACTGCGTCCTCGACGAGGACACCCGCGTGGTGGATTTCGACGACGGCTCCAAGACCGAGAACACGCGCTCGGCCTATCCGCTGGACTTCATCCCGAATGCCTCGCGCACCGGCCGCGCGCCGCAGCCGAAGAACGTGGTGATGCTCGCTGCCGACGCCTTCGGCGTGCTGCCGCCGATCGCCAAGCTCTCGCCGGCGCAGGCGATGTATCACTTCCTGTCCGGCTACACCGCAAAGGTCGCAGGCACCGAGCGCGGCTTGGGCTCCGAGCCGCAGCCGGAATTCTCGACCTGTTTCGGCTCGCCCTTCCTGCCGCTCGATCCGAGCGTCTACGGCAACATGCTGCGTGACCTGATCGCCCAGCACAATGTCGATTGCTGGCTGGTCAACACCGGCTGGACCGGTGGCAAGTACGGCACGGGGTCCCGCATGCCGATCAAGGTGACGCGCGCGCTGCTCACCGCCGCGCTCGACGGCTCGCTTCGCAATGTCGAATTCCGCACCGACAAATATTTCGGTTTCGCGGTGCCGACCGCCCTGCCGGGCGTGCCGGCCGAGATCCTCAACCCGGTCAACACCTGGAAGGACAAGGACGAGTTCGACAAGACGGCACGCGCGCTGGTCGGCATGTTCCAGAAGAACTTCGCCAAGTTCGAGGCCCAGGTCGACGCCGAAGTACGTGCCGCCGCTCCGGACGTGAAGCTCGCCGCGGAGTGAGACTCGCTCCGTTTCGAATATCAAAGGGCGGCCGCGCGGCCGCCCTTTTCGCTTGTGGCGCGATCTCTCAGGACGTCATTGCGAGCGAAGCGAAGCAATCCAGTCTGCCTTCGCGAAGACAGCCTGGATTGCTTCGTCGCTGCGCTCCTCGCAATGACGAGTGTGCGGCAACCCTCACGCCTTGAAATACGCGATCTGCGTCGTGGTCGCGAGCAGCCTTCCATTCGGCGACCACAGCTCGGCATTCTGGTCCGCGTAGCTCTTGTGCATGATCTTCGAATCCGCCGTCGCCAGCACGCGGGTGATGCCCTCGGCGGCGAGAGCGTCGCTGTCGGTGTGGAAATAGGTCGTCAGCGACACCGTGCCGAACGGCACCAGTTCGCGGCGCGCGTGGAAGATGCGGCCGAAGAAAGCGTCCGACATCGACATCAGCGACAGCATGTCGAGCTTGCGCGGTGTGCGGTCGCTGATCCAGATCTTCGAAAAGGTGCTGGCGGGTTCGGCCTGCGGCGGGCCGATGCGCATCTCGCCCTCGACGAAGCGGAACTCGTATTGATTGGCCCAGGACGCCTGGATCCTCGGGAACGGAAGCGTTTCCTCGAACGGCTTCGCATCGGGATATTTCGCCACCCGGTGCTCCCATGACGAGCGGCGCTCGGCGAACACCGCGGTGGCGAGCGTCGCGACGTCGCCGCCGCCCTGGCTGAGCTCGACGCTCCAATGCTGGCTGGAGCGGTTCGCCTTCACCAGCCGCACGTCGAGATCGAACGGGCCCTTGGCGATCGGCGCACAGAAATTGACGGTGAGCGCCAGCGGATCGCCGGCGGCTTGCGGATGCTCGATCAGCGCGCGCAGGATGGTCGCGGCGGTGACTCCGCCGAACGGGCCGACGAAGGCCCAGTAGTCGTCGCTGGTGTGCCCCTGCCAGCTGGAATCGCCGGCGCTGATGCGGGTGGCGTCGTCGAACGGATGCGGGAGCTTGGCGTGCATCGTGTTTCCTTGATCCCTCTCTGATCGTCATTGCGAGCGCAGCGAAGCAATCCCGACCGTCTCCCGGGAAAGATTCTGGATTGTTTCGCTGCGCTCGCAATGACGGCGGTTGAGGTTGCGGCGTCACGTCGTCGAAGCCGCTTTCGAGATGACGACGATCATATCATCATCCCTGGCAAAGGGAGCAATAACCTCGCGCGTCAAGCCGCTTCCACGCCGCGGAAAAATCAGCCCGTGGCGTCGCGCAGATTGGGCAGCAGCGGCTTGGCCGGATTGACCGGCACGTCCCAGATCTCCTCGGCGTACTCGCGAATGGTGCGGTCGGAGGAGAACCAGGCCATGCGCGCGACGTTGAGAATGGAGGCGCGGGTCCAGGCCGGCGTCACCAGCCACCGCGCATCCACCGCGCGCTGCGCCTCGTAATAGGAATCGAAGTCGGCGCTGACCATGTAATGGTCGAGATAGCGCAGCGCGTGCGCGATGGATTCGAAGCGGCCGGGGTCGCCGGGAGAGAATTCGCCGGCGCCGATCGCGTTGATCGCCCGCGAGAGCTTCGGAGAATTGCGGATCACGTCGGAGGCATCCAGCCCCTGCTTGCGGCGGATCATCACGTCGCCGGCTTCCATGCCGAAGATCGCGATGTTCTCCGCGCCGACATGGTCGCGGATCTCGATATTGGCGCCATCGAGCGTGCCGATCGTGATGGCGCCGTTCAGCGCCAGCTTCATGTTGCCGGTGCCGGAGGCTTCCATGCCGGCGGTCGAAATCTGCTCGGACAGGTCGGCCGCGGGAATGATCACCTCCGCGAGGCTGACATTGTAGTCCGGCAGGAACACGACCTTCAGCCTGCCGCCGATCGCGGGATCGTTGTTGACGATTTCGGCGACGTCGTTGATCAGCTTGATGATCAGCTTGGCGTAGCGGTAGCTCGCCGCGGCCTTGCCGGCGAAGATCTTCACGCGCGGCACCCAGTTGCCGTTCGGGTCGTCCTTGATCGCCTGGTAGAGCGCGACCGTCTCGATGATGTTGAGCAGCTGGCGCTTGTATTCGTGGATGCGCTTGATCTGCACGTCGAACAGCGCGGTCGGATCCACCTTGATGCCGAGCCGTTCGCCGATCAGGCGCGCCAGCGCGGTCTTGTTGTGCAGCTTGACGGTGCGGAAGCGCTTCTGGAACTCGACGTCGCTGGCGCGCGCCTCGATCAGCGAGAGCTGGGTCGGATCGTCGAGCACGGCGTCGCCGCAGCCCTCGCGCAACAGGTCGGTGAGCTTCGGGTTCGCCAGCATCAGCCAGCGGCGAAAGGTGATGCCGTTGGTCTTGTTGGTGATGCGCCCGGGATAGAGATGGTTGAGGTCGTGGAACACGGTCTCGCGCATCAGGTCCGAATGCATCGCCGAGACGCCGTTGATGCGATGCGAGCCGACGAAGGCGAGCTGGCCCATGCGCACGCGCCGGCCGCTCTTCTCGTCGATCAGCGAGACCGAGGCGCGGAAGTCGATGTCGCCGGGGCAACGGGCCTCGGCCAGCGCCAGATGCTGCACGTTGATCCGGTAGATGATCTCGAGATGCCGCGGCAGCAGCCGCTCGAACAGTTCGACCGGCCAGGTCTCGAGCGCCTCGGGCAGCAGCGTGTGATTGGTATAGGACAGCGTCGCGACGGTGATCTTCCAGGCCTCGTCCCAGCGGAAATTGTGCAGGTCGACGAGGATGCGCATCAGTTCGGTGACGGCGAGGCTCGGATGGGTGTCGTTCAGCTGCACCGCGACCTTCGACGACAGGTTGCGCAGCTGGCCGTCGGACGACAGGTGGCGCTTCACGAGATCCTGCAGCGAGGCAGAGACGAAGAAATACTCCTGGCGCAGGCGCAGTTCGCGGCCCGCCGGGCTCTCGTCGTTCGGATAGAGGAACTTGCAGATCGCTTCCGCGCGCGCCTGTTCGGCGCTGGCGCTGACATAGTCGCCGCGGTTGAAGGCATCGAGCTTGAGCGGATCGGGCGAGCGCGCCGACCACAGCCTGAGCGCATTGACGTGCTGGCCGCGCCAGCCGACGATCGGGGTGTCATAGGCGATCGCCTGCACGGTCTCGGCGGGATGCCAGATCGCGCGGTCGCGGCCCTTGTCGTCGACATGCTCGACGCCGCCGCCGAAATTGATGTCATAGATGACTTCCGGCCGCTGCAATTCCCAGGGATTGCCGAAGCCGAGCCATTCGTCCGGATATTCCTGCTGCCAGCCCTGATTGATGATCTGGCGGAACAGGCCGTAATCGTAGCGGATGCCGTAGCCGATGGCGGGGATCGACAGCGTGGCCATGCTCTCCATGAAGCAGGCCGCGAGCCGGCCGAGGCCGCCATTGCCGAGCGCCGCATCCGGTTCGCATTTGCGCAATTCGGACAGCGAGACGCCGAGGTCGCCGAGCGCGACCTCGAAGATCTTGAGCAGCCCCATATTGTTGAGCGCGTCGGTGAAGAGGCGGCCGATCAGGAATTCGAGCGATAGATAATAGACCCGCTTGCGCCCGGCGTCGTAGCTGCGCTTCTCGGCGGAGAGCCAGCGATGCACGATGCGGTCGCGCAGCGCGAGCGCCGCGGCCTGGTACCAGTCGTGTTTGGTCGCCATGCCCGCATCCTTGCCGATGGCAAGGCGCAGCTTCGCCAGGATCGCGCCCTTGATCTCGGAGAGCGCCAGTTCGTCGATCGGCTGGCCGGGCGCGGGGAAATTTGGCTGGAACGATGAATCTTGCAAGGCCGTCACTTCCTGGTCGCGAGAACACAAATCACTCTACGCATCTTGCCCCCGCCCCGAAACCTTCCCTGGCGCGGCCATGCACTGCGCTGGCGTAAAATTATGCAAGGAATGGGCCGATTTTGGAACCCGGTGCCGCACGGGGAGGGGAGGATTTCGGTGGGAGAAACGCGGGCGGAGGCGCGAGGAACCGCGTATCACTGCAGCAAGACGATGCTCTGAGAAGAAGCCGAGATTTTCAATCTTCGAGGCGAACAGTTACCACCATGTCGTCCCGGCGAAGGCCGGGACCCATACTCCCGGTGGTCAGATCAGATGAGAGAGGTCACGCCAATCGGGATTCTCCTGCTCGATCAACCGGATTTTCCAATCGCGCCGCCATTCTTTCAGTGCCTTCTCGCGCGCGATCGCTTCCGCTGGCGAATCGTAGGTTTCGACGTAGACAAGTTTGGTCACGACGTACTTGGCGACGAACTTCGAACCACGGCCAGAACGGTGCAACGAGAGCCGGCTGCTGAGGTCGCGGCAGATGCCGATGTACAGCGTGCCGTAGCGTCGGCTGGCGAGAATGTAGACGTAATACGCAGCCTTGGTGTCCATGACTTGGCGGCCATGACTTGGCGTCCATGACTTGGCGTCCTGCCGTCCAGAACCTTGACAGTCGTGGTTATGGGTCCCGGCCTTCGCCGGGACGACCAGTAATACCATCGGAACAAATTAAGAACACTTTAGCAAGTATCTGATATATCATTATGATTCGGCGCGTTGTCGCCACAATATCTAGGGCCAGCCAGACGTCGCGAGGACTACATGTCCACCATTGCCTTCGATCAATTCGCTCTCACCCGGATCGCCGACTTCGCGCGCTCGCTGTCGCGGCTGCATCAGGCGGCGCGGCGACATGCCGTCGACGACGACCAGTTCGACCGCGAGTTCAATGCGGTGTGCCAGTCGATCTGGGGCTACACGATCGACGACATCAGCGACGATCTGTTCTCCGGGGAGGACCACCAGTTCCTCGACACGCTCGACGAAGCGCAGGCGCGCATCTTCGCGGCCGAGCAGGGCTACGACCTCGTCGACGAGCACGGCATGCTGACCGATTGGTGGGGCTTCTGCTGGATGATCCTGGCCGAGAAGCGCGGCCTGCTGACGCCGGAGAATCGCGCCGCCGCGCGGGCGGCGATCGAGGAGAAATATCTGGCGGCGCCGAACGTGATCGGCGTGATCATCGGGCGGTGACCCGATTCCGTCGTCATTGCGAGCGAAGCAAAGCAAGCCAGCCCCTCTCCGCGGGGGATCTGGATTGCTTCGTCGCTGCGCTCCTCGCAATGACAGGCCTGAGAGCGTTCGGCTAATCCAGCCCCGCCCGCTTCGCCGACTTCGCAGGCGACTTCGGCACCGTCACGTCGGGCAGCGTGCCGCGCACGATCTCCGGCGTTTCCGCCGACACCGTCTCGGCGCGCACCGGCGCGACCTTCATTTCGCCGAGCCGCGCGCGGACCTGCGCGGTGAGGCCGGGATAGGAGGCGACCGGGGTGAACTCCGCGGTCTGGTCATTGCCGAGGCGGATGCCGGTATAGGCGACGAGGCCATCGGTGGTGGCGATGACGTCGCCCGCCTTCAGCGAACTGTCGAGCGCAAGATCGATCGGTGCGAGGCCGACCGGCTCGCGGCCGTTGCAGGTGCAATCCGCGCGCAGCGCCTTGCGGTAGGCGAAGGCGTTTTCGCTGTCGGCATAGCGCTCGCCGTTCTGCGCGGTGGCGCCGTCGATCGACGAACCGAAATAGACCTTGGTCGCGCTGGCAGGACAGAAGGCCTGACACATCTGCACGGGGGAGGCGAGACCGCGCATCAGCGGAAAATACTTGCCGTCGCAGCTGCGCACGCAGTAGGCCGGGCCGGAGCCGCCGCCCGCGGCGGTGCGCGTCGGCGGAACGTATGGCGACGAACCGGGTGCATTCTGCTGGCCGCTGAAGGGATCGGCGTAGGAGCTCGCCTGCGGCACCTCGCGCTGCGGACGCTGTTGCGCCGCGCCGCCGAAGAAGAAATCGAACAGGCCTTCCGCTGAGACCGGAGCCGGCGCCACGAGCAGTGGACTGGCGATGATGGCGGCCTTGAGCATCGCGCGACGCCGCCGGCGCGCATGGGACACGACTGTACGCAACGCTCACTCCACCGACGCTACTGAACCGGCCGGGACCCGCGGAGGTCTCAGCACATGATTCACCATACCGCGGGATGGTAAATGAGCGGTTGAGGGAGGCCGACCTGCGTCAGGTCATGGCGTGACTGCGGCGCTTCCGGCGCCTCACGCCTTCAGGAATTCCGAGGCCTTGTAGAGCGAGCGGAACGGCAGGCCGGCGGCGCCGAACGTGTCGGTGGCGCCTTCCTCGCGGTCGACCATGGTCAGCACCAGCACCACATGGGCGCCGGTCTCGCGCACCGATTCCACCGCCTTCATCGCCGAGCCGCCGGTGGTGGTAACGTCCTCGACGATCACCACGCGCTTGCCTTCCAGCGTCTCGCCCTTTGGCAGGCCTTCGATCGCAAGCCTCGCGCCATGCTCCTTCGGCTTCTTGCGGACGAAGAAGGCCGCGATCGGATGGCCCTTGATCCAGGAGATCTGCGCCAGCGCGCCGGCCAGCGGCACGGCGCCCATCTCGAGCCCGCCGATGAAATCGAGCTTGTCGTCCTTCAGCGCCTCGTAGGTGAGCTCCGCCAGCAGGGTCGCGCCCTCCGGGTCGAGCATGGTCGGCTTGAGGTTGAAGTAGAAATCGCTCTTGCGGCCCGACGCGAGCGTCACCTCGCCGCGGCCGAAGGAACGGCGGCGGATGATCTCGAACAGTCGGGCGCGGGAGGCTGATTTCGACACGGCGGTCCCTCGAACAGCGTTTTTGTGGGGGCGGAATCTATCCGCGGCGCCCCCGACATTCCAGAGCGGGCCTCGCTCGTCAACAGGCATCGGCCGGGCGGATCGTACATCCCCGGCAGCCGGTTGTGGAGCTGCGACCTTCTGGAGTAGGTGGAGGGCCGCCTATTCGGGGAAGGAACGCGACAATGACCATCGAGCTGCACACCTGGAACACGCCGAACGGCCGCAAGATCTCGGTCGCGCTGGAGGAAATGGGACTGCCCTACAAGGTGATCCCGGTGAACATCACCAAGGGCGAGCAGATGGCCCCCGCCTTCCTCAAGCTCTCCCCGAACAACAAGATTCCGGCGATCCTCGACCCCGACGGGCCCGGCGGCAAGCCGGTCAGCGTGTTCGAATCCGGCGCGATCCTGCTGTATCTCGGCGAGAAGACCGGCAAATTCCTGCCCAAATCGCTCGCGGAGCGCGTGCCGGTCTATGAATGGCTGATGTGGCAGATGGGCGGGTTCGGCCCGATGCCGGGCCAGGTGCACCATTTCATCGCGCTGGAGAACGAGCAGGACCGCGCCTACGGCCTGAAGCGCTACATGGCCGAGACCCGCAGGCTCTACGGCGTGCTGGACCAGAGGCTGGCGACCCAGGAGTTCGTCGCCGGCGAACTCTCGATCGCCGATTTCGCCATTCTGGGCTGGGCCTGGCGCCACCCCCGGCACAAGGTCGATCTGGCCGACTTCCCCAACGTCAAGCGCTGGTACGAGGCCCTGATGGCGCGTCCGGCGGTGAAGCGTGGCATGGAGGCGAAGCTGGATTGAGTGGATGCCGTCGTCGCCCGGCTTGACCGGGCGACCCAGTATTCCAGAGACCGCAGCGCTTGAGCCGAGAGGTCTCGGCGTACTGGATGCCCCGGTCGAGCCGGGGCATGACAGCGTCGCCTCAAACCTTCCGTGCCTCCACCGCCATCCGCACCGCAAGCCCGGCCAGCACGGTTCCCATCAGCCAGCGCTGCAGCAGCAGCCAGCCGGGCCGCTGCGCGAGAAACAGCGCGATCGCGCCTGCGCCGAGCGCGATCACGGCATTGACGCTGACGCTGATGGCGATCTGGATCGTGCCGAGCACGAGGGATTGCGCCAGCACGCTGCCGGCCTGGGGATCGATGAACTGCGGCAGCAGCGCGAGATAGAGCATCGCGATCTTCGGGTTGAGCAGGTTGGTGACGAGGCCCATCGCGAACAATTTGCGCGGGCTGTCGATCGCGAGCTGCCTGACCTGGAACGGCGAGCGCCCGCCCGGCCTTAACGCCTGCCAAGCAAGCCACAGAAGATAGCCGGCGCCCGCAAAGCGTAGCGCGTCATAGGCGAAGGGGATCGCGAGCAGCAATGCCGTGATGCCGAACGCCGCGCACAGCATGTAGACCACGAAGCCCAGCGCGACGCCGCCGAGCGAGATGAGGCCCGCCGCGGGTCCCTGCGTGATCGAGCGCGAGATCAGGTAGATCATGTTCGGCCCCGGCGTCAGCACCAGGCCGAGCGAGACGAGGGCGAAGCCGAGCAGGGCGGAGGTGTGGGGCATGGCTGAACCGGCGCGCGAGACGGCACGGTTCTAAAATGCGCGGGATCGCGTCGCCATCGCGCAATTGCACGGAGGACAATTCGAAATAGTCCGGCGAATGCGCTGCGCTCCCTCGCCCCGCTCTGAACTCTTGCGGGGAGAGGGGTGGGGTGAGGGGCCTCTCTCCCCGGGAGAGATCGGCGTGAGACCTGTACCCCCTCACCCGGAATCCGCGCTTTCACCGCGAATTCCGACCTCTCCCCGCAAGCGGGGCGAGGTGAGGAATCAATGCGCCTCGTCCCAGTTGTTTGCCGCGCGGGCATCGACCTGCAGCGGCACCGACAGCAGAACGGCGGGGAACGGGGCGTCCTGCATCACGTGCTGGACGACCGGAAGCGTGGCCTCGACCTCGTCGTCGGGCACCTCGAAGATCAGTTCGTCATGCACCTGCAGCAGCATCTGCGCCGACAGCTTCCTGGCCGCCAGCGCATCCTCCACCCGAATCATTGCGCGCCGGATGATGTCGGCGGCCGTGCCCTGCAGCCGGGCATTGATCGCTGCGCGTTCGTTGAACGCCCGCACCGATGCGTTGGACGCCTTGATGTCGGGATAGTGCATCTTCCGGCCAAACAGCGTGGTGACGTAGCCGTGTTGCCGGCAGAAATCGCGCGTCTCGTCCATGTAGGCGCGGATGCCGGGGAAGCGCTCGAAATACTTCTTGATGTAGGCGGACGCCTCTTCGCGCGCGATGCCGAGCTGGTTGGCGAGGCCGAAGGCCGAGATGCCGTAGATGATGCCGAAATTGATCGCCTTGGCGCGGCGGCGCACCTCGCTCGGCATGCCCTCGATCGGCACGCCGAACATCTCGGAGGCCGTCATCGCGTGAATGTCGAGGCCGTCGCGGAACGCCTGCTTCAGCACCGGGATGTCGGCAATCTCCGCCAGCAAGCGGAGTTCGATCTGGGAATAATCCGCCGAGACAAGCTTGTGACCGGGCGTGGCGATGAAAGCGCGGCGGATCTTCCGGCCGTCCTCGGTACGAACCGGGATGTTCTGCAGGTTCGGCTCGTTCGACGACAGCCGGCCGGTCGTTGTCGCGGCCAGCGCGTAGGTGGTGTGCACGCGATGGGTCTGCGGATTGACATAGGTCGGCAGCGCGTCGGTGTAGGTCGATTTCAGTTTCGAGACCTGCCGCCACTCCAGGATCTTCCTCGGGAAATCGTAGCCCTGCTCGGCGAGATCGTCGAGCACCTGTGCGGTTGTCGACCACGCGCCGGTCTTGGTCTTGGTGCCGCCGGGCAATCCCATCTTGCCGAACAGGATGTCGCCGATCTGCTTGGGGCTGCCGACATTGACTGGCTCGCCCGCGATCTCCTGAATCTCGGCCTCGACGCGCGCTGCGGTCTGGGCGAAGTCGCCCGATAGCCGCGACAGAACCTGGCGGTCGATCGAGATGCCGCGCCGCTCCATGCGCGCGAGCACGGAGACGAGCGGACGCTCGAGCGTCTCGTAAACGGCGGTCATGTGTTCGGCGACGAGCCGCGGCTTCAAGACGCGCCAGACCCGCAGCGCCATGTCGGCGCCCTCGGCCGCCAGCGCCGTCGCCTTGTCGATCGGCACCTGGTCGAAGCTGATCTTGCCCTTGCCGCTGCCGAGCAGCTCGCTCTCCTTCATCATGGCGTGACCGAACCAGCGCTCCGCCAGCGCTTCCAGCCCGTGCGAGCCGCGGCCGGCGTCGAGCACGTAGGAGATCAGCTGCGCATCGTCGGTGTTGCGCAGCGTGATGCCGTGCTGCGCCAGCATGACGGCGGTGAACTTGATGTCGAAACCGATCTTGAGGATGCCCGGCGATTCCAGCACGCCGCGCAGCGCCTCGATCGCATCGGCATGCTTGACCTGGCCGGGCGCGAGGCCCGCGTCGAACAGGCCGGCGCCGCCGCCGGATTGCTTGTGCGCCAGCGGCACATAACAGGCCTCGTTCGGCGCCAGCGCCAGCGCGAGACCGCAGAGATCGGCCTGCATCGGGTCGATCGAATTCGCCCGCGTCTCGATCGTGACCTGGCCGGCCTCGTGGATCCGCGCGATGAAGGCATCGAGCTCCTTCGCCGTCCTGATCGCCTGGTATTTGCCGCGGTCGACCGGGAGCTTGCGCAGGGCCTCCTCGCGGGCGGCTGCCAGCGAGATCGGCGTGCCCTTCAGGCTCGCCGCCTTGTCGGCCTTGTCGCCGCCCGTCGCGGACACGGCGGACGCAAAGAGATCGCCCGAGCCTTCCGACGATCGCGCTGCCGTGGTGCCTTCGGCAGCCCGGGCCGCGCTGCTGTTGCTCGCATCGGCGTCGACATTGGCAGGGTCGATCTGCGCATAGTCGGCGACGCGCCGCGTCAGCGTGGAAAACTCCATCGCCTTGAGGAAGGCGATCAGCTTGCGTGCGTCCGGCTCGTGCACCGCGAGGTCGTCGAGCGGCACGTCGAGATCGACCTTGTCGTCCAGCAGAACCAGCTTGCGCGAGATCCGGGCCTTCTCGGCATTCTCGATCAGCGCCTCGCGCCGCTTCGGCTGCTTGATCTCGCCGGCACGGAACAGCAGCTGTTCGAGATCGCCATATTCGGTGATCAACTGCGCCGCGGTCTTGATGCCGATGCCGGGGACGCCGGGGACGTTGTCGGTGGAGTCGCCGGCCAGAGCCTGGACCTCCACCACCTTTTCCGGCGGCACGCCGAACTTCTCGATCACCTCGGGGACGCCGATGCGGCGGTCCTTCATGGTGTCGTACATCGTGATCCTGTCGTCGACGAGCTGCATCAGATCCTTGTCGGAGGACACGATCGTCGCGGTGGCGCCGCGCGCTGCGGCCTGCCGCGCATAGGTCGCGATCAGGTCGTCCGCCTCGAAGCCGCCCTGTTCCAGGCAAGGCAGGTCGAAGGCGCGCACCGCTTCCCGGATCAGCGAAAATTGCGGGATCAGATCGTCCGGTGCCGGCGGCCGGTGCGCCTTGTATTCGGGATAGATCTTGTTGCGGAACGTCACCTCGGACTTGTCGAACACGATCGCCAGATGCGTCGGCCGGTTGTCCGGCGGCATGTCGCGCAAGAGCTTCCACAGCATGTTGCAGAAGCCGAGCACCGCGTTGACCTGCAAGCCGTCCGACTTGCGGTTCAGCGGCGGCAGCGCGTGATAGGCGCGGAAGATGTAGGAGGAACCATCGACCAGGAAGACGTGATCGCCCTTGCCGGCGGGCTTGGCCGCGACCGGTTTGGCAGCCGCTGTCGCGGCAGCAGGCGTGGAATCGGCTTTGGCGGCGGTCTTCGGAGACGTCTTGGACATGACCGCAATGTATGAATTCTTGCCGGCGTTTGACAGCCTCGGGAGGGGATTTTTAGCCTGCGGTCGCAGCTATCCCCACTGTCATTCGCCGCGAAGGCGGGGAATCCGGTACGCCGCGGCCCATCGATCAACAATGATCGTCTCTGGAATACTGGGTCGCCCGGTCGAGCGGGCGACGACACCGAGTATGGCTCTACTCCGCCGCCTGCAATACCGGCCGGGCCTTCTTCGGCGCGATCCAGAACGCCGCGGGCCGCTCGAACAGGAACCGCGCATTGAACCGCAGCGCGACCCGCCAGATCGCGAGCGCACCGATCACGCCGGCGATCGTGACGATCAGCGACATGACGCCGATGTCCGGGATGATGCCGGTGCGCAGCAGCAGCGTGCGGGTCGCGGCCATTGGCAGGAAGAAGGCCAGATAGATCACGATCGAATGCTCGCCGCAGAAGCGCAAGCCATTCAGCCATTGCGCGCGCGCCAGCAGCGTGCCCATCGTGATGATGGCGCCGGCGCCGGCGAAGCCGAGCAGGAGTGAGATGATCCTCCACTCGCTGGCGCCGGCCACGACGAGACCGGCATTGACCAGCACCCAGGCCGCGAGCGCCGCCAGCGCCAGCGCAGGGCGGCCGCGCGCGCGATCCGACAGCGCGAACACGTAGGGTGCGAACAGATAGCCGGAGTAGAAATAGACGAAGCGCGCGCAGAACTCGTCGATCACGGTCCAGCCGGTCGAGATGCGTGCCGTCTCCAGCGCGGCCGCGACGATCCAGATCGCGGCCGGCGGGATTCGCCGTGTCAGTTTTGTGACGACGAAGAAGATCGGCAGCAGATAGATGAACCACAGCGTGCCGAACGGTTCGATGAAGGATTCCAGGTACAGCAGTCCGACCTCGCGCCATCCCGTTTCCGCCGCGAAGGCGGGGGCCTTGAAGGCGAACTGGATTGTCACCCAGACGACATAGAAATAGGCGAAATGCACCACCTTGCGGTCGAGATAGGTGCGCCAGTCGCGGTCGATCACGAGCGGCAGGAACAGGCCGGAGATCAGGAAGAAATCGGGCATCCGGAACGGCTTTGCGAAGGCGACCAGCACATGCATGAACCCGGTCTCGCCGGCGGCAAGTTCGACCCCCAGCACCGAATGCATCATCACGACCATGATGATGCAGATGCCCTTGGCATAATCGACCCAGTCGATTCGCGCGGCGGCGGATGGCGCTTCGGAGAACTCGCCGCTCGCGGAAGATGTGCCTGATCGTGCCATGGTGTCTCTTTTCGGGGCGCGTCTCGCGCGCCCTGCACGGAGTTGAGGCAGTTTGGAGCCTTGCGGTTTCGGACTTCTTTACCGGTTCAATTCGCGTGCCGGATTTTGCCTGCGGACTGTTCCTTCAGGCACGAAAAATGCTAAACCGCCCCGCGTTGGGGTTTCGTTAACCAAGTCAGACAGGGTTTTTCATGCGAATCGCGATGATCGGCACGGGCTATGTGGGACTGGTGTCCGGCGCCTGCTTTGCGGATTTCGGTCACGACGTCACCTGCGTCGACAAGGACGAGAGGAAGATCGCGGCGCTGCATCGCGGCGAGATTCCGATCTACGAGCCCGGACTCGACGAACTGGTCGCCACCAACGTCAAGGCCAAGCGACTCGACTTCACCACCGATCTCTCGAAGCCCGTGGCCGAGGCCGACGCGGTGTTCATCGCGGTCGGCACGCCCTCTCGCCGCGGCGACGGCCATGCCGATCTCTCCTATGTCTACGCGGCCGCGAAGGAGATCGCGCACGCGCTTTCCGGCTTCACCGTCGTGGTGACGAAGTCGACCGTTCCCGTCGGCACCGGCGACGAGGTCGAGCGCATCATTCGCGAGGCCAATCCGAAGGCCGACGTCGTCGTCGCCTCCAATCCCGAATTCCTGCGCGAGGGCGCCGCGATCCGCGACTTCAAGTTCCCCGACCGCATCGTGGTCGGCACCTCCGACGAGCGCGGCCGCAAGGTGATGGGCGACATCTATCGCCCGCTGTCCTTGAACCAGGCGCCGCTGATGTTCACGGAGCGCCGCACCGCCGAGATGATCAAATACGCGGCGAATGCGTTCCTCGCCACCAAGATCACCTTCATCAACGAAATCGCGGACCTGTCCGAGAAGGTCGGCGCCAACGTGCAGGAAGTGGCGCGCGGCATCGGCCTCGACAACCGCATCGGCACCAAGTTCCTGCATGCCGGCCCGGGCTTCGGCGGCTCCTGCTTCCCGAAGGACACCAAGGCGCTGATCAAGATCGCGCAGGACTACGACGTCTCCCTGCGCATCGTCGAATCGGTGCTGGCCGTCAACGAGAACCGCAAGCGGGCGATGGCGCGGAAGGTGAGCCAGGCGCTCGGCGGCAGCTTGCGGGGCAAGACCATCGCCGTGCTCGGCCTCACCTTCAAGCCCGACACCGACGACATGCGCGATGCGCCGTCGATCCCGCTGGTCACCGGCCTGATCGACATGGGTGCGAAGGTGAAGGCCTTTGATCCCGTCGGCATGGAGCAGGCCAAGGGCGAACTGCCCAGCATCACCTATTGCGAGGACGCCTATGCCTGCGCGCAGGGCGCCGATGCGCTGGTCATCGTCACCGAATGGGTGCAGTTCCGTGCCCTCGACCTCGACCGCCTCAAGGCGGCCATGGCCCAGCCTGTTGTCGTCGACCTGCGCAACATCTACCGTCCCGAAGACATGGCGGCTGCCGGCTTCACCTATGAGAGCGTCGGCCGGCCGCCGGTGCAGGGCTGATCCTCACAAGGGCTGATCCTCACATCCTGTTGTCGACCGGAATCCGTCATGGCCGGGCTTGTCCCGGCCATCCACGTCTTGTTCACTGCAAGATGAAAGAACGTGGATGCCCGGCGAGTTCTGTGCGAAGACGCGCTTCGCGCTTTCTCTGCCCGGCCATGACGACCGGATCAGCCTTGCCCCGCAATTTCGATACGCCCCTGCCGATCGACGCCGTGCTCGACGACCTCTCGCGCACGCTGGAGGCGCACAACGCGGCCGTCTTGGTGGCGCCGCCGGGCGCGGGCAAGACCACGCGGGTGCCGCTGGCCCTGCTCGACGCGCCCTGGGCCGCGGGCAAGAAGATCATCGTGCTGGAGCCGCGCCGTATCGCGGCGCGGGCCAGCGCCGACCGCATGGCCAAATCGCTCGGAGAACGCGCCGGCGAGACGGTCGGCTATCGCGTCCGGTTCGGCTCGAAGATCTCGCGCGCGACGCGCATCGAGGTGGTGACCGAAGGCATCTTCACGCGTCAGATCCTCGATGATCCCGAACTGGCGGGCATCGCCGCGATCCTGTTCGACGAATTCCACGAGCGCTCGCTCGACGCCGATCTCGGCCTCGCGCTGGCGCGCGATGCGCAGACAGGCCTGCGCGAGGATCTCCGCATTCTGGTGATGTCGGCGACGCTCGACGGGGCGCGCGTGGCAAGGCTGCTGGGTGAGGCGCCCGTGGTGGAGAGCGAGGGCCGCGCCTATCCGGTCGAGACGCGCTATCTCGGCCGCAAGGCGGATGCGCCGGTCGAGCGGCAGATGGCCGATGCGATTGCGTCTGCGTTGCGTGCCGAGAGCGGCTCGGTGCTGGCGTTCCTGCCGGGTGCCGCCGAAATCCGCCGCACCCAGAATTTCCTCGCCGAGCGCGTCCACGACGCCTCGGTCGAGATCGTGCCGCTGTTCGGCGCGCTCGATGCCGCCGTGCAGGACCGCGCCATTGCCCCCGCACCCAAGGGTACGCGCAAGGTGGTGCTAGCGACCTCGATCGCGGAGACGTCGCTGACGATCGAGGGGGTTCGCATCGTGGTCGATTCCGGCCTGGCGCGCGTGCCGCGCTACGAGCCCGACATCGGTTTGACGCGGCT